>Ga0268262_10000313_pt1 | contig 65097 bp, 67 predicted proteins | sample TergutNc150P3_FD_190354 | JGI IMG/M metagenome (GOLD analysis project Ga0268262, IMG submission 190354) | Nasutitermes corniger P3 segment gut microbial community from laboratory colony in Florida, USA - Nc150 P3 (SPAdes) (version 2) | ecosystem: Host-associated > Arthropoda: Insects >... | reverse complement strand
AAAAATCTTCCTATGTAAAATCCATTACTTCATGCTAATACCTGTCTTCGTTCACAAGTTATAGCCCTCTTTCCTTGGGCCAACTTTTTGTCATTAGAGTTGTTCGGAAACTTCAGTTTCTGAACAAGTCCATTGTACTTTCCTTAAAAAGTGATGACATAATTACGTCTATTTTGCGATGGTATATCACAATTAAGCGTATGTAAAGTCATTTATGGCGTAATTATGATATTTTGTTGGACATGGGCGATTTTGCCTGCCGTTTACGCTCTGAAATTGACTATACTGGCCTCAATCAAAAGGAGTTTGCTGCTAAGGTAGGGATAAAAAAACGGGCATTGGATGCTTACCTGGGAGTGCAACAATCCATGCCGCCTGCCGATGTAGCGGTCAAAATAGCCTCTGTTCTTGGTGTCTCGGTTGAATATCTTGTAACAGGCAATGAAATTCAGCGATCCAGGGATATATCAAAATATATGCAATTCAGAGATATACTGGACGATTTGACAATTTTACCTGTAGAAATCCTGAATCCAATAAAAGCAATGATAAAAACCGCCGCGGATTATAACCGTAAAAAATAGCTTTCCATGCAGGCCAACCGCCTACATATCAACAATGACAAAATTTATGGAAATGTCATTATTTGGTTTTATTTATGCTTGCCTAATACGCCATATATTCCATTTCGTCGCCATGGGCGCCTACCAGCTCATGTTTATGTGGGTGAACAATAAGATCCATATCTTCCAGAGGCAGCAAACCAAGCAAGATTTGCGGCAACCCGGGGACTGAAATTGCACGCATAACCGACTCGCGGTTTTTCCAGTTAATCTCTACCGGAGTAGTAACAGGGCAAATAATTCGCTCTCCGTTAGCGATTCGAATCGGCTTTTCGCCCGTTTTTCCAAGCCCCAGTTTTTCCGAGGTCTGTTCGTCAAGCATTAATGAATACGAGCCGGTATCCACAATGGCGGTTACCGTTACCGTTCTGATATTTTCAGGCTTAATGAAACCCTGATTTGCCAGAGCAACATCTTCTGAATTCCTGAGTGTTAATTCCGCATATACCGTTCCCATATAAACTCCACTCCTCATTATAACAGATTTTTCAATATATATACTGCATGGAGATTCGTTTTGCTTTGATTTTTAGAAAAAAATTTACACTTGGGACGAGCAATATTGCGTTACCCAAGGCCGCTATAGTACAGCGGCGATCTCTTTTTTAACCATTTCGCTGATAATATCCGCTGGTGTCTTGTGAGCGGCTATCGCTTTGTTCACCAGGTAATCCGCTGTGAATGCATCAACTGTTATTGAACGGGCGGATTGGGCGTCCAGAGCGGCTTTCCGCTGGGCGAAAAAGCCTGTACCATTGGGGCCCGGTTTGGGCGGGTTTTCTGTCCATTTTTTATCAAGTACGGCATATTCTTCTTCGGTTAAATCAGGCATAGTTTCTCACTCCTCATTCTTGAGCAATTTATTATGAATATTCCGAATAAAATATTACATCCTATTTTGAATTGAAAACAAGCGGACTTTTTACGGCACAATGCGTAATTCCTAAAAATCCTGTTGTCTAACCACCCAATAAAAGGCTATTATACCCCCATGATATACAACCCAACCGCCGAATGTATGGAAGAAGAAGCAAGGAAAAAGCTTCAGCTTGCAAACCTCAAGAATCTGGTGGAAACCCTCTACACAAAAGTAGAGTTCTACCGGAAGAAAATGGACGAAGCGGGCCTAAAACCCGCCGATATACGCAGCCTTAAGGACATAGAAAAGCTTCCGTTCACCACAAAAGACGATCTCAGGCTTAACTACCCCCACGGCTTGCGGGCCTGCCCGCCTGACCGAATCGTGGAAGTGCACATAAGTTCCGGCACTACCGGAAAGCCGGTGGTGGACGAATACACCATGAAGGACATCGACATCTGGCGGGAGGCCATGGCTAGAACCCTGGCGGGCGGGGGCTGTACAAGAGACGACATAGTGCAGAACTGTTACGGCTACGGCCTCTTTACAGGCGGCCCCGGCGCGCATTACGGCGCAATGGCCATTGGGGCCGAGGTACTGCCCATGTCTTCGGGCAACACCGAGCGTCAGTTGATGGTCATGCAGGACTTCCATTCCACAATGCTTACCTGTACGCCATCTTACGCCCTCTACATGGCCGAGGAAGCCGCTACCGCAGGCATCGATCTTCGCAAGCTCCCCATCGCCAAGGGCTGTTTTGGCGCGGAGCCCTGGAGCGAAAACATGCGCAAGGAAATCGAGAGCCGCTACGACATGAAAGCCTACGACATTTACGGCCTTACCGAAATCATAGGCCCCGGAGTCGCCTTTGAGTGCGAAGCCCAGGACGGCCTCCACATTAACGAGGATCTTTTCTACCCCGAAATAATCGATCCCGAAACCGGCCGCGTGCTGCCGCCAGGGGAAAAGGGCGAGTTGGTCTTTACCACCCTTACCAAAGAGGGAACGCCGCTGCTCCGTTACAGAACCAGGGACATCACCTGCTTTTTGGAAAAGAAGTGCAGCTGCGGAAGAACCACCGTCTTGATGCACCGCCTCCTGGGCCGTACAGATGACATGCTAATTATCAGGGGAGTCAACGTGTTCCCAAGCCAGATAGAACACGCCCTTTTCGGGATCGAGGGAACCGAGCCGGCATACCTAATCGTTTTGAGCCGGGGCGAATCCCACCTGGACGAAGTAGAGCTGTTGGTCGAAATAAAGGAAGAATTCTTCAGCGATGAAACCAAAAAACTCGAAGCGCTCAGAGCGAAGATTCAAAGCGTGATGAAGTCCAAGCTCCAGATTGGCGTAAAGGTAAAACTGGTGGAACCAAAGACCATTGAAAGATCAATAGGCAAGGCCAAAAGAGTCATCGACAACAGAAAGATATAAAGGGCCTTGCCATGCAAGGCGAAAAGAGTAATTGATAACCGCAAAATATAGGTTATAATGGGAGTAACTATGGATATAAAACAGATTTTCGTTTTTTTGGAAAACAAAGCAGGACGGCTGGGAGAAGTAACAAAAGCGCTTGCCCAGGCGCAGATCAATATCCGGGCTTTAAGCATCGCCGACACCGCCGATTTCGGCATTCTGCGGCTTATTGTGGACAAAGAGGCAGAGGCAATAAAGGCCCTGAACGCCGCCGGCTTTACAACCAGAGTAACCGATGTAGCTGCGGTGGAAATCGACGACAAGCCCGGCGGCCTTGCCAAAGTGATGGAGCTTTTCCAGAAAAAAAACATAAACATCGAATACCTATACGCGTCCCTTGAAGGCAAGGAAGGAAAAGCGGTAGTTATTTTTAAGCTTGAGGATCATCAAAAGGGACTTCAAATAATTAAGGAAAACGGCATCCCCCTGGTAACATCCTTCTAGGAGCGTAAGTTGAAAATATTAATGGTCTCCAGCGAAGCCGTCCCTTTTGCCAAAACCGGCGGGCTTGCCGACATGGTTTCGGCTCTTTCGCTGGCCCTGGCAAAGCAGGGAAACGAAGTCCGCGTTGTAATCCCCAGGTATTACGCCATAAACAAAGACGAACTGAAACTGAAAGCCCTGGAAGGCCCAATGGGTGTTCAAATGGGCGGCGGCGAAGAATGGTGCAAGGTTTACGAAGGGACGCTAAGCGGAAGCGGCAAGAAAAACCCCGTCCCGATTTATTTTATTGACCACGAAAACTTCTTTGGCAGGGACGGCATTTACGGCGTGCCATCGGAGCCTGATTTTCTTGACAACCCCAGGCGCTTTACCTTTTTCTGCCGTTCCGTTTTTCAGCTCTGCAGAAAAATCGACTGGTATCCGGACGTTCTTCATTCCCATGACTGGCCGAGCGCGCTTGTTCCGGTGTTTTTAAAATTCGGGGAAAGGCAGGGGGCTTTTTCAAAAACTATTTCTGCCCTCACCATTCACAACCTTGGTTATCAGGGCATTTACGACAGGGGCAATTTTTACGCAACCGGCCTTAATTGGGACACCTTTTACAGCGCCGGTTTCGAGGATTGGAACATGATGAACCTCCTTAAAGCCGGTATCTGCTCGGCGGACGTTGTCAACACTGTCTCCAAAAACTACGCGGAAGAAACCAAAACCCAGGCTTATGGATTCAGGCTGGACAGCACGCTTCGCAGCCGGAGCAATGATTACCGGGGCATACTCAACGGCATTGACAGCAAAATTTGGAACCCGGAAAAGGACAAGTATATTCCGGTTCCGTACAGCGCTAAAAATATGGAAGGCAAGGCTAAAGCCAAAGAGGTATTACAGCAGGAATTCGGCCTGCCCCCTTCGCCGGATACGCCGGTGATTGGCCTTGTATCGCGGCTCACTTTTCAAAAGGGCGTGGGCGAGCTTTTCGGGCCTACCTACGGCTCCGCATACGCCATCTGCCGGGACATGAACCTTCACTTCGTTGTTCTGGGCACCGGCGAAGCCTGGTGCGAAAACGAAATTCGCAGCCTGGCGGGAAAGCTTTCCAACTTCAGGGCAAAGATCGGGTACGACGAAAAGTTCAGCCATCTTATAGAAGCGGGCAGCGACTTTTTCCTTATGCCAAGCCGCTACGAGCCGTCAGGGCTTAACCAGATGTATTCTCTTGCTTACGGTACCATTCCCATTGTGCGAAAGACCGGCGGACTCATCGATACGGTCGAGAATTTCGATCAGGATACCGGAAGCGGCACGGGCTTTATGTTTGACGATCTTACCCCGCAGGCCATTTACAACACGGTGGGCTGGGCAATCTGGGCATACTACAACCGCAAACCCCAAATAGAAGCCATGCGCCTGAGGGGCATGAAAATAAATTTTTCCTGGGAAAAATCTGCCGGAGAGTATTTGCTTATGTATGAGGAAACAATAAGGAAAATACATGGCTAAGCGATGAAATACAGTCATGAGCGGTTTATTATTGGCAAACTCTGCGAATTCAGGAACCGTGAAGTGGAATCTGACTTCATGGAATATGAAAAAACGACAAGTCTTGGTTTAGTCCGAATATTAATACTTGTATTGGGTTTTTCGTTTGCGTCGTTTGCTGTTTCCGACTTTTACTATTACGGAACGGCGAGTGAACTCTTCATTTCGCTTGCACTGCGCGGCGCGGTTATAATCATCACAATTATTTCATCTTTCCTTGCGGCTTCATTTAAGCGCTTTGATCACACGCTGCTCCTGGTTACTTTAACGGAGCTGGCGGTTTTTCTTGTTTATATTTTGAACCTGTACGCAAGCTCGCTCTTCGCTTCCAGCCGGCAAACCGATACGCCTGCCATTACGCATTTTATGTCCATTCTGGTCCTGATTCTTGCGGTATTTTTTATTCCAAACCGCTGGAAAAATTGTCTTTTTGCAAACCTTTTTATATTAACGTTCTATCTAATTTTTTGTTCTGTATTCCTGGGTCAGGATGGTTCGCCGTCTCTTCTTCAGCAGGGGTTGCACCTGGGTATATGCATTTTATGCTGCGCCATTTTTATTTACGGCAAGGCGAATTCCGAACGCAAGCATTTCGCGGCGGAGAAGGTTCTTGAATTCATGTCAATTACAGACTGGCTTACAGGCATTTATAACCGACGACGCTTTGAGTATGTTTTGGCCCTCTGGATAAAAAATATGCGCCACGATCCGTTTTGCCTGTTGCTCTTTGACATTGACGATTTTAAAAAGGTAAATGACACCTTAGGGCATAAAGCCGGAGACGAAGTGCTTGTGAAGACCGCAAACATCGTTTCATCCAAAATCCGGGACGACGATATTTTCGCCCGCTGGGGAGGCGAGGAGTTTGTGGTCCTGTTCGGGGGAATAGATATTGGCATGGGGCAGGAGCTTGCCGAAAGGCTGCGAAAAGCGGTGGAAGACAATCACTGCGGTGAAGCGGGAAAGATCACAATCAGCATCGGAGCGGTGCAGTATCGCCGTGGCGAAAACAGCGAAAGCAATGAAAGCCTGGAAGACTTCGTTAAGCGGGTGGACGAAAAAATGTACGAGGCCAAAAGGGCCGGAAAGAACAGGGTTGCGGTGGAATGACGGGGGTTAAATGATCGTCCTGAAAGAAATTTCGAAAAGTTACGGCGCGGTTACCGCAGTAAAGCGGGTCGATCTTGCCGTTCCTCCCGGATGCATTTTCGGTATCATCGGCAGGAGCGGTGCCGGGAAATCAAGCCTGCTGCGGGTTATGAGCCTGCTGGAAACACCGGATACAGGCGAGGTGTACTACAACGGTGAGCGCGTAGATGGTTTGCGCGGTTTGTCTTTGCTTGAGCGGCGCAGAAAAATGGGAATGATATTTCAGAATTTTAACCTCCTGGGATCGCGCAACGCGTCAGGAAATATAGCCTACCCTTTGGAAATCGCGGGCCTTACAAAAAAACATATAGACAAGCGGGTAGATGAGCTTCTTGAGCTGGTTGACATCGCCGACAAGCGCAAGGCGCGTCTGCGGGAACTTTCCGGCGGGCAGAAGCAGCGGGTGGCTATTGCCCGCGCCCTTGCGGCGAATCCCGAGGTGCTGTTCTGCGACGAGGCGACAAGTTCCCTTGACCCGCAGACAACCCGCTCGATTCTGGCGTTGATCCGCGACTTGCAGCAGCGGCTTAAAATCACGGTGGTACTGATAACCCACCAGATGAAAGTTATCCGCGAGATATGCAATGAGGTAGCGGTAATGAATGAGGGATTTATTGTGGAAACGGGAAGCGTCGCGTCGGTATTTGAATCGCCGAAAACGGCTGCGGCGCGGGAGATGTTCCATGCTTAGTGAAAAAATTCTGGATGTGCTGTCCATGCTGCCGGCGGCAACGTGGCAGACGGCCTATATGACCTTTGTCTCAACCCTTTTTGCCTGCATCCTGGGTTTCCCCCTGGGCGTGTACCTTTATTCTACTTCCCCCGCCGGCCTTGCTCCACGCCACGTGCTGTACAACGTGCTCTCCCGAATCGTGAATCTGTTCCGTTCCCTTCCGTTTATCATACTGATGATCCTGCTGATACCATTTACGCGGATGATTATCAGAACCAGCATAGGCCCCACGGCTGTAATTATTCCCCTTTCGATAGCAGCCGCGCCTTTCGTGGCCCGCGTCGCCGAATCCGCCCTGTCCGAGGTTGACCAGGGGGTGCTTACCGCAGCCCGCGCAATGGGTTCGACCAATTTTCAGATTATCCGCAAAGTGCTGGTTCCCGAAGCCATGCCCGCCCTGGTTTCCGGCCTGGCCTTGACCATCATCAATTTGATCGGCTATTCGGCAATGGCGGGCGCTATCGGCGGTGGGGGCCTGGGCGACCTTGCCATACGCTATGGCTATTACCGTTTTAGAACGGACGTAACTATAGGCGCGGTTATCGTAATATTGATAATGGTGGAAGCGGTACAGGTTATCGGTACGGCAATCAGCAGAAGCCTCTTGTCAAAACGATGAAATCCCGCAAATCCTATTGACAGGGATTGTCATTTTTTTGTATAATCCTATTAAACATATAGGATATATGTGAAAATAATGAATAGGAGAGGTACTATGAAAAAATTTGTCAGCCTGCTGATTGCGGGCGTACTGGTACTGGCGTTTTCCGCTTGTACCGGAAAAAAAGAAGCACAAGCAGGAACCGCACAGCGATCTGTCTCTGTTCTTTCGGTAGGAGCCACACCAGTTCCCCACGCGGAACTGCTTAACCTGATCAAAGACGATCTGGCGGAGCAGGGAATCAACCTGAAAGTGGTGGAATTCAACGACTATGTTCAGCCCAATGTGGCCCTGATTTCAGGAGACCTGGACGCCAACTATTTCCAACATATTCCCTATCTGGAAACCAACGCGGAATGGTCGGCGAAACTGGTTTCCGCTTTCGGGGTGCATGTGGAACCATTTGGGCTATACTCGGCAAAGCACAAACACCTCAGCGATCTGCCCAACGGCGCTACCATTGCCATACCCAACGATCCGACCAACGGGGGCCGGGCCCTGCTTCTGCTCCAGTCAAACGGGCTCATCACCCTTAGGGACGGGGTTGGTCTGACCGCCACTCCTCGCGACATTACCGGCAATCCAAAAAACTTCCGCTTTCAGGAACTAGAGGCCGCCCAGCTTCCCCGCTCTGTATTGGATGTGGATGCCGCCGCCATCAACGGCAACTATGCCATTGAAGCGGGCTTTAACCCCCTAAGGGATTCGCTCATCATTGAAGGCGCAGATTCCCCCTATGTAAACATAGTGGTTGTGCAGAAGGGCAAAGAAAACGATCCCCGCATTGTTGCGCTTAAAAACGCCCTCCTAAGCCAGAAGGTAAAGAATTTCATCAGCAGCCATTATGATGGCGGCGTTGTAGCGGTCTTTTAAAAAGAAGAAATTAACCACAGAGGAACACAGAGTTTCACAGAGTAAAATTCCGAGATCATTTAAACTCCGTGAACTCTGTGGTTTTTATTATTAATATTCCTTAATTGGCAAGCTTATTTCCTTATTACAACACCCATTGAATTGGGCGTTGCATAGAACATTACCTCGTTTTCTTTTTTGTCAATTGAGTTTCGGTAACTCCTTCCTACCGTTGTGCCTATCGCAAATCCAATTAGCGCGCCGGAAATTACATCCGACGCCCAATGATCGTACACGGACATCCCCAGACCAATCAGCGAGGCGTAGGTATATACCGCGACTTTCAACAAGGTATTGTCAGGGTAAATCTGCGCTATCGTAGCCGCGGCGGAAAACGCGTTTGCTGTATGACCGCTTGGCCAGCCCCCTACGGCGTCTAAATCAAACCAGTTAAATTCGCCGCTATAATCGTCTGTCCTGTCGCTTCGCTTGCTTAAAGGCGAATCCCAGCCATCAACTATTCCCGGCCATGTACGCCCGGTAGCTATTTTCAATGGCGTCTGAATTAACATAGTCAGCATGAGCGATTGGGTTAATGCCAGGCCTGTTATTTGAAGCTTTTCGTTTTTTGTTGCAAGACCTGTAAAATATAACGCAACCGGCGTTAGCGCAGGAACCGCATATCCAACGTAATTGGCGTTTCCGCCTATCATTGGCATCCCGTCATTGTTATACGCAAGCCTGTTCCATTTCCAATCAAGCCCCGATTCAATAATAACCACTGTTCCAAGTCCGGCTCCAATAAAGTTTAATCCGTAATTGTATGTGAAGGAATGTAAGACATTCCATCCGACATTGTGGAATAGCATTGATAAAGGCACTATTCCGCTTTTGGTTTCATCAGTTTGTTCTTGTCCAAAGGTGTGCAAACACACAAAACAAAGGAAGAATAACAAAATAATCTTTCGAAAAATTTTAGATGTCATTTCACCTGACTCCTTACCTCAGCCCCAGCGCTTTCTCCAGCTCTTCTTTAGGGTTTCCCCTGCCCTGGGTTTTCACCCTTAAAGTTTTCGCTGCCGATATAAATTTCGCAAGATCGCTTCCCGACCTTTCGTAGAGGTCTTTAAAGTAATGGTCTTCCTCATGGTACAGCCTGAAAAGTTCCAGATACGCGTTATTTACAGGCAATTCGCTAAAACCCCTGTAGTTGTCGGTTTTAAAATTCTCCTCGTAGCCAGTGCTAAACCTGGCCTTGGCCGCTTCAATGATCTCAACTTTTCTTTGCAGTTTTTCTTCCCTTGGCAAACTGCTTTTGTACAGCTCGTCCAGCTCCGCTATTAGGCCCCGGATAAAGGCAGAATAAGCCGCTCTGTCCGCCTGGGCGTTGGCGGCATCGGAATCGTTTAAAGCCTGGCCCGCTTTTTCCATGTAAAGCCGCGCTCCCTCCGTCCCCACGAATTCCGCCAGCTCCTCGTTAAACTGGGACTGGCCGTTCAGGTACACCGTGGCGTGGAGCAGCTCATGGATGATCAAATCTGCCAAAGAACGGTCGGAGTACTTCTTCATGTAAGAATAAAGGGGATCCCGGAACCAGCCCAATGTACTGAAAGCGTCCACGCCCCGAACCCACACGTCCAGGTCCTTTTTCTCAAGTTTTGCACGCTCTTTCCGGGCGTCCTGGACATTGAAAAAGCCTTTGTAGGGAACCTTGCCCACAACCGGAAACCACCATTCGTAGCGCTTAAACGAGTCTTTCGCGGATGCGGAGACCACCGCCGCAAGGTAGTCCCGGTCAAGCTCCACATAGCGGGTATAGTTTTTGCTTTTCTTTAAGCCCAGTTCCTCAATCGCGAAGCGGCGTATATTATTCACCCTTTGAATAAAGCGCCGGTCATCTTCGCTAGCGTCGTCCCTTTCGTTTAGCTCTTCAAGCGGAACAGCGCGGCCAAGGTAGCCCAACATGGTAGTCCCCTGCTTCAGAGTGTAACAGCCCGAGCAAAAAGCCGAGAGACCCAGGAGAAATACCCCGGCAATAAACACCGGCAGGTTGGAATAGTTCATTTAAATATACGGAAGTATCCCCTCAGTATTGACTACAAAGCCGTCAGGAAAAGACGGTCCTTTTTTCTCGCCGTATCCGACAGCGAGCATCGCGGCGGCAAGCAAAAGGCCGCCGTTTCCGGGAAGGTACAGGGGAAGCGCGTCGTCGCCCGTCATTTTGTTATGCCCGTTTTCCAGCCAGGTATTTTTTGGGCTTTCCATTAAAAGCAGATCGATGGCGTCTTTGTATCTGCCAAGGCGGCAGGCGGTCATTGCCAGCATTGGGAAGTCCCAGCCGTAGAAAGTTTTTTTGTCCCACACGGAAAGCACCTTGTCCAAAGTTGCGGACATAATGCCGTTGTCTGTTTTGTCGCTGTCTAAAACACCGTACATCCCAAGCATTGAAGGGTGGTCGGTATAAAAAGGAAGCTTGCTGAAAGTGTCGGGACATTTTTCATGCGCGAGGTAAACGCCGTCTTTAACAGCCGGAAGGCTCAACTTTTCCGCGATTTTTCCGTAGCGGGTTTGTTCCCCCAGCCTGCACAGCCATTCATCCGCCATGCGAAAACCCCAGCGGAAATATTCAAGCTCAAACGCGGCGTTTAATACAATTTTTGGATCGTGGCGTTCCTGCGCGGGAATATACGGAGACCCCAGCACATAACGGGATTCATTGTAATGAATAAAGCTTTTCATGAATTCGGCGGTTTCAACGACAATGTCGCGGTATTCGCGCAGAAAATCATCGCTTTTTTTTGAGCGCCAGCACAACTCGGCAAGCATTATCGGATGCGGCTGCTGCCAGATCAACAGAACGGCGACGGATGAAGGCGTATTGCGTCCTGAGGGATCGCACATTTTTGGCCAGCGCGCGCCGGAGTAACCTTGCGAAGACGCAAGGTCCCTGGCGGCGGCGAATATCTTTTTGTAATACTCCAGGGTTCTTAGCAAATCGTCCGTCCTGCCCCAGAGCGGCAAATGCGCGTGGTGCCAGAAATGCATCTCAAGGTGGAATTTGCCGTACCAGCTATTGCAAGTATGGCCTGTTTCAGCAGGCGGCAGCTTGCCCCTGCTCTGAATCGCCGTCAGATAGTGCGAAAGCGTTATCCTGCGTTCCAGTTCAAAAGCGCGGGAATCGCTTGAGCCTGTAAAATCAATAATGCCGCCTGTATTCCAATACTGCTCCCAAAAAAACAGGCATTTTGCTTTTGCTTCATAAAACGAATCCTCGCTTTTACTTTGCGGTTCGTCCAATGCGATTCCGGCGCTTGAAAAAGAAGGGACCTCGATAGGACTAAAGCTAACGCTTAAATCAATACATTCTCCTTGCGGAATTAACTGTAAAGTATGCTGCCTTTCATTAAGCAAAACGGTAAATCCTTTTCCGCCGACGACAACTGTATAAACCGTATCGTCAAGTTTTCTTTCTATGTAAATAAAACCGTCCTTGCTCACACAAACGTTAGTTTCATGCAGATGCGGGACGGAAAAGTCCGCTCCGGTTTTTTTATGGCTGCCATAAGGAAAAACAACCGTTATGCGCAATGCCTTTTCTTTAAGCAAGGGCGATATAGCGCGGACGTACATTGTATCCTCTGTCGGGTGAACAAAAGTTTCAGTTTTAACGGTATTGGCGTCAATCGTAAATTCTGAAAATAAGACCCCTTCCCATAAAGAAAGCGTTTGGCTACTCGGTACGCAATTTTCTATTGCAAGTTTTTTACCGGATAATTCAAAACCTATCAAACCCAAATGAAATTTATGCGCATTTAGTCTAATCCGCTTAAAAAGCTCTTCCTGCCCCTTGTCGTCCGTAGCGTAATAAACGGCTCTGCCAAAGGTATCATAGGGCGTCAGGCGCAGATACGACTCGTCTTCAGTCCGAGGATACGAATGCCAGCCCCATTCGGCCATGGTGCAAAGCGGAAAAGCGTCCTGCGCCGAGGAATAATCGTCAAAAAAAGTCTGCAAGCCTGTAAAATCGGCAGTAAAGCAAAAAGCGCCGTTTCCCACGGAAAGCGGCGCGGTTTTATTCAAGGATTTATATTGGGGGTTATGCCTCTCTATTACCGCCCGGCGGTTTATCATAGCTGTTTCCGTTATATGATTATCGCGCTGGTTACAGAGCACATTTCGTCAAAAAGAGAATGGGCGTCAGATAACGGCAATTTTTGAATCGCGAGATCGTGCGAAAAAACGCGGAACGCCTTTTCCATATCGCCCTCAAACGCCGCTTCTACAATTCCTTCCTGGGCCAGCGAATGATGCGTTACCAAAGCCCTTAAATCGACCGTAAGCCCGTTAGTTGTAACAGGTTCAATACCGTCATTCGCAAAGACGGCGTTTGTTTCAACCACGGCATCTTTGGGAAGATCCGGCATCTGCCCGTTATTTGGCAAATTGACATTTGTAACGAGGTCCCCGTACCCCGTCAGCGCCTTTATTATTTTAATGCCTTCCTCGCCTGACTGAACGGGAACCAATTCCTCTGTTCCGTCCCGATACGCTTTTGCCTTTAGTATCAATCTTTCACGGTCTTTAATACGCCACGAAACAGGGGTAAGGGCAAAGCCCCAGCTTTCAACAACTTCAGGCGAAGCCAGGTACCAGGAATGAGGGCAGAATTCCGCAAGGTGCCTGTCGCCGGCTGCGGCAATTAAGCCGTAACGGCGGAAAAGATCCATCTTAACGCGGTCGGTCGAACCAAAAAACTTTAAGCGCTCCGGATCATCCGCGTTTGCGTCCATACCGGAAGCTTTTACGTTGGACGCTTTTGCGTCAGAAGACTTTGCCTTGCTAAAACCTGTATCGGCGTGTTTCTCAACAAATTTTTTATAAAGGGGGAATATGTCGGTATCTTTCCAGTACGCTTTGTCGATCCATGTAAAGTGATTGATGCCCAAAACGTTTACTTTGATTTCTTCCCGATTAATGCTGTCATGCGGGGCGTAATTCGCTTCTTCCAGAACGGCAGCAAGAAGTTTCTGGGTATGAAACACTTCGTGGCAGCAGCCGAAAGCCTTAATTTGCGGAAACTCCTTGTATAAAGTGCGGGTACAGACGCTCATGGGGTTTGTGTAGTTGATTACCCACGCGGCGGGGGCGTTTTCCCGTATTTCCCGCGCAATCTGCCTGAATTGAGGTATTGTCCGCAGGGCGCGTACAAGCCCGCCCGCTCCCGCCGTATCCCCGACGGATTGATATATGCCGTATTTTTCCGGAGCGTGTACGTCAATGGTCATTTCTTCAAAATCTCCAGGCAGTATGGAGATAATGACAATATCGCTTCCACCCAGCGCGTCTTGAAGTGAAGGGTTTGCGTGGAATTTCCATCTGCCCTGATTGTGCTTTTCCATGAGTTTGTTGCCGATTATCTCATTGGTTTTGGCGTCATCGTTTTTCAAGTCGTATAACTCGATAGTTCCGCAAATTTCCTTCTCAAAGGCGAGATCCTGCATTAAAACCCATGCCCAATTCCTTGAACCGCCGCCAATGTAACATATTTTAAGTTTTTCCTTTGCCATGATTCAGGGTAAATCCTATTGAAGAAAAAAGCAAGGATACGCGTTGTTTGGCAGCCAAAAATCGCTTGACAACGGAAAAGTTCGGTATATACTGATTATTAGCCTTAAAACCTCCAGGAAAGGAAAAATATGGAAAGCAATTCAGTAGTAAAGAGACAGCCCATAATTCATAAAAAGTCCTTTAATAGGCAACTAAAAGACAATCTTACATCTTATGCTTTTCTTGTTCCCTGGATAATAGGTTTTTTTGCCTGGACTTTTTACCCCATACTTTATTCTCTTTACCTGTCCTTTACCCAGTACAACATAGTCCAGGCCCCCAAATGGATAGGCCTGCGCAATTACTTTGTCATGTTCATAGGAAACGCCGATTTCCCCAGAGACGAAAGGTTCTTACATTCTCTTTTTGTTACCCTGCACTTTGTTGTTGCCGCCGTGCCAAGCAAACTGATCTTCGCTCTGGCCGTGGCCATGCTGATGAACCAGAAAATTAAAGGCATTCCTTTCTATCGCACAATTTACTATATACCGACACTGCTGGGAGGCTCCGTCGCCATTGCCGTGCTGTGGCGCCGCCTTTTTTCCGGGGACGGCATTATTAACCTTATAATCAGGCAGGTTTCCGGCGGCAGATTGAACCCTCCATCGTGGCTTTCTACACCCGAGTTTTCTATCTATACCCTGGTAATTCTAACGGTGTGGCAGTTTGGCTCGCCCATGATAATTTTTTTGGCGGGGCTAAAACAGATACCTACCGAATACTACGAGGCGGCCAGCGTTGACGGGGCCGGAAAAGTCAGGCAGTTCTTTAACATTACTTTGCCCTGCCTTTCGCCCATTATCTTCTTCAACCTGGTCATGCAGATGATAGGCGCGTTCCAGTCTTTTACTCAGGCCTATGTAATTTCAGGCGGCACAGGCGGGCCGGTTGACTCTACCATGTTTTACAGCCTCTACCTTTATATACGGGGGTTTTCCTTTGGGGCGATGGGATACGCTTCGGCCATGGCCTGGGTACTCCTTGTCATTATCGCTACTATGACCTTCCTGGTCTTTAAGGTTTCCGGTTCTTTAGTGAGCTACGGGAGCGGAGAATGAAGACAAAATCCGCAACCGATATTGTCAAGCTGGGGCTTTCGCACCTCATTATTATTATCCTGGGTGCGGGGATGATTTACCCGGTTCTCTGGCTTTTCTTTGCTTCTTTTAAGGAAGGAACGCAGATATTCAGCGATCCGGGCCTTTGGCCAAAACCATGGATATTGGATAATTATAGCCACGGATGGGAAGGCATAGGCATTGTTCCTTTTAAAACTTTTTACGTTAATTCTTTTATTATCAGCATTGGATGTGTTATTGCCAACGCGCTTATGTGTTCCATCTCGGCCTATGCTTTCGCGAGGCTGGAATTCAAGGGTAAAAAAATTTGGTTCGCCATTTTGATTATCACCTTTATGTTGCCCGGCCATGTTACCATGATCCCCCGATATGTCATTTTCCGTACTTTGGGCTGGGTTAATACTTTCAAGCCCTTTGTTTTTCCCAAGTTTTTCGGCGGGGACGGTTATTTCATATTTCTAATGGTACAGTTCATCCGAAGCCTGCCGAAAGACATGGACGAATCGGCCATAATAGACGGCTGCGGTAAATTCAGGATCTTTACAAGGATCATTGTGCCGTTGAGCGTACCCCCTATTATTACCACCGTGCTTTTTACCTTTCTGTGGACCTGGGACGATTTTCTTGGCCACATGATCTACCTTAACTCCCCGGAAAAGTTTACGGTGCCGCTGGGTTTACGGCTCTTTCTGGATTCCTCGGGCATTTCTTCATGGGGGGCAATGTTTGCCATGTCGGTACTGTCTTTGGTTCCCTGTTTTGTTCTGTTCTTCTCCCTGCAAAAGTACTTTGTGCAAGGGATTACCACTACGGGTATTAAAGGGTAGTTTACCCTGAATATATTTTCTGGAGGTTCACATGAAAAGAGTTATGTTAGTTTTGGCAGTGCTTATTTTAACAAGTACTGTAGTCTTTGCCGGCGGCACCAAGGAGACAGGGCCGACTAGCGGTAATACAATCCGCTGGTCGTATTGGGGCGGCGAAGCTCGGCTTAGGGCTGTTCAGCAGGCTATCGACATATACACGGGAGAGACCGGGAATATTGTCGCGGGAGAGCCAGCGCCTGGAACAAACGAGCACTTTGACAAATTCAAGGTCCAGTTTGCCGGCGGTAACGCTGCGGACATCGTCCAGCTTGGAGGTTATTTTACAAATTTAACCGGTGGTACTGATGACAACAAAAGTTTTCCTGCTGCAGCCGATCTTCTTCTTCCCCTGGATCCTTATGTAAAGAGCGGCAAATTGAACATCGCAAATGTTGATACCGCGGCAATCAACGCCGGAACAAGGGACGGCATACTCTACGCCATTCCCGTGGCTACCAATATGCCCGCTATGATCTACAACAAATCCCTGCTTGAAAGAGTAGGCGCTCCCCTGCCCAAAGTTTCCATGACCTGGGCTGAATTTGAAACATGGCTTGGACAGGTACAGGCAAAACTTCCCAATGGTACATATGCCATGACCGACAACAGCGCTACCGCTTCGGGCTCCGTATTTTTTGGCTATTGGGCAGGCCAGAACAACACTCCCCAGTGGGACGGGAAACAAACCAAAATGACCGCAGCAGCAGCTCAGCAGTACTTTGACATGTGGGCTAAATGGCGCACCAATGGATGGGTTCCCCCAGCCAGTGTTTCCGCCGATTACGCTGAAACCAACGAGTCCTCTGCGGCTATAATTGCCGGAAAAACCGCTGTAGTCCAGGTATGGTCCAACAGCATCGCGAACTACCAGAATGCCACGCGCGACGATCTTCAACTCATGGAATTGCCAAACGCCGCCGTTAGCAACGGACTGTGGGGCCAGATGAGCCAGATGATGGCCATTAACAAGAAAACAAGGAATCCTGATGCCGCGATTCAATTCCTTAACTACTATACAAACGATCCGCGCGCATGGGCGATTTTGAAGGACACTTACGGCATACCTGTAACACCGGCAGGAAGGGCCGCGTTAGCAGCCAACGCAAGCGATTCAGTCAAAAAGCAAATTGCCTATCTTGACGTCGCGGGCAAGCACGCTTCACCTCCTAACCCCAATATGCCCAACGACACAGAATGGAACCAAGGTCTGCACCTTATTGCTCAGAACGTAGCGTACGGACGAATTACCAGCGCCGCAGGTGGACAGCAGGTAATGGATCTCATCAACAGGCTTATACGGTAAGACGAACAGGTAATTAGCCGGTTTCTCCGGCACAAAAAATCGCGCCAAATGGCGCAAAGAGCCTTTTCCAGTTACGGGAAAGGCTCTATTATTTAGGACATATCTCAAAAATACTCCTACCCTTTGGGTTCTTAGCACACAGAGTTCACAGAGGACACTGAGAGCACAAAGAGAAGACTGCTTGAAATAGTAACTATAAATTGATTATAATAGAAACTATCTTGGAAATATAACTATGGAGAATATTACATTTTTTGAACTAATACCTCCGCCTAAGGGTAATGTTTTTGCTTTTCCAATTATTATGATTATATTTGTATTTATTACAATGTTGGTTATTACATGGCTAATGGTTGGGACAATTTTTACAACTAAAAATACAAGTATTTCAATAAAAGATGGTGAAGTGGTAATAAATTCTTTTCTTTACGGAAGGAAAATACCTATAGAAAATATTTTGATAAATGAAATTAAAACAATAAATCTAAATCAAGATGGAGAATATGGTATTTCTGTCAGGACAAACGGAATAAGTTTGCCAAATTATAAATCCGGATGGATGCGGCTTAAGAACGGAAAAAAGGCATTGGTTTATTTGACAAACGAAGAAAAAGTATTATTAATGCCGACAAAAGATTTTGTTATATTGTTTAGCATGGAAAGAACAGATGAATTTATAAATAAAATTAAGGGAATAAAGTAAAAGACATTGTAAATATTTAGTTTTTTACAAGGTACTATTACTTTGATAGGTTTCGGAGGTATACATGACTATTGGAAAAACAGTTGAAATACCGGCTAATCGGCTGCTGCATTTGGATTTTGAAGTCCCGATTGAAGTACCGATTGGCAAGGCGCAGATCGAACTCAAGGTAATTCCTTTTGTTGATAAACAAAAAAAATCCACGCTCAGAAACACAGATAACAGCCTTACGCCCCATACAGACGCGCTTCTCAATATTCTTTCCAACTTGGGCGACATCAACATTAATGAAATCCGTGAGGAAAGGCTGGCTAAACACTTATAATGGAAGTTCTTATTGATACCAATGTCGCTTTGGACGTTATACTGAATAACGCCGGATTTGCTACCAATGCCAGAGCTATCCTTGAACTTGCTGAACAAAAGCGTTTCACCGGATATATTTCCGCTTCGGCGATAACGGACATTTTCTATATCTCCCGTAAAAGGTTAGGTAAAGAAACCGCGCGAAAAGCCATAAATCATCTGTTGCATATTTTTTATCCGGCCACTGTAACGGATGATAATATTTATAAGGCACTTGATTTGGAATGGGACGATTTTGAGGATTCGGTTCAATATGTCGTTGGAGAAGGTCTTGCTGTTGATTACATTGTTACCAGAAACACTCAAGATTTTACTGCGGACCTTCGGTCCGATGGTTCTATTACCACAATAACTCCTGAACAGTTTATTGAGACTATTACCAATGCGGAATAAGGACAAATATTAAAATTGTAACGGGAGGACTGTAAAGAGGTAGATTTTTTTACCCCAATGCGGGAAGATCTTATAAAGGAGAAGTAATGCGGTATCTGGGTTTTGAGACTTACGAAAATTCGCTTAATTCCGTTAATTCAAATTTAGGTGATAAATCCGTTGTCTTTATGGCAAAGGACGGAGATGAAACGGCGATTATTGTTGCCGCAGAAGGCGGCGGTAAAACAGGGGCAGAGCTTGGCTTTAAGGGCACCGATATAGGAGAGGGAAAATTCCGTTCTTCGCTGACCCATGAAAACGCGAAAGCCTTGCGCTCTCTCTTTCCCTTTACAGCGCCTGTCCGCGGCCTTTCAAAGCCAAAGAGTTTTGGGCTGGGGGATCGCCTGGGAATAGCCACTCCCGGCCATATCGGGCTTTTCGAAAAAACGGACGTATTTCCCGTTTTTGCCCAGCAGTCCATCCGCGAGCTAAACCTTACCGGACGCACTTACGAAGACGTGCTGGACGCGGCAACGTTTGCGGTGTTTCAGGAAGGTTACAAAAAAGGGTTCGGCGCGGACGGGGATCACCTTAAAACCGTGAAGGACGTGGAGTACGCCCTTTCCCTTGGCTTCACCATGATCACCCTGGACTGCTCGGAATACATCAAAAACGACATTACCGAAGATAACGCGCCGCCGCTTCCAAAACAATACGCGGACAAATACCTCAATAAAAACTTTGACATTGAAGAGGGAATTACCCTTGCTTTTAGCGAAATGGAACTACGGCAATGCGTCGCCATTTACGGGGATGCGATAAAGTTTGCGGCGGAAACATACAAACAGTTTTTCGCGTCGGGCAAGTATGACGCGGATTTTGAAATTTCGATAGACGAGACCGTTTCCGTTACGACGCCGCTTCAGCATTTCTTTGTAGCCCGCGAGCTCTTGGACGCAGGGGTTTCGTTCGCGACCATAGCGCCGCGCTTCTGCGGCGAATTCCAGAAGGGCATCGATTACAAGGGCGACATTGCCCAGTTTGAAAAGGAAATTAAAGTCCACGCGGCCATTGCGCGGCGGCTGGGATACAAATTGAGCATCCACTCCGGTTCGGACAAATTCAGCGTATTTCCGACCATAGGCAGGGAGACACGCGGGGTTTTCCATGTTAAGACCGCGGGAACCAACTGGCTGGAAGCGATGCGGGTAGTCGCGCAGACCGATCCTTCTCTTTACCGCGAAGTTCACGCCTACGCGCTTGAGGCTTTTGACGAAGCCAAAAAATACTACCATGTAACGACGGATGTTTCAAAAATACCCGACGTTTCAACTCTCAAGGATAACGACCTGCCCAAGCTTTTTGAAAACAACGATGCCCGCCAGCTTATCCATATAACATATGGGCTTATACTTAGCAGGAAGAAAAGCGACGGTTCTTTCACTTTTAGGGATCGCCTCTATAAGCTTTGGCAGGATCGCGAAAAAGAATATCGAAGCGCTCTGGTAAAGCACATCGGAAAACACATGGAACTATTAGGCGTTGCCTATTAGGTATTACCTATTAAGAATTCATTTTTAACTATGGGAGCATAACATGGCAAGAAATTTTATGGACAAGAATTTTTTACTGGAAACCGAAACAGCCCGCAGTTTGTTCAACGCAGTAAAGAACGAGCCAATCTACGACTACCACTGCCACCTTTCGCCCGCGCAGATTGCCGAGAACAAGCAGTTTGCCGACCTTGCCGAGGTCTGGCTGGGAGGGGATCATTACAAGTGGCGCGTTATGCGCGCCCTTGGCTATGATGAATACTACATAACCGGCGGCGCGAAGCCTTACGAAAAATTCCTTGCATGGGCGCGCACCGTGGAATGCCTGATTGGAAATCCACTGTACCCCTGGACGCACATGGAACTACAGCGCTTCTTCGACATTTTTGAACCCCTCACCGAAAAGAGCGCCCCGGCTATCTGGGAAAAAGCAAACGCCCTGCTTAAAACGCCCGAATTGTCTGTCAAGGGCATTTTTGAAAAGTTCAATGTTTACGCGGTTGGCACCACGGACGATCCTGTGGATTCCCTTGAGCACCACCGCGCCATTGCCGGCGGGACGGCCCCAATTGGCAGAATTTCAACAAAGGTCATTCCCTCCTTCCGCCCGGACAAAGCGCTGGATATCAACCTGCCGGGCTTTTCCTCCTACATTGAAAGCCTGTCTGCGGCAAGCGGCGTTGCCATAAAGAGCGCCGACGACGTGCTGTCTGCCCTGGAAAAGCGGCTCGATCATTTCGCAAGCCTGGGATGCCGCGCTTCGGATCACGCCCTGGAATACGCGCCCTTTGTTCTTGCCCCCGACAGCCGGATTGAAAAAACCTTTCAGGACGCAATGGCCGGAAGGGAAATTTCAAAAGAAGACGCAGACGCATACAAGACAAAGATCCTCTGCGGCCTCGCGAAACTTTACGCGGACCGCAACATAGTGATGCAGCTTCACCTGGCGGCGATCCGCAGCGTAAACGGCCGTATGCTAAAGCGCCTGGGGCCCAATATCGGTTACGACGCGACTCATGACCGGAAGCAAAGCGCAAACCTTGCCGCTCTTTTGAACCACATGGAATCGTCCGGGGAAAAACCGGCTTTGCCCAAAACCGTACTCTATTCGCTGAACCCGAGGGACTACTATCCGCTTGTAACCATCGCGGGAAGCTTTCAGGACAATTACGCGAAAGAGCAAAACCGAAAGGGAGTTGCCCAAGGCAACTCCCAGGGTATTGTGGGCAAAATACAGCTTGGTGCAGCCTGGTGGTTCTGCGATCACAGGGACGGCATGGAAGAGCAGATGCGTATTCTTGCCAACACGGGAGTGCTTCCCGTTTTTATAGGGATGCTTACCGACAGCCGCAGTTTTCTTTCATACCCCCGGCACGAATATTTCCGCCGCATCCTCTGCAACCTCATCGGGGGCTGGGTGGAAAACGGGGAATACCCGTCCGATGATGAACGGCTTGTCAAAATGGTGCTCGACATCTCGTTTGCAAACGCAAGAAATTATTTCGGCTAACAGGAACATGGTAAAAAAAACCCCCCGGGAAAAGGAGGTGAGGAAACCCGGGAGGTAGCTGACGCCCTGTGGCTGATTTACAAGACGCAGAACGAAGCTGCTATAGCCTAGAGGCTGTATCAAGCCAGCTCAGCGCCAGTTCTAATTATAAGATATGAAAATTCGACATACCGGTCAAGGTTTATCATGCTACTTGACTAATCTTTTCCAATCCCGTTTAATCGACATAGCACAAGCACAAGGTATCAATATGCCCGAACAAAAGTTATCAAATGAACAGAAGCTATCGGTAATCCGCCATTCTGTCAGCCATGTAATGGCCGAAGCCGTTACCCGCCTTTTTCCCGGAACGTTAGTTGCCATCGGACCTTCGATTGAAAATGGTTTTTACTACGATTTTAAGTTTCCGGCGCGGGAAGACTCACAGGTACCAATCAGCGCCGACGATCTCCCAAAGATCGAAGCAGAGATGAAGGCCATTATCGACAGCCGCGTTGATTTTGCGCGGGTGGAAGTAAGCCGCGAAGAAGCCCTGAAACGTTTCGCGGGCGAGCCTTTCAAACTTGAGCTAATCAACGGCCTTCCTGAGGGAGGGGCCATAAGCATCTATGAAAACCGAGATTCCGAAGGGAAAGTCCGGTGGGCGGATCTTTGCCGGGGGCCCCATGTTCAAAACACGAGGGAAATCCACTCTGGCGCGTTTAAGCTCATGAGCATAGCGGGGGCCTACTGGCGGGGAGACGAAAACCAGGCCATGCTTACCCGCATCTACGGCACCGCCTGGGAAAACCCCAAGGATCTGAAAGCCCACCTGGCTTTTCTTGAAGAAGTTGAAAAACGGGATCACCGCCGCCTTGGAAAGGAGATGGACATCTACTCCACCCACGAAGAGGCCGGGGCTGGGCTTATCTACTGGCATCCAAACGGGGGCCGCATGAGGGTCGCCATCGAAGACTTCTGGCGCACAGCGCATTACCGTAACGGCTACGAGATTCTCTACACACCCCACATTGGAAAAGCCTGGCTCTGGGAAACCTCTGGCCACCTGGGTTTTTACAAGGGCAACATGTACAGCCCCATGCAAATTGACAATCAGGACTACATCATAAAGCCGATGAACTGCCCCTTCCACATCATGATCTACAAAACAAAAGGCCGCTCTTACCGCGACCTTCCCATGCGCTGGGCAGAACTCGGCACGGTGTACCGCTACGAGCGATCAGGCGTTCTGCACGGGCTATTGAGGGTTCGCGGTTTTACCCAGGACGACGCGCACATATTCTGCACACCGGAGCAGATGGAAGACGAAATCCGCGAGGTTCTGCGCTTCAGCCTTTGGATATGGAAACAATTCGGCTTTAAGGAGATAAAGGCGTATTTGGCAACCAAGCCCGCCGAGTCCGTCGGGGAACAAAGCCGCTGGGACGCTGCCCTGGAAAGCCTGCGCAGGGCCATTGACGCCGAGGGCCTCGGCTACGAAATCGACGAAGGCGGCGGCGCGTTTTACGGCCCAAAGATCGATCTAAAAATCAAGGATGCCCTGGGTCGCGAATGGCAGATGACCACCATTCAGTTTGATTTTAACGAGCCGGAACGCTTTGACATGACCTTTGTGGATGCGGACGGAAAGCAAAAGCGTCCCTACATGATACACCGCGCCCTTCTGGGCAGTCTGGAACGCTTCTTCGGTGTGCTAATTGAGCACTTCGGCGGAGCCTTCCCCGTCTGGATTGCCCCGGAACAAATCGCCGTAATTCCGGTATCCGAAAGCTATAATGAATACGCCAAAAAGATAAGCGCGGAGCTAAGGGATCAGGATCTCAGGGTTACAGCGGAGCTGGGCGACGGCAGGCTTAACGCCAAAATCCGCGATTGTCAGAATCGCAAAATCCCCTACATGCTGGTCGTGGGCGAGCGGGAAGAAAAAGAGGGAACCGTTTCCGTCCGTTTCAGGGACGGAAAACAAATTCCCTCCATGAAGTTTGACGAATTTGTCATCTACGCCGTAAAAAAAGCCAAGTCCAGGGATCTTGAACTCTGACTTTATTCTACATACCTCAAGTACAGCATGAGCGGAAGATGATCGCTTAAGCCCTTGCCGCTTTTGGGGACATAGACATTAGGGGTACCTTTTGCGTTTGTAAAAGGCTCCTGATTCAATACCCAGCAGTCGGAAAATCTCCACGATGATGCGCCAAATAGAGCCTTTGAAAGCAAAAAGTGATCTATGGTTTCCCATTCCCCCTTGTAGTAATAAGAGCCGTCGTTTAAGTCCGCCATCCAGGGCGAATAAAGCGGCTCGGCAACGCCGGAAAAAAAGGCGCTTTTCGGCGGCTTTTCGCCACTCAAAACGAGATAATCCTTACGCGTCGAAGAAACCAGCTTTGCCGCGTCTTTATCGTCGGGAAGCAGGGCGCATAACGCCTTAAGCCGGTAAAACTCATCATGGTTTTCGTTGAGATCCCCCATGACAATTACAGGCGTATCCGCTTCCGTCGAAGCGATCTCCAAAAGTCGCCTCTGCACAACCCTGGCGCTGGCATGCCTTAGCTCTTCTGTGTCCTTACCCAGTTTCGATTTCCAGTGGCAGAGGAAGAAAACCAGGGGCTTGCCTTGCGGCTCAATTCTTACTTCCAGTACCGGCCTGGGGGCTGAATCCTTATCCATTGTTATCGAATGGGCAACAGAGCTTTTTATCGGATAACGGCTTAAAACACCAAGCCCCAGGGAAGAGCCGGAAAGGTTCGCGAACGCCGTCCAATTGTAGGCGTACCTGGAAAGGACGCCCCGGCTTAGATCGTCAAGAACCCCCCGATTCTCGACTTCCACAAAGCCGATTAAATCAGGAACGTCCCTGGAGGATCCCATCTGCACGACCGCCTGGGATATGGCCAGAATGCGGGCCTGGTATTTTTCAGGCGTCCACCCTGACCCCTCGGTGTATTCAGAGTATTCGTGCCCGTCTTCATGCCCGTCAAAAAGCGCCTGTATGTTCCACACCACAGCGGTAAAATCATCCGGATCGTCAGAAGCGGCAGTGGGAGAAAGACCGCACCCAGCGAAAATAAAGATCACAGAAAGGAAAATTATCAATTTAGTTTTCATACCCCATTACTGCACGGATATGCAGGACGCTTTGATTTTTTGGGAAAAATCTGAAAAAATTGCCAAAAACTTAAATTTATTATTATATATGGGGTAGGTTTAAGACTGGTACGCTATGGAAATTTTGTGACTGTCACTGTTTTAAGCTAAAAAAATAATTTTTTTCATGTAAATCAAAGCAAAACAAATCCCCGTGCAGTAATGGTGTAAGACACCATGCGTAAAAAACATGAATTCATGGAAGGAGCGTTCTATCATGTTACCTCACGGACTAAGAATCCGTCAAATTAAGCGGTGTAAATGTTCCTTAAGGGAGTTTTCTCAATCTGGCGTAAAAACAGTCCTTTACAACTATAACGTTATGTAAAATACTATTTTTCTCCTTGATAAAAGAATAAAATTTGAATATTATGGTCAATAATGATAGGTCCTGTTTGTTATATAGACCTTTTGGGGTTTTCATATTTAACAGATCACTCTGACGATATTAAAATTAAAGCTATTATTGAAAGATATATCTCTTATTTGCACAATATTATATATAAAGCGATAGAAGGAACAAATATTAATGTTTCTGTTATTTCTGACGCCGTATTTCTATACACTGAAAATAAATGTGATCAATTACTATTTTCTTTACCTCAGATATTTAGACAGTGTATTACCAGCGGTATTTTATTGCGTGCCGGTTTGAGTTATGGTGAATTCTCAATAACAACGACTGAGCTTTCTGCTAATAACATTTATGGAGAAGCTGTTACACGAGCTGTAAAATTAGAAAAAAGCGGGAAAGGATGTAGAATTTTCATGGATCAAAATATACCTGCACAATGTAGTGATATTTTTTTATATAATCAAGAAATATTTAAGCAATACAGGAATTATGCAGATTATTCATATATTGATGTCTTTGAATGGCCGTTAATATATGGAAATTATTATTACAGTCCGACATATAGCAGCTATAATGTTGATCTTGAACCAAATAAGGATCTCGCAGACTTGATTTTTGATAACTATAAGCTTTCGATATATTTGAGGTTTTCACCTTACTTTTCATGGAACGTGCAAACTGTCGAAGGCTTTACTCATGTTGCGGTAAGTATTGAATATATCACATCTTCAATTGATCTTATGTTGAAAAAGACAAAAAATGCCCGGATTTCAAGAATAGAAGAAAACTGTAACATAAAACTAAGAGCCATAGATAGGGAAGAAGTATTAGAAGATGAATATTTACCTGTGGATCAATTAATGAACGATAATAATCGAAATGATGAAATTGTTGAAAATATGATAGGGTATGGAAGAAGAAAATATCAAAATTATTAGCACTGCTACAAATTGAAAAGCAAGTCTATCCTAAAAAGACATTCATAAATGACGGCACATACAATGTCTGGGGCTTCCTCTTCTTTAGATAAGACAAACGCGGAAAAAATGCATAATCGCTTTTGTAAGTTTGATCCTTAGTTGACAGTGTTTTCAGTTTTATTTATCCTTGTTTTCAAGTTAAGGCATCTGGCAAGGGAAAATCATTATGTCTGTTGAGCAAGTCCGCGCCTGGTTAGACCGCTGGGACAGGGGAAAAGACGTTGTTGAAATGGATCTCTCCACCGCCACGGTTGAACTGGCGGCTTCCGCCCTTAAAGTGATACCCGCAAGAATCGCAAAAAGCATTTCCCTCAGGGGGGATACCGATAACAGCGCCATGATTGTTGTTGCCGCCGGGGACATGAAAGTGGATAACCGCAAGTTCCGCGATCGCTTTGGGTTTAAGCCCAGGATGCTGAGCGCCGAGGAGGCGCTGGAATTCACAGGCCACGCAATCGGCGGCGTCTGTCCCTTCGCGCTTCCCCCCGCCGTAACTGTCTATCTGGACGATTCAATGAAAAGATTCACGACTATTTTTCCGGCCTGCGGTAGCGGCAACTCTCTCATAGAGCTGACGCTGAGCGAACTTGAGGAATACTCCCAATGCTCCGGCTGGGTTGATGTTTGCGTTGCCAGAAGCTCAAATTAGCTAAAGCATGAACAAGAAAAAGCTCGCCCTGTTTCTCACAATGCTGGCTCTGCTATGTGCTACTGCCGGCGGCGAAAACAGCGCTTCAGCTTTATCATCGCCAACCATAAGGATCATGTCGTTTAACATTCAGACATTCGGTGTAACGAAGATGTCAAGACCAGAGACCGTTAAAATACTGGTTGACCTTGTATCGCAAGCCGACATCATCGCCGTTCAGGAAGTACGAAGCGTTCGCGTTGATCCGGTGGAGCGGTTCATGGCTTTGCTTCCTGACAAATACGGTTACGTCATCGGGCCGCGCGAGGGAAGATCAAGTTCTAAAGAGCAGTACTGGGTAATTTACGACTCAGAAAAATTTACCGTGCTCGAATATGATAGCTGGCCTGATACGGAAGACATTTTTGAGCGCAATCCTTTCTCCGTGTATTTTAAAACTTCAGGCGAGTTTGACTTCACCCTGATCGACAACCACATCCGTCCGTCAGACGCGGAAAATGAAATCCGCGCCCTTCCGGGTGTCGTTACATATTACATTGATTTATGGAACGACACGGATGTGCTTGTATTGGGCGATTTCAACGCCGACGGGCGCTACTTTGACAAAACCTTGCTCAATTCAATATTCACAAAAGATGAGTACCAAATAATTTTCACCGACGAAGACACAACGGTTGCCGCAAGCCGCAACACCTACGACCGCTTTATCATAACTTCCTCCGCGTCTGATTACTTTACCGGCAATTTTGGCGTGATAAGGTTTGACGAGGTTTACGACTTTAGCGGCTACAGCATCAGACCGTCGCAAGTCAGCGATCATTATCCTATCTGGGCAGAGTTCTATGTTGACAGAAGGCCTGAGTAAAAAATCTATAAATGGGGAATAGGGATCGGGGACTAGGGACTAGGGACTAGGGACTAGGGACTAGGGTTATTGTTTGGGAGCGGTGCGTGAAACTATCAAGCAAAACTATTGCAGAACTCCCTATTCCCCAGTCCCTATTACCTATTCCCTATTTAGCTTCGCGGCCCGGGGGAAAAACAAGATTCAAAACTATTCCCACCACAGTGGCCAGCGCTACCCCGGCCAGCTGGAACTCAAGCCCTCCTGTAACGGCAAAGGCAAGCCTGCCGCCCCCGATGCCGATAACCAGGATCACCGAAGAAATGGTCAGATTCCGCTTGTCCTTGTAATCGACCCCGCTTTCCGTCAGAGTCCTGAGCCCCGAAGAGGCGATTATTCCGAAGAGAAGCATCGAGATGCCGCCCAGTACCGGAGTGGGGATGGTTTGAATCAGCGCCCCGAATTTTCTGAAGAACGAAAGCAATACGGCAATTACCGCGGCCCCGCCGATTACCCAAACGGAAAAAACCCTGGTAATGGCCATGACGCCGATGTTTTCACCATAGGTGGTGTTCGGAGGCCCGCCCCACAACGCCGCCCAGGCGGTGGCAAGCCCGTCCCCGGCCAAGGTCCTGTGAAGCCCGGGGTTCTTGTAAAAATCCTGGCCCACAACCTTGCTTGTTACAAGCGTATCCCCCAGATGCTCGCAGATGGTAGCAAGGGACACAATAACAAAAGTAAGAACCGGAACTACATGGAATTTGGGAAGCTGGAATGACGGAAGCCCGAACCATGGCGCATCTTTAATCACCTGGAAATTGATAATGGCGTAAGCGGGAAATATAAAGCCCATGATGAGAGCAAAAAGGTATCCTGCCACAAGGCCGATAAGAATGGGAATCGCGTTGAAAAATCCCTTAAAAAAGATGCTTACTATCACCGTAACCAACAGCGTAACCGCGGCGATTGAAAGGGCTACCAGGCTGTAATTTCCGTCGGCACCGTTCATGGCCATTCCCATCGCGGTAGGAGCCAGGTTAAGACCGATTACAACGATAACGGAGCCAATCACAACCGGAGGCAAGGCCTTATCCAGCCAGCTCGTTCCGGCAACTCTAATAATTTGGCCTACCAAGCAGTAAAAAACCCCTGCGGCAATCGCACCGCCCATCGCATACGGCACCCCGTAAGCGCCGGAGATGGAAATAAGCGGGGCAATAAAAGCAAATGAGGAACCAAGAAAGGCCGGAACCTTCGCTTCGGTAAGAAGGATGTAAATTAGAGTCCCTGTCCCGGCCGTGAAAAGCGCGGCAGCCGGATCAAGGCCCGTAAGGATGGGGACAAGAATAGTCGCCCCAAACATCGCGAAAACATGCTGAAAACTTAAAGGAATCCATTGACCAAGGGGCGGTCTGCTCCTCGGCCCTAAATTTTCCAGTTGATTCATAAAGCCTCCTGAATAATGCTACATTATACTTTTAACCGGCATTTTTTGGGAAGCTATGCCTGCTAATAGTCATGGCAACAGCATTAGCCTTGTTACATTGGCTATACTCGCGATAATACTGGAAACAGGACAGCGCGGGGCTGTCTTCAGTTCTGTAGCCCTTTACCAATCCTTTCTTGCATAATAATACCTAATATGTTACGCTTTTTTAACTATGAGTAATATCGGGGACTCAATTGCCCTTTTGGGGGATGAGGCAGTAGCCCTTGGGGCTATTCATGCCGGGCTTTCCGCGGCCTATGGGTATCCGGGAACTCCATCAACAGAGATACTGGAATACCTAATCGAAAAATCCAGCGAAAACGGCCTCATTGCCAAATGGTGTTCCAACGAGAAGACCGCCATGGAAGCGGCTTTGGGGGTTTCCTTTGCCGGAAAGCGGGCAATTGTAACCATGAAGCACGTCGGCCTGAACGTCGCAGCCGATCCCTACATGAACAGCGCGCTTTTGGGAATAAACGGCGGCGTGGTAATCGCCGTGGCCGACGATCCGGGAATGCACAGTTCCCAGGGGGAACAGGATTCGCGGTACTATTCGGCCTTTGCCTTGGCGCCTTGCCTTGAGCCAAGAAACCAGCAGGAAGCCTACGATCTTTGCCGCGAGGCGTTTGAAGTTTCCGAGCGCTACCATCTGCCGATTATGCTTCGCCTTTCTACCAGGCTTTCCCACGCCAGGGCCGCCGTAAAGCCCGTCCCTGCCGGAAAGCAGAATGTACTCTCAAAAATGAAGGACAGGTCATACTGGACGCTTCTTCCGGCCTACTCCCGGCGGAATTATAACGAGCTTATCGAAAAGCAGGGACAGCTCGTCTCCTGGTCATGCGCCCACAGCGTAAACAAACTTGAAATGGGAGACGCGAGCTTTGCCGTAATAACATCGGGCCTGGGGGGCAACTACTACGAAGAAAACCTCGAAGACCTGGTTTCTTCCAGGGGCGGAAAAGCCCCGTCGCGGCTGCACATAGGGGCTTACCCCCTTCCTGTCGAGTCAATCAGAAAGCTCTGCGAAAAAGCGGAAAAAGTTTTGTTAATAGAAGAAGGCCAGCCGTTTATTGAAGAGCGCATTAAGGGCATACTTCCCCAGAGTATAAAAGTTTCAGGCAAACTGGACGGAACGCTTAACCGCGCGGGAGAGCTCGATCCCGACAACGTGAGGAAAGGCCTCGGTCTTGCGCCAAGGCCCAGCGTGCTTGATTCCGGCGTTAAAATACCCGAACTGCCGGGCCGCCCGCCGCAGCTTTGCCAGGGCTGTCCGCACGGCGACAGTTATACCGCCATTAACAAGGCAATGACGGAGCTGGGCAGCGGCCAGGGATCCCCTGACTGCGCAATAACTTCCGACATCGGCTGTTACGCTCTAGGCGCTTCCCCACCCTACTCGACTATTGAAAGCTGCGTCTGCATGGGGGCATCTGTTTCCATGGCACGCGGCGCGGCGGACGCCGGTTTGAAGTACGCGGTCGGCGTTATCGGAGACTCCACCTTTCTCCATTCGGGAATAACCTGCCTTGTGGACGCGGTTCAATCCGATACACCCATGACGCTTGTTATCCTGGACAATTCCATTGTCGCTATGACGGGCTGCCAGGAAACAATCGTTCCATCCGCAAAGCTAAAAGACCTTATCCTGGGGCTGGGCGTAAAACCTGAGCATATGATTGAACTTGAGGCCAAGGGCCAGTTTCTTGAAGAAAACGTCGCAAAACTGAAAAAAGAATTTGACTACAGGGGGCTTTCGGTTGTGATCTTCCGCAGGGAATGTCTTGAAGCTTTCAGGAAACGGAACAGGAAGTAATGCCATGAAGTGTGATGTAATATTAGCCGGAGTCGGCGGTCAGGGAGTGTTGTCCATCGCAGCGATAATCGCGCAGGCCGCGGTTGAAGAAGGCCTTTCGGTGCGGCAGTCGGAAGTGCACGGCATGGCGCAAAGGGGCGGCGCGGTTTTGGCCCACCTGCGAATCGCGGACAAAACCATCGCCTCCGACCTGGTTCCTCGCGGCGGCGCGGATTTAATTATCTCTATGGAACCCCTGGAGAGCCTGCGCTATGCCGCGTGGCTTTCGCCCAAAGGCGCCCTTGTAAGCGCCGCGGAACCTTTTGTGAATATTCCCAATTACCCTGAACTGCAGGGAATCATCAATACGATAAAGACTTTCCCGCTGAGCAGAGTGGTTGAAGCGGCTGCGCTTGCAAAACAGGCAGGCCTGGCAAAAGCGGTAAATATGGTCATGGTGGGGGCGGCCACGGCTTTTCTTCCCATCAAAACGGAAACCATGGAAAAAACAATTGAAAAAATGTTTGCCCACAAAAACGCTGCGGTTGTGGAAGCAAACAAAAAAGCCTACAATTTTGGAAAAAATGCCGCGAAATGAAAGGTAACAATTACGATATAAAGATTACGATTGGGGGAAACAATGACAGTCGATGAAGCCGTTAGAATAGTGGATGGACAATTTTTCTGTGGGAAGGAAAAGGCTGATATGGAAATTTTATCAGCATGCGGAGCGGACCTAATGAGTGATGTCATGGCATTCGTCAAAGACCGGGTATTGCTTATGACCGGCCTTGTGAATCCCCAGGTAATAAGAACCGCGGAATTGCTAGACATAAGGGCGATCATATTTGTCCGGGGAAAGGTTCCGGGCAGAGACGTGATAGAAATGGCGGAAGAGGCCGATATCATCCTTGGAGGGACAAAGCTCCCTATGTTCCTCACATGCGGAAAACTGTACGAAGCAGGGCTGAGGACAGGCGGAACCAGGGAAATCAACTAAGAACAATGGGAAAAATAAAAAGCGCCCTGGAAATCGCGCTTGAAAAAACCGAATCGGTAAAGAGCGACAAAGGCAGCATAGGCCTGTTTGAAGCCAAGCAGAAAGGCAAAAAACTGGCCAATCAATTTCTTGAAGGCGCGGTAAAATCCCTGGAAGAAGAAATAAAAAAAAGTCCGTCCGCTGAAAAGGAAAGCATTAAGCAGGGCATCTTCGATGTTCTGATTTCACAAATTAACCTGCCTTCGGCAAAAGACGACATAAAGCGGATCGAGGCCGCCGGCCAGGGGCTTTGTAACGTAATCGAAGGCAGACGCTTTGCCGAAATGTCCAAACAGTTCGTCCAGATCATGAATCAGTTTCTCGAAGAAACAGCCCATTTCGAAGAAGCCATCAAAAAGCAATACGCGCCCAAACTGCGCCAAAAGGAAGAAGAGATTTCCCGCCGCATGGGGCGGAACATTAAATTGGATCCGTTCCAGGACCCGGAATTCGCCGCCTTTTACAACCAGAACATGCAAGCCCTAAAAGCAAATTATCAGGCTGCGGCAGACCAGGTAAGGGAAGAAGCGCAAAGGTTTTTTGAAAAAAAATAACTACTCCGATAATTTCGCGAACCAAAGGTTCTTCCACGAACCATCACGAATTTGTTTGATTCATTCAAAAATCTTGTTACAGTTAACATTCAGGGCAACATAACCGAACTAACCGCTCTTTCCCCCTCCAACCTTCATTGGGAATACCTTTATCCCTTCTTCCGGGAAATTCTTCTTTACTTCCTTCACGGCCTTTAGTATCTTGCGCGCTTCTTCTTCATCGCACCAGATAACCAGGGCAAAGTTTTCTTCCGGCCAAATGGCGTCCCCCATGCGGGGGCCGGAAGTGCCGACCCCGTAGATTGTGGGGTATTTTGTGTAATACTTCGCCACGCCCTCTTTTTTAAACGCTTCCATAATGTTTTCTTCTACCGAATGGTTCGCGACAATTTCAAGCCGTACCACTGTTGGCCTCCTTTGCCTGTGCCTTAACATCCTTTCGCCTTAAGCCAGCGGCAATCCGCTCACGCCTGGCTTCGGCCTTTGCAGCACGTTCGTCGGAACGCTTGTTCATGATGAAGTAAACCGTGGGCATCAGGAACAGGGTCATCAGTGTTCCAAAAGAGAGGCCGCCAAGAACCGTTTTCCCGATGGGCGCGACAAGCTCCGAGCCTTCGCCAGGGAAAAACGCCATCGGCAAAAGCCCCAGGATGGTAGTAAGGGTGGTCATCAGGATCGGGCGCAGCCGGTTTCCCGCCGCTTCCACACAGGCGTCGTGAAGGGAATAGCCGCGCTTGCGAAGCAGGTTAGTGTAGTCAACAAGCACGATCCCGTTGTTTACAATAACGCCGACAAGCACAAGAAGCCCTACGGCGGTAAGGATATTGAAAGTATCGCCTGTCATCAGGTAGATGGCCACAATGCCTATGAACGACAGGGGAATCGTAAAGATGATGATGAAAGGATCCCGGAAGGACTCAAAGAGGCTCGCCATAACGCCGAATACAAGCAGGATCGCCACAACGCAGATGAGGGCAAAGCGGGTCATCATCTTCACCATTTCCGCGTTGTCGCCGCCGTATTCGATGATCACGTCATCCTCAACGGGAACCTCCGCGGTCATAAGGGCCTCTACCCTGCTCTGGAGGGTGTTCATCCTGGTTCCGGGTTTCGCTCCAGCCGTTACGTGAATGACCCGGCTCTGGTTCTCCCGGTTTATGGTCATCGGGCCCGTGCCCTCCGTGTACTGCACAAAACTGGAAAGGGGAACGCGCCCTGCCATCTGGCTGTTGATGAAAATGTGATCCAGCGCCGGACGGGTACTGCGGTCAGCTTCTGCGAGTATCAATAAAACATCGTAATCCTTGCCGCCGGTTTTGTACCTGGTGGCGGTAACGCCGTCCACTGCAGCCTTGATCTCGTTGCCCACGGTGTAGGTGTTAAGCCCAAGCGCGTACATCTTTTCCCTGTCAATTCTTATCTCGATCTGTGGAAGGCCGTCTTTAAGATCCACAGATGGCTCAGTGATATCGTCAATGCGTGCCTTTAGCAAAGCCGATATTCTTTCCGCCATAGCCTTTCCTTTTACCAGGTTGTCGGTGCGAAGTATTATGTCCACTGCGTTGCCACCCGTCAAGGACATGCTCATACCGCCGCCAAGGCTAAAGGACACTCCGGGGAATTCGTTGAAGTGAGGCCGCAGTATGGCCTTTATGTCATCCGCAGTTTCAATCCTGTCTTCGAATTTTGGAAGGCTTATTCTGAGGGAACCGGAGTTGCCGCCCCCACTGCCGCCGATACCCATAAAACCGCCGCCGCCGGCGTTCACCACCAGGCTTCCGTAAGCCTTCACTTCCCTTTTAACTATCTCCTGAAGCTGCATTAGGACAGCCTCGGTTTCGGGAAGCGGTGTACCCATGGGAAGGGTTACGCTGACGCTGACGTTGTCCGATTCCTGCGTGGGCATGAAAACCCAGCCTATCACGGGAACAAGGAATATACTCCCCGCAAAGAGAAGGAGAATAAAAATAACAACGATGGCCTTATGCTTCAGTACCTTGCCAACCGCCCAGCGGTAACCGTTATCAAGGCCGGCAAGAAGGAACGCGAACATGTCGTCAAGTATTTTCAACAAGCCTTTAAGCGGTTTTTGCTTGCGGGTAACCAGCGGCAAATAGTGGCTGGAAAGCACCGGCACCAAAAACATGGCGGTTACAAGGGAAATCCCAAGGGAGATAACCACCGTAAAGGCAAGGCCCGCGAAAAGCTCTCCTGCCATTTCCATTAGGCCCTGGAACATCACCAGAGGCGCGAAAACGCAGATGGTTGTCAGGGTAGAAGCCGCAATGGCGACCAGCATTTCCTGAGTGCCTATTACCGAAGCGGTAGCCAGCTTAGCGCCCTTTTCCCGGTAATGGTAAATGTTTTCCAGAATAACGATGGAGTTGTCCACCAGCATCCCTATTCCCAAAACCAGGCCCGCCATTGTCATTAGGTTTAGCGTAAGCTTTGCGAAATACATCAGCATCATGGTTATAACAATGGAAACCGGAATACTGATCCCAATAATGAGCGTAGGCTTAATGGAACGAAGGAAAAGGAAAAGGATCAGTATCGCCAGAACAGCGCCGCTTACGGCGGTGGACGTTACCTGATTAAGCGAGTTTTCAATTATATCCGTGGTGTTGAACAGCTCCGTGATCTTGATGTCAGGCGGCAGTTCGCTGGTCATCCTTGTAAGCCTGTCCCGGAGATCCTTTGCGGCCTGGACGGAATTTTTGCCGCTCTGCTTTTGAACGGTCATCATAACCGCGCGCTGGCCGTTTACATAGACAACGCTGTTTTCATCGCGATAGTTCTCGTACACATCAGCCAGGTCGCGCAGGTAAACCTGACGCGGCAGTTCCAGCTGGCCGCCCGAAACGCCGCCGCCTTTGTAGGAAATGACAGTGTTCCTGATTTCGTCCAGAGAGGTGAATTCACCCATGGTGGTAAGGATGTAGGAAAGGCCGTTCTCGGTGATGCTACCGGCGGCGGTCTGCATGTTCTGAGTGGCAAGCATCTGCTGTATCTGGGTTATCGTAAGGCCGTAAGCTTCAAGCCTGCTTTGGGGTATTTCCACCCTGACAATCTTATCCCGACCGCCGCTTACCGAAGCCGTCGCGATCCCCGGCGTCTGTTCTATTCGGGGGATAATAACGTCCTTCGCCAATTCGCGCAACTCTTCGGCGGAGCGGTTTCCGGTTACCATAAGGCCCATGATGGGAATTATGGAAGGATCAAATTTAAAAATCGTCGGCGTACTAGCGCCTGAAGGCATATAGTTTCTGACGCGCTCCAGGGCGTCGCGAACGGAATTTGACGACTCGGCAAGGTCTGTGCCGTAGTTAAAACTCATGATTACCATGCATGAGCCTTTGCTGGAAGTGGAGGTAACTTTTTCCAGTCCCGATACGCCTGACAATGCCGCTTCCAGAACCCGCGTTACAGAGCGCTCAACTTCCTCCGGCCCCGCGCCAGGAAAGGAAGTGTATACAACCATAATGGGAAGATCTATCTCGGGGTAAAGGTCAACGGCCAAATTCGCCAGAGAAAAGAGACCCAACCCTATGAGGAGGGCGAAAATTATGAAGACCGTGGTAGGCCGGGAAACAATTGATTTGGCAAGACTCATATCATTCCCCCTAATTGGCGCTCAAAGGCTGAAGCTGTTCGATGACATTGACCCTGGAACCATCTTCCAAAAGGGTTTGGCCCCGGACGACAACATCCTCGTTGGGCGCAAGGCCCTGCCGGACTTCCATCACTCCGTCGATAACTATTCCCGGAACAATAACCCTTTTTCGGGCTACCGGGGCCTGGGGATTGGTTTTGTCAACGGAAAAAACGTACTGCTCCCCGAAACGGTTCACCACCGCCGACGAGGGGATTTTCACGACGTTCTCTTTCGTTTCGATTATAACTCGCACCTTTGCGAACATCCCGGCCTTGAGGCGGGAGCCAGGGTTTTCAACCCCCACCCTTATCTCCATTGTCCGGGAAGTGGTGTCCACAGTCGGGCTTACTTCGGTAATGCTCCCGCGAAAAACTTCCCCCGGATACGCGTCCAGGGTGATTTCGCAGGGCTGGTTTAGGCTGATTTTGGAAATGAACCTTTCCGCCACGTAGAGCCTTGTCTCAAGCCCTTGTCCGCCAGAAATGCGGGCAAGGGGAACCGCCTGGCTGACGGTCATGCCCAGCTGGGCAGGAAGCCCGATAATGGTACCGTCAACGGGAGCCCTGACCACGCTGGCTACGTATTCCATTCCAGGCCGCGACGGGTCAACCGCGGCAACAGGATCGCCTTTTTTTACCTTGCTGCCAACGGAAACGTACAGCCTGCTGACCTTGCCCGCAGCATCGGAATAGGTATCCACAATGGACGAGGCGATAATGTCGCCGGAAAGCGCGAGGTAATCCCTTATCTGCCCGCTTGCCGCCGCCATGGTATTTACAGCGTAAACCTGGACCACCGGACTTGCCTCGTTCGTTCCGCCCGTAGAATCGACGATACTCTGAACTACCAGGCTGTATGTTTCCTTGATCCTCTCGCATCCGGAAAAAACCAAAAGCGTTATCATCAAAAGCGGTGCCCATTGCCTTGTTTTTTTCATTTTGTACCCCCAATACTGCCACCCGCATTAGCGGCACTTAAAGTCCCGAAAGGAACCCCTATCGAATATTCCAAATCAATCAAATCGTTCAGGTAATTAAAATTGACCGATAGAAGCTGAAGTTTGGCCTGATCCAGAGCCAAAGACGCGCTCTGCACCGCCTGAAAATCCTGCAAGCCGCCGCGATAAGCCTCTTCCGTAAGCCTGTAGGACTGCTCGGCAAGATTCACCGCGTTTTTCTGGGCTTCCGCGCTCGTTCTTATTTTTTCCAGCGAGGCAAGCTTGGTAAAAACCTCCAGCTCCGTTTCCCGAACCATCTGGGCAAGCCTGATGTTCTGAATTTGAAGATTGGTTTCCATGTCTTTTCGCTGCTGGCCCTCTTTGGTAAAGGGAAGATAATTGTTGAGACTCAAGCCAAGGGTAATGGAAAAATTGCCGCCCTTGTTCCAGTTGTCTATATTAATCAGATTGTCCTTAAACGGATCAAGCATCGGATTAAAGGTAGCGTTTAGATTCCAGCTCAATCTAAGAAAAGGCGTGAACTGCTGGAGGGTCAGGGCCTTTTTCTGGCTTTGCAGGGTCATGATATTGGCCTGCAATTCCAAAATATCAGGCTTTTCCGTGGAAGCGCGGGAAATAAGCTCCGAAAGCTCCATGGGAATTGCAAAAACACTAAAGGAGATCGGCTCAAGCTCAAAGGGAGTATCGTAAGAGAGGCCCAATATAATGGCGAAATTTCCTTTAAGGCTCTTTAAGTTGTTTTCCAGATCACGCACGTTGGGCTTCATGTTCTCTGCCGCCACCTGCGCCTGAAGCCATGTGAGTCTGGGAACAAGACCCGCCCTGAAGTTGGCTTCCGCAATTGAAGCCTGGCGCTGTGCGTTGCTGTAACTCTCGTTTAGAAGCGTGACATTCGATTCAAGAAGGAGGATATTGTTGTACATCTTCCTCACGGCCTGTTCGATTTGCAATTTTGCTTTTTCTAAACTTAGGAGGCCGGCCTCGTAATCAAGGCGGTAGCTCTTTATCCCCTCAATAAGGGCAAAGCTAAAATCGAGAGAAGCCGAAAACGAGCCGTTCACATGCCATTGGGAAAAGGATTGCGTATCCCAAACGATGTTAGGGAGAGCGGCCCAATTAATACTCTGATTTGTCTGAACCCAGTTGTCTCGCAGCAAAGTTCCGGTAGCGTTGGCAGAGGGAATAAACTGGTTCCATACATATTCGGACTTTCTTTTTTTTACATCCAGTCCAAGCATGGCAGACTGGAGATTAAGGTTGTTTTTAATTGTCATCTCCACCGCGGTATCAGGGGTAAGCCTAAGAACGGTTCCCTGCTGGCCGTAGGCGGAAAAGATTCCGCACAGGAATAATCCTGCCAGCAGAATTCCCCTGCCGACAGTCTCGAAAAAACGGGTCATAGCGAGACTCCTCCTGGCCGGAGCCGGACAAACGTGACCATCACCGATTCCCCCGCTTCGCCTGTAATTTGTTCGAGCCCGCAATACGCGCGGCCCGGTACGATAACGCACATTATTACATTTTTTCTTCATTAGTTTAAACCCTCTAACCCTAAAGAAATGAACCTGAAAAGTACCCTAAAACAACCGTTGGGAACCTCAACCGCGCTTTTAGTCCACGCGTTATCGTCGGCGGCGTTTAGCTCGCCTGGTTTTTTAAATCTTGAAGGCCAAAGTGCCAGGGTATTCACAATCATGAAAATAACCCATTTTGCCGCCCAAAAAAGAAAATGCTGATCGTATTTTCTTATGGCCTCCGATTTGATGTTTCGTATTATCCTGTAAAGCCTGCCGGGCATAGCTTTTCCCAGGTCGAGCTGTCTGGTTTTAACCCAGTCCATCGCCACAAAAATCTCCGGTCTGGAGCGCAGGTAGTACACGATGGATATAATTGCCAGGTAGAGTTGTTCCTCGTGGACATCGGTCGTTTCGATTTGCGCTTTGGCGAAATTTACGATCTTGCTGAATTCGGTAATAAAGAGCTGCGCCAGCATATCCTGCTTGTTCTTGAAATGCGCGTACAGGCCGCTCTTTGAAAGCCCCGAACGCCTTGCCACCATTTCCATGGATGCGTCCCAGGGGCCGACTTCCGCCACCGCTTCCGCCACCGCCTTAAGCAGGGCATTGTCTTCCTTGTCTTTGCCAACAAGGCTTTCGGCCTGCTTTTCAAGGCGCTCGTAATCAAGGGCGCTTATTATCTGCGCGTCCATTTTTAGCCCTTTTGTAATCAGGTCTTCAATCCGGCCAAGCGCGGTTTTTATCGTCTCTTCATTTGGGATACGGTCGGTCTTAAAATTTTCATAATGAAAATTGGCAATGCAAAAAACAACAGTTACCAGTAACAGTTGCATTTTTGCCGGGTATGTTCCGGTTTTATTCTCAAAAACCGAATGTTTGAAATCAATCCCCCGGTTTTTTAACTCCTCAACCGTGTTTTTTCTTTCATGGCAGTTATAGACCAGTATATGGGAAAAAATAAAAGCTTCCCTGTTTCTGATATAGTACTCGGCGATGGTTTTTATAAAGACAAGGTACGCTTCCTGTATAGAAGTCGCGGCTTCCGCCTGTTCGCAGCCCTTTTTAAGAAAGAGCGTGCAGTCGTCAAAAAAGGCCGTGTGCATGGCGTCCAAAAGGGCGTCTTTGTCCTTAAAATGGCGGTACAGGGCGCTCTTGCTAACCCCCAGTTCAACGGCAATTTCAGCGAGACTGGTAGTCCGGTAAAGATCCCGCCCCCAGACCTTAAAGGCGGCCTTGATAATATCGTCGTTTGTCATATAGCATGTTACCGAACGGTCGGTAACATGACTATAACAATTTAAAAAAAAAAAGGCAACAGGGAAAGGAGGGATTTAGGAAAATTTAACCACGGAGAACACTGAGTTTTAGTATGAAAACTATCATTTCCTCCGTGAAACTACCTTCGGTTCTTAGCCGTGCTCTCCGTGGTTTTTTATTATTCATAATTCCTTAAAATTATAATAGCTGACAAAGTAACCGCCTTTATGGACAGACACCAATTAAAGAAAAATTTCTTGTTTTCCTTTGTGCCCTCTACCTTCGGTTCAAAAGGTGAGCGCTGTGCCTTCGTGAGCTAAGAACCCGAAGGGTAGTTCTTTTGAAATGATTTTTTCTTATGTTGATGATACTATATTAAGCAATCATGGAAAACAATAATATCCAGCAGCGGACCGAAAGAACCCGTTGGTTCTGCGAAGCGCGCTTTGGAATGTTTATACATTGGGGGCTATACTCCATTCCGGCCCGAGGCGAATGGGTAAGAAGCAACGAACGTATTCCCCATGAAGATTACCTGAAATACTTCGGGGAATTCAGTGCCAAAGAATACAACCCCGGCGAATGGGCACGCCTGGCAAAAAGGGCGGGGATGAAGTATGCGGTTCTGACCGCCAAGCATCACGACGGTTTTTGTCTCTGGGACACCAAACTGACGGATTTTAAAGCGACCAGCACTCCCGCCGACAGGGATCTGGTCAGAGAGTATTTGGACGCCTTTCGGGCCGAGGGCATACGGGTAGGACTCTATTTCTCCATCATCGACTGGCGGCACCCGGATTTTCCCCATTTTGGCGACAGGCATCATCCCATGCGGGACAACCCGGCCTACGGAAATGAAAACCGGGATTTTAACCGCTATCTGGAATTCATGCATGGTCAGATTAGGGAACTTCTAAGCGATTATGGAAAGCTGGACATAATGTGGTTTGATTTTTCTTACACCGATTCCAATAATGATTTGAGAGGCAGCGCCTGGAAGGCACAGGAACTTATGAATATGGTACGATCACTCCAGCCGCATCTCATTACCGACAATAGGCTTGAAGGATCCGGAGAGCATTCGGGAACCATACTTGCCGCCAACCCATCGGATTTCGCGGGGGATTTTGCCTGTCCCGAGCAGATGATCCCTCCACGAGGCATTGTCAATGAACTGGGGGACCCCGTTCCCTGGGAAGCTTGCATAACCATGAACAACCACTGGGGGTACTGCGCTTCGGACAAACATTGGAAAGATGCGGACATGGTCATCCGTATGCTTGTGGAATGTGTTTCCAAAAACGGAAACCTCCTCCTCAATGTCGGCCCTGACGCAAAAGGCCGTATTCCCCCTGCTTCGGTAAAAATTCTGGAGCAAATTGGCAGTTGGATGCAGGATAACGGTGAAAGCATTTATGGCTGCGGTATGGCGGATTACGAAAAGCCTGAATGGGGGCGTTTCACCCAAAATGGGAAGAAACTCTACGCCCATGTAATGGAAGCCCAAACCGGCGGCATCTGCCTTCCGGGCCTTGCGGGAAAGATTGAAAAGATGAGGCTGCTTTCTGACGGAAGCGAAGTCAAGATCGCGAACTATTGGAATCTCGCCGAGTATCCTAATGACGCCTTTTTTTTCACCAGCCCCGGGAGCTTTGACAGTTATCCTCTATCGGACAAGGCTGATACAGTGGTTGAGATCACATTGAAGTAGCCGTTTTTTGACAACAGGAACAAACTGAAAGAATTATCTCAACAGGCTTATAAAAGCTGTTTTTTCCGACTGCCTGGCTAAATCAAAGGGGGTCATTCCTTTTGCACATTTTATTCTCTTGTCCGCCCCGTATTGAAGCAAAAGCTTTGCCGCGGCTACGTTATTCGCGGCCACAGCGAAATGCAACGGAGTATAGCCGTTTCTTGTTGCCCTGGCATTGGGATCAAATCCGTGATCCAGAAGGAGTTTTACCACAGAAACGTTCGGCTGTAACATAGCTTCATGAAGGGCAGTTGCGCCCAAAGCGTCCCGGACATCTTTGTCCACTCCTGCGGCAAGAATTTGCTGCATAGTTTTTAGATCGCCGCGGTATGCGGCGTTTATAATCGCGCAGGGAGGGAATTCAGACTCGCAATCCTGCATTTCATCCGAAAACGCAGGCAAAACAGTCAAAATCAGGCCTAAAATGACAAAAAAATAATTCCTTATTTTCATTGTATTATTATTTTAATCAATAAATAAACGGTTTACAACCCCAATATATTTGTGTAGTATTATTTTTGTATATTATAATTATAAAAATTGTGTCGGCTGAGATGTTCACAAAAATTTATTCAGGTGAGGGGTTTTCATGGCCAAAAAAGGGAAAGTTGTCATTGATCGGGAATTGTGCAAGGGTTGCTATTTGTGTATTCGCGCCTGCCCGCTAAAAGTATTGGAAAAAGACGCTGAACCAAACTCGACGGGGTCCTATCCGGCAAAATTCTCAAGCCCGGAAAAATGCATAGCCTGCGGCAATTGCTATGAGGTTTGCCCGGACGTATGCATCGAGGTTTTTGAGCTTACAGCTTAAGAGTAACTCATTGTATTTTTCATTGGTTTTATTTTAATGAATGCATCGCATAAGGAGGAAACTTGAACTCGGAAAAAGTATTAATGAAAGGAAATGAGGCCATTGCGGAAGCGGCAATTAGGGCAGGCTGCGGCGCTTATTTCGGCTATCCCATAACTCCCCAAAACGAGCTTACCGCGTATATGGCCCTGCATATGCTCGAAAAGGACCGGATTTTTATCCAGGCCGAAAGCGAGATCGCGTCGATCGTGATGGTTTACGGCGCTTCAAGCGCGGGTGCCAGGGCTATGACATCCTCGTCAAGCCCGGGCGTAAGCCTGAAGCAGGAGGGCATTTCCTACGCCGCCGGGGCGGACGTTCCCTGCGTCATCGCCAACGTTTCCAGGGGCGGCCCGGGGCTAGGCTCAATCGCCCCGGCTCAGGGCGATTATTTCCAGTCAACGCGGGGCGGCGGCCACGGAGACTACTACTGCATAGTATTGGCCCCAAAAAGCGTTCAGGAATGTGCCGACTTTACCTACCTCGCGTTTGACCTTGCGGACCAGTACCGAATGCCCGTAGTGGTCCTGGCGGACGGCATGATTGGCCAAATGATGGAAGGAATCGTCCTCCCGGCTGAAAAATCCCCTAAAGACCTCCCAAAAAGGCCTTGGGTAGTCGGGAACAAGGCGGGAAGGGCTTCCCGGCATATCACCTCCATCAACCTTGTCCCGGCGGAACTTGAAGCCAAAATCAAGGCCAGGTTTGAAAGGTACGAGCTCATTAAAAAAACCGAAACCCGTTTCGAGGAAGTGGATACGGCGAACGCTGAAATTACTTTGGCAGCCTACGGAACCTGCGCCAGGGTCTGCCTTGGCGCGAAAAAGCTCGCGGACAAAGCCGGGCTAAAGGTCGGTTTGTTCAGGCCAATAACGCTCTGGCCGTTCCCATACGAAGCCCTTGGCAAAATAGGCGAAAGGGGAAAGCCCATCCTCACCGTGGAGATGAGCATGGGTCAGATGGTAGAAGACGTGCGCCTTGCCGTTCTGGGCAAAGCGCCGATTCATTTCCTGGGCCACACCGGAGGGGTCATTCCCACCGAGGAAGAGGTTTTTGAAGAAGTAAAGAAGATTTTAGGGGGCGCAAAATGAGCGAAAAGAAACTTTACGGCCATCCCAAAAGCCTTTGCGATGTGCCTACCAAATACTGCGGCGGCTGCGGCCACGGCATAATTCACAGGATCATCACCGAAGTCATTGATGAGCTGGGCGTCCAGGAAAAGACGATCATTACCAATCCGGTAGGTTGCTCAATATGGGCGGATCTTTATTTTGATTTCGATTCGGTTCAGCCTCCCCACGGCAGAACCCCGGCGGCGGCCACCGGCGTCAAGCGGATACTTCCGGATCACATAGTAATTTGCTATCAGGGAGACGGTGACATGGCCGCCATAGGCACCGCGGAGATGATCCACGCGGCCAACAGGGGCGAAAAGTTCACCACGATTTTCGTCAACAACGCGATTTACGGCATGACAGGCGGCCAGATGGCCCCTACAACCTTGATCGGCCAAAAGGCCACCACATCCCCGAAAGGCCGCGACCCTGTAAAAGCCGGTATGGGCTACCCCATACGCGTGTCGGAACTCCTTGCCACCCTGGACGGAACAGCGTACATTGCCAGGGGCGCGGTCAACAACGCAGTGAATATCCGGAAGACAAGGGGCTACCTGCGTAAGGCCCTTCAACTGCAAATGAGCGGCATCGGCTTTACAATGCTGGAAATACTGTCCCCCTGCCCCACCGGCTGGAGCCTTAGCCCACCGGACGCGGCGGACTGGCTTGAAAAAAACATGATCCCCGTGTTTCCACTGGGCGAAGTCAAAAACACTGCCGCCGAAAGCCAGCAAAAGCCTATTGCCGCCAGGCTGGACGAGCCGATAGAGGGGGCAGCATGACAGAAAAAAGTTTTTTCGCCGGTTTCGGCGGCCAGGGCATCATATCCCTGGGTCAGATCTGGGTTTATTGCGGCATGAAAGAAGGAAAAAACGTATCATTTTTCCCGTTTTATGGCGCGGAAAAGCGCGGCGGCATCGCAAGGGCGGGGGTCATTATCTCCGATGAAGAAATTGCCAGCCCGCTGGTAACCACTCCCGATTCGGTGCTGGTTATGAACGTGGATTCCCTCCCTCTCTGCGAGGAAATTGTAAAACCGCAGGGGATTATGGTTATCAACTCCTCTCTTGTAAAAGAGGGGCCCAAACGCACCGATATTAAGGTTGTAAGGGTGGAAGCGTCCGGCCTTGCCGAAAAGATCGGCAGCATCCTTTATGCCAACATGGTTGCACTGGGCGCCGTCGCCAAGGTTACGGGGGCTTTGAAACTTACGGACATTGAAGCAATATTGAAAAAGTTCTTTCCACCTGAAAAACACAAATTTGTCCCAATGAATGTTGAAGCTATCAGGGGGGGATATGAGGCTGTTTAAATTCTTTGCGGCTTTTCTGCTCTTATCCGCTGTATCTGCATGGGCGCAAGATGCGGAAGCTAAAAATAGCGGAATAAAAACCTCAACGGATATGCAGTTGCAAATTTCCAGCTTGCCTGAAGCAAAGCTCTCTTTAAGCCAGAGCTTCGTTTTTCCTTTTCTGCAAGGCTCTGGCCCTCTGACAAAAGACAATAACATAGCCGCCGTTCTTGGCGCGGAGCTAAGCCCGGTTTCCCTGAACGGCAAAGCCGAGATAATCTGGACGCCTGCGGCCTTTTTCCTGCTTTCAGGCGGCGGCATGGCTGGATCGGGCTGGAACATGGCCCTTGGAAACGGCATCGGCATCAACAAGCCGGAGAAAGAAAGCGACCCCCTGCCGAGAAAGGCAATAATCGACGGAACGGCCTTTGATGGCCTTCTCTGGCGGGCATGGGGGGCTGGAACCGTGCAATTCGACCTTGGGGCGGTCATTCCCGGCGACTGGAACCATATACTTTTCCAGTCCCGCCAGGAACTTCGCTACGCCGCCTACAGCCGGGCAGATCCTGGCGAATCCTGGGTCTATGAGGCTGACTTCGGGGAGAATCAAAACGGATTGGTCTATTACGGCAGTTATGTTCTTGGCTACCAGATGCCCCTGTCGCCGGTACTGGACACTGTAGCATTTATGGCGGAGATGGAAATGCCCCTTTACGATACCCCGGGGGGAGAATATTGGGGCGAAAGCCTGGGCAAATGGACTTTTTCAGGGCTGTTTAACTTTTCTATTACTCCACGCTTTAGCACGGCGCTTGTGATTCAAATGCAGACCCGCCGCAACCATGGTTCAAGCAATTTTAACAATAAGGAATATTATTATCGGGACTATGAGATAAAAGACGACGGGGGCCAGACGCGCCTCCTTTTTTACAGGGCGGCTTTGCTCTTAAGCTATAAAATTCGGTAAAAAGGCAGGTAATCAGGCTGAACAATCAACTATTGACATTTTATACCTTATATGAGTATAATTAGCCTTTAATTGGGGTGTTTTCACCTGCCAAGGAGTTATTTTGGCATCGGTACACGAATATAAACGCTTCGAGAACAATCTCGTACATAAAACCAAGAGCGGCTTTGACGCTTTTGTCAAAGCCATTGGGGCCTTTTTCAAGGCCGTCGGTAGGGGATTAACCAGACGCTACACTATAGTTCTGGTACCGCACTCCGAAAGAAATGTTCGTAATATCCATATTTCAGTCCTTTCAATTTGCTGTTTTTTTCTGGTTCTAACCGCTGTTTTGGGGACGTTTGTCTGGTACGGCGTTTACAACAAATCCACCATGAATAATTTGACTGAAAGGGATAACCGCTTTAAAGAAACCGAGGCAAGCCTGGATCAGATTAGGGACGAAGTCAACCGTTTGTTCAGGGACATACGGAATTTTGAGCCTGCCCTTTCAAGAACGCTTTCGGTTCTTGGAGCCGATACCTCAGGTTTAAACAGGATTTCCCAGACCTCTGGCGGCGACTTGGCCTCTTTTTTTGATATCAAAGAAAGTCCCGCAGGGACTCTTCAGGAAGTAGAGGACCTAAGGCGGCTTTCAGTATTCTTTACCGCCGCTACAAAGCCAATTGAGGAAATTGGCAATCTTCTTAGTTCTCAGAGCGCGTTGCTGACGGAAATTCCCAGTATTTGGCCAATAAAGGGCAATCAGGGGCATATTTCCATGACTTTCGGCCAGAACGAAAACCCGTTTACAGGGCAGTACTACATTCATAAAGGGATTGATATCTCAACTTACCGGCAAGGCGATCCCATAGTAGCCACCGCCGACGGTCAGGTCGTAGCCCTTGAGTACGACTATAACGGATTCGGCAACAATGTCATCATCCGACACAAACACGGCTTTTATACCCGTTACGCCCATATGCTTTCGTTTAACGTACACGCCGGGCAGCGTGTTCAGCAGGGAGAAATAATCGGCTACATAGGGAACACCGGCCTTTCAACAGGCCCCCATCTTCACTATGAGGTTCATATTGGTTCTGATGTGGTAGACCCCTCCAAGTACATCACTTTACGTACCAGCATAGCGAGAAATGCGCGCTAGGGCATATCAGACATGGCTTCATCAAAAAGCGAAAGTTTCTCCATAAATACCATTATAGGCCCCGGGACCAGTGTTTCAGGCGACGTGGAATCGGGCGGGTTCACCCGTGTTGACGGAAACGTCCAGGGCAACGTAAAAGCCAAGGGCCGGGTAGTAATTGGCGAAAGGGCCAGGATGAAGAGTAACATAAGCGGCACCTCCGTAACCGTCGGGGGGGTAGTTTTCGGCAACGTGCTTGCCAGCGAAAGGCTCGTTGTTTTGGCCACCGGCCTGGTAATGGGGGACATCATCACCCGGCGCATACAGGCCGAAGAAGGCTGCCTGATTCACGGGCGCGTAAAGGTCTGCCAGAGCGAAGAAGTCTGGAACCGGGCTATTTCCGAATACAAGGATGTGGCAGGGCTCAGAGAATCCCTGGGCCTGCACGCCCCTGTCCCCGGGTATGTAAGACATGGATAAAATAGACTATAATATCTCCTCCATATTAAACCCCTTCTCTAATTCCGGATTAAAAGCGGAGGCAAAAAAAACAAGGACAAAAGGCGGAATTTCCGGCGGCGTAAAATCGCTTTTTTCCAGAGTACTGGAAAACGCCGCGCAGGAAGCAGGAGAGCTGGGCCCGTTCAGAGAGCTTGAACCCTCTGAGGAAGCGTTGACAGAGTTAATGGACGCCGTTCACAGTGCGGGAAGCGACCTTAAAGATCGGCCTTTTCATGATGAAATTTTACGCTACAAAAAAGCGGTGCGGGATTTTGTCCATTACATTGTCGATAACGCTTTTGCCGTGGAAAAGTCACCGACCAGGCGAAATGGGAAAACCAAGATCCATGTTCAAGTTCAAATTATTGACAAAAAACTTGATGAGCTTGCGGCCGCGATTTTATCTGGCCAGGCCACCCAACTGGAAAGGGTTTCAAAAATCGATGAAATCAAGGGGCTACTGGTTGACCTTACAATAACCGGTGTGATAAGAGAAAGAGATGGCTGACGAAGACAATTACGCGGAAGAAGACATTGATTCTCTGGAGGACAACCCGCAGGAAGAGCAAATAGACGGCGGGTCGGTAATCGCTGGGGAAGATTTATCAACGCTGACCCAGGATACGCCTATCTACCGCCTTCGCCTTGTTTATTCCAGGGAAACTTTTCACGCCGCCTGGGCCGGCGAGACTCTGGAGCCGGGAACACAGGTGCTTGTACCGACCCGCTATGGCCGGGATCTGGCTGAAGTTATACACTCCATCCAATGCGAAGCCGGGCAAGTACCGCAGGCCGTTACCAGGATTGAGAGGATCGCCAGCGACGATGATATATCCAGGGCCGCCTCGCATAAACAGCAGGAAAAAGAAGCGTTCGATGTTTGCAAGAAGAAAATCGAAACCCACAAACTGGACATGAAGCTTGTTTCAGTCCATTACATTCTGGAAGAACCAAAAATTCTCTTTTTTTTCACCGCCGAAAGCCGGGTTGACTTTAGGGAGCTCGTAAAAGATCTGGTAAATATCTTTAAGACCAGAATAGAATTACGCCAAATCGGAGTCCGGGATGAATCCCGGGTATTGGGGGGCCTTGGCGTTTGCGGAAGGGGTTATTGCTGCCACGCGGTCTCGGACAAACTCAAGCCTGTTTCCATAAAAATGGCAAAAGACCAAAACCTGTCCCTGAATTCCACAAAAATATCCGGGCCCTGCGGTCGCCTTCTCTGCTGCCTTGCCTACGAATACCTGTTTTACGGGGAGCAGAGGCGGCTAATCCCCTGCGAGGGAACAAAAATTTTCTGGGACGGCTCCAACTGGAGGGTTTCGGAAATAAACGTCGTGGTAGGCAAGCTAAAACTCAGCACCGATGACGGCCGCGTGATCCAGCTGCCCCTTGAGGCGTTTGAAAAAAACGAAGGCCGCTGGACAATAAACGCTCAAAAATAACAATGGTTGCCTTTTTAATAGCCTATGATATAAAATTAAGCAAGGATGAACTGTCAAACCATGGGAAACGTATTTGATGTACTGCCATCAGCGGCCGTCGCCGTGGTACTCCAATACCGTCAGCGTAAGATTGTTTTCACTATCTACAACCGCCTTGTAAGTTACAACTTTTTTGCCAGTAGCGCTGAAGCGAAAATGGTTATATACAACAATCTCAGCTTTCCCCTCGGATACCGCTTCAAAAGTTACTATATATTTTCCCTCTGAACCAGGAGCAGTTCCGCTGCTATATTCACGTGATGCTTGACGCACTACGCCTTCCGGTGAAATAACACATTCGTACATATCGCCAATCGACGAGTTAAAACTCAATTCGATTTTTACCGTCTTTGGGTCAATCTGTGCAACGGTGGCATCCGGCGCGGTCGATGTGGACGGCGTGGATTGCTTAGACCGCAGCCTGGATAGCGCGGCCTCTAGCTCGGCCATTATCTCGTCCAATACGGACGGCGCGGCTGTTGCGGATGGAGTAGTCTGTTCCTTCGGATCAGTGGTTTCTTCAGCTTGTGTTTCTACACAATTTAAGAACACAATAAAAGCAACAAGCGGTATGATAAAACATAATTTTTTATTCATCTTCATGGGCGTATACTACCTGCGTCAGCGTAAGCTTCTTCCATTTATCCACAGCCGCTTTGTAGACGGCAACCTGCCGAACTTCCCCATTCAAAATTGCAATCCTACCAGCCAAATAGCGGAAAATAATAACTTGGCGGGGGCGTGTACATCGGTACATACGTGTACGGCGGAACGTACATTGGCACATACACAGTCGGCGGCACGTAATAATTGTATCCGGGGAAGTTGTACCATGTACCGCCAAACATGAAACTGTAAGGCGAGCAATAACCGTTGGCTATGGTTCCATACACGGTAACGAATGTGTTGACGTACATTCCGTTTGCGCCGTAATAGGGCTGTAGGTTGGGCACATAGTACACCTGATTGGCGGCGTTCACTATGGCAAGTATGCCGTTGATTACCTGCAAGGTTCCCGATATGGTTTGCAGGGTTTGGGCGGTTTGGTTGTAACCATTATTGCCCCATTGGGCAAAGGCCGATCCGGCTATCAGTATGCCGAGTAAAAGGATGATACAAAGTTTTTTCATGGTTTAATTACCTCCTATAACATATATACCACATGGTGACATCTGGCTTTTGCCGCTTTATATATAATGGCCTTTGCAGCTTAGAATGTGCAAATTATGCGCTTCATCACTGGAATAGATTAAACGGTTTGCGTGATCAATATGGCGGCCATAACCTTTTATGTGTTTAAGCGGTTCGGGTTTACCTATTCCTACCATAAGCCCGTTGCGTTGTATATCCTTTATCAAATCGTTTATTTTCTTAAATGTTTTCTTGTCTTCGGTAAACCATTCAAGGTATTCCTTAAAAGCCTCTGGGGTAAAAATCAGGTCATTCATTCTCCATGGCCTCAAGTTCAACCATGGTTTTCACAATGCCCCGCCCTTCTTCAATATCCCGTATGCCGTGTAGCAGTTTTTCGGTAAATGCCGTGTTGTGCCGTATTTTTTCAATTTCAGTGTAGGCGTCTTTGGGCAGTATAACAATTTCCTCATTACCGTAGGTGTTCTTCAAAGTTTGAACAACTTCGTCGTTAATCTCATCGGCTCGTAAATGGTAAGTAGCATACATGAAATTTCCCTCTTGTTCTAACTGTACTATACTCACTTTTGTATGTCCACGGCCTACGTACTACGCGCCTTAAATTTTACCACGAACCATTTTAGGGAATGGGGATTATCTGCGATAATTATTCTTGATAGTGTTACGCAACGTTCCCGAACAAAAACCCCAGTTCCTAGTCCCCGATCCCCAGTCCCTTGTTAGCAATACCGGCGTTTTGGTAAGAAGCTTTGCTTTCTGACAACGCCCCCATTCCCTGTTCCATATTCCCTCTTTCTTTGTTCTCCGTTGTCTGGCCGCATGGTATATTCAACTTCGGTCAAAACCGACAAGCAATCGTTTGTTTTCAGCGTCTTCATCGCCTTCACGGACGGAGTAGGTGACAGTGACCTTTTAGAAGGTAGACACCGTTGCGTGTGCCTTACCTATACCCCTTGCCGTCACAACTTACACAGGTCTTGTGATAATGGGGCTCCATGCTTTTTTCACAAATACTACACCACGTCTTAGCATAATCAGACGATAGATAATTAGCATGGTAGCTTGAAAAAACTTGTCCCGTTCCATTGCAAGCTGTACACCGTGTGGTTGATCTGCTGGAACCGCTGCTACCGGAGCCGCCGCTTCCGTAAGAGGGTGTAACGGGGGTAATTGTAACAGGCGGTGGTGTATACTTCGGCGCCTCGGTGTAAATAAAGCCTTTTCCCGAACAGACGTTGCATAAACCACCACCTGTCCCGCCGCATATTCTGCAGATAGTGCGCGTAGCGCCCATGCCATATCCAAACGTCAGCCATCCGGAACCGTTACAAGCAACGCAACCTGACTTGCCTGTTCCATTGCAAACAAAGCAGAATGTCATAGTTGAACCGTCATTGTTAGCAATTGAATAGACGGGATTACTAGACGAGCTGCTTGATGAGCTTGACGAGCTGGAAGAGCTTGATGAACTTGACGAGCTTGATGAGGCGGATTTACCGGGTGCGCCTGAAGCAACTCTTGGCGCGTCAGAACGTGTATCGCCGTCCCAGTAACCGATAAGTATAACGCCATTCGACGCTATATCAATCCCTTGCCCCGACCGCACTCCGTCTTTCCAGTAACCTATCCAAATCCTGCCGTCTTTCCAGGCATAAACGCCATAGCCATGCCTATTTCCGTTATAAGTCTCGCCGACATACTTGTCGCCGTTTGAATAATCTATGGTTTGAAACTTATATGCAGAATAAGAACCGGTCGATGGATAGGTTCCGGTAGGTTTACTATCTTTAAACTCGCCATAGTATATGAGCGTCCCCGACACGTCGTAGCAGGTGCCTGTTCCGCTTATAACACCATTTGAAAAATTGCCTACATAGTATCTGGCTTTTGGGCAATTGTTAAATTCATACCCTTGAGCCGCTATGTCTATACCATAACCATGCTTTAAATTATTAAGGAAATTACCGAAATACATATTTCCGCTAGGCCAAAGATATGCGCCCATGTTATTGGAGTTTCTATCTTGCCCTTTGTATTATGAGGCTACAGCAATTTTTTCACGTATCATCTCGCCGATAATTTCTTCCGGTGATTTATCGGTAGATTCAGCGGTTACACGGAGCCATGTCGCGCTAACATCGTCCAGAATTACAATGTTGCCCTTATGCTTCATAAAAAAACCATTTTTCCCGCTACCGGAAACTTTAGGCGGATTTTTAGTTACAAGTTCATCAAGGGCATCGGCTTCTTCATCGGTCATTCTTGGCATAACTCTCCTCTCAATTCCCTTTATGATGCCATGCTTAAAGGCAGACGGGTTGAACTCAATGATAATATTCACTGTTTTACTGTGGTTTATTTTTTATTCAAAAAAAAGGGGAATAATTATACAGTAGCGGCTATTTCTTTGCGTACCAATTCACCGATGATAGCCTCTGGAGTGGTATGGCTAGCCGCGGCCTTTATGCGCAGCCAATTTGCGGAAAGATCATCCACAAAAATGAGCGTACTTCCTTTTTCCGCCCGTTTTGCAAAAAATCCGCTTTTGCCATTGCCGGACAATTTTGGCGGATTTTTTGTATAGTATTCATCCAGAGCATCATATTCTTCATCGGTCAAATCAGGCATGGTTATTTCTGTGAGATATTTTGAGTAAAATTTTAGCTTACGACCGCTTACCGATTGGCTTTTGCAACGTCGCAGATGCGGCGGGCCATGCCTTCCAGAGAAACCTGCTCCATAACATGGCCTAATTCGTAAGCGACACGGGGCATACCGTAGACCACGGCGGTTTTTTCGTCCTGGCCCAGAGTCATACCGCCTTCTCTATAGATGGTTCCCAGTTGAGTCGCTCCGTCCCTGCCCATGCCTGTCATGATTACGCCCAGCGCGCGGTTTTGATAGGCCATCGCGACCGACGCGAACAGAACATCAGCGGACGGCCTGTGCCCCGAAACCTGGGGAGAATCCGTAAGGTGCACGACTCCGCCCATTCCACTTCGCGCCACTTCCAGGTGCTTGTTCCCCTGGGCAATCAGAATACGGCCCTTCTGGATGATATCTCCTTCCTCGGCTTCTTTTACGTCCAAAGGGCAAATCTTATCCAGGCTTTTGGCGAATTCGTAGGTAAAACCAGGAGGCATATGCTGCACTACAACAATCGGTACAGTTAAGTCTTCATCCAGCTTGGAAAAAACAACCCTAAGGGCATCCGGGCCGCCGGTTGAAATACCGATGGCAATAATCTCCGTTTTGGCTGGTCTACGAAGCGGGGTCGGAGGCTTGGCAGGTTCTGCGGGCTGTGGGGTAAAAGAAAGATGCGCTGTAATATCAGGGTGAAGTGCCTGGGATGCAGCAGCGGCGGTTTTTTTGGGATATTCGCTTGGAGAAAGGACTTTTCTGCCCTGAGAACGCCTGTAAGTGCCGCCGTAGCCAAACAGCATGGGTATAAGCGTGTCCCTGACAGTGTGAATATCCATGGAAACCGAACCAGAGGGCTTTTGGATAAAATCATTTGCTCCAAGAGCCAGAGCTTCCATTGTGATCTTCGCCCCTTTCTCCGCTATCGAAGAGAGGATAACTACCGGTATTTTAATCCCCTGCTTTTTCCTCTCCTCCAGGAATTGGATACCGTTCATTTCCGGCATCTCCAAATCCAGAATTATAACGTCCGGATTAACCCTTGGAATCTTTTGAAGGGCAAAAATCCCGTTCATCGCCTTTTCGGCAATTACAAGGCCGGGAGTATCTTCAATCATTCGACCAATAAGGTTCCGCATCATGGCGGAATCATCAACTATTAGTACTCCTATTTCGTCAGACATGATAAATCTCCACCTTTTAAATTACACCGACTTACTATATAAAGTAGCCCATTGGGTTTTTACAAATTCGAATTTTGTATTCATGCCAAAGAGCGACTCTGAATGGCCTATAAATAAAAATGATTTTGAAGCCATTGCGTCCCAAAACCGGTTAATAACAGCAGTCTGCGCTATTTCATCGAAGTAAATAATAACATTACGGCAAAAAACAACGTCAAAACCCCGCTGCCCTGAATCGTTTCTAAGATTATGGTAGTCAAAACGGATTTTTGACATGATATCCGGAATGACTTTATATCCGCCCTCAATCTTTTCAAAGTATTTCTTAAGATGATCTTCGGGGATTCCTTCAATCCGGTTATCAGCGTAAAAACCTTCCTTGGCTGTCATTAAGCATTTAAGGCTTATATCGCTGGCAATTATCTCGTATTTCCAGGGAAGAGGCAGAATTCTGCTCAGCATCATGGATATGGTATAGGGTTCTTCCCCTGTGGAACATCCAGCGCTCCAGATTTTAATCGTGTTGCTACCGGTCACTTTTTTTGCCTTCAAAAGCTCAGGAATTACGAAATGCTCAAAGGCGTCAAACTGAGGCTGATTACGGAAGAATCGGGTCAGGTTTGTGGTTATTGAGTCGAGGAAATCCTTCATTTCCTCCCGATCCCCGATAATTTTGGAATAATAATCCCTTACCGAAACAATACCCTTTTCCCTGAGTTTTTCCTTAAGCCTGCTCTCAAGGATAGAGCGGTTCGTAGGGGTGAAAGTTATGCCGCTTTCATTGTAAATCAGGGTACGATACATGTCAAAATCGGCATCTGAAAAGAAAGTAGCGTCAGCCATACTTTAATATTATGGCTATTATGCGTTTCTGTCAATGCTTCGCATTGGCTCTTTTAAGGATTTTATATACTGCCCGCTATTGCGGGCGGCGGGTCAATGCTTCGATGCTACAAATTGCCAGGTTTCAAATAACAAGTATATGTGGTATGCTAAAACTATATTGTGGAACCCATTTAAGACGGCAAAAAAGGCCAAATTACCCTTACCAGTAAAGCAATCCCGTATTTGGCGCTTTATTAGAATCCCTCTTGCCGCCTGCGGGGCGGCGGTTTTGGCAACTATTTTGATTAACGCGGGGATGATCCTGGCAGCCCGCAAGCATGTCTATGCCGATATAAACGCAATCCCGCAACGAACGGCAATATTGGTTCTGGGCTCACAAATCCGGGGGAAAATGCTTTCGCCTGTACTGCAAGACAGGGTAGATTCAGGCATAACCCTTATGGAGCAAAACAAAGGGGAAAAACTCCTTCTTTCAGGGGATCACGGGCAGATTTACTACGATGAGGTAAACGCCATGCGGCTTTATGTCCTTGCCAACGCCCCGGCCATACGGGAAGAGGACATTTTCATGGATCACGCGGGGTTTAACACCTGGGATTCCATGTACCGCGCCAGGGATGTTTTTGAGGTCAAGGACCTGATAATTGTTACCCAGCAATTCCACATCAGCCGGGCGGTTTGCATGGCCAGAAGCCTTGGGCTGGACGCGGTAGGCTACGGGATAAACCAGGATCGGTTCAAGGGCCGGAGCCTGCGAAGCTGGCAGTTTAGGGAGTTTTTTGCCAGGATCAAGGCCTTTTATTCGATTATGCTAAAACCAAAGCCGCGATACCTGGGAGATAAAATCCCCATACTGGGCGACGGACGCGCCACCTGGATATAGGCCTTAACGCCTTATACAAACTTATTGGTTGACGAAATCAAGCCCTTAGGACAAAATATCCTAATGGAGAAACGTAAAAATTCCAGGTTCTTGACCACTGCCAGGGCGACGATAAAAGAGTTAGGCAAGGAAGAATTCCAGTTAAAAGACCTAAGCATAACCGGCTGCAGGATTGAATACCCTTCAGACATTGAAATATCGCTAAATACGCGATTTTCATTAAAAATAATCCCCGAAAAAGAAGCAAAAATCAATCCTTTTTTGATAACCGTAGAATCAAAATGGGTAGGGGTTAGCGGCAATTTATATGAAGCGGGGTTTATGATAACTGAATCTCCAAAGGGAAAGCAATTTCAAAATTATGTGGACTATCTTTCCTGGCGCTATTCCCATGGAAAAAGCATGACAAGCGATGATATTTCAGAGCCTCCTACCACAATGCAAGAAGAATTCCCTGATTAAGTTACAGAATAGCAGAATGTTAACAGCAGTAGCCTTATGCGCGGTAGGCGCAGAAAAAATAGTCTCAAATGAGCTTCGAAAGCTAAAACTTAGCGTAAGCGAAAGCGGGTTTGGCCGTATTCGCTTTAAGGCGGATCTGGACGGCCTTTACCGCTGCCTCATTGGCCTGCGCGCCGCAGACCGCGTTCTGCTGGAAATAGCCTGGTTTAAGGCCGCCGATTTTGACGCCCTTTTTGAAGGCGTAAGACGGCAAACGTTGGAAGAATACATACCGCCGGGCATGGGACTAAGGGTGGCCAAGGTAAGGACAAACCGTTCCGTTCTGGGGGCCGAAACCAGCGTTCAGGCGGTGGTTCATAAGGCGGCCGCCGACAGAATTTGCGCAAAAAGGGGGATAAACCGGCTTCCCGAAAACGGGGAAGAAGCGGAACTGCGCGTATACATCGAAAAAGACCTGGCTTCAATTCTTCTGGATCTTTCCGGGGAACCGCTTTTTAAGCGCGGGTACAGGATAAAGGGAGGAACCGCTCCACTGAGGGAAACTACCGCCGCGGCAATCATCCTTCATTCAGGGTGGCGAAGGAAATTCCCCTTGTACGACCCGTTCTGCGGTTCCGGCACAATCGCCATAGAAGCGGCTTTGTATGCCTGGGACATCGCTCCCGGCCTGGGCAGAGCTTTCGCCAAGGGCTTTGCCCTGGATCGGCTTCTTTTAGGCGACAGCAAAACCTCGCAAAGAATACGGCAGGAATACCTTGAAAAAGTCGATTTTTCCCGCCTGGTACGCATAGGGGCCAGCGATGCCGACGTCGCTTCGGCGGCAGCGGCCAAAATAAACATGGAGAGCGCCATTGCCCTTTCGGGAAAACAAGGGCCGCAAAACCCGCCGCTTTTTATGGTTCTGCCGATGGAAAAAGCGGAAATCCCCGATACTATGGCCAACGAACAAGACGAGCCGGGCTTTATCATTACCAACCCTCCTTATGGCCGCCGTCTCTCCGACACTGAAACCGCCGAGAAAACATATTCGGAAATGCGGACGCTTTCTTCCCGTTTTCCGGGATGGAAGCTGGCGGTGATTACCGATCACAGCGGTTTTGAATCGTTTTTCGGCAAGAAAGCCGATTCGTGCAGGGAAATAACCAACGGGGCCATTCGCTCTTATTTATACCAGTACGATGTGTTATAATGGAGAACGGTTATGTCTATAGTTGTTGAGCATGAGAAGCGCCGCTACGAAATTCTGGAGAAGGCCCTGGATGTCTTCATGGAAGAAGGCTACGAAGATGTTACTTTTCAAAAAATAGCCGACAGATGCGATATTACCCGGACAACCTTGTATATATATTTTAAGAACAAAAAAGATATTTTCAATTTCAGCATCAAACAGCTTTTACAGATACTGGAAGATGACATTACCGGAATCAAAAAGGAAAATGGGCTTTCACTCACAGAAAAACTTGTTTCGGTAATGATAGTAATCATCGATCGCCTTGAAGGCAACAGTCGTCTTCTATCGGTTGTTCTGGACTATCTTATCAACAACTCCAAGCAGGGCTTCGATCCCGGTTATCAGGTGCGCCGCAGAACAGTCCGCCTGCGCCACATTCTGGCAACCATGCTCATTGAGGGAATCAAAGCGGGCGAATTTGCCTCCAGACTAAACGTAAAGGAAGCCAACGAGATTCTTTACAGTTTTATTGAGGCTGCAATCTTCCGCATGGTTGTACTGCGCAGTTCTTCGGTGCAAGAACTAAAGGAAGCGGTGAAGCTGGCGGTAAGAAGGTTTAGTGCGGGATAGGAAAAGGAGAACTGTCAATGCAAATTTTAATTATTTTGTCATTGGTGTTATTTTTGTTCATCGCTTTTGTTATTTGGATGACACGATACAAAAAAATAATGCTGTATGTCTGCGGTTTTTTTATTGCAGTTGGTTTCTTAATCTATGCGGCCAGCTTTTTGTCATCGGGCGAGAGCGTTATCGACATACTGTTAGCAGTATTACGCGGAACGTTCAGCACCGCGCAAATGTTTTTTTTAAACGACGATTACAGCTTCCTGGCTAACGCAAAAGGAATAGAATGGCTGACAGATAACAAATTGATGCAAATCATTTTCTGGCTTAGCCATATATCGGCGATAGTTCTAATACAAACCGCGTTGATTTCCCTGTTTGGCCGCAAGCTAATTGACAGCTTCCGTTTGCGTTTTGGGCTTCACAACGAAATTTACATTATCAAAGGGAGCGATAAAAACGCTTTCTTGTTAGCTGAGAATATCGTTACCCATGACGGGAGGGAAAAAAACCCTGATAAAAAGCGGCTTATTGTCTTTTTACTGGATGAAGATGATGATGAGAAAAAGATCTATGAAAAAGCATCGCACTTTGGCGGCATTGTAAAAGTGCTGGAAAGAAAGCATGATTTTTCATACTACCTAAAAAAGGCAAGGTTGGGAAATAAATATTTGATTGGAAAAGAAAAGAAGTTTTATATTATCCTGATGTCCAAAGACGCATCCACGCTGGACGATGTACAACTTATTGCAGAGTTTGCGAAAGAGAATGCTGTAAGCCCGGATAAATTGGATGTTTTCGTGTTTACTAAGTCGGAATGGGACAGGGAGGAAGTCGAGGAAATTACACTGATGAAAGATGAAATCGAAGATGTTGGACAGAAAAAAGAAGACAGCAAACCCAAACGAAAATACCCATACACATTCCATATTGTCAACGAAGTAGATTTATTAACCAGACAGATGATTGAAAAACATCCGCCCTTTGAATGTCTGGAGTCTAATTTTTCCGGCGGCAAGGCGGATCGTAACTTTACCGTAATGATACTTGGCTTTGGACAGGTGGGACAGTCCGCGCTTTTACGGTTGGTAATGAACGGGCAGTTTGTCGGAAGCCGTATGCACGCCACAATCATAGACAAAGATATAGGCAATTTGCAGGATTGTTTTTTGCATCGGTATCCCGGGTTAGATATTTCCTGCGATATGGAGTTCAAAAATGTTAATGTTCAGCGTAAAGAAATTTTTACGCTGCTGGATAAAGAAAAGAACATGGATTATATAGTCGCGGCTTTACACGACGATGAAATGAATAAGCAAACGGCCCTGGATATACGGCATCACTATGAGCGCCAAGGCATTAAAGCGCTGCCGTTTATTGCTGTTGCTGAATTGAATGGGAGCTTATGCAAAACAAAGCGACTTGAAAAGCATGAAGCAAAGCAGGATGAAAAGATATTCGTCTTTGGCAGTCGTGAGGAGGTATACAGAGAATCGGTAATAATCCGTGAGAAAACTGACCTTAGGGCAAAAGCGGTAAGAAAGGTTTATGGGGGGCAACCATGGCATGAACTTGACTGGTTTTTTCAAGAAAGTAACCGGGCTGCGGCTGACTTTATTCCAGCTATGCTCAAACTTGCCGGCATAGAAGAAAATGACATACTAAAAAAAGATACGCTCACCGAAGACAAGACCCTTACAGAGATTCTTGCGCATACCGAACATCTTCGCTGGAATGCTTTTCATGCGGCGATGGGGTATCGTCCGATTGACATAGAAGAAATGAACCGACGATTTAAAGAGTATAACGGCAACGAGAAACAACGCCTTGAATTTGCCCGCAGAGATACAAAAGCCCGTTTGCAAGTGTGCCTTGTCCCTTGGGATGAATTGGATAAAATTAGCGGGGCGTACAGGGAGTTGGAACGTTGTGCGGGTATTGAACCGAAGCGAGACTTTAAAGAAAGTGACCGGAAAATAATTGAAAACATACCAAAATTTCTGAAAGCGGCAGAAAAAAAAGACCATGAAAAAGCGCATTAAAATATTTGCCGCATTTGACATAGACGTAGAAGAAGATGTAGTACGCTTCGGGGATTTCCTCTGCGGGCTCAACGCCCAATGTGCGGAAGGCGAGTTTTTCGTTTTCAAAAGCGAAAAGGAGCTGTGCGAATCCCTGGAGCGACCAAAAGAGCAAATCGACGCGGAGCTTGATGCTTGCGAATATTTCCTGCTTATTTTGGGCGGCAAAAACGACGAGTTTGCCCTGGACAAGCTTAACCGCGCGATAGAGCGCTACGCGAAAACGCACGGGAATCCCGACGTTCACATTTTCGTCAACGCCGCGAATAAAAACGCTGACAGCGTAATAAATTTTTTCGCCTCTGAACGATACGAACATTATGTCGAGCAATACAAGCACCACGACACGCTCAAGGCCAAGTTCCTAATCTGGCTCAGCGCGAAGCAAAAGGACTTTGCCTACGAAGTAGACAAGGACATTCACGGCACTCCGGTTATTAAAGTGGGCGGCGTACCAATAAGCGGGCTGCTGGATTTTGACGCCCTGCTCAACAACGAAGAATATAAGGGCGAGCGGAAACAAAGCGAATATGATCAACAGGTAAAAAAAGCCGACATCTTCATAGCGCTGTTTCGTTCAAAGGCAGGGAAATACACACTGGAAGAAGTCGATGTCGCCACAGCCGCGCACGCGCAAAACCAAAGGCCCCAGGAGCTATACTGCTTTATCCAGGACTGGCAGGAAAAGCGCGAGTTCAATCCGGAAGAATTAAAAACAAACTTAAGCGCGAACTATGTTACGGATTCATTTACGGATATTAAGGATTTAAAGCGTAAGTTAATAAAAATTCTTTCGCCGCGTCTTTGCGCCTGCGGCGTATCCATAACTGAAACCGATAAATTCATTCAAATAGGTTATGTCAATATTTTAAGAAAACAAGGAGGCTTTTATGTACAAACCTAATCCTATTGATACTTCAAAAATATCGCTCAGCGGCGATATCACGGCATTGAGCGAGGTTTTAGCCAGGAATACGCATGAGGTATGGTCCGCAGGCCGGATTAAAGATGGCTGGACATACGGCGACACACGGGACGATAAAAAGAAACAGCATCCCTGCCTTGTTACCTATGACGAACTCCCGGAATCTGAAAAGGACTATGACCGCGCAACCGCTACACAAACGCTCAAAGTTATAATGGGTCTTGGCTTTGATATTAATAAGGGTTTGATAGAAAGCCGCCAGAGCATCAGAAAATTTAAGACCGACAAACCCGTCACAAGGGAACAGCTCAACAGGCTTCTGGAAGCGGCAATGTTCGCGCCCTCGGCCTGTAACACACGCCCGTGGGAATTTATCGCGATCACAAAACGGGAAACCCTTAACGCGATTGCCAATATTCATCCTTACGCTAAAATGTGCGAAACCGCCACGGCGGCCATTATCGTGGTTGCGATTCCCCAAACCGGTACTATGCCTGAAGGCTACTTCCCGCAAGATTGCGCCGCAGCAACGCAGAACATTCTTCTGGAAGCCGTCTCGATTGGGCTTGGCGCTTGCTGGTGCGGCGTATATCCCAAGGAAGAGCGGATAAGCTCAATCCGCGATCTCCTAAAAATCCCCGAACCGAAAATCCCCTTTAATGTCATCGCAATCGGAGCGCCGGATGAATCCCCTGTAAAAAGAGGTTTTTTTGAGGAAGCAAAAGTAACGTACATCGATTAGGTAGCGCCTAACTGTTTTATCAACACCAGATGCCGCTCTTCCGCAAGAAAAGGCACTTCCAGCGCAATCGCTTCCCACGACAGGTTTTGCAAGCCGCCCATCTCTTCCTCTATTGCCTGCCTTCTGCCCTTGTACGCGGCAAGGAACCCGGACGGCTTAAGTATGGCAAAAAGCCCCTTTAGGAGAGCGCTGTCCAAAGGCTTAAAAGCCCTGAACACTACCAAGTCAAATCGGTCTTCGACAGCCAGGGCGATTTTTTCCATTTCGGCTTCTTCGACCGTAACATTCGGCAGGCCAAGCACGGCAACGGCGTCCCTTAGAAAGCCGGCACGCCTTCCCATCCGCTCAACCAGGGTAAAAGCCGCGCTTGGCAGACAAACGGCCAGAGGTATCCCCGGCAAACCTGCGCCTGAGCCAACGTCCGCGATCTTGAGACTTTCGCTGTCTTTAGAAAGGCCGCGAATAATGTTCAGCGGGGCAAGGGAATCAAGAATATGCTTTACTATCAATTCCCGGCGATCCTTTACCTTAACAAGGCCGTAAGCCGGATTAAAAAGCTCTATTTCTTCTACGTAGCGCTCAAGCAGTGGGAGAATCAGGCTTTCGCTTTCCTCAAGACCTAATTTATCAAGCCCTTCTTTAAGCGGGACACTAGGTTGTAACATTTAAATGCTTACTTCCCATAACTATTATTAAGAATTTTTACCACGAACAAAATAGGGACTGGGGATCGGGGACTAGGGACTCGGGTCTTTGTTTGGGAGTATTGCGTAAAACAATCAAGCATAATTATCGTAGATAATCCCCATTCCCCATTCCCTGTTCCCCATTCCCTACATTAAATATTTTAAAGCATTACCCATCCAGCGGAACCTTTTTCTTTGCCCACTCAGGAAGAAAATCTTCGGGATTGCCGGCAAGAACGTTCAAGAGAAGTTCGGCGGCAGCATCAAGAACCTTGTCCAGAATTGCCTTTTCCCTGGCGTCGAAGTCTGAAAGCACCCAGTCGATAACGCGCTCGCTGTCAGGGACGGGCCTGCCGATGCCGATTCTGATGCGCCAGAAGTCGGCGCTGCCCAGCGACGCTTTCATGGAACGAAGCCCGTTATGACCGCCGAGGCCTCCGCTGAATTTAAGCGAAACTACCCCCAGGGGCAGTTCCAATTCGTCATGAACCACGAGGATGGCGTCTGGTTTTATTTTGAAGAACGAAGCGGCCTGATATATCGACTCGCCTGAAAGGTTCATGAAAGTCTGGGGCTTGATAAAATGAACGCGCCCGCCAAAAACAGCGTAAAATCCCTTGAATTTATTTTGCCACTTGAGGTCTGAATTGAGTTTTGGCTTTTCGGCAAGCAAAAAACCCGCGTTATGCCGGTTGAGGGAATACTCCTTTCCGGGATTCCCCAGGAACGCCACAAGTTGAATCATCTATTCTTTTTTAGTTTAAATCTTCCCGTCTGGTGACTATCCGGCTTATAAGGCCATATTTTACGGCTTCCTCGGCATTCATCCAGAAATCGCGGTCGGTGTCTTTTTCTACCTGCTCAAAGGGAATTCCGGTTTCATCGGAAATCAGCTTGTTGATTTTTGCGCGTAGCTTTTCCAGTTCCCGCGCATGAATCTCAATGTCGGTGGCTACTCCACGAATGCCCGACAAAGGCTGATGGATTAGATAGTGGCTGTTGGGAAGGCCGATGCGAAACTCCTTGGGACTTGCAAGCTGAATAATCGCCGCCGCGCTCGCGACAAGTCCCATGCCTATTGTCCAAACCTTTGGTTTGACAAAGCGGATCATGTCAAAGATGGCGTATCCGGCGTCCGCATCTCCTCCGGGGGAATCTATAAATATGCGAATCGGCTCTTCTCCCATATCCTCAAGGAGAATCAGCTGCCTAATCGTTTTCTCCGCCAGATCCTTGTTTATTTCGCCGGAGAGCATTATCGTCCGGGTTTTTAACATTCTGGCTATAAGCGGATCATGGGTTTCCTGCTTTGCCTCTTCCTTTTCGTCTTCTTCGTCCACAACAAAACTCCTCTTTATCTGTCTTCTAAATATATTCTCTGGGCACCCGTTTGCCTATGCCGCAGGTAATTTCGTAAGGGATAGTTTTGGCTTTTACGGCTATATCGGCGGCGGTAAGAAAGCCCGGCCCGAAGACAACAGCTTCGTCCCAGCGTTTTACAACCGGTTCGGGGCCAAGGTTGACCATGCACTGATCCATGCAGATTCTGCCCGCCAAAGGATAGGCCTTTTCGCGTATAAGCATCGAATGATCGTTCGAAAGACTTCGTCGAAAGCCGTCGGCGTAGCCTGCCGGCACTATGCCGACATAGGTGTCTTCCGGCGCTGTCCAGATTCTGCCGTAAGAGACGGTTTCGCCTTTTTTCATCTTTTTAACTGAAACCACGGCGCTCCGCAGCTCCATCAGCGGTTCGGCGGATAAATAATCATCCAAAGAATCGGCCTGCCCTGTCTTTACAAGCCAGTCCGCCGGAGAATAGCCGTAAAGAAAAATCCCGGGGCGAATCATGTCAAAATAGGAATCCTCGTGAAAAACCAACGCCCCGGAATTGGCGGCATGAACGATGCCGGGATCGATTCCGGCCTTTTCTATCGAGGCCGCGGCTTCCTTAAGCCGGGCGAGCTGTGTTTTGGTGAACGCGACCTCGTCCGGGTCTACGGAATCGGAAACCGCAAGATGCGTGACTACCCCGCCAAGGGAAAGAGACTTGCTTGAAGCGATTTTCTTTGCCAGGGCCGCCGCTTCATCAGGACGACAGCCAAGCCGTCCCATGCCTGTATCGACTTTGAGGTGAATTGTCAGTTTTTTCCCCGCTTTTTCCGCTGCCAAAGCTGCCATTTCAATAAACTCGCTATCGCCGATGTGGGGAATAAGGCCCAGCGAGACAATTTCCGGCAACTCATCGGGCATTGCCTGGGCAAGAAGCAGGATTGGAGAAGTGATTCCCGCCGCCCTCAGCTCCCTACCCTCTGCAACAAGCGCCACAGCCAGATACTCCACCCCCGCCTCCAGGGCGCATCGGGCAACCGGAACAGCGCCATGGCCGTAGGCGTCGGCTTTTACGGGCATGCATATTTTAGGATGTTCCCCTATCTTTCTTCTGGCCCCTTGAATATTCCTGCGAAGGTTGTCCAGGTGGATTATTGCCCTTGTTGCCTGCATGGTTTTACTTCTCCTTGACCAATATTACGCCATATAGTATCTATCATACAATATCCAAATCCCCCGAAATGCCTCATTTCAAAATGTTACCGAAAGCAACGGATGCCTCATTTAGAAAATGTTACCAAAGCTAAAACTGCCTATTGGCCGTTATGCGGTTCGGCTGGGCGAGCCGCTGCCTAAGGCGGAC
>Ga0268262_10000312_pt1 | contig 65156 bp, 58 predicted proteins | sample TergutNc150P3_FD_190354 | JGI IMG/M metagenome (GOLD analysis project Ga0268262, IMG submission 190354) | Nasutitermes corniger P3 segment gut microbial community from laboratory colony in Florida, USA - Nc150 P3 (SPAdes) (version 2) | ecosystem: Host-associated > Arthropoda: Insects >... | reverse complement strand
AGTTTGCCAAATGGTTTTATCATATTCATTCGCAAATACAACATCATATCCGGCTTTTTCAAACCCTAAATCAAGCCCACCTGCTCCTGAAAACAAACTAACGATCTTCATTTATTCTCCTATATTGTCTACCCGCATTCTCTGAATTCACAAAAAGGTGATTCTAAGCGGATCAACTTTATTAACTTTTCCGGTTTCTTTAGTTTCAGATGATTCTAAACTTTGAATACTTTTTATCTCGGTTGATATTTCATTTTTAATATTTTCATATAATGCTTCTCCCATATTATTTATACGACTATGAGATTTGGTATAATCTTTTAAATTATAAATAGGATTTTCAATGATATTTATTATTGCCTTTAATAAATTTGTCATAAAATTTCCCTTTTTATTTTACTGGTAAAAATATATTTTGTCAATGTATGTGCAATATCAGGATAAATCAACGTATTTCGCCTTGTAACCTCCGCTTTTTTTCTATAACATTAATTCAGGTTATGTGTACGGAGTATTCTGCGTAACTTTACCATAATCGTTATTAAAAGCATTCAGGAGGAAATATGATGTTAAAGGACATGAAGTCCGTAATTGCCGTGTTCCTGCTCTTTACAGTTTTGGGCGGGTGCAGCGCGCGCAATAAAATTTCTAATGTCTTCCGAATTAATGCTGTTTCCGGAGCCACAAGTGCAAGGTACAGGGAAGGTGAAATCAGGGAGTATAACGGGGCAAAACTCGATCCGACAATCGGTCCGCGCGATAATTCAATCAGCGGCGTACAGAAGGTAAACATTACGGATTACCGGCTTGAGATTAACGGTCTGGTTGAAAATAATCTGTCTTTAAAATATGAAGAAGTTCTTTCATTAGAACCTTACGAAAGAAAAATCACTCTTTATTGCGTGGAAGGATGGGACGCCGCCGTACTGTGGAAAGGCGTTCGTATCATGGAATTAATTGATATGGCCGCAGCCGATAACAAAGCCAACACGATTATATTCCACTGCACTGACGGCTACACAACTTCTCTTCCGCTTCAAACTGTTAAAAACAGAGATTTGATATTGGCATACAGCGCCAACGGACTGGATTTATCGCAGGAACTGGGATACCCGTTTATAGTGGTTGCGGAAGATAAACTTGGCTACAAATGGGCGCGCTGGGTCAGCGGGATAGAGCTTTCTAACGACCAAAACTACAGGGGGTTTTGGGAACATTACGGATATAGCAACGAAGCCGATTTATAACTTCGCCGCGTTTAGCGGCGAAGCTCGCACGGCTAATTTATCAATTTTTTTACCCTTTCAAGCAGTTCGATTTTGCCAAGCGGCTTGATTATGTAATCAACCGCCCCCATCTCCTTCGCCTTTGCCCTGTCCTGCGGGTCTTCCGATGTCGTGTATATCGCTATCGAGGTTTGGTGTAGTTTGCTGATGTCGCGTATTTTGATAAGGGTATCCCATCCGCCCATTTCAGGCATACTTAAATCCAGCAATACCAAATTGGGAACATAACCGTGGAAGAATAAATCCAACGCCGCCTTGCCCGAATTGGCTGTGGTAATTTCATAATTCTTTTCCAGCGAACTTTTTGTCAAATTGAGAACGGTTTCTTCATCATCAACTACAATGATCTTTTTCAATTCATTTTTTGATTCTACCTTGAATTTTGTCGATTCAATTTTAAGGTCTTCAAAATTCCGGCTGTTTTCGGAGCTCATTTCATTTACAAGGGTTACCGCGGATTTTATCTCCATCATCGCGCCGTTTACTATTTCGTTCATGCCGCTCATCGACTCTTTGCTGATTCCTATAAATTCGGATGTCTGCCGGTTCAATTGTTCGCCTGATTCCAGCATTTCATTCGCGCCTTTTTTAACCGTTACGCTTATCTCTTTCAGGCGGCTCATCGATTCCAATATTTGTTTTCCGCCTGTTTCCTGTTCTTCCATGGCGTTGCGGATATTTTCTTCATGTGTTGAAACCGTTTTTACTTTTGTGTCAATAACCTCAAAACGCGAGAGTACATCTTCGGAAGAAACGGTAATGCTGTCTATGGAAGCCTTTATCTTTTTCAGCATCGCCACGGTTGTTTTTGACTGCTGTCCCGACGATTCGGCAAGTTTGCGAATCTCGTCCGCGACTACGGCAAAGCCCCTTCCCGCTTCCCCGGCGTGCGCCGCCTCAATTGCCGCGTTCATTGAAAGCAGGTTGGTCTGGCTGGCTATCCTGTTCATGACCGAGTTTATTTCCAAGAGGCCTTCCGAGTCCTTGGCGATTTCTTTTATTTTTTCCGCTACCGCTTGAACTCCGGTTTTGCCGTTTTCGGACGCTTCGGTCAGTTCGTTGACATTTTTGCCGTTTTCTATAAGCGTATTGCTTACGGAATGAATATTTGCGGTCATTTCCTCAACCGCGGATGACGAGGTATTGATGCTCTCAGACTGTTCTTCTATCAGTTTGTTCAGATTGTCAATGTTGTCTTTTATCTTTTTAACCGCTTTATCCGCTTCGGTTGCACTTTCTTCCTGCTTGCTCATTTTGGACTTCATGCCCTCAAAATCAACCGAAATCTGGTCTATTGATTCGGAGGTTTTTTCCATATTTGACGAGAGTTCATGTTCGGTATTGGTCAGCGCGTCAATTTTATGTTTCATTGTACCTATGAGGTTTCTGATTTTCTCAATTGTAAGATTGAAATAATCCGCCAAATTTCCGATTTCATCATGGGATATAACTGTTACTTTTTCGCTTAAATCCCCGTCCTTTACCTTTTCCAGAAACAGGTGAATCTTTTTTATGGGCGAACTGATGGTCTTTGCGATGAAAGAAACAATTAACATGGCTATTAAAATGATGACTGCGGAACTTGCCAAAATCGCTATAATTACAGTATTTCTTGTCCGCATGGCAATGTTCCTGTCCCTGACTGAAAGCGCATACCAGGGATCGGATGTGCCGTTTATAGGCACTGAACGGTAATCAAGGTAAATTACTTTTCCCGCTTCCTCAAATTTCACGGAACCTTGATTTCCCTTCATCATATCGGTTATGGCGGACTTGTAGGCCTGCGAAAGGGTCAAAGGCTGTTCTTCTGTAACGTTGCCTTGGGCGTTTTGTATTGGCTTCCCGGCCGCGTCTTTTACGGTTACGGTCTTTGTGAATTTCGCGTAATTGTACATTTCTTCCTGATAGGTTTTGTTCGGGTGGGCTACGACAACGCCCTTGCCGTCAAGGATAAAGGAATAAGAACCTTCTACCGCCATTTCAACGACCATTTCGTGAAGGGCGGAAAGTTTTATGTCGCCCGCCATGATGCCTATCATTTCCTGTCCGTCCTTTATCGGATAAAAAACCGAGGTAACGGGCATATCGGTGCTGATTGAATAATATGATTCCGATATAAAAGGCTGTCTTAATTGTTCCATTCTGATGAACCACCAGCGTTCTTTCCGGTTGCCCAGATTGCCTGCCGAACGTCCTGTTTGCATTCCGTCCATGCCCTGGGCGTAGAGGAGTTCAAAATAATCGTTTCTTTGCACGGAACCTGCTAAGGCCGGGGTTTGCCGCTGCGTATTCATCGAAATAATGTCGCTGTTAAAAGAAAGGCTTTCAACTTCCTTGTAAGCCGCATTGATGAATGCTTGCAGGGATCGCGCCACAAACTGAGTCTGCAATGAATTTTCTTCGATTATCTGTTTTTCATAACTGCTTGAATAGACCAGATAAAAACTTGTCAGTACCGATACAATCATCAAAAGGATAATGACGCCGAATGATATTAATAATTTGCCGAACAATGTTTTCATTCTCTTACTCCGCTTAAAATTTAACCTCTATAATTAATCTATAATTAATTCGATAACTCCCGCCGCACAAATACTCTTAACGTAAGGGAAAAGCATAGAGTCGTTATTTTTCCCGCTAATACGCCTGTTTTTTTGCTTATCATCTGTTTTTAACGCAGAAGAGACTGTTTTCCCGGTCATTTATTACCCCATCGGCGTTTGCCTGATCGATTTTCACTTTCTGACTGTTTGTCAGTTTTATACAAAGAGAAGTCGATTTTTCGTTTAATATTGACGATTTTTTTGAGCACTTGGTATATTTTTAACATTTTGGTTGTTTTTGTCAAGTAAAAAATATGCTGAGGAGTTAACGCTTTATTGATGTAAAAGACTGTTTTATCGGTATAAATAAGCAATGATAATTACATTTTTACAGAAAAACGGCGATTTGCCGCCTGTGATGCCTTAAAGATTGAGTAAAAATTTTGAAATTATCACTTTTTTACAACAAATTTTCGCTTTCTATTGATATAAATCGTTATCTAGTGTAAGATAAAAAAAACCGGTTTTTGCTTGGGAGGGGAAAAACTGAAAATTCCTTTTTTTGCCTTGCTCTTTTTTGGAGCGTGGTTTCTTGTCATACTGCCATCTGTCTCAGCTCAGGAAACTGAGTCCGCCGAACAGCAAGTTCCGCCTGCGTCCGTAGACCCTTTGACGACTGCGCAGCAGGCTCTCACTTTTGATTGGGATTCAACAGACGCTGTGCCTGCCTCAGGTACGTCTGTCTGGGCTGCCGTCAGAATGGTGCTGGTGCTGGCTCTCGCGGCGGCGGCTGTATATGGCGTAGTTTTTTTTATCAAGCGCTCTTCCAAACAAACTGTTTTAAGCGATCCCTTCCTGAAAATACTCGCAAGCGCCCACCTTGGCTCCAACCGTTATGCGCATGTTGTTTCCGTAGGAAGCAAAGCATGGCTTCTTGGATCAAGCGACGGCGGGGTAAACCTAATCGGGGAAATTGACGACAAAGATGTGATAAACGCGATGATGCTTGAAGATTCAAGGAAAAGCGAACAGACGGCTTCGGGAGGTTTTCCTGATTTTACTTCGCTTCTGCGCCGGTTCGGAGCGGCGGCGGACAGGCGCATTCCCGGAGCCGAAGATATCCGCAAACGCCGCGAAAGGCTGAAGGAGCTTAAATAATGCGGTTTTTTTTGCGTATAACGTTTTTTTTGACTGTTTCTCTGCTTTTTATTCCGCAGCAGGTTCATGCGCAGCAGGAGCCGTTTCCCGATTTATCGGTGCAGGGAACTATGAATATTCCCACGCCTCCTCCTCCGCCTGTTATTCCTTTTATTGATCTTACGGTGCGCAATCCTTCGACAGGGCAGGAAGTGGCTTTTTCATTACAGCTTCTTCTGTTATTGACGGTTCTTTCTCTCGCGCCGAGTTTCATTATTTTAATGACAAGTTTTCTTAGGGTTTCCATTGTTCTGGATTTCGTTAAACGGGCGCTTTCATTGCAGCAAGTTCCGCCGAATCAGGTAATTTTCGGAATTTCTCTTTTTCTTACGGTGTTTATAATGTGGCCCACGTTTAACACGATTTATACCAACGCAATCGCTCCTATGGCGGCCGGAGAACTATCCGTAGAAAACGCTTACCGTGAAGCGGAAGCGCCGTTAAAGGTATTCATGTACAGCCAGATGAGAAGCCGCCCTGAAAACATCAGCCTTTTTATGGCAATGCGCGGCCTTGAGCGGCCCAATTCGTTAGCTGACGTTCCGACTTATGTTTTAATACCGGCTTTTATTTTAAGCGAGCTTACTGTCGCTTTTAAAATAGGAATACTCCTGTTTATTCCTTTTATCGTAATCGACATGGTGGTGGCAAGCGCCCTCATGTCCATGGGCATGATCATGCTGCCTCCGGTAATGATATCAATGCCGTTTAAACTTATCCTGTTCGTCCTTATTGACGGATGGGGGCTTTTGACGGATCAGCTGGTCCGTTCTTTTATGTAGGTGACAGATGAGTATTGGCGATATAACGGCGATTTTGCGTCAGGGTGTTTTTCAGGTGCTGTTAACGGCCGCACCTTTTCTCATTTCCGCGCTGGTGGTTGGCTTAACTGTAGCGATATTGCAGGCGACAATGTCTGTGCAGGAACAGACGCTTACTTTTGTTCCTAAGATACTTGCCATTCTTCTTGTGCTTGCGATTCTTGGCGGATGGATGTTCAGTTCTCTCGGACAGTTTACAACGGAACTTTTCAGGAGAATTCCTGATATGGTAAGGTAAAACGGGAGCGTTAGGTGATAGAAAACGCGATTTTACAGAATATTCTTTCCTTCGGCCCTGTTTTTCTTTTAATTGCGGTAAGGGCTTTTGCAATGATACAGACCGCTCCTTTGCTTTCTTCGGAAGCCATTCCCCAGGCGGCAAAAATAGCGCTTGCGGGCCTTGCCGCGTTTGCCGTAATGCCTACGGCGGAAGTGTTTTTTGCGGCAAATTCACCCGCAGGTTTGGTAACGCTGCCCGGCGGCGTAACAAGCGACCTGCGTTATGAGCCGTTCAGTTTCCGTTTTTTAATTTTGATTATAGGAGAAGGAATAATCGGGATTATTATAGGTTTTTACATTACGATAATTTTTGCCGCTTTTTCCACTGCCGGGCAGTTTTTCTCCCTGCAAATGGGCTTTGGAGCTTCGGAAACTTTTGATCCTTTATCGCAGGTTGAAAACCCATTGATGGGCCAGTATTTAAACCTTGTTTCCATGCTGGTCTTTGTATCAATAGGAGGTTTTCATCAGCTTTTTCTAGGCGGATTTTGGCGTTCTGTGCAAACCATTAATATTATTTCGTTAATTGACGGCAGAGAGCCGGTAGTAACAATGATGGCTTCAGGGCTTTCCCGGCTGTTTGTGGACGCGATTGTCATTTCACTTCCAATTCTTGGCACTTTGTTTTTAACATCGCTTACAACCGGTTTGATCACCAAGGCAGCGCCGCAGATCAATATTCTCTCCGAAGGTTTTCCCATTTCAATTTCCATTGCGTTCATTTTAATTTATGCTTCTCTGCCTTTTATGACAGAGGCGTTTGCGCGCATGATTCAATCGGGATTCGGCAGCATAGAAAGCCTCTATATTCAGATTGGCCGTCAAATTACTGAAAGAGGGACTTACTGATGAGCATAGAACTTTACATAGAAAGTAAGGAGACTGAGATCGGGACGGAAATATTTAAATACGCGTCCCGTATTCCGTTCCCCGCTTCCCGTTCTGTGCTTCCGGTTATCCACTTGCAGTGGTTCGCGGATGAAGACGAAGACGCCCCGGGAAAGACGGAAGAACCTACAGAGCATAAACTGCAAAGACTGCGGGAAGAAGGCCAGGTTGTAAAAAGCCAGGAACTTGTCGCCGCCTTGGGGTTGTTTTTTCCCGCGCTGCTTCTGCTTTTTCTGGCTCCTTCCATGCTGCGCACATGCATAGAAATGATCCGTTTCTTTTTTATGCGGGCCGCGGAAATGGACCCTGTAAAAGACGGTATTGCCGCGTTGGCTTTTTTCAGGTATTTTTTGACGCTTGTTTTGCCTATTTTTGCCATCGGAGTATTTTCCGCGATTTTTTCCAATATTGTGCAGACAGGATTTATGTTTACAACAAAACTTTTAACGCCTAACTTTTCACGGGTATTGCCCAAGGTAGGGCAGTTTTTCAGGCGGATTTTTTCAATAGACGGGCTTTACAATTTTTTTAAGTCAATTATAAAGATGGCCATCATCGGAACGGTGGCGTATATTTTGATAACCTCGGATATAGAAAAACTTTTAAACCTGCAAAAAGCCGATGTATGGATTGGTTTTACCACAGTTTCTTCAATAGCGGTAAAAATGCTGATTATAGTTTCGCTCCTTATGCTGATACTTGCGATACCTGATTATATGTTCCAGCGCTGGCGGTTCCGTGAGCGCAACCGGATGACCAGATACGAGATAAAAGAAGAAATGAAAATGTACGAAGCGGACCCGCAGATACAGAGCAGAATCCGCAGCCGCTTCCGCGATCTTTTAAGGCAGAATATTTCAGCTGCGGTTCCGCAGGCGGATGTTGTCGTAACAAACCCGACCCACCTCGCGATTGCCCTGCGTTACGAGCAAACGTCGATGCCCGGTCCCATGGTTACGGCTATCGGCGCGGATGAAATGTCCGCGAGGATCAGGCAGATTGCCGGAGAAAACGAAGTGCCCATAGTCGAAAATAAACCCCTTGCATGGGCATTGTACCGTGAGACAAAAGTCGGGGATATTATTCCCTATGCGTATTGGAATACCGTAGCTCTGATACTGAGCAAGGTATGGAAGCTGAACGAAGACAGGCGCAGAAACAGGCAGTCTTCGATGAGCGCGTAACAAAAGGAGAGATAAATGGCTGATGCGGCTTTAAGCGGCGACAGGGCGGCTTCGCGCAACATAATGGGTTTTATTCAGGAAAGCTTCCCCGCTGTCGCTGTAATAACCACAGTGGTTATGCTGATTCTGCCTTTGCCCACTTTTTTGCTTGACGCGCTTATGGCGCTTAACCTTATGTTTTCTCTTTTGGTGCTGCTTATCGTATTGTACACAAAAAAACCTACGGAATTCAGCCTCTTTCCCACAATACTTCTTGTGGCTACGGTTTTCTCTCTTGCTTTAAACATATCTTCCACGCGGCTGATCCTGACGCTCGGCTCGCGTTTTGACGGCAGAATGATCCGCGCGTTTTCTACGTTTGTTGTCGGCTCCGGAGGCAGTCAGGGCATTGTCATCGGATTTATCATCTTTATCGTGATTATCGCCGTACAGGCGGTCGTTATTACAAAAGGCGCGACCCGCGTTTCCGAAGTAGCCGCGCGTTTTACTTTGGACAGTATGCAGGTAAAGATGATGGCTGTAGAAACCGAGTACAGTTCCGGTTCAATAACCGAGGAAGAAGCGCAGAGCCGCAAGGCGCAGATACAGAAAGAATCTGATTTTTACGGATCAATGGACGGAGCGAGCAAATTTATTTCAGGTAACGTAAAGGTCGGCATTTTTATAACGGTTGTAAACATTCTCGGCGGTATTATTATCGGGGTTGCGATGCACGGCGAGTCTATCGGCCTTGCGTCCAGCAATTATGTAAGCCTTGCAATCGGAGACGGCCTTCTTTCCCAATTCCCCGCGCTGCTTATTTCCACCGCAATGGGTATTGTTGTAACCCGCGCGGCGGCGGCAGGCAATTTGTCCGAACAGATAGTCGAGCAGATTTTTACGCGCCATTCGATGATTTACTGGATATGCGCCGGTGTTCTTCTGTTCCTTTCAGTGCTTCCCGGTTTCCCCTGGTACGTTCTTATTCCTATGGCGGCGCTTGTAGGGTTTTACGCTTTCAGGGTAGGAAGATCGCAGAAACGCGCCGCGGGTTTTAACGAGATGATGGCAAAGAGCAAGGAACGCAAGGATGAAAAGACTGAAGAAATTTCCCCCGTTGTTCCGCTTGATTCCCTTTCTCTGGAACTCGGGTACGGGCTTGTTCCGTTGGTTGAAAAAGAAAAAGGCGCGGAACTTCTTGAGAGGGTTCAGGGAGTAAGGCGGCAGTCGGCCCTTGAGCTTGGCCTTGTAATTCCCAAAGTGCGGATAATTGACAATTCGATGCTTGAACCGTCCGAATACTGCTTTAAGATAAAGGGAGTGGACGCCGGAAGGGGAAAAATCCGCATTGGCTATTTCCTCTGCATAAATCCGGGAACTGTAACAACCGTGATGGCGGGCGAAAAAACAATTGACCCCGCTTTCGGGCTTCCGGCTGTCTGGATAGAGCAGAGCAAGAGGGATGAAGCCGAACGCGCGGGCTACACTGTCGTGGACCCGCCGTCAATTATCGCAACCCATCTGACAGAAATTATCCGCCGACACGGAGCCGACATTCTGGGCCTGCAGGATACCCAGTCCATTCTGGATACCCTGCGCAAGGAATACCCGGCTGTTGTTGACGAGGTATTAAGGGAAGGAAAGGGCTTGCGCATAACAGAAATCCAGAAGATACTTCACGGGCTGTTACGCGAAAGGGTTTCGATACGCAACATGGTTTCAATACTCGAATCCATTGCCGATTACGCGCCTGTTTCCAAAAACATCTGGTTTCTCACGGAAAAAGCAAGACAGGCCATTTCAAGCCAGATTTGCCATCAATACGCCGATGAGGACCGCAGGCTGCGGGTGCTGACATTGGACCCGTCTCTTGAACAGAGAATTATCGACAGCAAATACGAAACTCCGTCCGGCATTATCTGCGCCCTTGATCCGCCGACCCAAAAGGGATGGATTAAAGCGGTTGTCAGGGCGGTAACAGCCGTCAAGGAAAAGGGATGGATGCCTGTTATACTGTGTTCCGAACAGGCGCGTTTCCTTGTAAAAAATTCAACGGATCGCGAACTGCCGGACTTGGCGGTTATTTCCGTTCCCGAGATAGTGCCGGAGATAATTCCGGAAGCTGTAGGAATGATAAAAATAGAAGAAACACCTTTGGAGCAATAAAATGGAAATGTACATTGAACAGGGCGTCAGCCGTAAAGATTGTGAACTTAAAATCACAGAAAAATATAAAAGGCCTTTCCATATTTTAAGCGAAAAAGAAATAAAAGTCGGCGGCTTTATGGGGCTGTTTTCAAAACCGGGCGTTCAGGTGGAATTCTACTTTATTCCGGCGCACAGAAGTTCTGTAACTCACGGCGGGTATCAAAACGCGCAGTCTGTTCCATGGAATGTGCCTGATATAGGGGAAAGCAGGCAGAGGTTGAACCCAAATTCGGCAGGCGGTTTGGAAGAAGAAAAGAGAAAGGTGCTTGCGGCTGCCGGCAAGGACTACGATCAGATAGCCGCAAGCGGAAAAGAAGCCTCACAGCAAATTCTGGATTCGCTGAATGAGTTAAAAGAAAAAATTGAAAGCGGCGGGAGAAAAGAAGAACATCTCGCTTTTACCAGAGCCGCTGAACTATTAAATAACAATGATTTTTCCAAAAGTTACGTAAACAATATGCTGGATAGAATGCGCAGGGAACTTCCTCTTGAAACACTGGACAACCAGGACGCCGTTCAGGACCGTCTTCTTGAATGGATCGGCGAAAGCATCAGCATATTCAAGGAAGACGCCGTTCCCCGCAAGCCCAGAGTAGTCGTTCTTGTAGGGCCGACCGGAGTCGGGAAAACCACCACAATCTCGAAACTTGCGGCTATTTACGGCATAGGGACGGACGAAATACCCGCGATAGAAACAAGAATGATAACTATCGACGCTTTCCGTATCTGCGCGAAAGACCAGCTGGAGGCAATCGGGAATATTATGCAGATTCCCGTATGCTGCGTTGTTGACAAGCAGAGTTTGAGGAAAGAAATAGCGATTCACAGCGAAGATACCGATATGTTCCTGATTGACACGATAGGAAAAAGCCCCAAAGACGCGCAGAAGTTAGGTGAAATGAAGGAAATTCTTGAGGGGGCGGGCAGGGGAGCCGAGTTTCATTTGGTTATAAGCGCCGGCACAAAAACATCCGATATTGAAGATATAATGCGGCAGTTTGAGCCGTTTAATTATAAATCGGTAGTTCTTACAAAAATGGACGAAACTGACAGGATTGGAAACCTTATATCGGCTCTTGCCGAAAAGAAAAAGTCCGTTTCTTTTATCACGGACGGACAGACGGTTCCTGTAGACATTAAAAGGGCGTCTGTTATTCGTTTTCTTGTTAATCTTGACGGTTTTAAGGTAAACAGGGAAAAACTGGAAAAACTTTTTCCGTCCAAAGAAGCCGATCAATTTAAGTGGAGATAAATATGGAAGACCAGGCTGAAGAATTGCGAGAGATCATGAAGCGTAAAAAAGACAGCGCCGCTGCGGCAAAAAGCGCGCCCGCAAAAACAAACGTCAAGGCAGGCGATAAAGCCCGGATAATTACAGTTACTTCGGGGAAAGGCGGTGTGGGCAAAACAAATCTTTCGGTAAATATGGCTCTGGCGTTTGCGAGAATGGGAAAAAAAGTGGTTGTAATGGACGCGGACCTTGGACTTGCGAATGTTAACGTTATGCTCAATATGATACCTAAATACAACCTTTACCATGTAATTAAAAAGCAAAAAACAATCAGGGAAATACTGGTGGAAACCGAATACGGCATTTCCATTGTGGCGGGAGCTTCCGGATTTTCGCAGATTGCGAATTTGGGTGAGGAAGACAGGAAGGACTTTATCTCCGAACTGGATACGCTTTCAAGCGCGGATATCATTATTATAGACACAAGCGCGGGTGTTTCCAGCAATGTACTTGATTTTATAGAAGCCGCCGATGACGCGGTTATTATTACAACTCCCGAACCCACCGCTATTACAGACGCGTACGGCATCATTAAAATTATCGCTACGGAATATGATTCCCTTAATATGGGGCTTAAACTTGTGGTAAACCGCGCGAAAGGAGCGGCGCAGGCCAAAAGCGTTGCCGACAGAATGATTAATATAGCGGGCCAGTTTTTAAATCTAAAGGTGGATTATCTTGGGTTTATTTATGAAGATGTTTCTGTCTCTCACGCTGTTTTACGGCAGAAACCTTTTATGGTAATGGACCCTAAAAGCAAAGCAAGTATATGCGTTCAGCACATTGTTGAAAGGATGAACCGAAACAAACCCGGAGAAACTGCGAGAATAAGCTCAAAGTTTAAAAAGCTGTTCGGCATGTCGCCTGAAACTGGAAGAGGCGCATAGTGTTAAATTTCAAATGGAGCATGATTTCCGCGGGAGCCGCTTTTTTAATTTCACTCACGCTGGGCATTATTTTCGGGGTAGGCTTTTTTTACATAATTATTAGAAGTTTGGTTTTTGCGTTTATTTTTTTTGGATTTGGTTTTGCCCTGAAGTTTTTGGTAAACACCTTTTTCCCTGAACTTTTGACTGTCGGCGCTGAAGATTCCGGGAATCAAATGCCTATGGAACAGCCGCCTTCCCGTGAAAACGCGATAATTGATACTATGGGTGAATATGCGGTTCCCGAACTGTATAAAACTCCCGGCGAATCGGGTGAATTGGGTAATATAGAAGATTTGGTCTCGGGGGCATTCATGCCAATGCCGGAAGGTGTAGACCGAAGTGAAGAAGAACGTTATAATGATGATGTTGCCCGGGACGCGCCGGATATTAAGTTTGATTCTTCCGAGACAAAGAGTCAGGAAAATGTCAAATATCATGACGCGTTTCAGGATTTGTTTCCGGATTCAGCGGCTTATAACGATTCTGAGCCGGATGAGCCGAAAAATGAAAAACCTGCCGCTTTTACTCCCAGTTTTGGAGATGATGCGGATGGTTTGGGAGGGCTGCCTGATCTGGATTCAATGGCAATGGCTTTTGGGGGAGGGGGAGATTTTAGTTCCGACCTCGGCGGTTCTTCATATAGCGGTGCGGGAGAGACCGTAGCGGCGGATATAGATTCCCCCGTTAATAATAATGCGGGAGGCAAGTCTCAGCCGATAAAAGGTGATTTTAGCCCGAAAGAATTGGCAAACGGTATTAGAACAGTATTAAGTAAAGAGAAATAAAAAGGAAAGGTTGGGGGGAATGCCGGAACAAAAGACAGAAGAGGAACTCTGGCAGCAGTACCGTAAAACACGGGATACCGCAATACGAGAAGCCTTTATTAAACAATACGCCCCTTTGGTAAAATATGTAGCGGGTAAAGTCGCTGTAGGAATGCCCAATAATGTCGAATTTGACGACCTTGTAGGCTACGGTGTTTTCGGCCTTATTGACGCTATTGATAAATATGATCCGGAAAAGAACGTAAAGTTTAAAACATACGCCGTTACGCGGATTAGGGGCGCAATTTTTGACGAACTGCGGCTTATTGATTTTGTTCCGCGTTCCGTCAGGCAGAAAACGCGCGAAATAGAAACAACAGTTTCATCGCTGGAAGCCCAGCTTGGCAGGACGGCTTCGGATCAGGAAATAGCCGGCGCTCTGGGCATTGACGAAGCCGAATACATGAAAGTTATTCAGAAAATCTCAGGAACTTCAATAATATCGCTGAACGATTTGTGGTATTCAGGCGATGACAACGACAAAGTATCAATAGGGGACAGCATTGAATCTCCGTCAAGTTTAAATCCCGATGTAATGGTGGTTAATGAAGATATCCGCCGCGTTATTGTGGATGCGATTAACGAACTGCCCGATAAAGAAAAGAAAATCCTTGTGCTGTATTATTACGAGGATTTAACGTTAAAGGATATCGGGCGTGTTTTGCAGGTAACGGAATCAAGAGTATCCCAGCTTCATACAAAAGCTGTTCTTCATTTAAGATCAAAACTGACCAATATCAGAAAAGGAATCGTATGATCGATTTTGTCCAGCTGCAGGCAATAGTAAAAGAGCATCTGGAAAAAGACAGATTAATCAGGACTGTAGACGCGTCAGGTCCTACGCTTGAAGCGGCGGTTAATGAAGCCGCCTCACTGCTTGATACAAGCATCCGCCATCTTGAGTATGAAATTCTGGAAAGAGGCTCATCAGGTTTTATGGGCGCGGGTAAAAAAGACTGGGTAATACGCGCCTATGAGCGAGATCGTGTCAAGAAATTAAAATCAACGGATACGCAGATTGAAGAAGAAGCGGCGGACAGCGCGCCTGTTATTGAGGATAAAGACGGAGACGCTTTTGTGCAGCTGTGGAAAGAGGGAGTCTTTCTTAAAGTTACGCAGCCTTCGGGCAGCGGAAGAAAGGTGTATCAGACAGCCGCAGTACAGGCTATTTATAACAGGGGTATAAGCGATTTTGACGCGGATATAGTGGAAAAGATTGTCGATGATGCCGCCGGTGAGTATATAAAAATAGCTGAATATAAAAATGATCCGCTCAATGACAGTCTTGCGTCTGTTGAGATTGACGATGCGGAAATGAGAGTCTATGTAACTGTAACTCCTCCGGGCGAGGGCGGGACTGATATAACATACGAAACGTTCTTAAGTTTGCTTAAGCAGAACAGGGTATACCACGGGATTAGTGAAGAAAAATTGATGGCATTGGCAGACAGGCCGGTTTACAGGGAAAAGGTGGAAGTAGCCGAAGGAACAAGGCCGATTAACGGCAAAGACGCCTATATAAAATATTTCTTTGAAATCGATCAAACCAATGTACATTTAAAAGAAGGAACTAACGGCAAAGTAGACTTTAAAGAACTCAATATAATCCAAAACGTTGTTCAAAATCAGCCGCTTGCGCAGAAAATGCCTCCCGAAGAAGGCGTTGACGGCAAAACAATTACCGGAAAAATTCTTAACGCGAAATCAGGAAATGACATTCCGCTGCCGTTAGGAGAAAATGTACATGTAGGAGACGATGGCGATACAATTGTTTCTGATATAAACGGTCAGGTAATACTGGCAAACGGCAAAATAAATGTTGAGCCTGTACTGACAATTGAGGGCGACGTCTGCCTGAAGACCGGTAATATTATCTTCCTTGGAACGGTTATTATCACAGGCAATGTGGAAGACGGTTTCTCTGTAAAAGCGGCGGGCAATATAGAAGTTAAAGGAACCGTATCAAAAAGCGAACTTGACGCCGAAGGGGACATAATTATTTATCAGGGCGTTAACGGTAAAGGCGGCGGCAAGATTCGTTCAGGCAGATCGATTTGGTCGCGCTTTATTGAAAACACCAGCGTAGAAGCCGGAAATATGGTTGTTGTTACGGACGGTATCATTAATTCACAGGTAGACGCGCTTAAGAGTATTCTTTGCGAGGGTAAGCGCGCCAACATCATGGGCGGATGCCTTAGGGCGGGGGAAGAAATCAGCGCGAATATTCTGGGTAATCCTACAAGCGGAACTGAAACAATCTGCGAAGTAGGTTTTGATCCGAAAAGCAAGGCCGAGATGGAACGGCTTCTGGAAATAAAAACAACCGCGGAAAGCGAACTAGAAGCGCTAAAACTTGATTTGCAGACTCTGATCAATGTAAAGAAACAGCGTAAAACCCTGCCCGAAGATAAAGAGGCCTATTTGCAGGAATTAATGGAAAGGCGGCAGGTATTGACCGAAGACCATAAAAAAGCCGAAGAAAGCATTCAAAAACTGCATGAATATATGAACGAAGTGCAGATACGGGGAAAGGTGTCTGCGGCAAAGAAAGTTTACCCCGGCGTTAAAATACATATACGTGATGCGATAGAAGACGTTAGGTCGGATTACCGCGCCGTAACTTTTATTTTGGAAAACGGGCTTATCCGCGCGTCCAAATATGAAGAGCCTGATGAAATCGTGAAAAAGGGACTTGATGGCTATAGCTCCAATTGACCTTCAAACACTGTTTACCCAGCTTGATAAAGTTGGAAAAGCTCATCTTTCACAAAAAGAGGGGCAGTTGCAGCAGGCAATAGAGGCTATTCAAATTCAAAAAAAAACCGATGAGCAAATTTTACAGATAAACGAAGCGCAGAATACCGGAGAAGGCGCAGAGAAAGTAAAAGATCGCGCCAATGAGAATCAAAAGCAGAACAGAAATAAAAACAAAGGAAAACAAAATAAAAACGGCGCAGAAGAGGAAAAAGACAGTACTTTTGTTTTAACCGACCCTAGTTTAGGCAAAAATATTGATATCAGCCTTTAGCAAACGGGAGATCGATGAACATTGCATATTTTGTTTTAATTGTAAGCGTCTCGTTTAACATAGTTATTTTTCTTTATTTAAAATGGTATATCAAACGCAGGACTTCGGGCGCGGCTTTACTGCCGGAACACCGCACCGAAATAAACAGGCTTATTGCCGACATAGACGCCGCAACAGACAGGGATTCGCTTCTTGTGGAAGAAAGAATAAAAAAGCTCAAAGAGATTCTTGATGATACCGACAAGCGCATATCCGTTTATGTAAAGGAGCTTGAAAAAAGCCGCACAGGGGAAGCGCTTTATACAAACCTTGGAAGAGGCATCCGCGCCGCGCTAAAAACGGAAATTCCGCCCGCGCAGCAGCCTCAGCCTGTTCCGGCAGTGCGGTCCGTTACAGACGCGAAAGAGTCCGCGCCGCTTCAGCAAACGCCGCCTTTGGGTATCTCCGTTACCCCGCAGCCCGCTGAACCCGCGAAACCTCCTTCCAAACGCCAAATCCGCGCCCAAATTGATCAGCTTGCGAATGAGGGAGTTCCTCCCGAGGAAATAGCGTCCCGCCTGGATATAAGCATTGCGGAAGTTGATTTGGCGATGAACCTCAGGCGGCGCAAGTAACTGCACAGACAGCGGTTTGTTTTTTATTCCAGCTTGAATGATCCCAAAGTAGCCTGTCCTGTTCCCCTGTATATAAAAAACAAGGACTGTATTCCGTCCGGAATCGTTATATTCTGTGAAAATTCTTTCCAGATATTGCTGGAAACAATTGCGATTGCACCTAACGCTTCGCCGTACGGCGATGTTTTTACGTCAAAGACGCCCCGGCTGTATCCGCGTGTTTTTACAGTTACTTTTGTAATTCCTTTACAGTCAAAAAATTTAAAACCCACGCCGCAGCCGCTGTTTATATTTGTTACAAATCCTGTTTCCTCATCGCCGTCTCTTCCGTCCTGGGAGACATAGGGAATACGGGTGTCTCTGCGCGGCCATTTCCCTTTTGGGTGTTCATCCCATTCCTGCGCTTTGTTTTCTTCCGTGTTAAAGAAATTACACGCGATATATCCGGGGAATTCGCCTCTTGCGTCAAGAGGACGTCCGTTAGGACCGCAGGATGTCATCATTACCTGCTTTATTGAACCGTCTTTGTTTATTTCTATAGATTCCAAACAGGCCTGACGGCAGTAATCTTTTCCGTTTGTGTGCCTGTGATAAAAAATGTACCATTTGCCGTTTATTTCTTCGATGCTTCCGTGGTTGTTGCCGTTATTGTTCATTGATTTTTCGACAGGTTTGTAGGCGTCGATATTCAAGTCGGTATTGCTTACAATAACTCCCCCGTACACGAAATCTTTCATGGGATTTTTGCTTGTCGCATAACAGAGTTCGTTCAATTTAATTGATGAATACACAAAATAATAAGTATCGCCGTGTTTTCTTATTGAGGACGCCTCAAAAAATTCGTGATTCTCAAAACCGGTCCCTTCGCTGTAGCAGTCTCCCACAGCGATAAAAAGCGGTCCGGATGAAATGGTAAGCATGTCTTTTTCCAGGGTTACTGCAAAAGAACCTTTTTTTGTTTTATCGCCGGGCCAGCATTGGCCGCTGTAGAGGTATGTTTTGCCGTCTTCGGTTAAAACGCCGGGATCAAACTGCTGAAGGTCTCCCTCTTTCCTTCCGAGCATAGTTCCGTCAGGATAACGCACATAACCCAGAAAGTTATACTTTCCCGCAGGCGAATCGCAGACGGCGACAGATACAACGTCGGCTTTATCAAGAACATAGTACAAATAATACCTGCCGTCACAGCCTCGCGTTACATCCGGCGCGTAGAGGTTCATGCTTCCGTCCGGATTCAAAGGATCGTCTGTTTTTTTATAAATTACTCCATCATAACGCCAGTCTGTCAAATCATTTTCAGAGGCGGACCAGCAGACATAATCGTTCATGCAATAAACATAACCGTTGAATTTGTCGTGAGAGCCGTATACATAAACTCTGCCGTCAAATACATGAGGCTCTCCGTCGGGAATATATTCCCATGAAGGGAGATAAGGATTAAATCCGTGGTTTTTCATTTTCCGCTCCTTCTTATGTATATAACATAAAACGTATGTATGCTATACTTGAAAAAGGAGACTGCCATTAAAATTGAACTTTTTACATTTTGTGATTTTGCCCAGGAAAACGGCGGGAAACTGACCATTGTCGGAACTTTTGATTCGATAATTTCCCGCACTTTTCCCTGTATTCATCCGCAGTTGTCGATTGTAATACGGCTTCGTTTTGATCTCTGGGAATTCGGCATTCACAGTTTTCGTATAGAAACCCGTGATCTTGACGGTGAAATGACCATGAATAAAATAAGCGGCAATGTCGAAGTAAAGGGAGTGGGGAACGCGACCGCTGTCTCTCATCTGGTTTTCAGCATATCAAACTTGCAGTTTAAAGCGCCAGGTCTTGTAACTTTTGTTCTTTATATGGACGAAAAAGAAATCGATTCAATCCCGCTGCATATAAGAAAAAACTAAAAATCTGTAAAAGTAAAAATAATAAAAACCCTAATTAATCATATAATTATACAGAACCGATTGAATAAACCCGCAGCTGATTTCAGGCCTGGAATTTGTACATGAAACCGACTCTGTTTTAATAAAGCCCGGTGCGCCCATGAACTGTCATGCCGATATTACGCGGCACGCGGTTCATGGACTATAACTTTTCTGTTACGCAAAACCGCTTTTTAAATGTTTTTTATAACAGGCTTTATCCTTTTTTCAAAACTTTCAGGCGCAAAATAGAAATATTCAATTCGTCCCGCAGCGGAATCAGGCTTATATTCTGTTTTTGAAAAATCAAAAGCCTTTATTGCGTCTTCCAGTTTTTTCCCGACAGTCTGCGCTTCTTCCTCATAATTGAAAGGGCCGTGTTCAAAAACAATATAATCCGTCTCCGTAATATCAATGAGCAGCATATTTTCAGGCTTTATGCCGTTATAATTTTTTGGCAGTCTTACCCCGTATGCTTCCGCGATTTTCGCGCCGTCTTCGTAAATATGAGCCATTATCTGACCGGAATATTTTCCGATAACGCTGTCATTGCCGTCCAGCTTTCCTTTTATACTGTCCAGTAATCCGCAGATTGTATCACAACCCTGACCGGGAATCTTTTCCTGTTTTTCCCAGAAGTCCCAGTATCCGTTACTCTCATAATTTTTAATATGCAAAAATTTATGAGCCGGCATCGTGATAAAATAGACCTTTACGTCTTCCGTTGATTTGATCATACCAATCTCTCCTAAGCCAAAAAAGTAACGGTCAAAAGTGTTTATTTTTGTACGAAGGACTACAGGCAAAGGATTTTTTCGATAATCTTTCGGGGTTATACCGTAGGCGGATTTGAAAGCGCGGGTAAAGGCTTCATGGCTTCCAAACCCGTGTTTAACCGCAATGTCCAGAAAATCGTCCTTTGTATCCCTCACTTCAATTAAGGCAAACGCAAGTTTTCTTAGACGTATGTAATCCCCCAACAGCATACCTGAAATTTCCCTGAATTTTCTTGTAGTATGAAATTCCGAGTAACCGAGTTTCTTTGAGAGAGCCTGTAAAGTTAAAGCGTCATCGTCATGGCGCTTTATTCTTTCATCAATCTCATCAGTCACAATTTGAATTAACTTTCGCCATTCATACATATTTTTATATTAACCGTCCTGAAATATATATTAAACAGGGAAAAACCGGTATATTTGATTTTACTTGCTTTTTTATAAAAAATGATGCTTATAATTATAAACATTATGTTTTTATTAACATACAAATTTTTATTTTATATGCGTTTATTTATTCCAAAGCGTTTCTTTTAAGAAGATCATCACGGACTATCCGCAAAGCGTTTTGCTTTAATCATCTGAAAATACGGGCCTTTCGGATAATGAAGCGATATTATCGCTGTTATTCCAGATAAGTATTGGATTGTTAATAATATGTATTCCGCCGCCGGCAATGGCGGTAACAGCGCTTGAATTTATCGGTTTAATATTTTCTTTAGTTTCTATAAACGCGGTAACCGTAATTTCATATTCATGCCCGCTTTTGACAAAAGGACAAAGTAAAACATTCATTTTTTTTATCTGTTCCAAGTCATTACCGTGAAAATTAGCGCCGGTATATAAATTATCGTCAGCGGTAATGTCATACAATGAGACAGACAAATATTGCGCGTTTTCAGGGATATTGTCAAAATAAAGATAAATCCCTTCCGGCGATACCTTTGCATTTACTTTTAAATCAGATACGGGATTTGTTTTGTCATTAGCGGCTTCACAAGTAACAAACATTACCACAAAAACCGTTAATAATGCGGTTATAATTTTAGTTTTCAATATTATTCTCCCAATCTTATACAGTTTCGGTATTTATTGTAAAATATTAATATCTTTTCCGATAATTTATTAATCCTGTAAATACACGTTACATTCCCGCCGCAAGTTTCAAAACGTCAGACCCTATGAGGTTTGTATTCTCTCCCGCCCCCAATGCTTCAATACGGTTAATCTCAAGGGAAACGGCTCCTTCGTCGTTCACAACAAGCCCGAAAACAAGCAAGGGCCGCTGTTCAAAAAGCAGTTTTGAGTAACGTTCATACACCTGCGGAAAAACAACCGTTTCATACAATGCCGTTTCATCTTCCAAACTTAAAAAACACATGGATAAACCGTCTTTAGTCCATACGTCTTTTTGCGTGACAGGCCAACCGGCCATTTTAACATTCCGCCCGGCATATTCCCCGATATTTAAAGCTTTAACCCGATTCTTTACTGCCGATACATCGTCCTTCCATAACGCAAGCGGATGGGCATTCCGTAAAAACCCAAGAGCGTTGTATTCTTCCCATAAATCGTTATCGCTCTTTCCCTCCCATTTTATCTGCGGCGCGATTACGTTTTTTTGCGCAGCTTCAAAAGCAGGAGAAACCTCAGCGGCGAACAAATCTAAATTCCTGTTTCCTTTTTTATTTATTGTCTGTTCTTTGTTATTTGCAAGCAGCCGCCTTGCCTGCAAATGTCTGGGCGCGCCGTCCGCGATACTGTCGAAAACCCCGGCAGGGCAAAGAGAGATAATATCGTCACGGTTAAGTTTTACCCGCCGCGAAAAATCATCCAAAGAGGCAAAATCCCCGTTTCTCTCCCGCTCGTCAATAACCGCCTGCGCTCCGGACACAGAAAGCCCCTTAACAGCCATAAACCCTATAACTACCCTGCCGCGGCAAGCGGTTTCCCTGTTTATTATTTGACGCTCCTTTTCCCCGTAATACTTCCACTGCGACAAATTAATGTCAGGGCCGGCAGTAAAAAGCCGCATGCGCCTGATTTCCGCAATATAGGCGTGAGGACGATAAAACCCGCCTTGGTTGGACAGAACGGCCGCCATAAATTCGGCAGGATAATGAACCCGTAAATACGCGGATTGAAAAGAAACCATAGCGTAAGAAGCGGAATGAGGCTTACAGAAACTATAACCGTCAAAGGACAGCATCATTTCCCATATCTTCTGTATCGTTTCCCCGTTAACGCCGTTTTTCAGGCAGCCTTCATAAAACTGCCTTTTGTATACCGCAAGTTTTGCCCCGCCCGTTTTTTTGGCGATTATTTTCCGCAGTTTATCGGAGTCCGCCACGCTAAATCCGGCAAGCGCGATAGCCGTTTTTGATACGTCTTCCTGATAACATAAAATACCGTAAGTTTCATCAAGTATGTTTTCAAGCAACGGATGTAACGGCTTCCATTTTTCGCCTTTAAGCCGCCTTACATACGCCGAAATAAACTTATTTGCCGCCGGCCGGATAATCGAACTGTGAATTACAATATGGTCAAAATCCCCGCGTCCGGTTTTTTTCTGTAACTGCCGCATGGCGGGGCTTTCAATATAGAAAACTCCCATACTGTCTCCCCTTGATAACGCCTCAATCGTTTCCCTGTCATTTGCCGCCCCGGATAACCTCTTCTCAATATCACAATCCTCTACGTCATCTGTTATCTGACAATTATTATTATTTATTTTATATTTTATATTTAAAACAGCGTCCCTGATTACCGCCAGACTTCTGTTTCCCAGCAAATCTATCTTGACAAACCCGGCCGCTTCCGCTCCCTCTTTTTCCCACGCCAAAAGAGGAAAACCCTCGGCGGATTTTTCTATTGGCGCATAACGGCAAATCGGCTGAGGAGTGATAACGAGCCCTCCGCAGTGCATGCCCAAACCGCGCGGCAGCCCTTCAATCTTTTTCGCAACGGCAAAGATTTCCCGCCAAACAGGCTCTATTGAAACAGATTTATCGCCCATTTGAAAAAGCCGTCTTTCAATCTGCGTTATTTCCGCGTCTCCAAAACCGTAAGCTTTCGCCGTCTCCCGCATAGCCGATCTGTAACGGAACATATTATGGTTGGCGACACGGGCGCAGTAATCGGAGCCGAATTTTTTAATTACCGCCTTTATTAAATCATCCCGTTCATCCCACGCGAAATCGATATCAAGATCAGGCGGATCAGGACGGTTTGGGTTCAGAAACCTCTCAAAGTACAGGTTATGGCGAAGCGGATCAACATTTGTAATGCCCAAACCGTAAGAAACAATCGAAGCCGCGCCGGAGCCGCGGCCGCACGTTCTTGAAGCCATTTTTACTATGTCGTCAATAATCAAAAAGTAAGAAGGAAACCCGGTTTTCCCGATTACGCTCAGTTCATAGTCAATCCGCCCGATTTCCATATCTCCCAATTCTCCGTAACGTTCAGCGTTACCCTCATATACCCGCTTCCGCAATTCATCGGAAGCGGACAGCCCCGCGGTTTTATAAGCCGGAAAAACCCAGCCGTCAAATAAATTGTCAAAGCCGCATAATGCCGCTATTTCCTCAGCGCCCTTAAACGCCTGCGACCATGTAACCAACTTGCGGCGGATTTCCCTTGAATCGCGTAGAACCCTCTCCTGTTCAGCCGTATCACCCGGGCCCAAATTGCCTACAGTCTTCAGGAGCGCAATAGCGCGTAACACTTTATGAACGGCATAATCCTCATGTTCCAAAAAAACGGAATTATCAATAAATGCGGGGGGAATGTTCAGTTTTTTGCCGGTATTTACCGCCCGAATATCCCAAGGAGTAACGGCGGCATACAGCCGTTTAACCCTTCCCGACAGGTTTTCCAGCGCTTTTTCATCGGAAGAAGCCAAGACCAATCCGGCGGATTGTTCACATAACAGCGGGAGCGGATCAAAATTTTCCCTGTCTTTATTCCGCATTGTCAGTATTTCGCATAACCTTGCGAAGCCTGCCCTGTTTTCCGCAAAGCAATAAATGACGCCGCCCTCTTTATTATTCATTATTTTTTCTTTTTTATCTGTTTTTGTCAGGACCGCTCCGACAATCGGTTTAATTCCTCTTTCTTTCGCCTCCTCAATAAAAGTATGCACTCCATATAAATTATTCAAATCGCAGATAGAAACGGTTTTAACCCCATACGCCGCCGCCCTGTCCAATAACTCCCGAGATTTTCGCACCCCGTATAAAATTGAATATGCCGAAACCAAACCCAACCGTATATTCATTTTATAATCCAATCTTTCTTCTGTCTTTTTTTATTGCTAACGCCAAACCCCTTTTGATTTTTCCAGCTCCGTAACGGTTTTGTATTTTGTCAACAGCTTCCTGCAATTTCCGGTTTGCCGTCTCGGTTTCAGGCTCGAACAAATCAGGCTGAAATCCCAAAGGAACTAAATTTTCAAAACTGATACCGATTGAGCGTATCCGTATACGGCGGTCTATTGTTTTTTTATAAACCTTATAAGCTGCCGTCATTATTTCGCTGTCCGTTACCAGAGGACGCTTTACCTGTTCCCTCCCCTCGGCGCTTACGCCGTCTGCATAGACAACGTACAGCGACAAATTTCTCATTCCCATTTTTTCATTTCTCATTTCAAGCCCGCCGTGTTCCGCAAGACTTTCAATCGCGGCCCTGATCGCATTTTCGTCAATAACGTCCTCGTTAAAATCCGCCTGCCGGGTTATCCGCCTGTCTTTTTTTCTTTGCATAACGCGGGAGCAGTCTATCCCCTGCGCCATATTCCGCAGCAGAGGCCCCTGTTTGCCGAACAGGGCAAGGGCTTGCGCGGCCGTAAGAGCGGCAATTTCCCCAATCTCCCTCATTCCCACAATAGAAGCCGTCCGTAAAAGTTTCTGCCCCATACCCGGCAAAATTCGTATATCCTGATGAGACAGGAATTCAGCTTCCGTTCCGTTGTATACCTGTATCAATCCCGTAGGCCGTATAGTCCGTGTCGCAACCTTTGACACCAGTTTGTTAGACGCAACGGCGGTGGCGGGTTTTATTCCCGCCTGCTCATAAATTTCCCGCAGTATGCGGCTTGAACAGTCGGCGGGAGGACCGAATATTCTTGACGTGCCTGTTATGTCCAAATATAAATTCCCCGCCTTGTCATTCTCCCAAACCGGAGCGTATTGCGCGGCGACTTTTTCCAGTTCGTTGTTCATAACCTGATATGCCGGAATATCGGGAGAAAGTACAATCAAATCCTTCACCTGCCTTTGCGCCGCAGATAAAGCCATGCCGGGCATAATCCCCTGTTTAACAGCTTCCGGAGAACAGTCAATGGCAAGACTTCGCCCTCCCGCCGTCCCCGCTATCACATAAGGACGGGAACAAAGACTCTTATCTTTAACCGCGGCAACCGCCGCTTTAAAACCTATTATGTTAAGATGACAAACCGAAAAATCCATAAATAATAAACGGTAATTTCTCCTCTTTTATTTTTTATTTGTTATTTTGTCCAATATTTTCGCTAACGTTTGCGCGTTTCGCACCGCCTTCCCGAAAGGGTGATTGTTAAAGTAAACCACAATACGTTTCGCCTGCTCCATTATGCGCTTAATCCTTTCAGCCCATGCGTCAATCTCGCTGTTATCGTATAAATAGTCATACCGCGCGTGATCGTCAGACCCCCACCATGCCTCTTTGTTGCGGCCATGCAGGCGGACATAAGCCAGCGAAGAAGTAACCACGTCCATAGTCGGCGGAAGTTTCGGCAGTTCCGGCAAATCCAGAGAAACAAGCGGCACATTTCTTGCTTTCATTCCGTCAATTACCTTCCCTGTAAACCAGTCGGCGGTCCTGAATTCCACAGCCAGAGGCACACCTTTAAAATAAGTCAGCAGTTTGTCTAAATAACGTCTGTTATCCACCGTATAGTGGAAAGAATAGGGAAACTGAAACAAAACCGCCTCAAGCCGTCCCGCCTCCAACATAGGTTCTACCGCCGTCAGGTAAGTTTTCGCTTCCCCCTCCCATAGCGAAGGGTTTATCTCATGGGTAAGCGTTCTGTGGGCTTTTATCGAAAAGGTGAGTTTTTCACCGCCGTCAGCCAGCATTTTAGCCAAATTATGCGCTTTAGGCATAGCGTGATAGGAAAAATTGAGTTCCACCGTTGGAAAAAGCCCAGAATAATAAGGCAGATAATCCTTAGTTTTAGTACCTTCGGGATAAACAGGTCCTACCCATTCATGGTAAGAATAACCGCTGGTTCCTATTAAAATTTGTGTCATAATATAATACTATATGCTTGTATAGTATCTGTCAAGCATTTCGGTTATTCCTTTATTTGGCATAAATAAAATCTTCGAGGTTAATTAAAATTTTGATTTGCCAATCTTTTCCTAATATCCATATGGGACTCAGTATCTTTGTGGAATTTCATAATTATCTGGAAATGGGATAATGCCAACAATTTACCTAAATTGAGAATCCGGTAATTAATGTCCGTTATAAGCGGTGCGGTGTGCCTGTCAGCGCTTTTACATATCGTAGTTAAATTGTTTTAAAATAGTTATCCGAATGCCTAGAAGCAATTACACATTATAATCAATCGTGGACTCCTGTTTTATGTTCTTGCCTATCGGAGCAATAATAATCTGTCTAACAAGAACAATAACATCAGCTTTTGACTGGCGTGGTTAAGAAGTCTTCGGCTTTTTAACGTTGGGCTTTGTTGAATGCGAAGATGACCGCAAAATCGCCGTTCTCATTCAAATATGTTTTTAAATTTGACTGATATTTTTCTTTCGGTACAAAAGAGACAAATTCCTTAGAAAATAGGAGAACGGTTTTATACAGGTTTATTAGACTATGTACACATTGACATAAAAAGCCCGTAAAAGTAAAATAAGGAACAATTAAACGGGCAGTAGCGCAGTTGGTAGCGCGCTTGGTTCGGGACCAAGAGGTCCCCGGTTCAAATCCGGGTTGCCCGATATTATCTCGCCAGTTTTGTCCGGAAAAATTCCGTTATTATGTCCCAAACAGGCCTCTGGAAGAACTGAGGGCCCGCGTGTCCTTCGCCTTTTAACCCGATCAGCCGCACGTCGATCTTCTGCTCGGTGAGCGCGTCGTAAAAAAGCTCGCTCTGATTATACGGGACAAGGGTGTCGTCGGTGCCGTGCAAAAGCAGGAAAGGAGGCGCTTTTGCGGTAACATAACTGACCGGATTAACATAACGCTGATACTGCTTATCGGTTACATCCCCGCTGAAAAATGCGGGTTTAAAAGAATTATCACCCGCAAGTTTGATTAAATCGCACGGAGCGTACCAGCAGCAGGCCGCCTGCACGGCGCTGGAATGTTTCAGGTGTTCACCCGCCTCAAATTCACTGCTATCCGCTAGAGCAATCATAGCCGCGAGGTATCCGCCGGCGGATTCCCCCATAACGCCGAATTTTTCTGTATTGATTGAGTACCGTTTTGCGTGGGCGCGAAGGTAGCGGACTGCCGCTTTTATGTCGATTAACGCGCCGGGGAACGCGGCTTCATGGCCGAGCCTGTAATCAACGCTTGCGACTGTAAAACCGCGCCGGGAAAGCTCCGTTAAATACGGCAGATGTGCGCCCTTGTTCATCTGCGTCCAGCCGCCGCCGCATATCCATACAATGCACGGGTACTGTTGATTTTCAATTTGAGGGTATATGATGTCCATCCTTAAATCCCGCGTTACATGACCGAACCATGCGTCCGCCTGGGCGTATGTTACTTCTTCATCCAGAAAGTAAACCGGCTCTTTTACTTCAATGTTAATAATTTCTTTTCCTGACATATTTCCTCCGTAATAAAAAAATTAAATCATGGCTTCCAGTTCATCAACAAGCCTGCCGAAAACATCGCAGGCGGCGTTTACAGGATCGGGGCGGCTCATGTCCACTCCTGCGGCTTTTAGAGATTCAATCGGGAAACGCGAACCGCCTGATTTTAAGAAAGTAAAATAATCGTCCCTTTCTTTTTTACCGCCTGTAAGAACGCGGTTCGCAAGCGCGATCGCCGCCGAGACCCCTGTTGCGTATTTATATACATAAAACGCGCGGTAAAAATGGGGTATCCTTAACCCTTCAAGATCGCTTACCTCTTCAAGAACCATTTGCGGCCCGAAGTATTTTTCAAGAAGTTTACGGTACTGCGCCCGAAGCAAATCCGCCGTAAGCGGAGTTCCGCCTTCCTCAAGATCATGGGTAATTTTTTCAAATTCGGCAAACATGGTCTGCCGGTATAATGTGGCAAGAAGCTCATCGGCGTGTTTGTTGACAAGGTACAGTTTAAGCTCTTTGCCGCCGGAATTATTCCCGAGATAGTGGAACAGCATCTCTTCGTTGAAGGTGCTTGCCACTTCGGCTTCAAAAATCGTGTAACTGTAGTGCATAAACGGATTTTCTCTTGCGGAATACCATGAGTGCATCGAATGGCCGCCTTCATGCGCCATAGTAAAAACGTCGCGGATGGAGTCTTCTTTGTAATTCATCAAGATATACGGGTCGCCCGTAAAACTCCCCGCCGAAAAAGCGCCCGATCTTTTTCCTTTGTTCTCATAACGGTCGGCCCACCTGCCCAGAAGTCCGCCTCTCAGTACTGAAACATATTCATCGCCTAACGGAGACAGCGCGCCGCAGATAAGGTCAACCGCCTCATTCCAGCTTGTTGTTTTCTTTGCAGAAGGAACTATCGGAGTGTGCAGGTCATAGTGGCGAAGTTCATCCAGTTTCAGCGCCCGCTTTCTGAGGCTGTAATACCTGTGCAGCGCGCCGAGTTTGCCGTTAACCGCGCTGATCAGGTTATCATAAACTTCTTCGCTTACATTATCTTCATACAAAGAGGCGGCGCGCGCAGACGGAAAACCTCTGATACGCGCGTGAATCACATCCTGTTTTACGGAACCTGAGTAGAGGCTTGCAAGCGTAGTTTTATGCGCGTTAAAACAACCGTAGAAGGTTTGATATGCGCGCCTGCGAAGATCGCGGTCATTGTTTTCCAAAAACACGGAAAATGTAGACTGTGAAAGAGGGCGCTTTCCTTCCGGCGTGTCGATAAAACCAAAGTCAAAATCCACGTTTGTAAGAACGGAAAAAGCGTCGCTTACAGCCCCCTCTCCCTCCGAATGCAAGGCGATGATGCGTTCTTCTTTATCGCTTAATGTGTAGGGTTTGTAACGAAGGGTTCTCTGAAGATAAATACGGTATTCGCCGATTCTTTCATGCGCAAGGAAAGTCTCCATATCTTTTTCGTCAATAGCGAGTATTTCAGGACTTTCCCATGCGGCGTCAGCCCTGGCTTTTGCGGCGGCCATGGTTATTTTTCCAAGCATGGTTCTTGCCGCGTCAGCTCCTTCATCTTCAGACTGCCTGAGTTCGGCGTAATAGATCAGCCTTTCTCCCAGAATGTTCAAGTTACGTGAAAAATCAAGATAATCCGCAAGGTGCGCCGCGGATTTACCCAGAGTCCCGCGAAAAGACGGAATCTTTTCCGCCGTTTTTTCAAATTCCGCGAGCGATTTGTTCCATGCCTCATCATCTGTAAAAAGTTTTGACAAATCCCAGGTGTCATTTACGGGTGTTTCACTCCGCAGCGGTATGCGCTGTTCGTTATCTGACATTGTATTCCCCTTGCTTGTTTTTACTTGCTCAGCGCCGCAACCGCGGCTCCGAAAAGGCTTGCCTGTTCAACCGGAGAGACTGCATAGGGACGCGGTTTTTCTTTTGTCAGCATCCGGTGAAGATGCGACTCAATAGCGCGGCGCATTCCTTTGTAAATCATATATGTTGTGCCTTCTACCGCGATGCGGACAGGCGAGTAAGGTTCAAAACCGGCGTTCAGCCTCTGTACGGTTGCAGCTAACACAGCGGCGGAAAAAAGAGCGCCGCGTTCTGTTACCAGAGACGTAATATACTGTACGGCCGCAAGCGCGTCTCCTTCATCTTTTTCAAACAGAGAACCCAGAGGCCCCTGCGCTTTTAACGGAGCATGGGCAAACTCGTTTAAAAACCTTGTTTCAAGGTGGGGCATTGCCAAAAGTTCCGATGATTTTTTAAAGGCGATTACTTTATCTTTTATCGCCTGTTTTAAAATGTGATGCGTTAACGGGCCCAGATACGCGCCGGCTGACGCTTTTTCAAGAAAATAACCGCCGGGATTTTTTGTCGTGCTGTCATATTCAAAGTCCAACCGGCCCCGGCAGTGAACGTTAAAGTTGCCTGTTTCGCATACAATAATCTGCGGAGAAGACGTAGAATTAAAATTAATTTTTGGGATTATGCTTTCAGGATAGGCTGTATTAAAACCTGTACCAAGAATAAAACCGATAACAGGACCGGGCGAAGCGTTAAAGTCGTTTCCGGTGCGCACAGCTTCGCCGTCCGGTGAAATAGAAACAAGGCCGGAAAGCAAAGTAGCGACGGTGTCATTCAATAAAACAATCGGGCCGTCATATTTGCAGCCTTTCCCCGCGAGAGCCTCGCGCAGTTCCTTGCCGATTGCTTTACCAATCACGTCCGGAGCGTCAACCTCTTTGCTGAAGCCAAGAAGAATCCCGTCAGCGTCGGGGGTAATTTCCATTGGGTAGGAAAAAGTAAAACCGATTCCCTCTATCTTTGATTCGTTTATCAGAGGAAGAGCGGCATCCGCAATCGTGTCAAAGAAATCTTTCGATTTTATATGGCCGTTTGTTCCCGGCATCGGCGTTTTTTTTGTTCCATGCGCGGCGGCTTCGCCTTTTTCGTTAAACTGAACAAGGCTTGCGCGGAGATTGGTTCCTCCCGCGTCCAGCGCAAGAACAGTCTTTCCCGCCGGAATGTTTGTAACAGGAGTAATATAGGAGGGAATCATTGGAAGGCTGGAAGCGGAGCCGCAAAGGCCGCGTTCCATTTCGATTAATACCTCTTTAACCAAAGAATCAGGATTAATACTTTCATAATGAAAACCGTAAAAGCGCGCAAAATCGGATAGTTCCTGTGCATTGAATTTACTCATAGTTCCATATTATATTAGCTAAATGCCCTTAATTCAAGATTGAATTTTTTAACTCTTTCTGTCATTTCCACAGCATGGCCGGTACGCAGATAGTATAACCAGACGCGGCATTCTTTTTTTGACGGAATCGCGAAAAGCTCGGTGATTGCATGATAATAACTTGCCATTTGAGCTATATGTTCGGAAGGAATTTCAAGGCTGTCGGTTTTAAAATCAACAATGTGAATTGAATCTGACGCTTCAAAAAAAAGGTCTACAGTGCCGTTAATAAAAATTTCTTCTTTGTTTTTATTTCTGATAAGGCTTCTGAAAGAAAATTCATTTTCCCTTAATTTTGCGCTTTTCGCGAGTTTTCCCAAAGGCGATTCCGTAAAACGGACCGCCAATTCCTTGCCCGCTTCAAGCAGAGTTTTTTCTCTTGCCGGGCTTAAAGAGCCCGTGATATTTACAGGTATTACAGGTTCCTCATTGTTCAAACAGGCTTCTACGCAAATATGCGCTATAGTTCCAAAACTGCCCGAATTGAATTTTTGTAAATTTTCATCGCCTGTTTTTGAAAGTTTTTCCAGTATGGAATCCACTTTTTTAAAAACATCATCCGTTTTTTCTCCTGAGTATTCACTGTTAACCTGAAAGTTTTTTCCGTGTAACGCATCCGCTGTTTGATCCTGTTCTTTGTCCTTCAATGACACTGCGCTTTTGTGATTATCACGTAAAACGGGAGTTTTTATGACTTCGGCTTTTTGATAAACAGACTCGAATTTTTTAATGTATTCATTCAGGCCTTTTCTGTCATTTGAAAAATTTGAGGCTGCTGACGCCCGTTTTTTTATTTGTTTTTCAGTATAAACAGGTATTTCTTCAAGATTAAAAAACTCCTGATTGTTTCCGCTGCCGGGCTTCAGTCCGTCCGCCGGAACGCGGGAAATAACGGAAGGGAGCAGCAAACCGAAAAAAGTGTCATTGTCCATAATTGAATCGCCGTAAATTTGATTCATGTTTTTTTCGCATTTTTTATCGATATGGTTTTTTACTTTAAGTGAAAAATTGTCAGTTCCGCCGTCGTCCTTCATTTCAAGAGCGCCTGTTATGTGCAGCTCTTTTTCCGCTCTTGTCATCCCTACATAAAGAAGCCTGCGCAGTTCCGCCGTTCTTTTTAATTTAATTTCCTCTTTTGCCTTCTCCCAGAAGAAATTGTTCTTTATATTCGGTATCGAGTAACAGGCGGCAGGAAGCGGAGCGCTGAACGCGACCCCCGCGTCATTTGAAAAAAACACGTCGGAGTTTCTGTCAGTTTGGCTGTGCTTTCCGCACCCGCATAAAAAAACCACAGGAAATTCCAAACCTTTGCTTTTGTGTATTGTCATCAAATGAACCGCGCTTGTATGTTCCAGCGGTATTTCAATATCCGTAAGCTGTCCGCCTCTGTCTCTGAACGTGCGCATTGAATCCGTAAAAGCCGCCAATCCCTGATTTGCGTTGTCCGCTTTTACCGCAAGATGGAAAAGATAATCGTAAAGCTCACGGTACGCGGCTGTCAGCGGATTCCACTCTGTCTCATAACGGTAGCCTTCTTTATACCACAGTTCGCTTACAAGAGAACTTATGCTTTCTTCTTCGGCCTTGCCGCATATTGAGGAATATATTTTCTGTCCGCGCAGGTATCCCTCTTTGTCGGTTTCATCCAGATACGGCAGAGGCTCATCGTTAAAAACCCTGGGATTTTCCGACGCGGCAAAAATTGACAGGCACAACGCGGCTGCGGAAAGTGAGAGCCCAGCAAAAGGGGAGCGGAGCATTTCCGCGTAAGACGCGCTGTCCAGCGGAAAGGCCGCAAGACGGAGAACCGACATAATGTCGTTTACAGGCCCTCCGTAAAAAAAATCGTTAACATCCTCGCATGAATAAGGGATGCCTAGAAGCCTTAAGTGTTTTTCAAAAAGATACTGTATGCTTCGCGTGCGAAAAAGAACGGCGATATCATTCGGCAGGTATTTTTTCTGTTTTAATAATTTTTGGATTTTTTCCGCTACAAAGAGCGCTTCATTTTCATCAGAACCAAGCCGTTCTTCTTCATCCGCGCCGCCGTCGTCGTTTTTATTAAGAATGTAAATTGACAAGCTGCCATTTTTTTCCGTCCCTTTTTCAAGAGGCGCGTATGACGCTTCGTAGAGAGGCAAAGGAGGATTTTCATTTTTTTCCGGGGCGAAGACAGAAGGATAAACGGACATGGGCTCTTTCCCTTCCGGATCAAAACCGCTTCCGCCGAAAATGGCGTTAAACGCCCCAATCAGCGAGGGGGAAGAGCGGTAATTGATTTTTAACGGAAGATCATGGCTTTTTATTTCGTTTTTCAGCCTGCGGAAAACAGAAACGTCCGCGCCCCTGAAAAGATAAATCGACTGTTTTTCATCGCCTACAAAAAAAAGTTTTCCGCGTGACAGATCATCCGCGCCGGGAATCCGGCTGTTAATTTTTTCCTGTTTTTCCGCAAGCAGAAAAAGGAGGTCTTTTTGCAGTTCATTGTTATCCTGAAACTCGTCGATCATTATCGCCTTGAATGATTCTTTTTCGCTCTGCCTTATATCATGCTGTTCAAGAAGAATTGTTCTTGAAAGACAGGCTACATCCTTAAATGTTAAAACGCCTTCCGCGCGCTTTCTGGAAAGATACCTGTCCTGTAACTGTGTAAGCAGGTTCATAACGGAGATGATAAAACCGGCCTGCATACAGGATACGGCAAGCGAGGAAAACCTGCCGAAATTTGCGCGTAGTTTATTGATATTTTCCTTTACTTTATTTTCAGCCCGTTTTCCCCTGTTTAATTTAAGCGCGCATATTTCCGAAAGAAACAGAAGAACCTTTACCAGAGATTTCTGCAAAGGGTCATTTTGGGCTTTTCCCGTACATGATTTGGACGGCAGTTTCAGCAGCATGTCAAAAAAACATTTTATCTCATCATGATCCGGAATCGTAATTTTTTCTTTTTTGTATTTTTTCATTAGTGGGACAAGATCGGGAAGCAAAGCGTCATCTTCTGAAATTAAATTTTCCGTTTGTTCAAGCAATATATTCAGCTCTTTGCGCTGTTTTTCCCATTCAGAACAAATTATGCCAAACTGGGTTTTTACATCGGCGGTAAAATCTCTCGGCTTGTCTATCTGGCAGTAATTTACAAGAATGTCGGTAAATATGCCGGAAGCTATGTCATTCGGACGGTTATCTGAATAAAGCCATTCAACAGCCGGATGATGACGATGGGTAATTAAAAACGGAAGGGATTCTTCCATCGCGATTTGACGGCAGCGTTCCTGATCGATTGTGAAATCGGGGCTTATGCCGTACCGTGACGCGCTCTGCCTGACAATTGCGGTGCTGTAGGAATCAAGGGTTTGTATTCTTGCGTGTATAAAGTCGTCAAGCGCCTGACGGGCTTTTTCCGCTTTAGGGCCTGTTTCATTTTCCGCGATTCCGGTTAAAAGGGAATGAATACGGCGGAACATTTCGGCGGCGGCTTTTTTTGTAAATGTAAGGGTAAGTATTTCATCAATTTTTACGCTTTCATCTGTATCCAAACCTTTCTCTGTGAGAAGCCATGCAAAACGATTGGCAAGCACCCGGGTTTTACCTGACCCCGCGCCGGCGGCGACAACAGCATTTTCAGTACAAAATGCGGCGGCTTGCTGTTCTTTGTTAAGCTGAGGCTGGTCTTTCCCGTTATCCATTAATGTTTCCCCTGTCAATTATGTAAACCGTCCTGCATATACGGCTGAAATTACAATCGCCGCAATTGCCGTATTTTGATTCAAATACGGTAAAATCGCCGGTTGATATTTCTTTTGCGAACTTTTCCGCTTTTAAATTGAATTCATTCATTATCTTATCGAAATTTTCACTGTTACGCAAAATGCGGTCGTCTTCTTTTTTGGGAATCGTTATCTGCGTGAATTTATCCGTTATTGAGCCGATGATTACCTCAGGCCTGAACTCAAGAATACTGTAAAACAGCGCGTTATGCACATTAATTTTTTCATTTTCTTCAGAAAGCGCAATGTACATGGGGAGCTGAAAATCAGAAAGCCCGTTTTCTCCTTCGCCTGTACAATCACCGCGCGCCGGAGTCCGTTTTAATTTAAAATCGGCAATAATATATTCCTTTTCGGATGTTTCGGATTCAGCCTGTAATATAAGGTCAAGCTTTCCGTTCAGAAAATAATTTTCCCGTTCGCTTTGGTAGGAAATCTCCGTTCCCGTTATATAACAGCCGCAGAAAAATGAAAGGAAATGAGCTATGCAATTCTCAAGATGAAAACAAAAGTGTTTTTTGCCGGCGCGCATAAGGCGGGCGGTAAGCGCGCTCATAAGCGGTTTTTCGCCTGAAAAAACCGATTCTACGCAGTTTTCCAGAAGAAGGCGGTAGTTTTCGGGTAACGCGGGCTCTAATTCGGCATAAACCGGAGATTGCAGCGGCCGGTTTTTTTCTTTTAATTCCGAGAAAAACAGGTTGAGCGCGGCATGGTACAGCATTCCGGTTATATTTTCCGCCGTAAGGCTCGCTTCAATCTGCACATTTTCAAGATTTAAAACACGCTCAAAGAGCCACTTCAGCGAACATTGATAATAAGACGCGAGCGATGAAGCCGATACGCTGTATTTTCCCGGCCTGTTTTTATCGTAAGAGAATTTTTCCCGTATCAATTCAAGCAGATTTTTTCCGGTACGCCATTTCACGCCGTCTGTTTCTTCCGCTTTGCGCCTGTTTTTCCAGTTATTAAAACCGTCAATTTGATTTTCATGCAGTTTTAACGGTGTTGAATTTTCAGTTTCCAGGACGCTTTCGGCTCTGTAATAGTCCGTCGAAAATTTTTCCTTTAAAGCGGGCTGCAGCGCGTAACGGTCTTCGGGCTCGGAAGGCGCGTTTATTTTTGAATGAGGTATGGTAAAACCGGAAAAAGTCTGTTTACTGCAAAAGAAGGCGGCGTTTTTTAAAGAATTGAATTTATGTAAATTGATAAAAGCCCCTGACGCGTCTTCGTCAAAAATACCGAGTTCTTCCCGTCTTTTACGCGGCAAAAAATCCAGCCTTGAATAAATAACGGAAAGGTTGTTTTGAGCCGCCCCAAGAACGATGTGACAGTCAAACGGCGCGGACGCGGCGGTTTTGTACGGGAGAATGTTCACTCCGCAGTCCTGTGTTTGAGCAAGATAATTTACTTCGCCCAAATACTCCGTGTAAAATAAATACGGGTCTACAGCGCCCGCGTCCGGAAAGTTTTTTTCAATTTCACACAGATACACCAATTCCGAAATACAGCGCGAAAGGATAAGGTCGGTTTCCTGCGAACATTTTTCCATGTCAAAGAACTGTTCGCGGAAAATAAAATAATTTTTGCGTATTTCCGAAAATGAACCGGCCGTTCTTACGGAAATCAAACGCTTTTTTAACTCGTTAAAGAATTGAACCGTATAGGGATCAATCCCGCCAAGCGGCTTTTTAAAAGCGTCTTCCCATACGTTTATTATCGTTTCCTTTCCGTCTTCTTCTTCCGTCCATGAACTGATACAGTTGTTGTTAATGCCGAATTCCATCAAGGCGTTAATCCGCGCGGTGTCTTTCCAAGGGAGATTTCTGTTAAGCGCAAGCGAAACCACGGCGGAAAATGAAAAATTCCGCGAAACACAGTCGAGTACGGAGCGGAAAAACCTGCCTGCGTGGTAATCCGCGAGCGGCTTGCTTGTCCGTTTTACAAACGGAATATTTCTGTTGGAAAACTCCCGCATTACATAAGGTTCGTAATTTTCCGAATCGGGAACACAAACACAAATTGAGTCCCAGCTGACCGCCGCGTTTTCATGAAGGGCGCGTATGTATAAAGCGGCTTCGGTTATTTCACTGCGCGCGTTGGTATAAAAGAAGGTGTCAAACGGCATATTTTCGGCGTTTGAAGCGTTTATCAATTTTACATGGCCGCTTGCCTCAAGCAGTTCCCTGTATTCGCAGAAATCAGACAGGGATTCCGGAAAAAAAATGAAATATTCCGTTCCGTCATAGTTAAACGGGGGAGTTTCCCACGCGGGTTCAAAAAGCCCGCGTTTCTCAAGAAATTGCGCATAACGGACGGCAAGAATGAACATATCCCTGTCATCGCCCTCAAGTTTATTAACCGCCTTTTGCGCGTTTTCGCGAGGAATATCATCTGTCTGTAAACCTGTGGTTTTATACAGCCACGAGCCAAGCTGAGGCAAAATCCCGGCAATCCACGATGTAAAATGCCCCGCCTGTCCCGCCCATTGAACGCGTATTAGCGAAGAAAAGACCGGAGTTTTGCCCTGTTCGCAATTTTCGGCGTTTTCTTTTATAAGGCGGCCTACAAAAATTTTTCGAAGCGCGGAAGGGATGCTTTTTTTGTTTTTAACTTTGGATTTTACGGAGTTCTGTTTAAAAACATCCCACGCAATAAATTTATTCATTGCGACAGTGCCGCCGCGAAGCCGCAGCAGGCGGTCCGCCCAGCGTGAAGCCGCTATGTCGGTAGGGAAAATAAAACATGAATTGGGTTTATCGATATTTTCAAGCAGTACTGTTTCGGCGGCATTCATTACAAATGCAGTATAAAAAATAATTAAAGATATGTCCAGTTTATGGTTATGATAAAATATGGTTTAACTCCTGGTACCGGACGTAATATTGAACCTAAAAATGCATTGCTCTCATCTTCATACCAAGAATTTCAATAATACGAACTTAATATGACTTTCTGCAAATCATAACAGAAAGCATTTGATGAATGAAATAGGATAACAATAAACTTAAATTCCACCTGAATTCCTGCTTACTACCTAATTCTTGAAAAATTATATTAAGGCGATGAACACTTTGTCAATTCCAGAATACTATTCGATTTATTTTCTTGTCTTGCTGCCGTTACTTACAGTAATATAGTTCTGGTCTTAAAATCATTCGTGTATTTAATACATTGTTTTATTTTTAAAAAGGAATTAATATATTTTATCATAACATCAGCCAATAAATAATTAAAGGATAAACCGGAGGTAATTTTTTTATGGAGTATCATGTAAAAATTGACGGAAATGATCAGAATCCGGGTACGGAGTTAAGCGCTTTTAAAACAATTTCAAAAGCGGCGCGGACAGCGCAGCCGGGCGATACAATCAGCGTACATGAAGGCGTTTACCGTGAATGGGTTAACCCGCCGCGCGGAGGCACGGAAGACAAACCTATTATTTACAGAGCCGCGCCCGCAGAAAAAGTAACCGTTACAGGGGCGGAAATTATTACAAACTGGGAAAAAGCAGGAGGCACTGTCTGGAAGACTGTAATCCCGAATTCATTTTTCGGCTCTTATAATCCGTACAGGGATGCCGTTTACGGCGACTGGCTTTTTACCAAAGACAAAGTTTTTCATACAGGCGAAGTCTATCTTAACGGAAAATCCATGTACGAAACGGTACTCCTTGATGGCGTGATGAATCCTGTTGAATTTGAAATGTCTATGGATAAAGCATGGTCAACACATACATGGTTCTGCGCGGCTGACGACAAAGAAACTATCATTTGGGCCAATTTCCACGGCGAAGATCCCAGGAACGGCAATGTGGAAATAAATGTCCGCCCCTTTGTTTTCTGGCCCGAGAAAAATCTGACCAACTATATAACGGTTAAGGGCTTCACGTTGAAACAGGCGGCGACAAACTGGGCTCCTCCCACCGCATTGCAGACAGGGCTTATCGGTCCGCATTGGGCTAAGGGATGGATCATTGAGGACAATATTATTAGCGACTCAAAATGCTGCGGCATAAGTCTTGGGAAAGAAATAAGCAGCGGCCATAATGAATGGTACAGGCTTTTATTTAAACAGGGCGCGCAGAGGGAACGGGAAGTAATTTTCAGGGCGGCTAAAGGCAACTGGAATAAGGAGACCATAGGCAGCCACATTGTCCGTAACAATACTGTTTTTGATTGTGAACAGGCGGGAATTGTGGGACATTTGGGAGCGGTTTTCAGTTTGATAGAAAACAACCATATTTACCGGATTCATCACAAGCGCCAATTTCAGGGAGCGGAAACGGGAGGAATAAAATTACACGCCGCCATTGATACTACAATCAGGGAAAATTTCATCCATGACTGCAACCGAGGAATATGGCTTGACTGGCAGGCTCAGGGAACTCATGTTACACGAAATGTTTTCTGGAATAACACGCAGGAAGATTTCTTTGTCGAGGTAAGCCACGGGCCGTATCTCGCGGATCATAATCTGTTCCTTTCTCCAGTAAGTTACAGGGAAATGTCCCAGGGCGGCGCGTTAGTTCACAATCTTTTTGCCGGTAAACTCTGCACCATACCGGAAATGAACCGGTTCACTCCGTACCACTTTCCCCATGAGACTGAAATAATGGGCGTAATGACCATTTCAGGCGGAGACGTGCGTTTCTACAATAATCTTTTCATCGGCGACAAGGATGTTGATCTGCCGGATGAACGTGTCGGCATCTGGTCAGACACGCCTGTCGCGGCTCTTCCTGTTTCACAGGATATTGCCACGAATATGCCGACATATATCCGTAAACCTTTGGGGACCGGCCAGTACGACGACTTTCCGGGTGAAAACGATCCCGCCCCGTGGATTCCTGTTCCCGGCGCGCAATTCGGCGGCAAACCCGACGCAAAACTGCTGCCGGTATACATTAAGCACAACGTGTACTTGAAAGGCGCAAAGCCGTATATTAAAGAGCCTGATCCCGTTGTGAGCCGCGAGTGCGGCGTGGAATTTGTGATAGACCGCGTTGAATCAAAAGTGATTGTAAAAATTGCCGAACCTTCTCAAATTTATAATCCTACAAGCGAAATTATTACCACCGAATTGCTTGGTAAAAATCACCACACCGAGATGCTCTATGAAGAAAAAGACGGAACGCCCTATGTGCTGGACAAGGACTTTACCGGGAAACAGCGGGCAGCAAAACCTTCCGCAGGTCCGTTTGAAGTAAGCGGCGGCGAACCTTTTAAAATCGAATTAAGCTATAGGAAAAAGGAATAATATTTCTCATACATTGGAAAAAGGCACTATGTTAAACACGTCTGTATGCTCCATAACAAGCTGCTTGTTGTAAGCGAAGAACACTGTCCCTTCCATCGGCGATTCTATGCGTCCTATTGTGTTCCCCTCTAAAGGATGGATTATCTCGCAGAGCAGATCGCCTTCGGTAACCTCGTCTCCAACCGCGACATATTTTTTTAATATTCCGGCGCAGCTTGTCTGGACGTTTCTTATCAATCCTTCGTTTAATATGCGAGTGTGCATTCCGCCGTGCAGCGCCCATCTGAGTATCCCTTTGGCGATAAGGAAACGCAGTATCGCGTTAACGGCGGTTTGCGTGGACTGTTTCCCGATATGCTCAGTGTATGTCGAAAACAGAGAGTAGGCTTGACAGCCCCATATCTGCCAGTTGTAGTTGAGCGTTGCGGTGTCGTATGGCTGCGGTATCCTAATCAGGCCATAAGGCAGACCGAAATCCGACAGCGACTCGTAGGTATCCGGATTTCTGCAATCGGTGTCCATAACTTTGACATGCGGCAAAAATTCGCCGTCTCGGTAGAAACTCGCCATCTGTATGCCGTAAACATAGTCCTTGATCGATTTGAACAGCCCGTCAGCGATGCGCTGTGTCGTCTCGCCCTGATCATACCCGGGGAACATCCGGTTGATGTCGGTATTGTCCATTGTCCAGAAACGTTTGCCGATATTCATTGAGTAGTTGTTCGCGCACGGTATGATCATTATGCTCTTGCCCAGCAGGACGCACTCGTTTTCTTCCAGCCTCTTGAGGGTGTCAACTAATTGTGCGCAGATCGCCATCTGTTGAATCTCGTTGCCGCGCAGCGCGCCCACTATACAGCACGATTTTTCGCCTGAGCCGAAAGTGTACCCTATAATGTCCATGCTTTGGCGGTAGGGCGACTTGATCGAGTATATGATGTCTTTAACCATTTTTAGAATCCTCCATAATCCGCGCCAAAAGCGATCCGCCGAAGACGACAGGATATTCCCGCAGCGTAAACAGCAAGCCGTCATTTGGCGCAAGCGTTTCTTCTACAACCGCGCCTGTGAGAGGGTCTATGACGCAGCCTATGCAGTCGCCCGCTTTTACATGGCTGCCGTGCGCTGTACGCGGAATAAATATCCCGCCCGCGTCCGAATTTAAAAAACCGACGCTGAGGTCTTTTGAGACAAGCGGCGAGCGCGTCTTTCCCTCCGTTCCGCTCCACATTCCAAGTTCACGCAGCAGGTTCAATATACCGTCCACAAGCTGCGTGCAGTAGCTCTCGGTAATACGCATACCTACGCCCATCTCGACAACCAGCGTCTTTACGCCGCGCATATTGAGCGAGTGCGCAAGCGTCGATTCCAGTACGGTCGCCGACGCGTGTATCCACACAAGATCGATATTGAGCATCACGGCGTAGGGTAAAAGCGCGGCTTCATTCTGTTCGCTGATACGCACCTGCGGTATTTCGCGCAGGAAGATATTGCTGGAATGAATGTCTATGCACATATCCGCGCCTTCAATGTCGCGGATAACGTCATACGCCGCGGCTTCCGCAAGCGATCCGGACGATGATCCGGGGAATATGCGGTTCATGTCAAGATCGAACATAGGAAATCCGCGCGTAACGGAATCGATCCCAAGCGGATTTACGGCGGGATATATGTCCACGATGCCTGACAACTTTTGTTTTTCATCGTTCAGAATTTTCGCCAGCTGCGCGCAAACGTACTGTCCTTCCAATTCGTCTCCGTGAGTTCCTGTAACTATACAGATGCGCTTGCACGCTTTACCCGCGTGATTCTCTATGCGGTTCTTCTGTATAATAAAGTTCTCCGCGACAGGCAGCGCCGCCACAGACACATGTTTTATCATCAAAGCCTCCGTTTTTTAAAAAGGGATTTATACCGAAAAATGCTGAATCTGCCGGCTCGGGGAAACGCCGTTACAGATTTAATTACTCCACCTTAAACCGCGAAACTTCCTGAATAAGGTGGCCGATGCCTTCGCGGTTTTTGTTGGTCAGCTCGTTGACATTGTGTACCGCAACGTTTACCTGCTCCGCGCCGGAAGCCATTTCGTTCATGCCGCCGGTTATTTCCTGCGTTACCTTTTCAAGGTTTTGGCTTTCATTTATAACTTCCTTGCTGCCCTCAAGCATTTCCTCGGAACCGGCTTTTACCTTTTTTGTAATTTCATTTAAATTGCCGGTTCCCTGAAGGAGTTGGTTGCTTCCTTCACTCTGCTCCTCCATCGCGTGGCGGATTATCTCTTCCTGTTCCGAAACCGTCTTTACGCCTAAATCAATCGCTTCAAATCTGGTTAGTACGTTTCCGGTGGATTTGGTTATCTTGTCCATCGAGCCTTTTATTTTTTTCAGAACATTGCCGATGGTTTTGGATTGCGCGCTGGAATTATCCGCCAGTTTGCGGATTTCTTCGGCTACTACGGCGAAACCTTTGCCGGAGTCTCCGGCGTGGGCGGCTTCAATAGCCGCGTTCATCGAAAGCAGGTTGGTCTGGCTTGCGATGTTTTCCATAACAGCGTTAATCTCCAACAAGCCTTCCGATTCGCGGGCTATTTCCTGAATGTCCGCGGAGACTTCCTGCAGCCCGCTGCGCCCGATATCCGATGCTTCTTTCAGATTATGCACATTCTCCAGATTTATTTGCAAAGTCTGATTTACCGAATTGATGTTGTTTACCATTGCCTGAATGAAAGCGGATCGTTTTGAAATTGTATCAGACTGATTCTCTACATGACCGTTGAGTTTGTTGATATTGGAAATGACCTGTTCCATTGTAGCGTTTGTTTCGGTTACACTTGCGCTCTGGTTAATGATACGGTTTTTAATACCCTGAATATTGGCGGTAATCTGGTTGATTGCCGCGGCGGTTTCGGTCATGTTACTGGACAGGTCATTGCCTAAATCGGACAGTTTGGTCGCTTCTTTCTTGATGACAATAATCAGTTGTTTGATTTTTTCAAGCGTTTTGTTGAAATATATGGCAAGGTCGCCTACTTCGTCATTGGATTGGACGGTAATTGTTTTGGTTAGGTCTCCTTCGCCTTCTGAAATATCCTTTAAATTATCCGCAACCTTGACAATTGGCTTTACAATAACAAATTTGCTGATTAATGAAATAAACAGTATTGAAACCGATAAAATGCCCATTACGATTAAGATAATAATTTTTATTTCCGTATCGACATTCTTCTGGATAATATTTTCTATGGAAGACATTTCTATACCGATAAACAAAATGCCGATGACATTTTTGGTATTGGGTTGAAATATCGGATAATAGGCGGCAAGGTAATTTTTACCCAGAATGACAGCATTGCCGATAAAATCTTTACCGGCTTGAATGCTCGGATATGCCGCGCTCTTCGATCCAAGAAATGTGTCTACCGCCCGTTTTCCGGAAGCGTCCTTAATGCTGGTAGTTATTCTGCGGTAATCATCTTTATCCTTGATAAAAATGGTAGCCACAATATCCATTATTTCAGACGCGCTGTCAACAATTTCATAATGATATTGAATCGAATTATCCTGTTGATCCACCAGTTCGTCATTTTGGAGGCGTAATTCGCCGTATTCCTGTTTTACCATTGATTTAAATGACGCTATATCGCCCTTGATTTTTTCTTTTCCCATCATAACAGCTGTTTGCAGGCTTACGTCTTCCATGGATTTAATACTGAAAATTGTCAGTATAATTACTGCCAAAATAACAAAAAAAATGGATATACCTGAAATTTTTAGCCCTATGCCTATACGAATTCCTTTTTTTTCATTAATTTTTGAGTTCATTTTTTCTCTTCCTTAAAAAAAATCAGTTTTTTTCTCATTTTATACGGACAATATTTGTGTATATAAAAAAATATTAACATTTTTAATCAAAAATTTCAATTGATATAAGGTATTTTATGAGAGCGCTACAAACAGGGACAAAAATACGATAATTGTTGCTATTTAAAATGAAATATACTATAATAATATATGAGCAACGGCGCTCAAACCTTAAACGGGCAGCCGTTGCTTTTTTTTTGCGTTAGTTTGCCGCCATAGCGGTAAAAGGAGGTAATTGGGATGGAGATGTCGGTAACGACCGCGTATGAAATTAACAAGCTCATGGCGCGGTACGGCGTTAAGTTCGGTATCTACAAGAACGGAGAGTTTATTGAACAGCTCTTTCCCTACGACGCCATACCCCGGATCATTTCGTATAACGAGTTTGCGCTTTTGGAGAAGGGGCTTGTCCAGCGGGTGGACGCGCTGAACTGCTTTTTGCGGGACATTTACTCGGGCGCGAAGATTGTCGCCGACAAAGTCGTGCCGGAAGAGTTTGTCTATATTTCCAAAGGATACCTGCCTGAGTGCGGCAATGTAGTTCCGCCGCAGGGCGTATACAGCCATATTTCCGGAATCGACCTTGTTCAGGCAAAGGACGGCGCATGGTACATACTGGAAGACAACCTGCGTATACCGTCAGGCGCGTCCTATCCTCTGATTGCGCGGGAATTGAGCCGGATCGCCGACCCTGACGCCTATTCAAACAACGATGTCAGGGATAACCGCAACTACTCGGATATGCTGCGCGAAACGATGGACTATGTTAACCGGGGAGGATTGAATGTGATTCTTACGCCCGGCAGATACAACGCGGCGTATTTTGAACACTCGTACCTCGCCGAGCGTACCGGCGCGCTGCTGGTCAAGGCGTCGGAATTAACCGTTGAGAACGCGGTTCTGTACATGAACGACTACCTCGGCGTTAAAGCGAGAGTCGGCGCGGTGTACCGCCGTATCTCCGATGAATACCTCGATCCTATGACGTTTCTGGCGGAATCTTTAATCGGCGTACCGCATATCATGGACGCCTACCGCGCCGGGAATGTCGCTATAATCAACGCGCCTGGCAACGGCGTAGCGGACGACAAGGGTATATATTACTTCGTACCAAAAATGATAAAATACTACCTTAACGAAGAGCCGATTCTGCAAAACGCGCCGACATACCTGCCTTACTATGAAGATGATCTTAAGTTCACGCTTGAGAACATCAAACGCCTTGTAATAAAGGACGTATCTGAGGCGGGCGGTTACGGAGTTGTGTTCGGCAGGGAACTGTCGAAAGAGAAGCTGGCCGAACTCAAGGAGCTTATTGTAAAAGAACCCAGACGATTCATATCGCAGGAGATCATTGATTTATCGACCTTGATATTATGGATGATGACGGCATAATCCAGCGAAAGGCGGATTTAAGGGCGTTTGTACTGACAGGTAAAACCACGCGCGTGTGGGCAAGCGGGCTGACCCGCTTCTCGCGCGTTAAAGGGTCGTTTATTGTTAATTCTTCGCAAGGAGGAGGGTTTAAAGATACATGGGTACTATTTCGGTAGAGTACAGCTCAAATCTGTACTGGTTAGGAAGATATGCGGAGCGCGCCTACACCACGCTTAACACGTTCTTCAATTATCACGACAAATCGCTCGACAAGGAGAAAAACTCCTACAGGGAATTCCTTGACAATTTGGACATCAAGGACAAATACGGAGATCACGGCACTTTCATACAGGGGTATCTGTACGATGATGTAGACTGCTTCACCGTCAGATCAACCCTTCGTTTTGCGTACGACAACGCGCTTGTCTGCAGAAATGTGATAGGCAGCGAGGCTCTTGCCTACATTCAACTAGCAATCGACACATTCCGCTCCAGCCGCGATGCCAAAAACCTGCGTCTTGCGCTGATGCCGGTCATTGATTACCTGCTCGCGTTCTGGGGCAGTGTAGACGATAAAATCTCAAGCGGCGAAGCGCGCACGATTGTCAAGTGCGGAAAACTTGTCGAGCGTCTTGATCTGTATTTTAGATTTGCGTACGACTACAAACTTATCAACAGCGAGTACGAAAAACTGTGTCATTTAATTGCGCGGGTGCGCAAAGGTTTCTGCAACGCGCAGCATTTGGCGGTTCTAGTAGAAGTTCTCGCGATAGAGGAAAGCTACAAGGGGCGTTTTGACGAAGTTCTCGACAGCTTAAATAAACTGTTTGAGGAGCAGGCCGCTTGAAGACGGTCTGTTTTCAATACCAAACTGAACTGGCGTTTTCATCGCCCGCGTCAAATCATCAGTTTCTGCTCAGGATACTGCCGCAGAGCGACAACAGGCAGAAAATAAAAAACCTGTCGCGGTGTATTGACCCGGCGCCTGACACGATCTGGCAGACTGCCGACGGTTTCGGCAACAACGCGCTTTCGGGGCGGATCAGTATGCCTCACAGCCATTTCAGTTTTATGATACAGGGGACTGCGGAAGTGTCGGGCGAACCTTACACAGAATCCGGCGAACCGCCGCGCGTATTCCTCTACCCGACAGAGCTGACACGCGCACATCGCGGACTTGCCGATTTCTACAATGACATTAACAGTTCCGCCCCTTCCGGCGCGTTGGAGCGCATTCAACATTTTTCGCACGCCGTTCACGCCTGTCTGCGCTACGAGCGCGGCGCAACCAATAATTCAACTTCGGCGGCAAAAGCGTTTGACTTAGGCAAGGGCGTCTGCCAGGATTACGCACAAATACTTCTCTCGCTCCTGCGCCTCGACAAAATTCCATGCCGCTATGTTGCCGGTCTTGCATCCGGTTACGGCGAAACCCACGCGTGGGTCGAGGCGTGGACAGGAGACCGTTACTGCGCCGCGGACCCAACACGCGACAAACTCATAGACGAAGGCTACATCGCTCTCTCAAGGGGCCGCGACTTCGCCGACAGTTCCATTGAGCGCGGCGTGTTCACGGGTATGTGCCAAGGAACGCAGACGGTGAGTCTGAATATGGGGATTTCGTAAGCGGCAATATTACCTTCGGTTCTGCGGGACACTGATAGATTAAGCTGTCTGATAACATCATTTTATGTCCATCTTATTAAAAAGCATTATACCGGCAGCTAATGACAATATTCCCCAGACTGCAACTACAATTATTCCGTGTGCGACATCTCCGTGAACCGGCGTAACTGCCGCCAATTTATAAATTACTCCGCCTAACCAATAATCTTTTGCGTTGTCGCCAAAACCAAAAATAAGGCTGAAAGCGCTGATCACTGTTGTAATAACCGTTGTGTACAGAATAATTATTGCAATCGCGCTGCCGTTAGCGCGGACTGCTGTAGAAATGAATGTAAACAAGGCGGTGAAAGCAAGTATCGCCAATAACTGTGATAATACCACAGTTATTAAGCCGCTGAATGATGAAATGCCTTGAGGATCATAACCCCAAATTATTGAACTTGTTATAAGCAGCATTGAGATAAATAAAATCTGCATGAATAAAGCGGCCGCACTGCACACGAGGAATTTTGAAAGAAACATTTTACTTCGGGCAACTCCGCGTGATAAAGTATTTTTTATTGTTCCATAGGTAAATTCCGATGTAATGAAAATGGCAATGAATATGCCGATCAGAAGCGCGTTATAATTCATCGGTAAAAACTTTTTTAATGCCCAAACCGCGCTGGTTTGTCCGGATATTTCGAGCGCTCTGACATAGTCATGATCTGTCGGTTCGAATTTCAAATCTGATTGAAGATTTGCCTCATAGGACACTATCATCAATATGGAGAAAATGAAACATAAGATGCCGCAAACAAAAAACGCCTTGTTCTTTTTTAGTTTGTAAAAATCCGCTTTTAATATATTAAGCATATTAATTGCCTCCCATCAGTGTTATGTAATAGTCTTCAATTGTACCGCGGGAATTGTTTAATTCTTCCGCTTTAAATTCATTTACCATTTTTCCCCCGCTGATGATGCCGTAACGGGTGGCTATTTTTTCAAGCTCCCCGAGAATATGGCTTGAAATCAATATAGTTATCCCACGCTCTTTATTCAGAGCTAGAAACAAGTCCCGCATTTTCCTTATGCCTATCGGGTCAAGGCCGTTAATCGGTTCGTCAAGCACAAGAAATTCAGGATCGCCCAATAGAGCAAGCGCAATCATAAGGCGCTGCTTCATGCCGAGTGAAAAATCTTTTGCTTTTTTCTTTCCTGCAGAACCAAGATTCACAGTATCCAGGAGTTTGGCGGACACATTTTTATCTTTAACACCTAGTAAAATACGCTGTGTTTCAAGATTTTCCATTGCCGTCATTGCGGGATACAGCGCAGGATTTTCTATGGTACAGCCAATCCTGTGTCTCTGTGATACAAGATCGCTGCTTCCGAATAATGTTATACTGCCCTCTGACGGAGACGCCAATCCGCATATCATACGCATAAGCGTTGTTTTTCCCGCGCCGTTTTCACCTATGAAGCCATAGATTTCGCCTTTACGAACTTCGATGGAAATATTGTCAACAACTTTTTTACCGCCGTATTCCTTTGCCAATTTTCTTGTTTGAAGAACATAACACATTACCTCAACCTCCTGATTTTTGTTTGTCAATATCGCGGGTTTTTTTAAAACCTTATTACAGGATACGAAACAGGGAGGAATAAAATGAGGGCGGAAGAAATTTAAATTTCATTATGGGGCAGGGAGTTTTCTTATATTTTTAATGTCAATGATTATTACCTGTTTATCAATGTCAACTTCGCCTGCTATCTCTACGGTATCTCCGACAGACAAATCACGCCATATTTTCCGGTCGATTTCAACTGTAACCTCTCCTGTAGCGTCCCGGAAAATATACAATTCATCTCCTAAGGATCGGATTATCGTTCCTGTCAGTTCAACCCACGTACCGTCGGGAAGTATCTTTACCTGCTCTACGGTAAAAGCCTCTCCGTATCCTGTATCAGGAATTGCAGGCTTTATTTTGTATATGCCGCTGAAAATACCCAGCCCTGCCAGGATGACGGCAAGGCTGATCGCGAATATTTTCAGCTTGTTGTTTAATTTGACCGTAACAACCATTCCAACACGGCAATCGGAAGGAGTCGGTATCGAACCTAGTTTGCCGTTGTTATAGAGAATAATGCTTTTCGGTTTTCCTACCTGCACGATAACGCCTTTCATTGATCTTCCTCCGTAAAGCTCTGCGGCAAAAAAGAATACACATAAGGATAATTTCCCTGTGACAGTATGATTAAAGCCGCGATATACTGACGGTATTTTTCAAGCGCCTTCCTAGGAAAAATTTCCGCAAGGCGGGTAACCGGCAGTTGGCGGGATTTGAGAGTATCCGCTAAAAGCACGGGAGCGTTACGCACGGCTTCCGCTATGCGTTGGCATAAACGGCGGGAACGTTCCTGTTTGGGGCATTTTTTTAAAAGCGTGTTCCATGAAAGACCCCACTGTGAAAATTCGCCGTCCACGGCTTCAATTTCAAGGCGTAAGTTGTTTTCTTCCTCCGTCCGGTCGAAAACCTGTAACGATACCGCAGTCTCCCATTCCGTATCTTTTTTATCTTTCTTAGCGAATATTGATAATAACGGTTTTTGAACCGACAATTCTTTCCGCGCGTTGTCGATAAGCCGGTTACGGATTACCGCTGCCGCATACTGAATAAATGCGCCGCGTTCTCCGTTATAAGTTTGAACACTGTGCGCAAACGCAAGCATGGCATCGGTGAGATTGTCCGTTTTCGATTGTCCTTTGAAAAACGCCGAGGACACGCATTTTTTTATAAACGGCATATAGTCATGAAGCAGTACATTCATGGCGTGTCTGTCCGTCTTTGCAAGTTCCAACCGTGTCTCTAACTGTTCTTTTATAACCGGCTCGTTTTCCATATATAACTGTCTTTTGCCTTTCTTTCTTTATCGAAAAATCCGTTTCGCTTTTATAGAATACGAAAAACGGAGGTTGAAATTAGGGGGTGATCGATAAAAAATTTATTCACTCATATTATGTATATCGTAAATATATTTTAGTGTATACCCATGCCAAATTTGATTTTTTAGTTAAAAAAAGATGAACATTATTGCGTCTTTTTAGAGTTAGGCGAAATTGTTCTCAAAGTTGTTTGAATAAATTAATAAATATAATTAAATAATAATTGACAAATAATGGGAAATAAATTATTATTTAGTAAATTTATAGGAGAATAAAGTGGAAAATATTAGATTAGCGACAGAAAATGACTTTGAATTTGTGGCGGAATTAGAAGCGTTTATGAGCAAGCAGAATTCTGAAGGATGTCCGTATTTGTTTAAATATACAAAAGAATCTATACCAAAAGAATTATATCTTAATGAAATATCTGAAGGTAATATGTATGTAATAGAAGTAAATAATAATGTAATTGGATTTTATTGGGCAAGAGTTGTTGAAATAGAAGATGATGATAGAATAAAATATCAAAAAATTTACTTTATATATTCAATTGTTATAAAACAGGAATTTATTGGAAAAGGATATGGAAATAAATTATTTAATCATATTGAAAAAGATGCAAAAATAAAAGGCTGTAAAACAATAGAATTAAATGTTTATGAATATAATAAAAAAGCAAAAGAATTTTATAAAAAGGCAGGAATGGAAGAAAAATATACTGTAATGAAGAAAACAATAGAATAGTAAAATGTACGGAACAACTGCGCATGGTTGGAGTTAGGCGAGTTGCCCTATTGACAAATATTTATTATATATAATAAAATATATTGGAGGATAATTATGGTATTTACTTATAAAATTAATGATGTAAAAGATTATTGTAGGAATAATTGTATAAAAACATTTATTCCGTCATTAATAGGACTTTTAATCGTATTATTTTCAATTTATATTTCAATGGATTATGAACAGAAATTATTTGTCGTATTAACTACCTTATTTGTAGCATTATTTTCAATGATTTTATCTATTTTATTATTTTATAAAAATTTGAAAAAGGAATATTTGTCATTTAATATTATTATAGAAAATGAAATTATTACGATTAAAAATAAGTCTTCATTAAAAAATATTAACAAAAATCAAATTAAAAATATATATCGTGATAAATATGGTAATCATTATATAAAATATTCTCTTATTAATAAAATAAAAATACTTAAATATGTAGAAAATATAACAGAATTAGAAAATATTTTATCAAATATTAAAACAATAGAAGCATATAATAATTATTCAAAAATAATTCATTATTTTCCTTCCTTCTTTTTTGTTGGAATAATATTTACAAATTATTTTAAAAATATATATTTGTATATTATAATTGCTTTCTGTTTAATAATTTCTTCTATTTTATCTTCTGTCTTTTTAATTATTGAGGGAGATAATAAAAAGAAAATAATTATAGGTAGTTTAATAATAAATATGTTTTTTATTATTTTTTTTACAATAATGCTTTTTAAGGCACTAAATTTCATAAAAGGTTAATAAAGCAATGAGTACTACGCCTAAAAGTAATTATGCGAAAGTTTAGGTTGATTGGTTGAAAAAAAATATACAAAATAAATAAGATAATATCGTATTAAAAAAATATGAATAAAACTATACGGAATATTGTTATTTTTGCTTTTGTTTCTTTGTCTTGTGGTTGGTTTGGTTTATTTATTGATAAAATAATTGAATCACGGCCCAATGAAGAATCATTGGGAATGGGAATATGGCTTATATTGCCATTAGCAGCAGCATTATTACTCAGAATATTTGCAGGAGATGGCTGGAAAGATATTGGATTAAAACTAAATTTTAAAGGGAATATAAAATGGTATATTATATCAGTTATAATTTTTCCCTTAGTAACAGTCTTTATTCTTATTCTTGGAAAAATATTTGGCTGGATAACTTTTACAAATTTCAAAGCAGAGGCATATTTGGCAGGGTTTATTGGAGCCTTTGGTGTTAGTTTTATTAAAAATTTCTTTGAAGAATCTGTTTGGAGAGGGTATCTAACAGTAAAATTGTTTAAAACAAAAATAAAAGATATATGGTTATACATTATTGTAGGTGGGGTATGGGGAATTTGGCATTTACCATATTATTTATTTTTTTTGCCACATTCGGCTATGTATGAAGTTTTGCCTGTTGGAAGAATTGTATTTGCTATAATATCGATTATCACAATGGTTTTTTGGTCTGTATTGTTCATTGAACTTTATCGGTTAACAGAATCAATATGGTCCGTAGTATTATTACATACGGTTGAAGATTCTTTAATAAATCATCTTGTAATAGATGGTCATATAATTATTGTTTCAGGTAAAAAAATATTAGTTTCGCCTATTATTGGTGTAATAACATCATTGCTATATGTATGTATTGGTTTAATTTTACGGTATTATCGTATAAAAAAGTATTGGAAAAAAAGCCAAACCTTCGGATAAAAGTAGTTAGGCGACATGGTGGCTAAAATATGTTACTTGACAAAATGGTATTTCTAATATAAAAACTTAATATAATCAATTTATTTGAATTAGGGGGATATAAAAATGTTAAAAGAAGATACTTTTGATGAATTGTTTCCTGTTGCATTTTATAATGATTTACACCCGAATTTTGGTATAAATTTTCAGATGAACCGCTGTTATAATTTTTCCAATGACGATGAAATGCTTAGCGAAATGAGGGAAGTTAGTCCTCGCATTCATAATTACAGTGAATTTATAGATGAGTTTTTGAAATTATACGAAAAATCACTTAAAAGCGATCATAAACTTAGGGCTGCACATTATCTGCGTACGGCAGAGTTTTATATGACACTCGAAAATCCACAAAAACAAGAATATCGGAAAATATTTATTTCTCTTATGCGAGAACATTTTAATATTGCTGATAATCTACACTACCTTGTACCTTATGAGAACGGAATGTTATCCGCTTACCGTTTTACGCCTAAAAATCCGAAAAGTGCTTTTGTAGTGTTCGGTGGATTTGATAGTTATGTAGAAGAAATGTTTAAAACAATTTTAGCAATGAAAGAATCGGGGTTTGATGTTGTTTTTTTTGACGGACCGGGGCAAGGGGCAACTTTGGAAGATTATCATATCCCTATGACTTACGAATGGGAGAAACCAGTAAAGGCTGTATTAGATTTTTTTAATTTAGAAAATGTAACACTAATTGGTGTATCACTTGGCGGTTATTTAGTCATGCGTGCCGCCGCATATGAAAGACGGGTTAAACGTGTAGTAGCAGATGATATTTGTTCTAACTTTTTTGAAACTCTGCTTCGTCCTCTTCCTGAAAAGAGCCGAAAATTTGTCTCGTTTCTTATTATGCATAATAGCAAAGTTAATGCCGTATTGTTTAATTCTCTTATTCGAAAATTATCTAAGAAAAACTTAATGCTTGAATGGGGTGTTGCACAGGGTATGCATGTTATGGGAACAAAGACGCCTTACGAATTTTTTCGCAAATGTACTACTTTTAATACTTTGGAGGTGTCACCTTTAGTCGAGCAAGATGTCCTTCTTATGGGAGGGCAGGAAGATCATTATATTCCTCTGCATCAGTTTTTTGATCAGGGGAGAATGCTCACTAATGTCCGCTCTTTAACATCACGTTTATTTACCCGCAAGGAAACGGCTCAAAACCATTGTCAATTGGGTAATATAGGGCTTTCTGTAAAAATTATTGTGAATTGGGTAGAACAAACAATGAATAATTTATTTTAATTAAAGTACGCCACCACGTCGCCTAACAGATCGGTAAGTGCGTCGCCACCTTACGGCGGTTCGGGCTACCGCCGAAAAGATAGGCGAAATATCGTCCTAAGATTTTTGGAGGATATTTAGAAGATTTAATGACAAATAGTATAAATTATGATATAATTACAAAGGAATAATTATGTTTGAAACAGAAAGGTTAATTATTAGGAATTTTAAGGAAAATGATTTAAATAATTTTAAAAAATTATTGGATATTCCTGAAGTAACTGGTTGGCAAATGCAAATATCCAGACCAAAGGAATTTCTACAATGGCATATTTCGAATTATAAAAAAATGGACATTATATGTGGAATTATATGTTTTGGAATATTTGATAAATATGACAATATATTAGGTGCGGTGGGTGCAGGTAAACATGATGAACTAAATGAAACGGAAATATTATATAACTTGCTTCCATCAGAAAGGGGAAATGGATATGCGACAGAGGCCGCTAAAATAATAACAGAATGGGCTATAAAGAATTATGATATACCGTATATAATTGGAACTACTGAAGTTGAAAACATAAAGTCACAAAAAGTGTTGGAAAAGTGTAGATATGAATATATAAATGAACAGACATTATTAGTACATATAACAAATGAAAGATGTAAGTTTAAATATTATAGATATTATAAAAAAATAAAATAGTTTAATAATATACGGACGATACTGCTATAATATATGTTATGCGTAATTTGTCCTAACATTGTTATAAAAATATTGACAAAAGAAAAAAATAATATACAATGATTAATAAAAGGAGTAATAATGCGTAGTGAAAAAGAAATGCTTGAATTAATAATCAAAATCGCAGAAGAAGATGATCGTATTAGAGCAGTTTTAATGGTTGGGTCTCGTGCAAACGATAATATTCCAAAAGATATATATCAAGATTATGATATTCAATATTTTGTAAAAGATATAAAACCTTTTTACAATAATACTGAATGGATTATTAGTAAATTTGGGAGTCCAATAATAATGCAATTGCCTGAAACAATGGAATTAATACAACCTTCCGGAGATGGGCATTTTTGTTGGCTTATGATTTTTGATGATGGAATTCGTATAGATTTAAGTATAGAATTTACGCAATATATAGACGATGGTGAACCTGTAATAATTCTTTTAGATAAAGACGACTTTTATCCTAAATTAGGTATAAACTATAATCATTGGAATATTAAGCCTCCCAGTATTAAATATTATTACGATTGTTGTAATGAATTTTGGTGGTGCTTGAATAATGTTGCTAAAGGTATTGCCAGAGATGAGTTACCTTATGCAATGAATATGTATAATTGCATAGTTAGAAATATGCTTGATAAAATGATTGAATGGTTTATAGGTGTTAATAATGATTTTTCTGTATCATCAGGCAAAAATGGCAAATATTTTAAAAATTATTTGCCTGATAATTTATATAAGAAATATAAAAGGACATATTCTGATAGTGATTATAATAATTTTTGGAATGCAATATTTTGTGCTTGTGAATTATTTAACATTGTCGCTAAAAAAGTTGCAGATTACTTAAATATTACATATAATCAAAATGATGAAAATGGAATGATGAAATATTTAAATATGGTAAAAAATGATTAAAATAAAGTACGGATAAACTGCATATAATTTGAATTAGACGATATATTTTTCAAAAATATTTGTTTTATTATTGAAAAAAAATAATAAATATTTTATAATTTTAAAATATGAAAATTTACAATAAATGTATAAAAACAGTAATTATTTTTCTCTTTTTTCCGGTATTATTATTTTCATGTTTTAATAAGAAAGATAATGTAGTTATTATTGATTTACAGAAAGAATTATATCTAGAGAGAGATAGTGATATATATAGAGAAACAATAAATATTGATATTAATATAGAAATTAATTCTGATAATTCTCCAAATATTATTTTAAAAACAAGAGATGGAGATTATAAAACAGAATTTTACTTAAAAAATACTTATTATAATAATGAAGATAATAAAAGAATATTTATAATTAATACAATTAATGATTTAACTAAAATAGAGGAAGAATATTTTCATTTACCTTTTTTAAAAAATATTTCTCCTGAATATTTTGATAAATATTATTTAGTATTTGTTTTAGCATATTTTAATAGTAGTGTTTATTTTAGAAATGAACGAATAGAACAAAATAATGGGAAATATATTTTTACTTTAGAAGCATGGACAAGAATAGAAGGAAATGTTATTTATATTGGTTCTGCATATATAGCATTATATGTTTTAGAAATACCAAAATGATCTATTATCATGACATTATATACATAGTGAATAAAATAAAAGGCATAAGAAACGAGAGAGGAAGGTGTAAGTTATCATAGACTAAGAAACCTGATGAAATGCTTGTTAAATCCAGAAGGCCCAATAATTTTGAATCCTATTTCAGGCAGAAAACTAGCCTACGGAACGTTTATGTACAAAACCAAGCGGAATATTATTAAAAATATTAAAATTTACAGTTGACAAGATAATTCTTTTATTATATAAATAAAACAAAAGGTAAAAGATGGTTTTAACAGTTGAAGAACGTAAAATATTTTATAGTAATTGGCTAAAATTATTGGCATTTGTGAATGGTAAATATAATATAGTTCGTGATTTTAAAAATCCAGATAATCCAGTCGGATTAAATATAAATGAAATTAATAAAATAAGAAACAAATTATGGGAAAATTGTGTTATTATAGATAAATATATAAAGATAGTTAAATTATCTGATGAAGACATCAAAATAGTGAATTCATGGAAAAGGTTTAATAAAGGAAAATATATAATCATTAAGGAGCTGAAAAAATACTGCATATTTTTAGATATAGATAAGGAAATATTATATGGGGTTAATGGTATTTCTGAGCCGTTCTCTGAAATGCTGCAATCTTTTCCACTTATGGTTGAAACAGTGCTAATACCATTTAAGGATAAAATAATATATGATAGTTTAATAGTGTGTCAAAATATTGTATTTGGTCCAAATTATAAAAAATCATTTAAAGAAAAATATATAGAAATAAAAAAAGAAAAGGGTATACAGGAAATGTTATAATTTATAATTTGGGAAATTGAAATAACTGAAAAAGGAAAATATGAAATAAAATGTTTTGATTAATTGGAAACATAGTCCTGTAAAATTATAGTAATAAACTATTTGGAGGTATTTATGAAAATTCGTTATTTTATCAGTTTGGTTTTTTCGTTAATTGTTTTGGTGTTCATTTGTTTTGTATTAGGACTCGGTTTTAACAGATGGTTTTTGGATTTATATGCCTTCTTGATTGTAATAATATCACCATTTATTTTTATGGGTATATTATATGGATGGAAAAATATAAGATCAGCATTTTCCGTAATCTCTAAAAATTATGATAAAAAGGGCTTATTATCCGCAAAGACCTTTTTTGAAATTTATGGTATAACGGTATTTTTAATGGCATTTATTGCTTCTATACTGTCATTTATTGCATTGTTAAAATATCAAACAAGAGAAGAATTTGGACCTGCCATCGCTTTAATTGCGGTTTCATTTTTGTATGCCGGTATAATAAATTTGGTAATTGTAGTACCATATAAAATAATTATAAAAAAGAAAATAAATGAAATGGAAAATAAAATTTATTCAAAAGAAGTGGACTTTTGAATTAATTGAAGTGGGATAAATATAAAAAAAGCCTGCACAAAAAAAGTTAAGTGCAATTTTGCCTGGTATTTTTTATAATATTGAAAATTGAATATTGACAAATATATAAAAAAGACTAGAATCTAGTATGAATAATCATATTAAAAAATATTTATCAAATAGACTCTTTATAAATGTTTTCCCTGTAATCTTAATTAATTTATTATTTTGGATATTTTGGCAAATTTGTTATTATACTGACTATAGTATTGTTCTGCCCACGCTGAACTTGGAGTTTTAGACCAAAGCATATAAGGTGGTATTAACAATGATAAACTTACTTAAAAATATAAAATTGAACGTCTAATTACGGTTGGAACATTATGCGACTATTTACAAGTAAGGTATTATGAGTTAAAACATAATAAATAAATAAAAAATATGTTATAGTCATGCGCCTAATAGCGCAGTAGATATAGTTATAAAAAAATTTCAATACCTTTATTCCTCAAAGTTCTGAGTACCTGATACTTCAGTATACCTTGACAAAAATCCGTCTAATATGCCATAATAACTTATGTCCTTATTTGGCATATTGAAAAAAATAAATTTTAACAATGTCATTGCTAATGTTCCTCATGAATTACGGGAAGAATTTGATCGGTTACAACTGCGAAACACCCTAAATAGGCTGAGAATACTAGCTATCGCGTGGATCATTATAAAACCTTTTGATTATCTTGCCGTACTTGTTTTCGGTTTTGAGAGAACTTCCCAGATTATAGGCGCAAAAGAAATATTCATCATGGATATAATTGACATTACCGTTAATGTTTTGTTTATTTTATTTGCTGCTTATTTTTCAAAAATATTTAAATCTTCTGTATTGTGGTTTATATGTTACCTGTTTATAATAATTGAGTTTTCCCTGACCGCCTGCCTTATGCCTTTTGTTGATACAACCAGAATCATTCAGCTTTTCTTTTTAAGATTTACCATGTGTACGCTGGTACCTGATATAAAAATAAAAATGTCAATATTATTTGCGACGCTGTTTTATTTAGTTACTGTATTCATATTTATGAATGATGGTGTTTCTTTTTCACAGCTTGGTTCCGGTCAATATATTATTATTGATAACTTTTTCGTTGTTATCACAATAAAAGTGCTGCTATATAACAGAATGGTCAGAAATTTTGTAAGCACATTTGAAATAACACAATTAAATAAAAAACTGGAAGCGCTGTCAATAACGGATAAATTGACAAATATCAACAACCGCCGCGCTCTGGAAGATTATATGGATTTACTCTGGAAACAATGCTGCCGTTTAAAGCTTCCGGTTACCGTTTTGATGATTGATGTGGACTTTTTTAAGAAATACAACGATTCAATGGGACATTTGGAAGGAGATAAAGCGCTTATCGCCATCGCTCAATGTATGAAAAATCAAGTAAAGAGAGAAACCGATTTTATTGCCAGATTTGGCGGAGAGGAATTTGTATGCCTGCTTCCTTATATCGAAAAAATTGACGCAGAGAATTTCGCGTGTGAATTGGTACAGGCGGTTGAAGGCATGAAAATACCCCATCCGATGAATGAAGTTTCAAAATATGTAACTATTAGCGTAGGAATGGCATTTGTCATACCTAATGAGAATTATGTACAGACACAACTAATGGATGAAGCGGATAAAGCCTTATATAAGGCAAAACAATCCGGCAGGAACAGATTTGTAGTTGGGGAGTAACGCATTCTTGTAAATTTCTTAATACTGTTTTTCTTTGCAATTTTTTTGTGCATAAAATACGCGGAATTATCATTACGGGGCAGCAGGCATTCACCAAACCCCTTGAAAGCCGGATGATTTATAATGTCCCGAACATAACTATTAGCAGTTAGACGGGCGTTATTGGCAGGTTCTTCGGCGCAAGCTGTTAAAGTAAATATCGACATAGCGCTTAATAGTATAATCAATTTTTTATATCTGTTCCTATTATGTTGTTATTCTCCTTCTATTATTTATTATTTTACTCCGTCTGTTATCCAATTCTGAATAAATAATCTACCGCAAATCCGCTTAACAGCGCAAACATAATGTTAAAAAGTATGTATAACAAAAAATGCTTTATTCCCAAAACAATTTTTACAGCTCCGAGGTTTGTTATTTTCATGGCTTGGCCTGTGATCATGAACGCAGACGCGGAGCCCATTGACATACCATTAAGCAGCCATACCTGTAAAAGCGGAATTGTTCCGCCGCCGCATACATACAGTGGCACTCCGACAGCGGCGGCCATTAAGATGCCGAAACCTTTGTTGTTTCCGAATAAACTGCCAAAAGCTTCCTGCGGTACATATCTTTGAAAGAGTGAGGAAAGCATAATGCCGACAAGAAAATACGGTCCGGTTGCTTTTATGTTTCTGCCGAAATTTTTTAGAAAACGAAAAAATGGATTGGGGTCGGTATCCCTGTTTGCCATTTTTTCAAATTTAGTAAACCTGAAAAAAGGATTTTTCGTAAAAAAAAGCCTGACGCAAATTCCGGCAGTAATTCCGCAGAGGAAGCAGCAGATAAAACGGATTATAAGCATCGGCAATCCCAACGCAGCGCTGTAAAAAAGCAGCTGCGGATTAAGAAGAATGGAACACATTACAAACGCGGCGATCCATTCTTCCGCCATGCCTTTTTCGGCAAAGGAAGCGGCAATCGGGATTGTTCCGTACATACAAAGCGGCGAGGCGATTCCTAAAAGGGAAGCGGGTATAATTCCGAAAATTCCCATTTTCGTGTTCCGCATTTTGACAAAAAGAGCGTATATTTTTTCTTTTCCAAACACGGATATAAGAGAACCTAACGCCATTCCGAATACCCAGTAATAAACGATTTGGTTAAATTGGATCGAGGAATAATACCAAAAATATGTCAGTTCTCTTTTAATAATTTCGATCATGATGATTTACAGTTTAAATGTTTTTCCCAAAAACGTACTGCATTGTTAACCCAGCCTTCCGCAGTAGTGCCTACGCCAATACCGAAACCGTGCCCGACATTCGGATACAGGTGAAATTCAGCGTCTATGCCTGCCGCTTTCATCGCATTAATGCGCTGTTCCATAATTGCCGGATTTGCGATATTGTCCCACTCTCCTAAAACGCTGAAAGTCGGCGGATTATTTAAAGTAAAGTCTGAATGTCCTGTATAGAATATGACCGCCGCTGCCGGTTTGGGATATTCCTTTTCACCGTAAAACGCGGTTCCGTTAGTTGAAAGCCGCGCCGCCATTCGCCCCCCGGCCGATCCGCCCCAAAGGGAATAGTCTTCAGTATTTACTTCAAGTGTCCGGGAATTGGTTAAGATGTAGGCAATCGCCGCCGCTAAATCCTCACAGGCAAAACGTTCCCCGCCTATCCGGTATCTTATGACAAATGCGTTATACCCTTTTTTACTTATCTCCAACGCGAGGGGAAAACCTCCATGCAGTGAGCCGACGTATGTAAAACCGCCGCCGGGACACACAATGGCGAAAGGCGCGCCGGGTTTTCCCCTGAAAAAGAAAAGCCCCGTGTTTTTTTTGGCGGTATCCGCTTTCTTTTGCTGTTCCGTATAAAAATCGTAGAAAATAGTTTTACCGTTCTGCGCTTCGTTAATCATGTAGTTGAGCGCGTTCACTATAACGTCAGGGTTCACGTTTTGATGGTACGGCATAAGCGAAGCTGCATCGGTAATTCGGGTATCGTAATATACGGAATTATCATCACGGGACAGCATACGTTCACCGAAACCAGTGAACGCCGGATGGTTTACAATATCCTTGATATAATTATCTACGGTTAGAGGGGGAAAATTGCCTGGTTCTTCAGCACAGGTTTTTAAAGAAAATACTGACATGGTAAATAATAGTATAACCTTTTTTGGATAGTTTATACAACTTGCAGTTTTTTATTTCTTGTTTTGGGAGTAAATTTATACCTTGTCACATGGAATCCAGCAGTAAAGATATTGGGATGTAAAAACAAACATTTTCCTTGACATAATTAAAAAAAATATTTAGTATTTAAAAATGAGAAGTCGATATGAGGAATAATACATATGCCTTATTGAAATTAGTCATAGGATTAATTTTAATTCTTATAATCTGTGGTTGCTCTAGTAAAAGTAATTTAACTGAACAATCAATATTGATGGATAATAAAGAATATGTCGTATCATTTGTTGATAATAATGGTAAGCCTTTCCCAGGACTGACAAAGAGAATAATTGCAGGTCAAATAGTAGGGGAGTTATACTGTCCTTTTAAAACGGCTATAATTTTGCTGGATGGTTCAATGAAAAAGGATGGCTAATGACTGAAAATTCTATTATTTTTGAAGATACTATCGTTTATGCAAAATATGATAGATTACTTCAAATAGAATTTAGCGCATACGATTATTCAGAAAAAGTAAAATCATTACTACTTGATGATGGGCATATATACATGCTTGATAATATCTTAATACTTAGTGATTTAGTAAGTTTTTCAAGTGAAGAATTACGCTTTTTAAGAAATATGATTTATGCGAAATACAGCTATAAATTCAATTCTCAAGAGTTAATAAATTTTTTTTCAAGATTCAAATGGTACAATAGTATAGAAGATAATGTAGACAGTTTTTTTACCGATATTGACGAAAGAAACATACAATTTATTAAGATGCTTGAAAATAATTTTCCAAAGGAGAACAAAAAAAATAAAGACTTGATAGGTTTATGGCGATGGGCATATGCTGTTCCTGATCAGGGATATTATGTAGGTGATTATATTAAATTATACAATAATGGAATTTTCGAATATATTTTAAGAAATTTCCAGACAGAAAGACATTCTAACCAAATATTTGGTGGATCAAAATATGGCTTGTGGACAATAAATATTGCAAATAGTAGCGAATATGATATGGATATTATTTTTATACAGGAAATCAGAACTATATATGATGATCATAAAATAATTACTGTTAATAATAAAGATTGGTGGATTATAAGTGATGATGTAAATTATGGATTAGAATGGTAAAAAATAAAGAGGAAAATACTGCGTTTAACAGGTTCTGTATGCGCTTCGCCGCCTTCAACGGCTCGGGCATACAACTGGAACGTTAAGTGCAATGAAAACATGGTATATAAAAGGAATCGGTATTTATACTCAATCATTAGTGTTCAAAATAAAATAAAAAAGGTTGAAAAGAGCGCGACTCCTCAAGTAGAATGAATAGTCTACCAAAACTAATTCGTTGCTACAAAAGGAGTTAGCGCATGAACAAGTATAACACAATATTGGGACAAATGAAAGACCTCATTTCGAGATCTCATTTTGAAAAGCTCGTAAAAGAACATAAAACAGAACACGGAGCCAAAGGATTAAGAAGCTGGACGCAATTCGTAACCATGCTTTTTAGCCAGCTAACGGGCCAGCACGGGCTTAGGAGCTTGGAACAGGGAATGAACAGCCAGCGTAATTGCTGGTATCATCTTGGCATTACGAATACGGAACGAGAAGTAAAACGGTCAACCCTGTCTTACGCGAACGCGCATCGCAGTGCGGATTTGTTTAAGGCGGTATTTGAAAGTTTGTTAATTCAAGCGCAGGCAATATTGGGAAATCATGGTTTTAGATTTAAGAATCCGCTGTACAGCGTTGACTCGACAATGATAGATATGTGTTTACAATTATTTCCTTGAGCTGATTTCCGTAAAAACAAAGGCGGGATAAAGCTGACGGTCAAGTTGGATCATCAGGGGAAAATCCCCTGTTTTGTAGTCCAGTCAAACGCCCGGGAACATGACACAAAGAAGGTATGAGAAGTTCTGTATGAAGCAGGAGACGTGCTGATATTTGATCGAGGATACGCCGATTATGGTTATTTTGCGTAAATATGTGAGAAAAAAGCGTATTTTGTGACCCGGTTAAAGATGAATGCCGTGTATAAGCGTGCCAAAAAAAATCCAGTCAGTGAAGGCGTGAATATCATATCCGATTATGAAATAAAGATACCGTCATTATCTGAAGAAATAACGTTGAGAAAAATAATAGTCCGTGATCCAAACACAAAGAAGCGTGTTGCGCTTCTTACAAACAATCTGAAATGGTCTGCTGCGACGATAGCCGGAGTATATAAGGAACGGTGGCAGATAGAAATATTTTTCAAAGCGATAAAACAAAACTTGAAGATAAAACGTTTTTATGACAACTCAAAGAACGCGGTAATGACTCAAGTTTGGATAGCACTAATAACATATCTTTTATTTTATTTGTTGAAAGCAAAGTCAAAAAAATCCGAGATGTCATTTACCAATTTTATTTCTGTAATAAAGACAATGTTGTTTCAGCGGGTTTTTCTTTATGATTTTGTGTGCGGTGTAAGCTCCCCGCTAAAAACCAAGGAATTTCTTGAATTTCAACCGGAGTTCGTATGGTAGAGTGGAGTTATTTTGGACACTAATGACTAAATATATTAATATAAATTAATAATTGACAATAAAAAATAATTAAGATATAATTTATGTATGAAAATAAATATATACTTACTTATTATTTTTTGTATAATATTTTATGGATGTTTATCGTTTAATAAAAAAAATAATATGGGAGAACAATATTTTGATAATAATGGTAACAATATAGTGATTACAGATATTTATGATATAATAAAAGAGAATTTTCCAAATTATAATGTATATTTAATTGATTATATCTCATTTTTATCATTTCCAAAAAGAGAACCTTTATTAATTCCAGAAAAAATAAAAAAAAGAATTGTTCTTCCTTCGGCAGAAATAATTCCATTTGGAATATCTCCTCCAATTGGATATTTAATAAATAGTACATTTTTTATAATTATGCTTTCTGAATATTATTATATTATTATTCAGTATACTAGTGAAACTAAAGATAATTTTTCTTTTGAGAAATTATTATTATCTTATTACTATATTAATCAAGAAAAATTAAATAATAACTTGGAAATAATTATGAAAGAAATAAAATATTGTTTGTTAAATAATTTTTCAGGAAAATTAACAGATGAGAATATTTTAGAATTATATCAAAAATACAATTTATAATTTTAATATTCGCACTAAACTTAAATGTAATTATGCGAAATACCGTCTAAATAAGTTTGTAAACATTGACATAAATAAGGAAACGCTTTAAAATACAAATATGAAATATTTATTATGGGATTTTGACGGAACATTGGCATATAGAGACGGAAATTGGTCTGGGGCTTTGTATTCTATATTATTTAATAATGGCATCACAGATATAACACTTGATGCACTAAAGCTATATCTAACTAAAGGTTTTACTTGGCATAATACTGAAAAATCAAATAAAGAATTATTTGGAAGTAAAACATGGTGGGAATATTATGAGGATTATTTTTCTAATATATTTATAGAACTTGGTATACAGAAAAATATAAGTGATAAAATATCTAAAGGAATTAAAAAAGAATACATGGATATAACAAAATGGCACATATACGATGATACTATAGAAACATTAGAAGGATTAATAAATAAAGAATATGAAAATATAATATTATCAAATCATATTCCCGAATTGAAAGAAATAGTGAAAGGATTAGGAATAGATAAATATTTTATAAATATATACAGTTCTGGGAATATTGGGTATGAAAAACCAAATTCAAGAATATATGAGTATGTTTTAAATGATGCAAAAATAAATACAGATGATTGTATAATGATTGGAGATAGTTATAGTTCTGATATACAAGGAGGAACAAAAATGGGAATAAAATCTATACTTGTAAGGTCGGAAAATATAAATAATTATGAATATTATTGTAAGGATTTATGGAACATAACTGAAGAAATAGAAAAATATGGGTTCTTTCCAAAGATAGTTGACAAAGATAGGAAACCATAATATAATCAAAAGACCAAATAAAAAAGAAAGAGGGGTTCTATGATTATGGATGAGTTTATAAAACGCTTAGATAGAAACCTAAGGTA
>Ga0268262_10000311_pt1 | contig 65160 bp, 58 predicted proteins | sample TergutNc150P3_FD_190354 | JGI IMG/M metagenome (GOLD analysis project Ga0268262, IMG submission 190354) | Nasutitermes corniger P3 segment gut microbial community from laboratory colony in Florida, USA - Nc150 P3 (SPAdes) (version 2) | ecosystem: Host-associated > Arthropoda: Insects >... | reverse complement strand
ATAAGATTTTTTCCTTCATATACACAAACTGGTGATAGTTTCGGTTTGGAAAAAACAAAAGTGGAAATGATTAAAGAAGATGTTGGAAAAGCAATAAAAATAATAAATAAAGTGAAATAAAAGCAAGAATTACTTCGCATAACGTTGAAGGTGCGGGGACGGATGGCTACAAGGCCGCTCGGCGTGCGAGAAAAATGGCCAGGTCAAAGCCTGCGTAAGTAGAGGCCACTCTTATAATTGACCGCGATAGCGGTCTCCAATTCTAGCTCGCGGCAAGGCATTGTGCGGTGGCTTCGAGCCTGGTCGGATTTATTTGTATAAATTAGAATTTCTTTATATCAAAAGACTTTTCTACCAATTTTTCAAAACCGTCTTTCACTGCCGGGTCTTCCGCAGCCCGCATCTGAAGCAGAATATTCCCCACCGCGGTTGCTTCCGATGGACCGGCGAAAACGGTTTTACCCGTATATTTCGCGGTTAGCGTGTTCAGGTATGCGTCTTTGCTGCCCCCACCAATAATTGAGATAGACGGGTATTTTTTTCCGGTGATTCTTTCAAGATCGTCAATCGCGGTTTTGTAGCAATGTGCAAGGCTGGTATAAACGGAGAAGGCTAGTTCCGCCGGACTCTCAGGGACTTTCTTGTCAAGCCGCCGATATTCGTTTTTTATTTCGCTTATCATACTCTCAGGAGCCAAAAACTGCGGCAGGTTTATATCTATAGCCCAATTTTTTGGCGCGGTTTTTTCTGTTTCCCTGGCCATGTTTTCAAGTTCAGCAAAACTATACGCGTCTTTGAGCTCATGGCGGACGGATTGAATTACCCAAAGGCCCATGATGTTTTTCAGAAAACGAATGCGGCCATTGTGAGCGCCTTCGTTTGTGTAGCCCGCTTCCCTGGCTTCGCCGCTCAGGACGGGAGCGCCGATAACGCCAAGGAGGCTCCATGTGCCTGAACTGATGTACAGTGAATCTTTTTTTACCGTGGCAACCGCCGAAGCCGTATCATGGCTGGCGACCATCACCACTTTGGTATTGAGGCCTATGCTGTTTTGCAGCTCCCCGCTTAAACATCCAATCTCATAGGGAGGCTCCCGAATGGGTTTCATGATCCTTAGAGGAATACCAAGTTTATTGAAAATTTCTTCGGCCCAGACTTTCTTCTTTGCGTCCAGTAACGCGGTGGTAGACGCCATCGTGTATTCGCTGTACTGCTTGCCAATGAGATTCCCCGTGAGGAGCTGCGAAAAATATTCGGGTAACTGCAGCATATGTTCGGCCTTATCAAGCCTGAACGAGGCTTTATCGGCGAGCAGTTGATAAATTGTATTGAAAGGCTGCTTGGCAATGCCTGTAATTTTGTACCGGTCTTCATAAGACATCGGGGGATTTAAGAAAGCCTCCGTTCTGGAATCACGGTAGGCGAAAACCGGCTTGATGACATTTCCATCCTTATCCAGCAAAACGTAATCTACTCCCCAGGTGTCGATACCGACGGAACGTAATGTTCCGTCAGGCTGTTTTTCTTTTATCCACCGCGAACACGCTTTAAGGCCGGAAAATATTTCACCGCAAATTAAATCCGTATCCCATAAAAGCGAGTTGTCTTTTTTAACGGGGGCGTTGTTAAACCGGTAAACTTCATTCAGAAGAAGTTTCCCATCTTCAACACAACCAAGGATGTGCCGCCCTCCGGAAGCGCCCAAATCAATTGCCAGATAATAATCCTTCATACAACCCCTCTTTAAAAAAGCGCAGCTTTTGGTAATAATAAAACTTGCGATTACGAATATCAATGGCTCCGCTAAAGGCAAAGCTTTTGGCTTTGCCTATGGCTCTTTTAAGGAGAGAAAAATGAAAAGAAACTCTTTCGCTATGCGGTTAAAACAGGGTTGTAAGGATGAATATAAAAAACGGCATGACGCAATTTGGCCTGAGCTTAAGGCGGAACTCCGAAAGGCCGGGGTCTCCGACTATTCCATTTACCTTGATGAAAAAACCAATACCCTGTTTGCCTTTCAATATCTGGCCGATGACGCGACTGACGGGGAACTTGCCCAAAAAGACATTGTCAAAAAATGGTGGCACATGATGAAGGATATAATGGACACAAATCCCGATGAATCTCCCGTAAGCGATCCGCTGGCGGAAATGTTTCACATGGACTAATAACTTACTCCACCTTCAATATTTTTATGTCTTTCAGCGTACGCCGCTGACCGGCATAAAAGCCGTTTGCAAACCTCAGCTCAAACACGCTTTCATAACCTTCAACAGTTACAGTCCGGTGCTGCAACTCTCTTAGCAAGCGATCTTCTTCCCTTGAAACATACCACTCTTTGTCCGGCCCTGTGATTACTATTTCAGTCATGGGTCCGCTCCCCACAAGCCTTACTATGCCGGTTACCTGCACAAGAACGGCGTCTACCGCTTCGGTTTCCCCTTCTACGTTTTTCTCCACGGCATTTTTCTCCAGAGCGATTTTTTGAATGTCAATTGTTTTTGTATCGGCTTTTTCTTTTCTGCCCCAGGCCGGCAAAAAAGCCGTGAGGCACAAGAAAAAAAGACCGATTAATATAGAACGCCTGTTACTCACGTATTTTTATTCCTTTAATTGGCTTGGTTAATTCAAAAGATGGCATCCCTTCAAACCCGTTCCGCCTTAGCATATCCCCTGCGCTAATGGCGAAAGGCCCTGAAAAGCTTAGCCCTAAAACGGAGCGGCCCGGCGCATCAACGTAAGAAGCAGCGACGCCGGTCGTTGTTCCGCTTTCTGCCCCGCCTTGGGCATTGGTATTCACGTTATAAGTAAGCAGGGCGCCGCCCGAAAAAGTCGCGGTATCGTTTACATTGCCGGACTTGTCCAGGCCGGCGTAGCGTATATTTTGTTTGTTCCCCGGCAAATTATAATTGTTTGTAAGACTGTAGACCCCTTCCCCGGGAGACAGAGAAATATTGGTAACACCATTAGGCGCGGTTTTGGCATTTATGTTTTTCAGAACACTATCGTTCTTATAGCCATAAGGGCCGCTTGGGGCATTGATGTAGTTCGCCGCCAGCCAGGTTTTAAGCAGGGTTCCCCAATCATCATAGCCTTTTCCACTCATTGCCTTGTCTGCGGCATTAGTAACAGCCAAGTGATTGTAGTTATTTGACAATGTTATTTCTTTGTAAATACCGGCGCTGCCAGACTGCAGCCTGAGCCATTGGAAGAAAAGATATGCCGTTGAGTAATCATCTAAATTGGCATAACCGTCACTTTTGGTTTCAGATCCCCGGTTACCCCATACAAAGAAATTATTCCCTTTTTGAATCAAGCCGGACGGATCGTAGTTATACCAATTTATTCTGCTGTCAACCTGCTTGCCGAAGTAAAGCCATTCTGCGGCGGTCGAAAGGCCTTCGTCAATCCAGGTATCTAATAAGTAGTCTTTATCTGAAATATAAGCGTTCACATAAGTCATTAAGTGTTGAAGCTCATGGGCTACAGTGCTGTTTGAATCTTCCGATCCCGGCACTCCTGGATAAGTGTCAACGTAGATCATACTGCACTCATTTGAATATTTTGCGTATGGAGATGAAGAAGAAATAACAATATTACCGTACCAGAAATAACCGGCGACATAATCATTACCCTGGAAGCCGTCCTTGATATCAAGAAGAAGGATAGTCAGCTTTTTCTCAGCATCGCCAGCCATCCAGCCGGCCAGTTCCAGGGTGTCATTTGCGACTACTTGTCCGTTTTTAACCTTATCAATTGGACCAAGATCGTCCCCGTTATAGCCTATCGCGCCCTTATAGGCAAAAGTATCCAGCATTTTTGACCGGATTTTTTCTTCATAGGCTTTTGCCATCGTATTTGCCGTCGCAGCGGTAATACCGGCTCCCTTTTCGGCCCAAACCCTGCAATTTGTGCTTTCCGCCAGAAGCTCTGCGTCAAGCTGGTAATACCTATTTGTTACCAGGTTTTGAGCCCAAAACTTCCTGGGAGGAACATCTGTCGGGTTGGTTACAGGGCCCGAACCACTGCCGCCGCCGCCTGAACCACCGCCGACATCGATCTGCAGAAAGTCACAAGAGCAAAAAAGAAACGCGAAAAGGCAGCAATGCAGCAAAATTTTTTTTATCGTCATATAACCTCCCATTAGGCTCCCATATACCACTATACCCTTAATTAAACGTTTTATTTCATAAAACGATTATCTAATAATGACCCATTTGAATAAATCTGTAAATATGTGCAAAATAGCGTAATGCTGTACATAGAAAGCCGGGAAACAAACCCACACCATAACCTAGCCCTGGAGCAGTTCGTCTTTGAAAAGCTGGGGGAGGAAGATAACTGTTTCATGCTTTGGCAGAACGACAATTCCATAATAATCGGCAGACACCAAAACACCCTGGAAGAAATCGATTCGGATTTTGTAAAGGAAAATAACATAACCGTAGCGCGCCGGCTGTCTGGGGGCGGCGCTGTTTATCACGACCTGGGCAATTTAAATTTTACTTTCATCACAGCGGCGGACAAACAAAAGGGAATAGATTTTTCCGTTTTTTGCGAGCCTATTCGTAAAGCCCTTTGCTCATTGGGAGTACCCGTGGAGCTCTCCGGGCGCAACGACATGACCGTCGAGGAGAAGAAATTTTCCGGCAACGCCCAGTACATCAAAGACGGAAAAGTCATGCACCACGGAACTATTTTATACGACTCAGATTTACAGGTGCTCTCGCGCGCCTTAAAGCCGCCCAGCGACAAGATCGAATCCAGGGGAATTAAGTCGGTTAAAAGCCGGGTTACAAATATCAGACCTTACATGAAAAACGATATGCCTATTACCGGCTTCTGGGCAGCCTTAAAGAATTATTTTTTTGACGCGTTTAATATGCGGGATTTCACATTAACCCCCGCTCATAACGCGGAAGTGGCGGAACTCAGGCAAAAAATTTATTCCCAATGGAGCTGGAATTACGGAAACTCTCCGCCCTACTCCCTCCGCAAAGTCCGCCGCATCGAAGGCTGCGGTAAAATTGAGATTCTGCTTGATATTGCGAAAGACGGAATAATAAAGAACGTTGCCTTTTACGGCGACTTCTTCGGAAACAGCGAGCTTTCGGAGCTTGGAGAAAAGCTGATTGGACTCCATTTTGAACACGATGAATTAAAAACCGCCCTGGAGAAACTGGATTTTTCAGATTACATTTACAATTTAACAATAAAGGATTTTCTTGAATTGCTTTTTTAGTATTTGAAGGAATAGGGAATGGGGAATAGGGAATGGATAAGAGGATATATATGCGTAATATTTCTTACCTCACTTATATCCTGTACCAGCAGACCGATAGTCATCGAACCCCCACCGCCTCAAATTGAACAACCGGCGAAAGCGCCCCCGGAAACAATACCGGAATTACCCCCACCCGCGCTATCAACCCTTGATTTGGCGATTCAGCGAATCAAACGGAATTCGCCAGACATAGAAAAATATTATGTTCTGGATAAAAACGGGGATATTACCGTAAAGGCCGAGTTTTTAGAAATCCGGCAAAACCAGGAAGATCCCGATTTTTTTGAAGTGATATACGACATGAACTTTACCGCCGAAGTTCCGGCGAATTTCGGCTATACGGTTTCCTTTGCCTTGAAATCAAATACAACCGATACGGTCATAAACGACAGCTTTCTTTGGAAACCGCAAAAAGATTCCGCCGGTATATTGCTCACCTTCGATGATAATTATGTGGAAACATGGAAGAAAAATTTTGATTTACTGGATAGATATAACGCAAAGGCTACTTTTTTTGTCCAGGGGGAATATTCTTCTTTTTGTCTTGCGGCCCTTGAGCGGGGCCATGACATAGGATACCACACAAAAAATCATTTGGATTTAAGAAAAGTATCAAGAGAAGTTTTTATCAGGGAAACGCTTACCCCTGTCGAGTCTTTCCGAAAAGCCGGTATACCCCTTTATTCTTTCGCTTATCCTTACGGCTTTTACGATTCATGGATGCACGAGGAACTGTTAAAGCATTATTCGGTTCTTCGCGGTTACGGGGTTACCTTTCGCCTGTATGACAGTACGCAAATCCAAAACAGATTTATCTCCTCAAAGGCCCTTGATAACATTTTATTTGACAAAGATGAAGATTTCAGGGCAGCCGTTGACATAATGTTGAAGACAGTGAAGTTTATCGGCGGAGACCTTGTATTGCCCCTGACTACTCACGACATTTCCAACACCGCAAACTGGGGAATAAAACCTGAGCGTCTTGAATACCTTTTACAAACCGCGAACGATCTGCAGTTGGTCTTTTACACTTACAAGGACCTCGTAGATCGTAAAGACTAAAATTTTACTTGAAATTTATCACGCAGAGGCGCAAAGGACGCAAAGGACTATGAGTGATGAGAAAACCAGATTCCTCTTTCGTGTTTATTTTCATTAATACTATTAAATAAGGTATAGAAGAAGACGCAAAATTAGGTAATAACACGTCTTTCTCCGCGCCTCCGCGAGCTCTGCGTGATGATATTTTGGAAATATTTAGCTGTTACAAGCCACTATCGGGCCAGTAGCCCCGCCAGAGCCGGAATGGTAACAAAAGTCCCCGCCGCGCCGCCCATCTGGGAAAGAAAGAAAACAAGCAGTGCCCGAGTGATGCGGTTCCGATAAAAGCCCTTTAAGCTTCCCACGTCGTCAATAATCGCCTGGGCGTCAATTACCCGCGGCTTATTAAGGCTTACCTGTATCACGCCTGAGAAAAGCCCAACTCCGATAAAAGGGGTAAAAGTCGTAATGGGGGCGAATAAAAAAGACGCCAGTATAGCCAGCGGATGGCCAAGTGCGATGATCGCTCCAAGGGCCGCGAGGGAACCATTCCACAAAATGTAGGTGCGCAGCATGGAGATGCTTACCCCCGCGCCGCCCCTTAAAAAGCCGCTGACAAAAAGGGCAAGAATTGCCAGGGGAATAATAAACGGCAGCGCCTTTGAGAAAAAACCGCGGGGCGGCATTTTATTTAAGGCCGAAACATCCACGTCTTTTTCCCCCGCCGCTATTTTTTCCATCCAGGCTTTTATCCCCTGCATGTGCCCTGCCCCGACCACCGCTACAACGCGCTTTGCTTCGGTAGGGGCGCTGCTCCAGATCTTCGCGGCCAGATACTGATCCCGCTCGTTGATGAGGGTTTCTTTTACTTCAGGAAGATAGTTCGCAAGCTCCTCCATCATACCGTCAAGCTCGCTGCGGTTTTTTAGGTTCTCTATTTCCTCGGCGCTTAACTTTTCGGTGGTAAAGGCGCTTGCCAGGAGCGTCGAAAGGAGTTTGCTCTTGCTCCAAAGTCCGCAGCCGGTCCAGGCCCTTCGCAGGGTAATCTGTACCTCCCTGTCGCAAAGGGCATAGGGAATGCCAAGCTCAGAAGCAATATCCAGAGCCGCCTTCATTTCTTCGCCGGGTTTTACCCCAAGTTCCGCTCCCATGCGGCGCTGAAAGCCGGAAAGAACCAGATTAGCCAAAAGAAGAAAGCCCTTGCCCTCCTTAAAGACCTTGATCATGTTCAGGTTTTCCCAGCTTTCCTTTTGGGTAATTGAAGCGTAACGGCCTTCATCCAGCTCAACGCAAATTAAATCGGGCTTTTCCTCCCGGATTATGGCGCTTACTTCGTCGATGCTTTCCCTGGAAACATGGGCAGTGCCTATTAAAACAAATTCTTTCCCGCCGAGAGGTAAAATCATTTTTGTATCGTTCATGAGAACTCCGCTATTTTGTTTTAAGGCCGCGATCGGCAAGAATCCACTCGTTAAGCCGCCATTCGGGGATGGTTTGCGCTTTCGTTTCGCCTACAAATTGATAATACATATTGGCCGTGCTTGCGTTTCCTCTGACCTCGTAATACAGAGCCATGTAAAACATCATTCTGGCTTTCAAGGTCTGATCTGTTGATCTGTCGATGCGGGTAATCATGTCGTTTTCTCCCAGATAGTTTCTGGACGTAAAATCGTAAAAAAGGCGTACCATGTACCATAAAAGCGTATCCCGCGTAACCTTTGCTTGAATCTGGGCAAGATAAGTCCTGACGCTTGCGAGGCTCTCCGTGCGGTTATCTGCCCGTATCTGGTTAATTGCGGCCAAAAGGCCGTAATGATGTTCATTTGGGGCTTGCTTGTAGGCTTCCGTAAAAGCGTCCCTGGCTTCAGTCCACTTTTCATTCTTCATTTTATGAAGCCCAAGGCCCTCAAGCGCAAAATAATAATCCGGCTTTAGCTTAGCAAGTATCGCGTAGTCCCTCTCGGCTCCGTCAGTGTCGCCAAGATCGTCTTTTAGTCCCGCCGAATAAGCATAGGCGCGGTATTCGGAGGGATTAATTGAAATAGCGCGGTTAAATTCTTCAAGAGCCTGGCTCTTCCTGTTCATCTCCAAAAGCAGGTTTGCGCGATCAAGGGCGATCCAGTAATCGTTAGCCGCGAGTTTCTTTGCCTCGTCATAATCGCTAAGAGCCTGAAGCAAAAACCCCCTGCCCCAGTAAAACCGGCCCCTTTCAGTACGCGCCTCAACCATATTAGGGTAAAGCCTTACAACCTCGTTAAGGAGGACTTCGGCGTCTTCCCATTCGGTATTCATACGAAAGGCCCTGGACAGGCCTATCAGGGCTTCTGCGTTCTTCGGCTCTTTTTGCAGCACCTGGTGAAAATAGGAAGCCGCCGCCCTTACAGCCCTTGTCTGGAGGCTTACATTCCCCAGGGCAACAAGAGCCTCGGTGTTGCCCGGCTCAATTTTTATGATCTTTTCCAGCGCCGTCTGCTGCTGCCTCTGTCTGCCGGAAACAGCCTCGATGGAGGCCAGAACAAAAAGCGGCTCTGTGTTTTGCGGTTCCGCCGCGGCAACAGCTTCCGCTATGGCCCTGGCCTCGGCGTATTTTCCCGCCGAACTCAGCACCGACGCTTTTAAAAGCTTAATATCAGAAGTATCCCTTTGAGGCAGGGGAATCGCGTCGAAAAGGGCAATGGCTTCGTTGAACCTGGAAGCCGAAAGAAGCTCCGCCACACCGGTCAGCACGGATTCCACTGTTACTTCCTGAGCGTAAACAAGGCCGGTACCGCAAAGGAGTATTGTTAAAAGAAGAAAATGTACAATTAACAATGGCAAGCGTTTCAAAAATATCCCCCCGATGACAATATAAACGCCATCTTATAAAAAGTAAATGCCTGTTGGTAAGGAACAGGGACTGGAAAATCTGATCCCATCCCTATTATGATCGGCTGGTTACAGCTTGATAAACAAAAGAATTTACTATCAAGTTACATGGCTGCATTGGCTCTATGCGAGAAAACGAATATAATTGTAGTGTTTTAGTATGCCTTGATGCGGGAGAGCGGTTATGATAGGAGGCTCTAACGTGGAAAATCAAAATCTCGAATGGAAACAGTCGTGGCACGACGATTATCTTACCACGCTTTGCGGTTTTGCGAACGCGAGCGGCGGCGTTATGGAAATCGGCAGGCAAAATAACGGCGAAATCATAGGCGTTCCAAAAATCAAGAAACTGTTAGAGGATTTACCCAACAAAATTCGCAGCGCGATGGGCATTATTCCGTCTATTGACGTTTTGGAGTCTGACGGCAGGCAGTATATATCTATCACGATTAAACAATACTCGTTCCCTATAAGTTGTAATGGGAAGTATTACTTGCGTTCGGGCAGTACGACACAACAATTATCCGGCGCTGAACTTGACGGCTTTATTCTTCGTGTTCAGGGCAAAACTTGGGACAGCGTTCCCGTACCCTATGTGAAGTTCGCTGATTTTGAGAGCGACGCTTTCAAGGCGTTTCGGCGTAAGGCAATCGCAAGTGCGCGGCTGACGGCGCAGGACTTGGAAATCACAGACGAAATGCTCTTGCGTAATTTGCGGCTCGTAGAAGGCGATTACCTAAAACGCGCCGCGATTTTGCTGTTTCACCAAGACCCTGAAAACTGGATGCCGGGTGCTTACATAAAAATCGGGTTTTTTGAGAATACCGCCGACATTCTCTACCAAGACGAAATCCACGGCCCGCTAATCACGATGGCTGATAAAGCGGAGGATTTGGTCTACCTGAAGTATTTCAAAGGAATTATCAGCTACGAAGGTCTCCAACGGATTGAAACTTATCCGATACCGCGTCAAGCGTTCAGAGAGGCTGTATTGAATGCCGTCATTCACCGCGATTACAGTACCGGCAATCCGATTCACATACATATCTACCCTGACAGAGTGTTGATTTATAATGACGGTAGACTTCCAGAAAACTGGACAGTCGAGGACTTGCTCTCGGCACATACATCAAAACCGTATAATCCACTGATAGCGCTCTCGTTTTTCCGTTCAGGGCAGATTGAAGCTTGGGGGCGTGGAGTGGAGAAAATCACCAACTCTTGCAAGTCTTGGGGCAAGCCGGAACCATTCTATCGTGTTCGCTCTAACGAAGTAATGCTTGAATTTGACACCGAGAAACAGTTCGGAGAAAAGTTCCCTGAAAAGTTCCCTGAAAAGTTCCCTGAAAATGAAACGCAACGAAAAATTGTTGAAATGATGTCCGCCAATCCAAAGGTGAGTAGAGATACTATCGCCGCTGAAATCGGAATAACAACGCGTGGTGTTCAGAAAAGCATAAACGCACTGAAGGATTTGGGCCTAATCAAGCGCGTCGGCGCGGCGAAAGGTGGTCATTGGGTGGTAAATACGAAGTAAACGGACACGGCTCTTTCAATGTCATCTTCGTAGTTAATGCGTCCTTCTTGCTCTTTTCCTCTGGTAGCAAAACCCTTGCGGCCTGCTTCAATTAGCGTTGTGGCATTTGCAATATTACCTGCTAATGTAATCAGGTCCAAATTCAGCCTCTACTTCAGACAAATTCCAACTATATCTTGTAAAAAATTCCATGCCGACCTTTTCCTTCATTACTTTTGCAATGTAAGGGGGCAAGGGGAAAACTACAAAAAACCGCTCGTCATTTTCCGTTCTTATGATGCTTTGTCATTTACACAAAAAATCGGATAGGTTCTATAACAAGAATCTATCAAACAGAAACTCTGCGTCCTTTGCGCCTTCGCGTGATGAATTTTTCTTTGATTTTTTAAAGGTTCCCTGCCCCACCTTGTAAAACCATGCTCTGAAAGGGTATTCTACCTTATATGTACATGCGAAAGCCGGTTCTCCGCAGAATTCTAATACTTTTGCTGGTTTACTTTGGAATCTTTACAATTCTTGTGTCTTTACAATTTGCCAGAGGGGGAACCACAACGCGCAAAGCCGGGAATTTCGTAGTTTCCGGGCGGTACCGTTTGCCGACTGAGGACGATTCACCGGCGTCTCCCAATGAATATATAATTGAGGGAGATGTACACATCTCTTTTGGGGGAATGGATTTTAACATTGTTAAAGTCAGCGACGGACTTTCTGTCTGTTTATTGGGAAATGAAGGATCAAGGGAAGAGATCCTGCCGGAGCGCATGATCATTCAGGATAATTCTATCAGTTTAACATTTGCCAACGGAACTGAACTGGTCTTTACCGCGCAAAACACAGGCGGATCCCCGGAATTGCGGATAAACGCCGTTTTTTCAGATGATGTTTCAGGTATAGAGCTTCCTTTCAAACCTCAGAGCAGAACCGGGATTCGGTATACCGGGAGCGGCCAGTTTATCGTCAGCGCAGGCAAGACCGATTATACCTTCGGCAATTCCCCGATAGACAATGAACGAAGATTATTGCTGATTGAGGCCGGAGGAAGACAAGTAACCTACATGGCTATTCCGGAAACCAGAGGCTTAACCACCCAGGACTTTATCCTTCCCCAGGCGGAGACTGCCGAAGCTTACAACGAAGCAATTAAATGGTGGCGTGATCAAAATTACTCCCTTTGGAACCGCAGCGTCTCCACCCAGAATAACGAAGACCTTGTGATTGCCCTTATCGGCGAAGCCTTTGTCCGCGGTAACTTCGCCGCCGCGGTTGTGGCAATTCCTCAAACCTTTTTAGACGGAAACGCCAGGACTTACGAATCGTCGGTTTATCTGGGCAATCTCGATCAGGCATACCGGTCGCTGAATACCAGCGAAAGAGAAAAGCTATCCGGCCTTACAAGACAGATAAACGAAAAGTCCCTGGCTTTCCTGTTGGAACCAAGGGTGTTTGAATATCTGGCGATCAGGGGGAATACAGATCTTTTCAATTCAGCTTTGGAGCTTGTGCGTACCATAGATCCTTCAATTCTGGCAATGGACATCATTCCGGGGATTTTTGAGGGGTATTCATCTTACAGAACTTTTCATCATGGTGCTGAAAACCCTTTTGAAAGCCTTACCGAGCAGGCATGTCAGCTTGTTTCTGATTCTTTGAGAAAAACAACCGACGGGGGCTGGGTTTATGTTTATAATGAAGGGGGAAGCAATCCTGAATTTAACCTTCGCCTTGGAAAAGCCATCCTTGTTTACGCAGAAGCTGCGCATAACAGCCTATGGGCGGGAATCGGCCGTTCCCTTATCCTTTCAGCCATCTCAACCGCGGAAGCGACTGATGAAGGCCCCTCGACAGAACTGACAAGCGCAAAGCTATACCGCATCCTTTATCCGCTTGATACCTATCCCAGGGCGCTGGGAATCGAGGCGTCAGCCGGCGGCGTTTGGGCCTGGACCGCCGCTCAGGCTGTCAGCGGTTCCCAACAGGGTGATATATTGGACATCTCCGTTACTTTCCCCGCCGGGGAAACCCATTACATGATCATCCGGGGTATACGGACTTTCTCCCGAATACAGCTTTATGGCATGGACTTCCGCTCAGACCCCCAGTTTGAGCGTTACGATTCCTCAGGCTGGAGTTACAACACCCAGGATCAGACCTTGACTGTAAAAATGAAGCACCGCAGTTCCGTTGAGAATATCAGGATTATATACAGAGAAGCGCCGAGACCCGTCGTTGTACCTGTGCCTGTACCTGTACCTGTTGTTGAAGAGGAGCCCGAGACCGGCGATGTCCCCGTGGCCCCCACCGCCCCAGGAGAAACATTTGGCTACTATTGATCTTTTAAAAGAGTGGGTAATCATTACCCCGCCTGATGTATCACAGGCGAAAAAGGCCGCGGAAGATCTTTCCCGGTGCATGGGCATATTGGCCGCGCTTAACGGAGGCAAGGCGGAAGCGCCAAAGGTACAGCCCCCTGATCCGGCGCCTCCCGAAACGGTCCCAATCATCGTTCTTAACTCCGGAAGCGGCGATTCCCGGAGAAACGGCTTTGAGTGGAGGGCGAAATCCAAGCGTGTGGAAATCTTCGGCGAATCTTCCCGCGGGCTTTGTAACGGTATTTACAGCTTCATCGCCGCCCTTGGCATTAAGTGGCCTGAGCCCGGACAGGAAATACTCCCAAAGGCGGGAGCCGGCCTTGAGCGCGACAACGCCGGCGAACCCTCCCCCTCTGAGGAGAAAAACCCTCTGCCGGTTTCATACCGGCGTTTTGTGCCGTCAGGAAAAAAGGAGCTGGGGCCAATGCTGGAAAACAGCGAAGCTTTTGCCGCGTGGGCGGGCCGAAACCGCTATGACGCTCTTGTTGTCCCCCTGGCGGCGTTTGTCTTCGAAAGAGAAAAGGTAAAGCAGCTTGAAAAATTTGCCGGAGAATTCGGCATTGCTTTGGAAGCCGGCGGCCATGAACTAAGTTCCCTTGTGCCGCGAAAAGCGTTTCTTTTTCACCGGGATTATTTTCGCATGGAAGACGGCAAAAGAAAAAAGGATCATCACTTCTGCCCGACCAGCCCCGGCGCAATACGCCTTATAGGGGAAGAAGCGGAAAAATTGTTCCTGGCGGCGGATAATATAAAAACCTTTCACCTTTGGCCTGATAAAGGGGCGGAAACCGCATGGTGCGCGTGCCCTACATGCAGGGCCTTTACAACGCAGGAACAGTGCCGCATGGGCGTAAACGCCGCCGCGGATGTCCTTGCGGCATTAAAGCCGGACGCCCTGATAACTTTCTATGAAAAATCCGGCGAGGACAGCAAAATCCCCATGAGAAAAAATACCTTTAAAATGGAGAAACTGCCTGAGCCAGGAATTACAGATTAATCACGAATTATCGATGCCTGAAGTGCTGCCTTTTTTCTTGTTTTTCTTTTCTTCCCTTTTTTCTTTAAGCGATTTTTGCGGAGCCTTTTTGGACTCCTTTTTATGCATTATGTGTTCACCCATATAGTCCTCCCAGTATTTATGTTATATTATAATTATTAGAATAAATCAACATATTAAAGGAGGGCGCTATGGAAAAAACAGTTTTAAAGGTGGACGGGATGTCCTGCGAGCACTGCGTCAAAGCGGTAACAAACGCCGTCAGCGGCGTTTCAGGCACTCAGGATGTATTGGTAGATTTAAAAGGCGGAACAGTATCCTTCAGCTTCGATTCAGGCAAAGCGGCGCTTGACGCCGTCGCGGCGGCCATCACCGAAGAAGGGTTTACTGTAAGGCGCTGATGTAGTCTGCTAATAAAACCCGGAATGATAGAAAAAATAAAAGCAACCCTGAACAACCTGGTCTTTTCAGACGAACTGACCCAGGAGGGGCGGCTGCTTAACGCAATCTGTATAGTGGGCTTTTTGGGAACACTGACGGCGATGATAGTCCGCATTGCTCAAAAAGAAAGCCCGGCTTTTATACTAATCCTGGCAGCTATTGCCGTCTCCGTCCTGATTTCAATGTACATATCCAACCGGAAAAAAAATTATACCCCTATCCGCTGGTTTATCATCTTTACTATTTGCGATTTTTTATTCCCATGTATGTTTTTTATAATGGGCGGCATCAACAGCGTTATGATGGTTTATTTCATCCTAAGCATTGCTGTAGTGTTTTTTCTTGCCTGGGGAAAGAGCCTTTTATTTTTTCTTTTCACCCATCTTGCCATTATTTTCTTATGTTATTATTTGGACTTCATGGGCTTAGTTCCGTCCTTCTCGGCGCGAAACAAAGGGATAACGCCTTTTGAGCAAATCTTTTCCTTTATTCTGACAGGTTTTTGTATAGGTTTAATGATTGTCTTTCAGAGACGGATCTATGTTTCAGAAAAAGAAAAGACTGATTCGGCCAAAGAAACATTGGGACTGAAGAGCAGGCTTCTGGAGGTGGTAGCTTCCACTTCGGAAATACTCCTTACTTCCGAAACGGACGATTTGGATAAAACTCTTTTAAAAGCTATGGAGCTAATGGCCGGTTGTGTAAATATAGACCACATGTACATATGGAAGAACCAGACATTCGGCGGGAAAATCCTGTTTGAAAAGATGTATGAATGGGTTAGAGGCAAAGGAAATATAGAAACACCGCTTATCGGGAACAGATATTTTTACAGAGACGCGCTTCCGGACTGGGAAAATTATTTTTCCCCGGGCAACTATATAAACAGCCCTATCAGATCCCTCCCGGAAGCCGAATATAAATTTCTTGTCGCTTTCGGCATCCGTTCCATATTGATTATACCCGTATTTCTGCAAGAGAGTTTTTGGGGCTTGGTCAGCTTTGCCGACACCAAACAGGAAAGAACTTTCTCGGACGAAGAAATCAGCGTCCTGCGTTCCGGCTGCCTGCTCCTGGCAAACGCGACCATCAGGTATCAAAATCAGGTTCTGATCGAAACCCGCATGAGGCAGCAGCGGCTTATGGCGGACATTTCCAGGAGTTTTATTTCCAAGGAAGCTGTGGGCCAGCTTATCGACAGCGCATTAAAACAAATAGGCGAATTCATGGGCGTTTCCAGAATAGTGGTGATAGCTACAGATGACAACATTGCCGAAAGCTGGCTGGTTTATTCCTGGCATCACGGCGAAAAGTGGCGGCACACAAACGCTCATACCAAATTTAAAAGCCTGATCAACGCGTCTTTTCAAAAGTCCATACCTGAAATAGGAAGCGTTGCTATCATCTGCTGTAATGACATTAAACAGGAATACTCAGGCAGGTACAAAAGCCTCTCTGCCGGCAATATCAAATCTTTCATTTGGGCGCCGGTATATGTGGAAAATTTTTTCTGGGGCCTAATCAGTATTGAAGAGTGCGAATCCATCCGGACATGGAGCGAAAGCGATATTCAGCTTGTCGGTTCTGTAAGCAGCGAAATCGCCAGCGCCGTATCAAGGGATCATATCGACAAGGCCAGAAACGCGGCTTTGGAACAAGCCGTGCAGGCAAGCAGGGCCAAGGGAAATTTTCTTGCCAACATGAGCCACGAAATACGCACCCCCATGAACGCCATTATCGGCATGACTGCAATCGGCAAGAACTCGGATGACATTGATAAAAAAAATTACGCGTTTGATAAAATTGAAAACGCTTCCTCGCACCTTTTGGGCGTAATCAATGATATTTTGGATATGTCCAAGATTGAGGCAAACAAGCTGGAACTGTCTCCGGTTATCTATAGTTTTGAAAAGATGATTCAAAAAATTGTTGATGTTATCAGTTTCCGTGTTGATGAAAAACACCAGGAATTCGTCATTTCTATTGATGAGAAAATACCCCGCTTTCTGACAGGAGACGATCAGCACCTGGCGCAGGTTATTACCAACCTTCTTTCAAACGCGGTGAAATTTACCCAGGAACACGGCAGGATAAGCCTTAGCGCGAAACTTCTGGAAGAAACAGACAGCTTTTGCATTTTACAGATCGAAGTCCGTGATTCCGGCATAGGGATCAGCCAGGAACAGCAATCGCGGCTTTTCAGCTCTTTTGAGCAGGCGGACAGCGGGACTTCGCGGAAATTCGGGGGCACAGGGCTTGGGCTCGCGATTTCCAAAAGCATCGTGGAACTAATGGAAGGCAAAATCTGGATTGAATCAGAACCAGGCAAGGGTTCCGCTTTCTGTTTTACCATAAAAGCCCTAAAGGCTGATGAAAGCAGCGCTGATATACCGGAAGAAAGCGAAAGTGAAGAGCAGTCTGAAAAAGTAAATTTTTCAGGCCATACAATTCTTCTGGCCGAGGACGTAGAAATAAACCGCGAGATTGTCATTACGATTCTTGAACCATCGGCACTGAATATTGTCTGCGCGGAAAACGGCAGGCAGGCGGCAGAAAAATTCGCCGCCTCCCCTACTCAATACGATTTGATCTTAATGGATGTCCAAATGCCTGAAATGGACGGCTACGAAGCGACAAGAAAAATCCGTGAAATTGAGCGGGAAACCGCCCGCAAACCTGTCCCCATAGTGGCAATGACCGCAAACGTATTTAATGAAGACATTGAAAAATGCCTTTCAGCCGGCATGAATGATCATTTGGGAAAACCGCTGGACATGAATGAATTATTGAAAAAACTGAGAAAGTATTTGCAGTAAAACAACAAAAATTAAACTCGTTGAAGGTAGGGGCGAGCGCCGCAGCCAAAACGCGTGTTGAACCCGGCTTGGAAGCCGCCTGACCAGTTTGCATTTTGGACAATTAATAAAACAAGGGTCAGTGGTCAGGCTTCTGTTCCACTTTAGGGCAAGCCTTTTTTCCCTCGTCTTCCCAGCCGGAGAATTCCACATGTTTTGGCTGCGGCGCTCGCCCCTACCTTCAGGTGTTTATTCAGTTGAAAGCGCGACAAAGGCATAGCCTGTTTTCGTTTTGGGTTGTTTAACAAAAATTTTCCGTTATTACTTCGCTAAATCGCTTCTCTAAATCTTCCTTAATTGTGTCCTTTAAACCCTGCAAAATATTTGCGGGAATATTTACAGGGTATAACTTATCGGCCTCAGTTTTTGGAAAAAGCAATTGATAGACTTCAATATTAAGGGCACGAGCAAGTTTTACGATGGTTTTATCACTCACCCATGTCCGGCAGCCTTCTATGTCGTTTATAGTCTGATCTGAGACTCCAATGATCTCCGCCAGTTTTTCCTGCGTAAAACCCATTTTTGCCCGGTAATGCTTAATATTAGCGGACATTATCTTACGTAATTTAGCCTCATCATCAGTCATAAGCCAGCTAAATTAGATTTTCAGCGTGAAAAAGCTGCTTGACAACTAATTCTCACCTATACTACACTAGGTAATAGTTATATACCATTGTTAATATTAAGGGGCTACCTACTGATACCAATACTTACATACTATTGGTTATAAAAGGAGTGCATCATGGCACACAAGCGTTTTTTAAAACCGGCTTTCACCTTCTTGGCCCTGGCCCTCATTATTACCCTGATTTTGTTGGCCTGTCAAAACCCTGCCGACCCGGAACTGACAGCAGGGTCCCTCTCTGAAAAGTATACCGGCGTCAAGGACAACAAAACCTGCGAGCTTACAATTACCCAGAGCGCTGCCAATACCCAGGCAAAAACAAAACTCTTTTCTCGTTCCGCCTTTACTCCGGCAGAGGGAGACTCGTACGTCCTTAAAATCACCGAAAACGGTGCGGCGCAAACATCCAGCGGAACCGTAAAAGCCTTTTCCGGCAACAAATTCACCCTCGCGCCCACAATTAACTTGTCGGTGTCCTTTGAAGTTACAATCAACAACATTGGGATCACAAACATCAGCGGAACCATCACCCTCCAGAGCGGCGCCACCATACCCGGGCCGGGTGAAATAACGCCCACCGGCGGCAATCCCGGCGCTGGTAACACCAGCGTCCCAGGTGGTAACACCAGCGTCCCAGGTGGTAACACTAGCGTCCCAGGTGGTAACACTAGCGTCCCAGGTGGTAACACTAGCGTCCCAGGTAATACAAGCGTGCCTGGCGGCGGCAATATACCCTTCAGCGGAGACTTTTATTACAAAGATGTTACAGGCGGTGTGGAGATTACAAGATATATAGGGACCGCCAAAGATATAACTATTCCCGCCCAGATAAACGGGAAACCTGTTGTTTCCGTCGGGGATTATGCGTTTAGAGATAACCAACTGACCAGCGTAACCATCCCCAACAGCGTGACCACCATCGGGTCAGAGGCGTTTAATAATAACCAACTGACCAGCGTTACCATCCCCAACAGCGTGATCTCCATCGGGAAATTTGCGTTTAATCAAAACCAACTGACCAGCGTAACTATCCCCAACAGTGTGACCACAATCGAGATGTTTGCGTTTTGCCAAAACAAACTGACCAGCGTAACCATCCCCAACAGCGTGACCACCATCGGGAATTTAGCGTTTTCCTATAACCAACTGACCAGCTTTACCATCTCCAACAGCGTGACCTCCATCGGGCAAAATGCGTTTAGTCAAAACCAACTGACCAGCGTTACCATCCCCAACAGCGTGACCACCATCGGGAATTTAGCGTTTTCCTATAACCAACTGACCAGCGTTACCATCTCCAACAGCGTGACCATCATCGGGGATGGTACATTTCAATCTAACCAACTGACCAGTGTAACCATCCCCAACAGCGTGACCACCATCGGGGGTGCTGCGTTTTTTTCTAACCAACTGACCAGCGTAACCATCCCCAACAGCGTGACCACCATCGGGAGTGCTGCGTTTGCTTCTAACCAACTGACCAGCGTAACCTTTGAGGGGTCTAATGTCTCTTTCGACGGCGGCGACTACAGCACCTTCGGCGGTGATTTAGACACCAAATATAAAGCCGGGGGCGCAGGGACGTATAAACGGGAAAACACCTATCCCTATGCTTGGACAAAACAATAAGCAACATGCGGATGCACGGGGTCGTCATTTTGACCCCAGTATACGAAGGTATATTTTGCTTACAAAGAGTATTCTATTGGGTAGTGGATAGAGTTTCTGTTCACTACCCACTAACTACTAATAATTAACCAAACTTGCTGTCTATCTTTTCGGGGGAGGTCCAATTTTATCGCACAAAGGACACCAAGGCACTAAGGACTATAATTGATTCGTGGCGAGGGTTTCATACCTTCTGCACGCTTTTGCGTACGAGCCTATGGGCTAAACTTGACCCACAGATCGCAGATTTGCAGACATGGCAGGAGTGTGGTAGACCAATACCTTATGAGAACGATGAGATCGGGATCACCGTTTTTGAAAATGTCTTCAAGATATGCGGCTACCTTGATTCTCGCTATTATGTGGGTTATAACATATAGAAATTATGGGCGCGAACACTAAATACAAGGACAGCGTTTTCTCTTTGCTTTTCAGCGATCCGGACTTGTTAAGGGAGCTTTACTGCGCTCTGGAAGGCGTAACCTTGCCCCCCGACATACCGGTTACCATTAATACCTTGCGGGACGCGCTTTTCATGGGCAGGATAAACGACATTTCTTTCGAGATCGGTGGAAAACTGGTAATCCTAATAGAACACCAGTCAACAATCAACCCGAATATGGCCTTAAGGCTTTTGTTGTACATTGCAAGGGTGTACGAGAAACTCATTGGGGACAAAAAAATCTATACTTCAAACCTAATCCCCATTCCAAGGCCGGAATTTTTTGTGCTATACAACGGAATATCGCCATATCCCGATGAGAAAACACTGAAACTTTCCGAGGTTTTTGAATCTGTAGTTTCCCTTGGCATACCGGAGAAGGGAAAACCCTCTCTTGAGCTTATTGTGAAGGTAATAAACATAAATCAGGGAAGGAACGAGAACATAGTCAAGAAATGTAAAACGCTGAATGGCTATTGCGCTTTCATAGGAAAGGTCAGAGAATATGAGAAGGAAGGCTCTAGCAAAGAAGAAGCGATGAAGAAGGCAGTAATATACTGCCGTGATCATGATATTTTGAAAGAGTTTCTGAAAAAAAACTCTTCTGAGGTGATAAATATGTTGCTTACCGAATGGAATTTTGATGACGCGAAACAAGTCTGGTTTGAAGAAGGCATGGAAAAAAGCAAAGAAGAAATTGCCCGAAACGCCCTTGCGGAAGGCGCTTCCATTGAATTTATCCAGAAAATCACCGGCCTTGATATTGATACAATAAAAAGTCTTCAGGCCGCGCCATAACGGTTTAGGGGCAACCGTGTTCTTGCTATGAAAAAATACATGACACAGGAAACCCCCAAGGTAAATTTTTTGCGGCCTGGTATGTTTGCCCGTCAGCGGCTTTTGTTAGAAAGCCTTGATACAGTAGCCGCAAACTACATCCACCTCCTTGCTGAAACCGCTGGAAAAACTCCCGCACAGATAATCGGAACAATGGTTCGTAAGGAAATGGCTGCTCGTTTGTCTTCAGCTTCGATAACACATACAACATAAGAGTAACTACATATAGTGGGTCAAGTTTAATGCTCTGCGGCGGGGTATGTTGATTTGAATACCCCCCCTACAGCGAGTTCGCCAAACTCCTCAAACCGGCGGCGTCGCGGGGCCTTTTGCGTTCAGTAAGACTCGCAATTTCAAGAATATATCTTTTAATGCTTTCTCTGGCTCTTGAATCATTCAAATTGGCCTGCAAATTCGGTATAGTTAGCCTCATACCCGGCACTATCTTATCCTGATCCTTAACGACACTTTGTGAGGCCATCATGATAAGCGGATAATAAAAACCGTTTCGATATTTGCTTCGGGAGATTTTTGTAAGAGTGTCCCCCCATACAACAGTGTAAGTCTCAGCGCCGTCAAGGACGAGATAGGTAGTACTGGAAGAGGAAGACGCTGGAGTGGAAGGCTGCTGGGACGGCGTGGAAGGCGTAGTGGCCGCGGATGAAGACGCAGGCGCAGACGAAGATGAAGGTACACTCTCAGACTCAGACGGCAGAGAAGCGCAGGCAAAAAACAGAAGAACACAAGAAATCAGCGCTAAGCAAAAAATGTTCTTTTTCATAAATAACTCCCTTTTTCCCCGCCCTTTAGTAAATAATTACTAAAAACAGAATACTAAGTTGTGTTATGAAAGTCAACGAAAAATGAACAACCTCGCCCTGAAGGACGAGGTTGCTGATTGCGGCTTCAAAGTTTTCCGATAGGCCTTGGCTTGACTTCCTGCGGGATGGCCGATTTGTAGGAATGACCATCCAGGCTTTTTTCCAGTTCCTCTTTTGCTTTTTCGGCTATTTCGGGCTTTTCGAGTACGTCGATGCAGGCTCCCGCAATTACCTTGGCCGCAAGAATAAGGCCCTTGTGGGCGATGGATGTCCGGCCCTGAGACACAAGCTGCCAGGAATGTTCCGGTGTGGCCATCGCGTAAGAAGCAACGGCAATCTGGGCGGTGGGAACCAGCCAGCTCACGTCGCCCACATCGGAAGAACCGGGGAGAATTAATTGCTGCCCTTCATCATAAAACGGGAGCAGTATGTCGCAGAGGCTTTTGCCCGCCAGCTTTTTGCCGTACTCAAACAGTTCTTTTTTGTTCTGTCCAAGCAGCATCGCCAGCGCCGCTTCCGGTTTTTTGGGGCTGGTCTTCGTCAGTGCGTCCGCAAAAACCAATTCTTCCGCCGTGTATTCAGGAAGCTGTTGAGCCGCCAAATTATCGTATAAAACGCGCCCAAGTATTTTATTGGGTATAACATCCGCGCAAGCTTTTACAAAATCTATCTCAAGTTCGGTTTCGGTCATCAGAGCCGCGCCCTGGGCTATTTTGTTGATCCGCCGGTAAATTTCCTCCACCTGATAAGTTTTCGGCGCCCTGATGAGGTAGAGCACTTCCCCCTGCGGCTGAACCACGTTGGGAGAAAAGCCGCCTGAGTTTGTGATGGCGTAGTGAACACGGGCTTCCTGAATGATGTGTTCACGAAGAAAGTTTACCCCCACGTTCATCAGTTCCACCGCGTCAAGGGCGCTTCGCCCCAGATGGGGAGCCGCCGCGGCGTGGGCGGCAAGGCCCCGGAATTTGTAGAGTACCTGGTAATTTGCCAGGGTACTGATATCCATAACCGCGTTTAATCCCATTGGATGCCAGCAAAACGCAACGTCAAGCCCCCCGAAGACCCCATCGCGGGCCATAAAAGCCTTACCGGAACCTCCCTCCTCGCCGGGACAGCCAAAAAGCTTTACAGTCCCCGGCAGTTTATTGGACGCAAGGTATTCCTTCACCGCCAAAGCCGCTCCCAGTGAAGCTGAACCAAGAAGGTTGTGACCGCAGCCGTGCCCGTTTTTGTTTTCTCCCTCGCAAGGCTCCCGGTTCAAAGAATGCGCTTTCTGGCTAAGACTTGAAAGCGCGTCGTATTCCGCGAGAATTCCTATGACAGGTTTACCCTCGCCATAGGAAGCGGCAAAAGCCGTTTCTATGCCGCCTGAATTATCCTGTATCGCAAATCCGTGTTCCGCGAGTATTTTTTTGAATAACGCAGCAGACTTAAATTCTTCAAAGGCGGTTTCGGCATAGTCCCAGACGCTGTCTGAAAGCCCCGTTAGAACATTTTCAATGCCGTCAATGTAATCCTGTGCTTGTTGCTTTTTCATGTCAAAACCGCCTTATTTCCAACTTTGCCCTGCCAAACAATCTAGGCCGGCAATAGTGTAAGCGGAAACTGTCAAACGCCTGTTCTCAGCTCCGCCCTGAACACCGTCTGTCCCGAATCCGGTCTTTTACCTTCATACGCGAAAGATGGCCCCGGCGATGAAGGGTAATCACGTTTTTGAATTTCAGCCGCAGTTCCTTCCGGCACAGCGTCCTTAATAGGAGCAGCCCAAAGCTCCACCGTTTCGCAGGGCATTACTTCGCTAAGGTAGTTAATATCCAGACGAATCTGTGACGCCTTTGTAAGGATATCCATGTTGGTAACATCCTGTATCCATTGTATATAGCGGGCGTTGTTCGCGTGGCCGTAAAAATCTATGTCTGAATATTGCGCGCTTCGTCCCGTGATTCTTACAAGGTCTTCTCTTGGATCAAGCCCTAAACCGGACGGAAAGGCATCGCGCCCCGTGTTGTGCGGCAAGGCGTCTACAAGCTGCTGAACCCTCAAGGGTCTGCGCTTTTCAACATCCAGCACAAGCCAGCATCCGCGGCCCCGGACAATCGCTTTCCCCTGAGCGTCCTTAATTTCATAATCACGCAGGGCAAAAAGTTTTTCCGATCTGCGCGGCCAGGTGCTTACCTCGACAGTTTCCCCGTAAGCCGCCCGGCGTTCAATAAAAAGCGAAAGCCGCGAAAGTATCCATGCCTGTCCTGACCGCGCCATAGCATCCCGCCCTACCATAAGATCCGCCGCGTGGCTTATGGCCGCTTCCTGGAAAAAATTAAAAACGCTCGCCAGGGTAAGCCTGTCTGAGCGATCCACGCATCCAAAGCGTATGTCTGTTGTTTCCTTCCAAATGTCCAACATAAGAGGATTAATTTTATCAGTAATTGTAAGAAACTTCTATGCTTCCTTTAATTCCTTCTTCACTTCATCAAGGCGCTTTGTAAGTGACGCAATGGTTCTTTCAAGGCGTAATTTTTCTTTTTCAAGGCTCTGGCGCGGATCTTCGACTTCCGGTTTTTGACGCAGGGCGATCTTGACCGTATCGGGGCTTCTGCCGGAGAGCAGGGAACTTTCCGCGGCCTGGCGCTTTTCCTCGTTGGTGATGCCCGCAAGGAAGCGCATGTTATCGGGGCCGGTTTTTGGGTTTAAGTTGTATTGGTGCATCCGCACCGCCAGGTTTGCGGCCTGCCGCGGAATGCAGAGCACCCTGTCAATGTAGTCTTCGTAGCGGCCGCCTATTTCAGAGCATAGCTCCCTGGCCCTTAATAGCAGCTCGCCCAGCTCTTTTACAAGGTTTCCGTTTTCTGTTAAATACTTTTTCCGTATAACGCCGGTTAATTCTTCCAGCTCCTCAGATCCAGAGAAAACATTTTTATAGATCTTTTTCTTTTCTGCCTTTTCAAGAAGCCCGTGAAGTATGGCCCAGAATTCCGCGGTGTGCGCCCTCGGTGAAAGATGCCCTCCCCTCGCGCAGGCGTGGAGGTGATGCGCGTATTCGTGAATGGCGGTATACATCAATAAGTTATCGTCCGAAAAGTTGCGGTTGTGAATTATTATTTCTCTGGCGTCTGGCTTGTAAAGGCCGTTTACCTTTTTACTTTTCTTGCCGGAAAAAATCACGGAAAAATCCAGCGGGGCGTCTTCAATGACAAGCAGTTTTTCTTTTACCTGATCCTGGTTCACCGCTAAACTTTACCTTAACGCGCCGGTTTTTTCCAGAGCCAGCACAGCCGCCGCCACACAGGCGGTTTCGGTACGCAGCGCGCGGCTTCCCATCGAAAGGCGGACGAAGCTTGCCTTTTCAAGCTCATCCCGCTCCCTGTCCGACCAACCGCGCTCAGAGCCAACTGCCAGAACCACTGCCCTTCCATACGCCGATAGCAGAGAAAATGTCCCGTCGGGACACACATTATCAAGCGCAACAAGCAAGGGAAAGCGATGAATGCCTGCCCCGATGTGAAGGCTTCCCGCGCCCCCGCTTTTGCCAAGCGAGGGCTTTTCCCAGGGGCGCTCCGCAAGCCAATTTTCCAGACTGTCGAAAACGGACAGCGCCGGTATTGTGGTATCCCTGGCCTGGACAGCGCCTTCAATAAGAGCGGCCTCCGCGCCGCCATCGGCAAACAGTTTAGTGTCGCGGTAACTTTTCTCGCCAAGCTCGGTTCCGATTAGATCAACGGCTTCAATCCCCAAATTGGAAAGATCCCTTAAAAGCCGCTTAATTTGTATGGGCCTTGGAAACCCGACGGCGATTCGTATGGGAAAATGCTCAGGCGGTTCTTGTTTTAGATCCAATGAATAAATGACAGAGCCGTCCAGCCTTATCGATTCAATGCGTCCAAGGCCGAGACTCCCTCCCAGGACGCCGGCGTCAAAATTGTCCCCGGCTTTTTTGTGCAGCACTTTCAACAGATGTATGGTACGCTCGTCCCGCCGCGCCAGGGGCTTTCCTATTTCAGCCGGCTTAAATAGGATAATATTCACGGGAAAATTATAACATGGATACCAACGAAATTCTTGTCGTTTACGGCGGCGATATAAGCGGGATGGCGATTGCCCTTGCCCGCGAAGCAAAACTCGCCGAATTGATAGGAGACCGTAGCAAGCGGATTGGCATAAAGCCAAACCTGGTAACGGCCAGTCCGGCTTCAGGCGGCGCTACTACCCATCCAGAAATCGCGGCGGGGCTTATTTCATACCTGAAAGAAAACGGCTTCAACAATTTAGTGATCCTTGAAGGCGCGTGGACAGGAGCGTCCACCTCCGACGCTTTCAAGATCTGTAAATACAGCGAACTTGCCAAAGCAAGCGGGGCAGAGCTCATTGATACCAAGCAGGACAAAAGCCGCGCCTGCGATTGCCGCGGCATGGAAATTAAGATCTGCGAAAGCGCCCTGGCGGTTGATTTTATGATCAATCTGCCGGTTATGAAAGGCCACTGTCAGACTCTCGTAACCTGCGCCCTAAAGAACAACAAGGGGATCATTCCCGATTCGGAGAAACGCCGCTTTCACGCCCTGGGCCTGCACAAACCAATAGCCCACTTAAACACCGTGGCGCGTAACGATTTCATCATCGTTGACGGGATATGCGGCGACCTTGATTTTGAGGAAGGCGGAAACCCGCTGTACGGAGGACGTATGTTTGCCGCGCGGGACCCGGTGCTGTGCGACGCCTGGGCGGCGGCACAAATGGGTTACACCGTTCAGGATATTCCCTACATCGGCCTGGCGGAAAAACTGGGAATCGGAAGCGCCGACATAAGCAAAGCAAAAGTGCGCGAGTTAAACAGCGCCAAGCAAGCCGCCGCTCCTATGCCATCGGGCAAGGTAAGGCAGCTTGCCGCCTTCATTGCGGAAAACAACGCGTGCAGCGCCTGTTACGCCTCGCTGGTTTTCGCCCTTTCGCGCATCGGCCAAGGCGCCGCGCGCGAGTGGACAACCAGGCTGAAAGAGAAGTTCTGCGTGGGCCAGGGCTACAAGGGAAAGCAGGGAACGCTGGGAATCGGGCAGTGTACATCCTCTTTTAAGCTGTCCTGCCCCGGCTGTCCGCCTTCGGGGGCGGATGTACTGGCTTTTTTGCGAGGAGCTTTGGGCGGTACAACGGCGCATAAGCGGTAAATGCTGAAAATAAACGCAATACAGGCGACATAAACACAGTAAAGGCCTTGAAAAATACCGCTAATTTTGCTACTTTACCCTAATTGACTTAACCGTTTATTAATCCAAGAGAAGATCACCAAGGAGTATTAATTTTTATGGGCGCCGACGAAAGCCTGACAAAAGTACAAATGATGCGGAACATCGGAATCAGTGCGCATATAGATTCGGGAAAGACCACCCTTTCCGAGCGCATATTGTTTTACACAAAAAAAATCCATTCCATTCACGAGGTTCGGGGCAAGGACGGAGTTGGAGCCACCATGGATCACATGGAGCTTGAGCGTGAAAGGGGAATAACAATTCAGTCCGCCGCTACCCAGGTTGAATGGAAAAATCACACGATTAACCTTATCGACACCCCCGGACACGTGGATTTTACCATTGAAGTCGAGCGCGCCCTGCGGGTGCTTGACGGAGCGGTGCTTGTTCTCTGCGCAGTCGGCGGGGTTCAGTCCCAGTCCATCACTGTGGACAGGCAGCTCAAGCGTTACCACGTCCCGCGCATCGCTTTTGTAAACAAGTGCGACCGCACGGGGGCGAATCCCTTTAAAGTAAAAACCCAGCTCCGCGAAAAACTGGCCCTTAACGCCGTTTTGATACAGATTCCGATTGGGCTTGAGGACAAGCTTGAAGGCGTAGTCGATCTTATTTCCATGAAGGCGATTTACTTTGACGGCGAACAGGGAACGGAGCTCCGCTACGCCGAGATTCCGGCCCACATGAAACAAGACGCGGAAAAGCATCGCGAAGAGCTGATCGATGAGGTTTCAATTTTTTCCGATGAACTGGCGGAAAGATTTATTTCCGGCGAGGCGATATCCGAGGAGCTGCTCCGCGCGGCCATACGCAAGGGAACGCTGGCTGAGGGTTTCGTTCCTGTCATGCTTGGTTCCGCCTATAAATTCAAGGGTATTCAGCCCCTTCTTGACGCCGTAAATGACTTCTTACCGAATCCGACAGAGGTAAAGAACTACGCCTATGACATCGACAAAAGCGAAGAACAGAAAGAACTGTTTTCGGATGAAAAAAGCCCAACGGTAGCGCTGGGTTTCAAGCTCGAAGACGGCCAGTACGGCCAGCTCACCTACGTCAGGGTTTATCAGGGCACCCTTAAAAAAGGCGAAGAGCTGATGAACACCCGTTCCAGAAAAAGGTTCAAAGTGGGGCGGCTCGTGCGAATGCACGCCGACAGCATGGAAGACATAAACGAGGGCGGGCCGGGAGACATCGTCGCCCTTTTCGGCATTGACTGTGCCTCAGGCGACACCTTTTGCGGCGGCGGCCTTAACTACGCCATGAGCTCAATGTTTGTGCCGGAACCGGTAATTTCCCTCGCCATTATGCCCAAGGATAAAAAAAGCTCCGATCAGCTCGGCAAAGCCCTCGGACGTTTTACAAAAGAAGATCCGACTTTTCGCAGCTATGTGGATCCGGAATCCAACCAGTGCATTATTCAGGGCATGGGGGAGCTGCACCTGGAAGTTTACATTGAAAGGATGCGAAGGGAATACAAGGCCGAAGTGGATATAGGGAAGCCGCAGGTTGCGTACAGGGAGACCATTACCCAGCGCGCGGATTACAACTATACCCACAAAAAGCAAACCGGCGGCGCTGGCCAGTTCGGAAGGGTGGCGGGTTACATGGAACCGTTTGCATCAGGCGATTACGAATTTGTCGATAACATAAAGGGCGGCACAATTCCCACTGAATTTGTCCCCTCCTGCGACAAGGGCTTTAAGGAAGCTGTAAAAAAAGGGAGCCTTATCGGCTTTCCGGTGGTCAATATCCGCTGTGTTATAAACGACGGCCAGAGCCACCCTGTAGACTCTTCCGACATCGCGTTCCAGCAGGCCGCCATCGGCGCTTTCAGGGAAGCTTACATGAAGGCCAGACCCTGCATACTGGAACCCATCATGAAAGTAGCGGTTGAAGGCCCGACGGAATTCCAGGGAAACATTTTCGCGTCAATAAATCAAAGACGGGGCGTTATCTCCGCGTCAACAGAAGACGGCGCTTTCTCCAAAGTAGAGGCCGAAGTTCCCCTTTCAGAAATGTTCGGTTATTCAACCGTACTCAGATCCCTCACCCAGGGCAAGGCTGAGTTTACAATGGAATTTACAAAATACGGCAAAGTCCCGCAGAGTATTTCCGAAGCCTTAATCAAGGAGTATAAAAATGGTTAAAGAAGAATTAATACAGCACAGCCCGGTGCGGGTTTTAATGAATTCCATTCACGGCGGGCTAAAAACAGGAGAATTGGGATTGATAGCTTCTCCTTCGGGCATTGGAAAGACATCGGTACTTGTTCAGATCGCAATGGACAAATTACTGCAAGACAAAAAGGTAATACACATTTCATTTACCAGACACACGAATTATGTCCTGGCCTGGTACGAGGATATCTTTGATGAATTTATAAAAAAGAAAAATCTGGAAAACGAAAAGGATGTTAAAACCAACATAGAAAAAAACCGTGTGCTGATAAAATTTACGCAGGGGGGAGTTACCAGCGATCAAATATTAAAAAGCATAAGGGCATTAATCAAGTCCGGCTGTTTTAACGCCGAGGTAATTATTATCGACGGTTTTGATTTTTCCGCAGCCGAAGAAGGCCACATTGCCGCTGTCAAATCATTTGCCTCGGAAATGGGAGTATGCTGCTGGTATTCCTGTAACGTAACCGGTGAAAAAGCGCATCCCGACCAGTCATCCGATCAAATTTATGATCAAAGGAACATTCCTCTGGTTTTAAAAGACTGCGCTGATCTTTTTGATGTAATAATAGTTCTTGAGCCAAAAAGCGATCACATAGAGCTGACCGTTTCCAAAGACAGGGATATTTATAATCCTGAACACCTTGCGCTTAAACTTGATCCAAAGACTTTGCTGATTTTGGAAACCTAGCCCTATGACGCGGGGCATATTTATAGCGGGAAATGATTCTTCTCTTTTTACAGCGATAGCCGCGGAGACGGCAAAGAGGGTTGATTCTTTTGCCGCCGCCGTCATTCCCAACCGCTTTTCTCAGCGGGACGGCGGGCTGCCGCCAAGAGCGGATCTTCCCGCCGGAGCAATTTCCCTTTCCTGGAACCCGGCAAGCCCCATTTCCGCCCGTACGGTTCTGCTTGCGGCGGAAAACCGGCTTGGTAAAATAAACGACTGCGTTCTTGTTTGCTCACCGCCGGCTGTTTACAGGCCGCCTGACGGCCTTACGCCGGAAGAAATTGAAATGCTTGTAGACGATCATATTAAGGGGTGGTTCTTTTTAATAAGGGAACTGGCAGTATATTTTCGCCGCGCGGCTTCCGGCTCCCTTTCTTTTGTTGTAAACGAAGTCAAGGGCGAAAAAAATATTCACTCTGATCTGCTTGGGCCTTCGGCGGCTTCATGCTTCGCGAATTATTCAGGCGCTGTCCTAGCCTCGTCCGCCGGTGAACCATTCCTGACGATGGGTTTTTCGGGCCCTGAAACAAGCGAAAAGAGCCAGTTTGCGTCCTGGCTCTTTAAAATTATTGACGAAGGTTCAAAGAAAAATTCCGGCCGCTGGAACAAGTTTTCCAAGTTTCCGTTTTTGGGTTAGTAAGGCTATTTATACACTAGATACGCCCATGAATATTGTGGTCTAGGATTCCAATATGTTCTGATACGCAATCTATAATTGTCTGCCTTGACAATCACCATAAGCCCATAAGACGGGTCCTTGTTCTGCATTTCCGCGGTGACAAGAGACCTTATATCAGGCCAATATTGATCACTAAGTTCTTTGCCCCCAGCGTCGGGTGGCACGAAAGTCATTCCCTTAAAGTATTTATCATAAAGCGTATTACCCACGCTATCCTGAGTTGCCGCAGTATACTGCACAGACTCTAAAACCTTAAACCGCGGTTCAGGCTCGTCACTTTTGCAACTAGCGACTAACCCTATCAGCAATACTACGCCAACGATAGCCAACAGATGACGTGAAATATGCTTCTTCATACAATCCTCCAAAAAAGTAAGTGTTCGGTTAAAAACCGGATGATTATGATTTAATACTGTTTTTCGATACCTGTCAAAAAAAAAGAAAAAATATATGACATTTCTCATAAATTTAGGCGGAACCCGCTCAAAACAAGTCCAGCTCAGTCTGGTGGTTTCTGTCTTTTTCTTCCAGAGTGGACATAAACTCAAATATTTTTTCATTATCGAAGACTATATTATTTTTATTGCAAGTCTCAAGAAAAATCTTCATAAGCTCTCTGTTATTATCGCTTGAAATAACATAGCTGTTCCCGTACTTTCTCTCATACTTGCCCCGCAATCCCGGGAAATGCATGTCCAGCATTTTGTAGTAATACTCACGGTTCCCTTCCCGCAGGGTCATGCCCATTCCAAAGCAGAGGATGCCGTAAACATCCGCCTCAACGCAGTAGCCAAGAATTCCCCGTATGTTTTCAGCGGTGTCATTTATAAACGGAAGAAGGGGACAGAGCCAGACCACGGTTTTAATTCCGTTGTCCCGCATAATCTTTAAGGTTTCAAAACGTTCACGGCTTGCGCAGACATTTGGCTCAACAATTTTACAGAGATCCTCATCAAAGGTGGTAAGGGTTGTTTCAACAACACATTTTGCCTTCCGGTTAATACTTATTAAAAGATCAAGATCACGCCGTATTAAATTTGATTTAGTCTGGATCGCAAGGCCGAATCCGTACTTTTCAATTATTTCTAAACATGCCCTTGTGTTTTTAAGGCTTTCGTCAATAGGTATGTAGGGATCGCTCATGGCGCCGGTTCCTATCATGCACCTTTTGCGCTTTGATTTAAGTTTTTCTTCCAGCAACTCAGGCGCGTTTATTTTTATTTCCACGTCTTCAAAATCGTGATCCATGTTGTAGCAGCGGCTTCTTGAATCGCAGTAAATACAGCCATGTATGCAGCCACGGCACAGATTCATGCCGTTCTTGGAGGAAAGGATGCCTTTAGCTGGCTTAAAGTGCATGGTTCAATGGAACTTCTAAAAACCAGTATTCGTCAAGTAGAACTTGCCGGATAGATTCCAGAAGAAAAATACATATTATGTTATGAAAGACAAAAAGAAAATAGTAGCAATTAATTCAAATTCATTATACTATAAGTGAAAGAATGGCCTCGAAGGAGCACTTTATGAAAAAAGGGACTTTTTTTGCATTAGCAGTATTCATCATTTGTGTTCTCAATGCGTGTACGTCGTTAGGATCTTTGAAATACCCTGAGCCGTCATTTGAAAAATCTTCCGCTTATGTGATTGATTCTGTTAAGGCAAAATCGCGTATTAAGGATTATGTAAAATTACATAATTTTACAAATAAATCAGACCTAAGTTTTTTTGTTTATGTACATCATCCCGGAACCCGTGAATGGCTTCTGTACGGTATTGGTACTCTAAAAGATCTCGGCGATACGGATACTATTGACTCTGACGTGAGAAATATCAAGAATTTCCGTTATTTTGCCATTGAATCAAAAGACGGAAACACTTATCAATATCAATACTATGCGCGTAATAATGATTTACACATAAACATTTTAGATATGTAGAATTCCGCTTATATATTTTCTCCTCTTTTTCTGCTATTGTAACGGCATGTCCAAAGAACCCCTTTTCCTGATTGACGCCTACGGCCTTATCTACCGTTCGTACTTTGCTTTTCTCAGCCGGCCCCTGATGAACCCGGCGGGGAAAAACGTGTCCGCTTTATTTGGTTTTGCCAGAACCCTGGTAACCCTAATAGATTCAGGCGCTCCGACTATTAAATGTAACAAAAACAACGATGAGCTTCTGACAAAGCAGGAAACGGTTTTGAAGAAGCCGCTGAGACTTGCGGCGGTATTCGACTCGCTGACCCCTACTTTCAGGCACAAGATGTACAGCGAATACAAGGCCACAAGGCAGAAGACGCCGGAAGACCTCCACGCGCAGGTTCCGCTGGTACAGGAGCTTCTTGAGGCCATGAATATCCCCTGCCTGAAAGCAGACGGTTTTGAAGCGGACGACATAATCGCGACCCTGGCTTTAAAATGCCGGGACGAAGGGCGGCAGTGCTATATCCTCTCATCAGATAAAGATCTGCTTCAGCTTGTTGGAAGCGGAACCTGGGAGCTAAGGCCGATCAAAGGGAGCGCGCTCCCTGAAAGCGGCGGCCTGCCTTATGAGCTGGTCGGCCCCGGCGAAGTCAAAAGCGAATGGGGAGTAAGCCCCGATAAAGTGCTGGATCTTCTTTCGCTTACGGGGGACCACTCCGATAACGTTCCGGGCGTAAAGGGCGTAGGGGAAAAAACCGCGGTGAAACTCATGTCCCGCTACGGTTCCCTAGACGAGATTTACAAGAACATCGCCGGTATAGAAGGGGCAATCGGGAAAAAAATAGCCGAGGGAAAAGAGAGCGCTTACTTTTCACGCTCCCTTATAAAACTGGACAGCGCCGTTCCCCTCGCGGTAAAAGAAATTGACGAACTTTCTATCGAAAAAATTGATCGCACAGCCGGCGCGCGCGTCCTGCTTCGGGAAGGTATACGCCAGAGCGCGAAACAGCTTGATCCGTCCGACCGAAGGTCGGCGGCGGTAGGCGCAAAAGAAAAGAACAACGCCGAAGGCAAAGCGGATGACACAGAAACGGTAAAAACCCCCGCCGAGGAAGAATCCGGCGAGAATATTGACCCTGCCCTGCTGGGCGATGGGGTTTACAAAACCATCCTGGATATAAAAGAGCTGCAGGCCCTTTTGGAAAAGGCAAAAAAACAGAAGCTCCTTGCCCTGGATTTCGAGACCGATTCCCTTGACGCCTGGAATGCCAGACCCATCGGCATATCCTTTGCGGTAAAACCAAAGGAAGCGTTTTACGCGCCTGTCGCGGCACACCAGGGTACGGATCCTTTTCTTGACGGCGAAAAAGTCAAAGCGCTTCTTGCGCCTTTTTTTGCCGACCCCTCAATGACAATCGTGGCGCATAACGCCAAATACGATTACAAGGTTTCACGCGGCTGGGGAATTGAACGCTGGCAATGCAAAATCTGGGACACAATGGTAGCCGCATGGGTGATTGATCCTGAGCGCGGCGGCTATTCCCTGGATTCCCTCGCGGTCTTTTATTTCGACATAAGCCCTATCGCGTATTACGCCGTTGTCCCCAAAGGCAAAACTTTCGACGCTGTTCCGCTGGAAACCGCCTGCCGCTATTCCGCCGAAGACGCGGATTTCTGCCTCAGGCTGAAATGCTGCCTGGAAAAGAAACTTGGCGAATCCGAAGCGCTTTTCAAAAACCTGGAGATGCCACTTCTGCCAATCCTCGCCGAAATGGAGGGGGAAGGCATCAGAATTGAAAAGGACATCTTAAAAAATTACGGGGAAGAGCTTGGTAAAGAACTGGAGAGCATACAGGCAAAGACTTTCAAACTTGTTGGTCACGAGTTTAACCTTTCTTCCACCCAGCAGCTTCAAAAAGTTCTTTTTGAGGAGCGAAAGCTTAAACCGGAAAAGAAAACCAAAACCGGCTATTCAACCGACGTGGCGGTTCTGGAAGAACTTGCGCGGGAAGACGAAGTCCCTGCCCTCATACTCAGGCACAGGACACTCTCAAAACTCAAATCAACCTACGTTGACAGCCTGCCGGTTCTGGCGGATAAGGACGACAGGCTGCACACCAATTTTGTGCAGACCGGAACCGCCACGGGACGGCTTTCCAGCCGCGAGCCCAACTTGCAGAACATACCCATCAGGGACGAAGAAGGCCGCCGCATCCGCGAAGCTTTCACCGCCAGGCCCGGCTGGGTTCTGATTTCCGCCGATTACAGTCAGATAGAGCTTGTGGTGCTTGCCCACCTGTCAGGTGATAAAAACCTGCTCTCTTCTTTTGTTGAGGGAAAGGACGTTCACGCCCGTACCGCCTCGCTGATTTTCGGGATGGAAGAAAAAGACATACAAAGCGAACAGCGGCGCATCGCGAAGACAATCAACTTCGGCGTCATGTACGGCATGAGCGCCTTCAGACTCGCGAACGAGCTTAACATAAGCCGCACCGAGGCCGCCGCTTTTATCGAAGCCTACTTTAAAACGTATTCCGGCGTAAGGGATTTTATCGAAAGCCTAATCGCCAAAACCGAAAAAACCGGCTGCGCGTCTACCATACTGGGGCGGCGTCGCTTTATACCAGCGATTAATTCGCGGAACAAAACCGAAAAGGCCGCCGCAGAAAGAGTCGCGGTGAATACGCCAATACAAGGCTCGGCGGCGGATATCGTTAAAACCGCCATGCTTAATCTGGACAAGGCCCTTACAGCGGCAAACAGCCCCGCGAAACTTCTTTTACAAGTGCACGACGAATTAATTTTGGAATGTCCTAAAGAAAAAGCAAAAGAAACGGCGGAGCTTGTCAGAAGGGAGATGGAAAACGCCGTGAAGCTTAAAATCCCGCTCAGGGTAAGCGTTGAAACCGGAAAGAGCTGGGGCGATTTTCATTAATTAACCGGAGGTTCTAATGACTCTTATTTCTGTTATTGCTATTGCCGCCTTCGCGGTATTGGTCATATTGTTTATATTGATCATCCTGATTCTCACCAGGCTTTATTCAAATAAGCAAGCCGATCTTTCGCCCCAAATTTTGGATTTGAAAAACGAGCTTGGCGAGCTTAAAACAAAACAGCTTGAAAGCCAGCAGGCTTCTCTTGCAAGCCAGCAGCAGCTCTTTCTGAATACCCAAAACTCGCTTGGCTCCCAAATGCAGCAAATGATGAACCTGATGGGACAAAGCCTTAATTCGGCGCAAAGCAATATCGCAAAGCAGCTAGACAATTCCAACCGCATAATAGGCGACATACATACCAAACTTGGCTCGCTGGAAACAACGGCCAAAAACATCCAGGACATCGGGAAGGACATTTCTTCCCTGCAAAATATCCTGCAAGCGCCGAAGCTCCGCGGAAATCTCGGCGAGTTATTTCTGGAAGACCTCCTTAAACAAATATTTCCCGAAGCAAATTACAAGATTAAATACAGCTTTAAGAATGGCACACAGGTAGACGCCATCATTATCCTGGGAGGAAATATAGTCCCTGTTGACTCAAAATTCCCGCTTGAAAGTTTCAGACGTCTTATAGCCGCGGATAACGAGGAAAACAAAAAAACATTCAGAAAGGAATTTATTTCAAGCGTAAAAAAGCGCATTGACGAAATCGCGGGCAAATACATTAACCCGGCGGAAGGGACTTTTGACTTTGCCATGATGTACATCCCAGCCGAAAATGTTTTTTATGAGACCATCATCAACGATTCTTCAACCAATAAGGACTACGAGCTTTTTTACTACGCCATGTCCAAGCATGTAATTCCGGTTTCGCCTAACAGTTTTTACGCTTACCTAATGGCGCTGGTTTACGGCTTAAAGGGATTCAAAATTGAGCAGGAAGCTAAAACAATACTTGGCGAGCTTTCGCAGGTTCAGGACAAATTCGGGAAATTCTTCAGCGATTACAGCCTCGTGGGAAAACACCTATCCAGCGCGATAGGCAGGTACAACGACACGGAAAAACACGCGGAAAAGTTGAACGACCAAATCAACAAAATCACGGGGCAAAGAACAGAACTCATCGGAGAATAATAAGAATTATTCGGTTCCTAAATTAACAACCGAATAATCCACAATTGTCCATATCTCGTCTCTTTTTTCGAGATACCAGGTATAGCGTTTTTTCTCCGTATAAGTGCCAACCCTGAAATATTCCAGCGCCGTAACCGTTCCCGACTGCCCGTTATGGGTAGTACGCTCAATGATAAAATTCATGGGAATAAGCGAAATATCCCCGTCTATCACGGAATTCTGCATATCCAGCCGGTACCGGGCAATCATCCTCTGGCGGCCCTCTTCGGATTCGGCGTTGTACTGCCGCCTCCGGTACGCGTCGCGTATAAGCATGGCTTCCAGGTCAAGGTAAAGAAAGAATTTTTCCCACTGGCTTTTCTGTCTGGCTGTCAGCATGTAAGTAACAACCTCGTCGGGAGGGAGTTTCTCACGGACAAGAACGGCGTTGGTTTCTACATCCAGTTCAAGCGGGATACCGTCCGGGCCGGGTATGAGCGCCGGCCTTATGTTAAGCGCAAGGCGGTTTGATAATATTCCTATGGTCTCAGGTTTGATTACATGGTAAAGCTCAGGGTAGATCATTGCCTGAACCACATAAGTACCGCTTTGAGTCAGAGCGGCGTAATTCTTCAGATCCTCGACAAAAGAAAAAGATTCACCCGGCTCTACGGAAACTTCCCTGAAGTAAACCTGCTGGCTCTGGCTCCGTTTGCGAACCAAAATATCCGCCGCTTCCACAACACGGTTGCTGTTTGTTCTAACGTCAAAATCCACGGAAAAAGCCCGCTCATCCGCCAATTTAAACCTGAATGTGTACGGGCTGTTGTTTGTTATCGTAACCTGAATAAAAATCGGGTCCTTTTCAAGGTAATATACCCGCTTGTCAAAATAACGAATGCTGAAATCAATCCCCGCCTCTGCCGCCGGAAGCAATGAAACAGCGCAAAAAACGAGCAGAATCATCATTAACGGACGAAAGTCCGGAGCATTTTTCCGATTCACATTTTACTCCTACTTCTATACTATAGTAATCGGTATACTGCGATGAATACCTTATCTTTTCCTTCATTGATAACGGCTAAAATTACCCGTTCTGCCGCCGTGCAAGAGGCGCTGAAAGCCCTGAAAAACGGCAAATTTCCCCTGCAAATCGAACACGCCGAGGGCGCTTTTCCCGGAATACTTATCTCCCTTATTTATGCCGCCACCGGCGGCAGAATTCTGGCGGTGGTTCCCACTGACGCCGAAGCAGCCCTGTTGGAGCAAGACCTCAGAAGCGCCAATAACCCTGTTTCAGTATTCCCGTGGTGGGGCGGAATGCCCTACCGCGATATGGCCTCTTTATCCGCCGTTTTCGGGGAGAGAATGCGGGTTCTGGCGGGCCTCGCGTCAGGCAATGACGGAATCGTGATCGCTTCCGAGCGCGCCTTCCTGACCCCCCTGCCGCCGCCTGACTACATCAGGGGGCTTCTTGTTACCCTTAAGCCGGGCAGCGGCATAGCAATTGGGAAAGAATCTATGGATTTTGACCCGACCGCGCTTGCGGAAATTCTGGTAAGTTACGGCTACACCAGAGTTCCCAGGGTACAGTTACGGGGAGAATTCGCCCTGCGAGGAGAGGTTCTTGATATTTTAATGGGAGAAGAGAGCGAAGCTTACCGTATTCTTTTTGATTTTGACCGTATTGAGTCAATCAGGCGCTTTGAGCCTTTAAGCCAGAGCGGCATGGAAAAAAGAAATGAGCTTGTTATTCACCCTTTCAAAGAGCTGGTCTGGACAGAAGATCGCGTTGAGGCGTTAAAAGCCAACCTTGAAAGCTTTGAGGAATTCCCGTCAAACGGGAAAGAAATACTGGAAGAGCTAAAGACCCGCCGCGCCATTAACGGCGAAGAATACCTTTTCCCCCTGGCTTTTCAAAAACCCGCCACACTCGCGGATTATTTTTTTCAGTCCGCAAACGAGAGCAAAGGGCTGGCAGTCTACCTTGAGCGGGAACGGCTGGAGAACGCGCAGGAAAGCCTTGAGAAAGAGTATCAGAGCCTGTATTCCAAAGCGCGAAGGAGCAAGGAAATCCCGCTTCCCAATCGTATACTTCTTAACTTCAAAGAGCTTTCCTCCTCCATTCCCCGCTGTATTTCTTTTGCTTCACTAAAAAGAGGTGGTGAAGAAAACGTCTTGTGCATAAATGCCGCCTGCGATCCGCCAAGAAGTTTTTTCGGGAACGTGAACTACCTGAAGGAAGAATTTGCCTCCCTTAAAAAGCAAGGCTGGAATCTTGCGGTGGCCGCTGAATCCGATGTCCAGGCGGGACGAATCGCTGAACTCTTAAAAGACGAGGATGTTTCTGTCGGCGCGCTGCCCTTCTCATCCGGCTTTGCTTTACCCGACATCAAGTTCATGCTCATCCAGGAAAACGAGATCTTTGGCCGCCGCCGCCGTCCGCCCAAATCCCTTAAAACCGCGCGGAGCGCCGCAATCGACACCTTTGTAGAGCTCAACCCCGGCGATTACGTGGTTCATGTGAATTACGGCATCGGGCTCTTCAAGGGCATTGAGCGAATAAAGGCGCTTGGTAACGAAAGGGACTACATAAGCATAGAGTACGCTGGGGAAGAAACAGTCTTTGTGCCCATTGAGCAGGTAAACCTGGTTCAGCGTTACATCGGCAACGAGGGCAGCCCTCCCCGCCTGGACACACTTGGTTCCAAAAGCTGGGAAAACCGCAAGGGCCGCGTTAAAAAGTCCGTGGAAGACATAGCGGAAAAACTCCTGGCTCTTTATTCCAGGCGCCGCCAGTCGCAGGGCTTCGCCTTTCCGAAAGACACCGAATGGCAGACCATGTTTGAGGCGGCCTTCCCGTTTGAAGAAACTGAAGACCAGCTCCGCTGCGTGGAGGAGATCAAAGCCGACATGGAAAGCCCGCATCCCATGGACAGGCTCATCTGCGGGGACGTTGGCTACGGAAAAACCGAGGTTGCGGTGCGGGCCTGCTTTAAGGCGATAATGGGCGGCAAGCAAATCGCGTTTCTCGCGCCCACCACGATCCTTACGGAACAGCATTATGAAAATTTTCAGGAAAGGTTCAGCCAGTTTCCGGTTAAGCTGGCGATGCTCTCGCGTTTTGTAGACAAAAAAAGCGTCCGCAAAACTCTTGAAGAATTAAAGAACGGAGACATCGATCTGTTGGTCGGCACGCACAGGATAATTCAAAAAGACGTGGCTTTTAAAAATTTGGGCTTAATCGTAATAGACGAGGAACAGCGTTTCGGCGTTAAAGACAAGGAGCGGCTAAAAGAGCTTAAGAACAACGTTGACTGCCTCACCCTTTCGGCGACACCGATTCCCAGAACCCTGCACATGAGCCTTCTTAAAATCAGGGACATGAGCCTTCTTGCGACACCGCCCCAGAACCGCCATCCCATAGAAACCACGATTGAGGAATTTAACGAGGAGCGCCTTGCAAAAGCCATACGCCAGGAAGCTGAGCGCGGCGGTCAGGTGTTCTTCCTTCACAACCGCATAGAAACCCTGCGCGAGACAAGAACAAAAATTCAGCGCCTCTTGCCTGAGATACTCGTGGAAACCGCGCACGGTCAAATGGACGCCCAGGATCTTGAGGACGTGATGCACCGATTTGTTCACGGTGGTTTTCATGTTCTGGTTTCCACGACGATCATTGAAAACGGAATAGACATTCCCAACGTAAACACAATCATCATTGACCGGGCGGACATGTACGGAGTCTCGCAGCTGTACCAGCTCCGCGGGCGCGTCGGGCGCTCGGATCGCGTGGCCTACGCTTACCTTTTCTACCCAAAGGAAAAAGCCCTTTCCGAAGTCGCGATGAAGCGCCTGCAGGTAATCTCGGACTTTACCGAGCTGGGCTCAGGCTTCAAAATCGCCATGAAGGACATGGAGATCCGCGGCGCGGGAAACCTTCTGGGCAGGGAACAATCGGGAGACATTTACTCCGTTGGTTTCGATCTTTACATCCGCCTTCTTGACGAGGCTGTAAAGAAACTTGAAGACACTCACTACGAAGCAGAAATCGAAACTTTAATGGAGCTTGAATATTCAGGCTTTATTCCTGATACTTACATAGATTCGGCCCAGGAAAAAATGGAAGTCTATAAAAAAATCGCCGCCGTAAGACAACGCGAGGAACTTGAAAGCCTTTCCGCAGAGCTCATCGACCGCTTTGGCCCGCCGCCGGACGAGGCCGCTTCGCTGCTTGCCCTTGCGGAACTTCGCATTATTTGCAGGGAGCTTTCCATTTCTTCTCTAAAAGAGCGCGGCGGCATGGTGCGCGCCGAATTCGCGAAGGTCGCGAAAGTTAAGGTCGATCGCCTGGTGCGGCTTATGAAGGAATCTTCCGGCAAAGTGAAGCTGGATCCGAAAGCGCCCAACGTGGTTATCTTTGCCGCGGGCAGCATTGGCCTTAAAGAAAAAAGCGAGTTTATTCGTGAAAAGCTGGCTACTTTGGCCTGACATGGTTGCCAGCTTTTCACGCGAGAAAAACTCGCGACACTGGCCGGTTGAATCCAGAACAAAACAAGGAGCATAAGTTGAGCATCAGAGCTGTGGTTTTTGATTATGGAAATGTGATTTCTCTTCCGCAAGATCCAAAAGTAATGGATGAACTTGCGGAGCGAGTAGGAGTTGAAAGAGACAAGTTTGAATCAACACTCTGGTCTTTACGCGGCGAATATGACCGCGGAACCATCGGCGCAAAAGAATATTTCAAAACCGTCCTTTCCAGCCTTGCTGTTTTTACGGACGAAAAAACTATTGAAGAGCTTATAGAGATAGACACTAACAGCTGGAAAAACATCAACACAGAAACGGAAGCCCTTATGAAAGATCTCAAGGCTGCAGGGTATATGGTTGGGATACTTTCAAATATGCCGCATGATTTTCTTGTCTGGGCCAAAATGAATATTCCGGTTTTCTCCCTTCCGCATTTCGGCCTTTTTTCATGCGACGTGAGCCTTATAAAACCCGAAGAAGCGATCTACAGAAAGCTGCTTTCCATGCTCGACCTTAAAGCTGACGAGCTTGTTTTTTTTGACGATAAGGCGGAAAATGTAGCAGGCGCCAGGGCCGTGGGCATGGAAGCCATACTTTGGAAGAATGTTGAAAGCGCCAGGCGTGAGTTAATTTCCATGGGCGTAAAACTGTAATAGTAATAAGGGAGTCTTTTGTAGTTATGGTAAAAACCATATTAGCGTTTGCCGTTACAATACTTGTACTTATTCTTTTCACTCCAATTGGAATCGTTTGCATGGTTTTTAGTCTTTTGGGCCTTAAAAAACCTATGTCCTGGGTTGTTTATATGATAGCCCAAATCTGGGCGCGAATCATTATTCTGGTTACAGGCTGCGCCATGGATGTGAAAGGTAGGGAAAACATCCCCCCAAAAGGCGGCGTTTGCTTCGTTTCCAACCATGTAGGGATTTTTGACATTATTCTAGCGCTTGCCTACTCAGGCCGCCCTTTCGGCTTCATCGCGAAGAAAGAACTGCTTTTTTTGCCGTTTATCGACGTCTGGATTTACATGCTCGGCGGTCTTTTTATCGACCGCGTAAATATCCGCAAAGCCAAAAGAACTATCGATCACGGGATTGAAAAACTTCAGAAAGGCTGGAGCATGCTTATTTTCCCCGAAGGGACGCGCAGCAAGGGCCAGGGGCTCTTGCCGTTCAGGTCAGGCGCTATTAAGCTGGCCACCAACTCACTCGTTCCCATTGTTCCCATAGCTATAGCCGGAAGCTACGAAGTGTTTGAAAAGGATTACCGTGTTCATGGCGTCCCGATAAAGATGGTCTTTTGCCCCGTCATTAATACTTCCGAGTTGAGCGCCGAAGATCGCCGCCACTTGCTGCCCGATCAGGTTCGTTCCGTTATCGAAGCCGCCCTTGACAGCTAAAATTAACAAATCGTAGAATAATTAATCGCGTAAGCCACTATATGCGTTAGCTTACCGAGAAGAAAGATCCTCACGCAGAGGCGCAAAGAACGCAGAGGGTCATGAGCAATAAGAAAGCTAGATTCATCTTTCATATTTATTTTGTTATGAAAATAAAAACATGAAAGAGATAAAAAAAATTGAAAATAACGCACCGCTCTCTGCGTCCTCCGCGAGCTCTGCGTGAGGATATTTTGTAAAAAATTCTTGTAAATATTTGGGTGTTCCAAAATACAAGAATTTAAAATCCCAGATCTTTCCCGATAAGGATCACCTTGATCCGTCCCTTGGGCCTGCAGATCCTCGTGCGTACTATAAACGTGCAGACGGACTCAGGCGAAAGGCAGTCGGCGCAGGCGCCTGTTTCATTGCATGGGGTTTTAATATTCGGGAAACGCTGAGTATTTGCCGGCGCGGCAATTGTTCTGGCACGGTTGGCGGCGTCCATAACGGTCTTGGCTACCTTGTTCATCCCCGCTACCACAATGACCTGTTTGGGGCCGTAAATCATCGCGGCCACTCTGTTGCCGAAGCCGTCGATATTCACCAACTGCCCGTCCTCGCTTATGGCGTTTGTCCCTGTAAGGTAGGTGTCGCAGAGCAGGGCCTTGCGCATCAGTTCCGTCCGCTCCTCAGGCGACGTTGCCTTGTCCCTGTCGATGACCTTGTAGCCCTTTTCGACGGCAAGGCCTTGCAGGTTAAGGCCCACCGTAGTCATGGAGCCGCCCCAGGAAATAACGTCCGTCTTTGGAATAAGGGAGAATACCTTTTCCACCGCTTCACCTGTCTCGGAAAAATACCACGCCTCAAAAAACCGGCTTTCCAGCGCCTTTGCCACCTTAGGCCCCAATTTGTCGTAACGTAATTCCATTGGTGTTTTCATACATATCTCCTTATTATTAAAATGAATGACTCAATAAGCAAAAATTACCGCCGAATCGCCGTGAGCGCCAACAAGTTCCTGGGTAACTGGGTTAACCATTAGATCCATTGCTTCAAGGGGAATCGCGCCCAGAAGGACTGTTCTTGCGCCAGGAATGACCGCGGCGTTAACAGATGCGTTGCGATTCTTCCACATAATATCTACCGGCTCCGTTTCATCGTATGGCACCCGCTGTCCGTTAGCGACATAGGCAAATTTCTTATTTATTACGGTAAGCCCCAGTTTTTGCTGCAGTTCCTCGTTGATGACCAGCGTGATCGCCCCAGTATCTACCACCGCCTGAACGGTTAGCGAGCGCACTTCATTTTCTTCAATTAGCCCTTCCCTGGCATTCCCCGCATCGCGTGAATTTTTTAAAGTAATTTCCGCATAAGTAGTTCCCATCTCAAAACTCCTACCTTGTTAAGTTTAGCAGCTTTTCCTCTTGTTGGAAAGCTGCACCCATATACTGCACCAGGATGGGAATTGCTTCGGTTTTTTGTCAAAATTCCTCAACCCGCCGCCTAACTAGACGCCGAAGCCCCAGACGGTTACAGTCAAGCTATGAACAAGTACCTGATTGAGGGCGGATACCGGATAAGCGGTACTATTAAAGCCAGCGGAAACAAAAACGCCGCCCTGCCCTGCATCGCCGCCGCCCTTCTGACCGACGAACCGGTAATACTGCGAAATATTCCCGACATTGAAGATGTTCAGGTAATGCTTGCCGTGTACCGTTCCCTTGGGGGCAAAGCTGAATCCCTTGAGCCTAATACCTGGCGGTTAAGCATAGGAAATATTATTTCCTCGGAAATTCCGGCTGAGTACGCCGGGAAAATACGCGCCTCCATCCTCTTTGCCGGCTCCCTCCTGGCAAGAACCGGCAGAGTGGTGCTGCCCCCGCCCGGCGGGGACGTAATCGGCCGCCGCCGCCTGGACACCCACTTCCTTGTCCTTACCGAGCTTGGAGCGCAGGTCGAGATTAAGGACACTTTTATTTTTACCAGCACGGGCCTTAAAGGGGCGGATATTTTCCTCGACGAGGCGTCTGTAACGGCTACGGAAAACGCTGTTATGGCCGCGGCGCTGGCCGCCGGTGAAACCATCCTGACCAACACCGCAAGCGAACCCCATGTGCAAGATCTCTGCCGCATGCTTTGCGCTATGGGCGCCGGCATTGAGGGCATTGGTTCCAATATCCTCAAAATAAGAGGGGTAGAAAAACTTCGCGGCTGTGAGTTCGCGATAGGCGCTGACTTTATGGAAGTGGGCTCCTTTATCGGCCTTGCGGCTGCCACACGCGGGGAGCTCTTTATCGAAGGCGCAAGACCTTCCGATCTCAGGCCGGCAAAAACGGCGTTCGGTAAGCTTGGGATAGTGTGGGAGCATGAAGGCACTACAATCCATGTACCCGCCAAACAGACTCTTGAAGTGAATTGCGACCTCGGAGGCATGATCCCTAAAATTGATGACGCCCCATGGCCTGGGTTTCCACCCGATCTAACCAGCATCATTACCGTTGTTGCCACTCAAGTTACAGGAACAGTTCTTATTCACGAAAAGATGTTTGAATCCAGAATGTTCTTTGTGGATAAACTAATCGGCATGGGCGCGCGTATCGTGCTTTGCGATCCCCACCGGGCGGTGGTGTCCGGCCCCACTCGCTTGACGGGTTCGGAACTCCAAAGCCCCGATGTTCGGGCCGGTATGGCTATGGTAATAGCCGCCATGACCGCCGAGGGCAAAAGCCAGATCGACAACGTGTACCAAATAGAGCGGGGTTATGAGAATATCGTTGCAAGGCTCTCGTCGCTGGGCGGAAAAATAAGCGCGGTACCATAGAGGTCATTGGCTAACGCTGCCGGTAAATATCAGCCGCAGTTTCTTCCATGCTCATCCCGTAATAAAGATAGCCGTAAACAGAGGCGGCGGACAGAACCTGGCGTCCGTATTCCCTTGTTTCACTGAACTCCACGCTTTCAAGGAAAATGTCATGCGGAAGCCCGCCGCCTGCCTGCTGGCCGTCCGCAGCCAGCCAGCGCCGCACCCTGCCCATGCCGCCGTTATACGCCAGAAGAGCCAGCATTGGGTTTCCCATTTGCCCGATAAGGTAGCGCATATAATATGAACCGATGTGAATACTCGTCTCCGGATCTTTCAGGTTTATTTCCGGAACGCGGTAATCCGGCCCTCCGCTTCTGGCTATGCGGCCGGCCATATCTTCGGCGGTGGGGGCCATGAGCTGGACAAGGCCCACCGCTCCGGAGCGGGAAACCACGTCGCTTACAAAGTAGCTTTCTGTGCGGATAAGCCCGTAAAGTATTTCCGCTCCCAGTTCCGCTTCTCCTGAGTATTTTTCTATTAGCTCCTTATATGGCTGCGGGAATAGCAGAAAAAGATCCTGCCGGGCTAATTCATAATCTTTTCGGCTGGTATATCTGGAAACAAGATCAAGGCAATTCTTCCAGCGGCCGGAAGCAGTGAGGGCTTCCCCTACCTTCCTGAGTTCGGCGGGAGAAAGATCCCTTTCGACAGATTGTATGTATGGATACGAAAACGCAGATGCGCCGTAATCGAAAAAGCCCAAAAGAAATTCCAGTTCGGAACCGGGCCCCGAATTATTCTGTGTTCCATCGGAAGATTTACCTTCCTCAATGACAAAAGGAATTCCAAGGACGGAAGCTGCCATAGCCCGATAGTAAAAATAGTCCTTCCCTTCCCTAAAAGCAATTCTGAAAAAACTTTCCGCATTACTTCCGGTTCTTAGACGCTCTGTCTTAATGTACCCTTCCTGTACCGCCCTGCCCGCTATCCAGGCGTATTGGGCAAGAGATCTGCCGGTACCTATAGCTTCAAGGCCGTAGAACAGTTCCAATATATTATCCCACTGCCGCTTGCCGGTAAAATAACAGGCCAGGCTGTCCAAAACATCAGAAAAGTAATCCATAACATTCCATTGCGACATTTCCGCCAACGCCTGCCGCATCGCGGCGGCAGGACTTCCGGCCATGGTGTTCATCAGCATATACCAATGACAGGCATCGGACTGCAATTCGTTAGGCGCAAATTTCAGAGCCTGCTTAAAATACTCTGACGATTCGGCGTGTTTTCCCCTTTCCCGCTCAATTCTGCCCGCGTAAAAATTGACAAAATACCTGCGTTCCTTGGTTGTTTCATCTTCATTTTGCCTTTCAAGAAGCTCCGACCAGCTTTTGAAGAGCCCTGCCCCTTCCTCCCGCAATGAAGGCGTATACTGGTAGGCCCTGCCCAAATCCGCAATTAAATTCGGGTAGCGAAAAAAAAGGTTCCCATCGCCGAATAAAGCAGGGCGCAGCTTTAACAGCGCTTCTCCGTAGTTTCCCTGCACGGGCCTTGCTGAAAGAACCGACAGCTCAACGCTGTCCAAAAGCCCTGTTGAAGAAAGCGCTTCCCCGTTTGCCCAGCGGCGAACGTCATCCGAAAGATTCCCGAAAAGGAAAGCCATAGTATCGTGTTTCATTTCCGGGGAGATATTTGAAGAAATTTTTATTGAAGAAAAAAGCGAAAGCGCCCGATTCCATTCGGTCAGTTTCGCCGAAGCAGGCTGCGTCAAATTAATTTTTGCGGCTTCATCATAACGGCCCTGTTTGTAAAGGCAGGCCGCAAGAAGCGTCTGTATTTCCGCCCTGTCGTTAAATTTTGACAAACCCAAAAAACTCTGGACATCCCTGACATCTTTTTCATTTTCACTTTCAAAAATCAGCACAACTAACTTCAACGCCGCCTCACGCCTTACAGGAAGGGAGGAGCTTTCCAGAGCCGCGCAAAAAAGAAGCGTTTCAAGATTGCCGGCCTTGGAGTCGCCGCCTGCTAAAAGCCCCGCGTAAAAGGGAGCCGCGCTGTGAATTACACCCAACTGCTTTAGCCGGGACTCGGCTTCAAGAAAATTATCAGGCATCTGCGCCTGAAGGATAAAACTTATGTCTCCTTTTTCAAGATAAACCGCCGCCTCGTCCCTGGAGATACCCAAGACCTGGCTCGTCCCCATACATGAAAGCGGAACAAGGGGAAAAAAGAATAAAAAAAAGCTTTTTAAAAGTATACGGCTAAAGCCGTTAATTCCTGGGCGGGACAACGATCGTGGTTCCCGAAATTATAAGATCCGGGTTGCGTATGTTATTAAATCGGGCTATGCGAGTATAAAGCCAGGGATTGCGATAAAAAGCGTCAGCGATATCCCACAGGGTATCCCCGTAGCGTATCCTGTAAGAGACCCCTTCTTTGGGTATGACCGAAGGAACCTTATAGGAAGCTACCGGAGCCGGGGGCCGCTGGCGGTTAGGCGAGGCAGCGCTTGCCGGCGCCTGGGCCGGAGATTGAATCACCGGCGGCGAAGCGCTCTGCGCGGGCGCGGCGGCCGTTTGAGCCGTCGGAGCGGTCGGTTGGGACATACTCTGAGACTCCGGTGCGGCCTGTGCCGTTGGGACTGTCGCTAGAACCGCTGGGGCGGTTGGTTCAACCGTACGGCTCTGTGTTAAAGCGGCAACCGACCTTGTAAGGACAGCCATAGGACTTATTCCCTGGAAAAAGTAAAGCCAGAGCAAAAGAGCAACAGCAATCACTATAAGAGCGGCTAAGATCACCAACAGCAAAGGGAATCTTTTTTTGCCCTTTTTCTCACCTGGTTCTTCCGGTCTTTCATAAAGCCCTTTGGGCACCCTATCGTCATTATCAAATTCAAAATCAGGAAGGTCGGCGCCCAGATTTTCCTCATCAATGGACTTAAGAGACACGTTGAGGGTTTGCCGTTCTCCTGAAGCGTCCAGATCGACCGCGTCTGCCGTAATATTCCCGTTTGAGTCAGAAGCAATAACAAGTTCTATGGAGGGCTCACCCTTTGGCCGCTTGTTTATTTTCTCCAAAACCAGACTGCCTACATAAAATGCATCGGCCATGGTACTTGTAGAACTCCTGTAAAGATCGATTTGTACGCTCTGCTGGTTGTTATGAACAGTAGTTAAAACCAACCGTTTTTTCACCTGAGAATTTTCATCAATAATTGAGTAAAACTCTCCGTTTGCGATTTTAATACCTATAGTCGAAGGCACCGGTTTTGCTCCTTGAAAACAGGGGTCATTTCCGACAGACACTTCTGCCGCTTAAAAAGGAAAATCCCCCTTCTATTATCGGAATAAAATACTCAAATCCGTATATTTTTCTCGCTTTTTAATTCTAAACACCCCAAGTTGCTTTGTCAATTAAATTCAAATTCATTGTAAATATAACTTAATTGAATAAAAACACGATTTTACCGATAATCTTTATATGGGTTCTATGATTCCTATCATGATGGCGGCAGTAGGTATCGCTCTCATTGGGTTCCTGTTTATGATGTATCTCAACCGATCACGGGGTGGGGGTGGAGGAGGAGCGAAAGGCTCAAAAGGCCGGGATGCGATATTAAGATCCACTAAAAAGCGGCTGGAGCAAAACCCCCGTGACCCGCAGGCTCTCACTGAACTGGGAGACCTGTATTACAAGGAAGAAGTCTGGGATCAGGCTTATAAAACCTATGGGCAGCTGGCGGAACTTGGTCCCAGCGCACCCAATGAATTTGAAGCCAACCTCCGCTGGGGCCTCGCAGCTTTAAAACTGGGCCTGACCGATGAAGCCGTTAAAGGGCTTTATATGGCCAGAAGCATGAATCCAAATAATTTTGATGTGGCCTACAATCTTGGGGTTCTGGAATTTCAAAAGAAAAACTATGAAAAAGCGATTCAAATCCTAAATCAGGCCAGAATTCAGGATCCGGATAACGCCCCCACACTCAGAACTCTGGGACACGCGTATTTCAGGATGAAGAAAAACAAAGAGGCTATGACTTACATCCGAAAGGCCATTGACCTCGCGCCTGACGATAAGGAATCCCTCTTTACCCTGGCTGAGTGTTACTACGAGGCAAACCAGACTGAGCAGGCTCTTCGCGTTTTTACCCACCTGAGGGGCGATCCGGCTATGGGGGCCAGCGCCTGCCTTACGTGCGGAATGATCAACACCGATTCGCGCCAATACGAAAAAGCGATTCAAGATTTTGAACTTGGCCTTCGCCATGAAAATATCAAGCCTGATGTAAAAGTTGAGCTTCGTTACAGGCTGGCTCAATGTTACCTAAAAAACAACGATATAGCAAAAGCTCTTCCCTTATTAAGAAGCATTCAGAGTGAAAACCCATCCTACAAAGATGTCGCTGTTTTAATAGGAAAATACCAGGAGCTTAACGCCAATAAAAACCTCCAGATCTTCCTCATGGCCCCTTCCGGGGATTTTGTCGCCCTTTGCAGAAAAATCGTTATTAGTTACTTCCCCAAGGCGAAGATCAAAATCTCCAATATTTCGGTCAATAAAAACGAATGGGCCGATATTCTCGCCGAAGTTGACACCCCAAAATGGTCTGACGTTATAATGTTCCGGTTTATACGCACCCAGGGTTCCATTGGGGAACTCATCGTCAGGGACTTCCATTCCCACCTAAAAGAAGTGAAAGCCGGAAAGGGCGTCTGCGTTACTGTCGGGCTCTTCTCAGAGGAAGCCAGGCGTTACACCGAGGCCAGGCTTATCGACTTGATAGAGAAAGAAAAGCTCACAGCTATACTTAACACGGTAGACGCCAAAGTTGATAATATTCAGAAAACCACCGCAAAACCGGTAAGTAAGCCGGTTAGCAGACAATAGAGTACCTTCATTCCTGGCGGTCGCCCGCGTTGCCCGTTGCCTTGACTGGCATACTTCATTTCCCTATAATCGCCTTACACGGGAAGTGGGATAGTGGCTAATCCGCTTGGTTCGGGACCAAGAAATCGGGGGTTCAAATCCCCCCTTCCCGAATAAACATTTAATAGCCTGCTTTGTTTTTATCGCTTTACTCGCCAAAAACAACATCAATCACAGCTACCTCACTTCCGGTAGCGACACGAATAGGCGGCCCCCACAGCCCGGCTCCTGAGCTAACCACAGCCTGGGCGGCAGCGCCTCGCCAGTAACCGTAATGAGTAGCGCCGGCTCTTCTATAAATCAGCCTTGTGGCGACGTTGCCAGGGAAAAATTGCCCGCGGTGAGTATGTCCTGAAAAAATCAAATCCGCGCCGGCTTTTTCTAAATTTGAATAATCGACAGGCTGGTGATCCAGAACAATAAGAAGCTTTGATTTATCAAGGTCAGCGATAAGCTCGGCGGCGGATTCCCTAGCCTGGCGGAGGCCGATAGGCCTTGCGTCCTTTCGGCCTGCCAGATAAATATTATCCTCCGGCATGACAATTTCATCCAGTAAAAAAACAATATTTGCCTTTTCCAGAAAGGCTTTAATCCCTTCCATTCCACTGCCCGTTCCGCCGGCCTGCCTGAGTGAAAGTCTGTCAACATCGTGGTTGCCGGGGCAGGCGTAAACACCCAGAGGCGCGCTAAGACGCTTTAGCTCAGATGCGACAGCTTCAATGTCGGATATTCTTTCTAAACTGCTGTCGATTATATCCCCCGCTATGCAAATTATATCCGGTTCAGTTTTGTTCACCGCATCCACGATATTCGCGATCCACTTCTGACCAACGGTTTCACCGATGTGCAGATCAGAGACAAGGGCAATACGCAAATGAGACGTTTCAGCACGCTTGTTCAAGGTAATCGTGTAATTTACGGTTCGTATGTTTCTTGCGTTATAAACGCCGTATATCATCGTAATAAGCGCAAGGCAAATCGCGATTCCGGTTCCGGCGGTCGAATAAATTTTTGTGTACGGGATGCGGCCAAAATGCTGCAAAAAGATCCTGAGGCCGTCAAGAAGCAAGAGCGCCAAAAAGAAATAAAACACAGCCGGAATAGAACTCATGCCCGCCAGGCGGAGCGGCCTCGCCCAGGCAAACTGCAAAAGCGAGAAAAAAACAAACGAATAGCAAAACAAAAAATAAACCGGCCAAAAAATAAAAGCCTTAAACGAAGGCAGGAAAAACCTGATAAGTGAAAGAACTCTGACGCCGGTATATATATTTATTCCCAGATAAGCGACGAGAAATAAGCCTGATCCAAATAACCACATAGATAACCTTGTTTGAGAGCTTATATTTTAGCGCGTTATAATTCAAGACGTCTGGTAAGCTATACAAAAAAGCTGTAATAAGAGATACTTGGATTATGTCAGCGTCAGGTTCTACTTTGTTTTCCAAAATATCTATGTTTTCTGATGTATATAGGCCAGACGCGAAAGTGGCCCGCTTCTTATGCGTTCTTGTGTTTTCCGGCGTGGCTTACGGTCTTTACCGCGGTATTCAGGACAATTACCTCGCCGAGATAATTCACATAACGCCCTTTGAGCGCGGTATTGTGGAATTTTTTCGTGAAACCCCGGGGCTGCTTTTGATCTTCGTGCTTGCGCTAATGTACAGGTTTTCGGACAGCCGGATTTTTAAAATAGGGATTGCCATCATGACCGGCGGCATCCTGGGGCTTCTGCTCACAACTTCAAGCCAGTTTTTCATGACCAAATTCTTTGTCGTTGTCTTTATGGTTTTATTCAGCGTAGGCGAACATCTTATCATGCCGGTTAGAACCACCATTTCCATGGATCTGGCAAAAAGAGAAAAAGCCGGAGCCTCTCTTGGAATAACAAGCTCCATCACCCAACTTGGCCAGATTATGGGCTTCATCATCGTTACAACCCTCTTTTTCATACTTGCCCGAAGGGGTTTTACACGGACCGATATTCTGGGATACAGGTTGGTTATCGGTATATCCGTCGCCCTTATGATCACATCAGTTCTGGTGGTTCTTGCCCTGAAAGAAACGACGCTAAAAATGCAGAGGCGGCGTTTTTATTTCGCAAAGAAATTCCACAAGTACTATATGTTGGAAATTTTTTACGGCGCAAGAAAACAGATCTTCCTGACCTTCGCGCCTTACGTGCTGATCCTTCATTACAGGGCCGATCCCTCGATAATGTCTGCGCTTTACGCGGTATGCGCGGGATTCGGCATATTTTGCGGCCCCCTGACCGGAAGGATTATCGACAAGTTAGGCTATAAAGTGGTTATGGTAGGCGATACCCTCATTCTCGTTTTGGTCTGCTTTCTTTACGGTTTCGCGCACAGGCTTTTTTCGCCGGGCATTGCCTTTATCGTGGTTTGCAGCAATTTTGTACTGGATTCGATAATTTCAATGGCAAGTATGGCGAGTAACGTTTATGTTCAGCGCATTGCTTCAAGCCAGGAAGAAATCACCGCCACCCTGTCCACGGGTATTTCGGTGAATCACCTTATCAGCATATTTATCGCGTTAATCGGCGGCTGGATTTGGAAAGTTACCGGTATCGAGGTTTTATTCAGCATATCAGCTTTTATGGGAATCTTAAACAGCATTTACGCGGCAACGATTAAAAAAAGTGAAGAATACGCGCCTCAATGATCATATAAATTACGGGAATAAAAATCGCGGGAATAAAATTGGCAACTTTAATTTCCTTAATTTCCAAAAAGTTAAATCCGATTCCCGCTACAATAAGGTTCCCAACCGCCGACATTTCGCGGATGATATCGGGAGTCAGAAGATCTTTTACCAAAATTGACAGCATAGCAATACCGGCCTGGTAAATGAAAACAGGGATGGCGGAAAAAACAACGCCGATTCCCATAGTCGCTCCAAAAACAATGGAAGTAGTCCCGTCCAATATAGATTTCGCGAAAAGTATTTCATGGTTGCCCAAAAGGCCGCTTTGCAGGGAACCTACAGTCGCCATGGAACCGCCGCAGTAAAGAATGGTAGTGCTGATAAAAGCTTTCGCGAAGTTGTGTCCCCCGCCGTTTGGGTTCTTGCTAATCCGGTTTTCGGCCCATTGGCCAATGCGGTTCATAAATGCGTCAATGCCTATGAGTTCTCCAAGAGCAGAACCAATCACCATGCTCATAATGCACAGCAGCATCCTTTGGCAGTCCAGAGCGCCTTTAATGCCTATAAGAACTACAGAAAGGCCGATTGCCTTTTTGAATATATCTTCAAATCTGGCCGGAATGCCCCGCATTAAAAAACAGCCCACGAGGCCGCAAACAACAATAGCAATAGCGTTTACTGATGGCCCTAACAGTACTGACATAATAAGGAAATTATATCAGTTTTATATGCACTTCGACAAACCCCCTACACCCTAGAAGAATTCTTCGTTATGATTATTCCAGACAAAAGAATGATTGTGGAAAAACAAATATCGCTTGAAAAAATATCGAAGGAATCAGTTCCCTTAACTGTTTTCAGGATTCTGGCCAGCCCTTACCTCAGAATCACTGCCCTGCAAAGTACGGCAGCCATCTTTCGCAATTTCTTTTTTTTGCAATACAGGGCCGCCTTCTCTCCGGGCCTTATACCTGTAACCAGAGTGGATCATCCCCTTGATTTAAAAATTCCCTTCCTGCCCGCCAAGGTAAATACCTATCTGGATTTTATAGCCTTCTGGGTTCGTTGCCTTGGTTTTTTGCTCAGACAATGCGGACGCAAAGCTTTGGAACCTGTCAGAAATTTTATTGAGGGCATGGGCCGGCTTTACGCATTCGCGGCGGAGGTTTACAGAGTAAACCTTTCCACAACCGACAGGCCTTTTTACATCAAGCGTCCCCGCTTCCTTCTTATACACGCCGTTGATCCTCATCTTATGTGTATACCCAGCCTTCACGTCATGGTCGTAATCCGCACTTACACTCTCTTCAAGGAAATAATGAAAACCCTCAGGCTTGAAGATCGGTTTGCCGCCCAGACCGAAGAGCTTCGGCGCGGAGCCCTGGCTATTACCGAAGCGGTGCTTTATGTCAAGCAGCACAGCGTAAACTGCATTTCCGCCGCCATGTACGCAATGAGCATGTTTGGTGCTGGCCTTTTCCCGCCCGCCGAAGCGGAACGCTTTGTGTCAGAAATCTTCATTGAAAAAGAAAGCTTGAGCAAAGAAGATGGAGATGAAATCAGGGCATATATACTCGCGTTGTATCGACGCTTTCTTGACGAAGGGGAAAAAAGCGAAGACTGGAAAAAGCCTCTGCTTGATTTTTTGAAAGAGCTTCCTAAGAAGTAAGATCCCAACAAATAAGCGTCATCAGGCGCACATGATATAAACCCTTATTTCTTTGCCATGAGCGCCGATTAAAGCCTGCTTCGACGGGTCAACGATTAAGTCCATTGCTTCAAGGGGAATGGCCCCTAAAAGAACATCCCCGTTTCCGGGTACGACCAGGGGAGATAATATGGTACTGCGGTCCTTCCAAAATATTTCCACCGCACCAGTTATTTTGCACACTTCCTTTTTAGAATTCGCAAGCGTGGCATAGCGCTTCCCTTTTATCTCAAGGCCCAATTTTTCCCGAATTTCCTCATTGATAACCAATGTACTCGCCCCGGTATCCACCAATGCCTGAACTGTGATCTGTCTGATTTCGCTTTCCTTGATAAGCCCATGGTCGCATTTCATCACATCATAATTGTTTTTCAAAGTAATTTCCTCATAAACCAAACCCATTTTGCCTTCTCCTTCCATATCAAAAGTATATCAGAGAAATATACATCTCTCTATACCTATCAAGGCAACAGCACTTAATTTGTGACAGTAGAGACCGATCGAAGGGGGCACTGCGGGCTGGCGGAAACGCTTGTTGAATCCGGCTATGAAGCCGCCCAACACTTAAATAATACAACTAAAAAAGCGATTTTTCACTATCCAGAATATCAAGCGGTATCGAACCTTCGGTTCGCGACGGCTTCGTAGTCCGGGTTCCCCCATCTGTTTTGGCCTACAGAACACGGAAATCAATTTTCAAATAATTTACCACGAACCACGCGAACGCCACGAACCGTCACTCCGATATCTACCGTAAAACTCTCATGCTCCTCAACCGAGCCCAAAGGGTTTCGAACCAGAGGTTCGCGGTTCCCCTCTTGATCCTTATTAATTTCATGGAATCTGAAGGTTAAAATGGTTTATCTAACAGCAAGTTCGTGATGGTTTGTGTGGTTTGTGGTAAAATTGATTTCCGTGCCTACAGAACCGAAGGTAGACACGCACTGTCCCCTTTTATGGTTTACTTGCTATTGGTGTGTAGGTTAAAGTAAACGCAGTCCAAAGCGAATCCATAACAGGCGGCTGAGCTTTAACGCGTATTATCTCGCTTGAGTTAAGGGGATTGGGAAAAGCCAGTGAATAAGCGTGAAGCCTTATGCCCCCTGATTTTTCGCTGCGCCGCGCTCCGTATTTTAAGTCCCCCTTGATATGAAGACCCAAAGCGGCGAGTTGCGCGCGTATCTGGTGATGCCTGCCTGTAATAAGATCGATTTCCAAAAACAGGTAATGATCCCCCTGCCCCGCTATCTGGTAACGAAGTATCGCTTTTTTAAAAGCTTTATGCTCCTTTGCTGTGGAAGCCTCGCTTATCGCATCGGGCGGAAGGGTAAAAGCTTTATTCGTTTTGCTGTTCACTCCAAGCCAGTGAACAAGCTCGCCATTTTCCGGCAGGGCGTTTTCTGTTTCGGGTTTTTCAACAATTGCCCAATAACGTTTTTCCACGCGGCTGTCGCGGCGAGCAAAGGCGGCTCCAAGAAAGGCGGCGGCTTCAGGCGTTCTGGCAAGGAGCAGGCAGCCTGACACAGGGACATCAAGCCTGTGTACGGGCTTCAGAAATTTATCTTCTTCATAATCAAGCCGGATATTTTCTGACGATTCTCCGGGAAGTTTGTTGATTACTACGCAGGCGTCATTATGATAAATCATCATATAGATAGAAAAATCATTTGGAAATATTATAACGGAGCTTTTCTGTAATGATGCGGCTCGCAGCTTCAACAAGCCTCTCGCGTGAAAGTCGCCGCTCTCTTAGGGCGTTCAGAATCGAAGTATGAACGGCGATTACGTCTTTCGGCCAGACAATGATCATATCCACTCCGGCATTGAGCGCTTCCACCGCGGCGGCCCCGGGGCTAAGACCTCTGGCGGCAACGGCGCCCATTGAAAAATCATCGGCAAGTACAATTCCCTTAAAGCCCAGTTCCCCGCGCAGCCAGTCTTTGATCACTTTGCTTGAAAGGCTTGCGTTTTTTTGGCTGTCCAAAGCCGGAACCATCACATGGGAAAGCATAATTACAGGAGGGCTAAGGCCGCGGATTAAAGCGGCAAAGGGCCTGACCATTTCGTCCAGAACTGCCTTACCGGCCCCAATGGAGGCGCTTTTATCGTGGGGGTCGGCCGCGCCGTTGCCCGGGAAGTGCTTGACAGCGCTGGCAATTCCGGACGCGTTCATGCTTCTTATAAACGCCGAGGCCGCCGCCGCGGTAAAATCGTGGTCGCTTCCATAGGAACGGGTTTCCAAAAATCTCCGGTTTTCGTTGTCGAGGGTTTCCGCCACAGGCCCCAAAACCATGGTGATCCCAAGCTCCCGAATTTCCTGAGCTGAACGCCGGTACAGGGTCTCAGCCCTTGCAAGCGAAGCCTCCCTGCCCTCCTTTAGGGCAAGCTCCCAAAAAGAAAGCGCCGAGGGCAGCCTTTCCACCCCGGGGCCAAAACGATGCACCACACCGCCTTCGTGATCCACCGCCACAAAGGGCACAATACCGGCGCCGGCTTTAATAAGAGAAGTTGTTTCCGCAAGCAGTTTCTTCACGTCATCTTTGGGCGTATCCAGGTTGTAACTGAAAAGCACAACCCCGCCGGCGGGGGCCCTTTCCAAAATGCTGCGCATCGCCGCCGTTAATCTAGCTTTCCCATCGATACCGGCAAGAAGCGCCTGCGCCGCCAGAACGCCGTCGTTCATGGAAGCGGCAATTTCCGCGGCCTGTCTGCTGTAAAGAGAACTATCAGCAACAGTTACCGTTTGTGAGAAAAGTCCGGGGGAGATGAGAATGATTAAATAGATGAGAATAAATAAAAAGAAAAAACCAAAACGCATATCATAATATATACTTTATCGAACTTCTTCTGAAACCCTATCGGAAAGAAATTGTATATTTATATTGTCCAGATTATACTTAATTTTATACTTATTTTGGAGGTTATTATGGCTTCATCGGCATTGAATATTTTATCGGGTATTGCGGCGGCATCGGCAGGGCTGGCGGGCGAGAAAGTAGCCAAAGACGGGACGATCCCCGGTTTGGATCTGGCGGCAATTCTTCCGGCCATGCTGGGTAAATCCGGCGGAGCTGCCGGAGTCTTGGGCGGCGTGGCTAATCTTGCGGCAAAATCTGGACTGCTTAACAGCTCCAATATGGGAAACCTTGCCAGTCTTGCCGGTTCTTTGCTCTCTGTCGGCAAAACGCAGACAACAACAAAAGCCTCCGGCGGCATCGAAGGCCTTGCGGCTGCGATTGCCGGCAATGCGGGTACGGGAGCGGCTCTTGGTTCTATCGCGACCCTGGCTTCCACTTTGGCAAAATCAGCCAAAGACAAAAAGGAAACAACCGGTATGGCTTCCGAATTGGGGAAAACCTTAAGCAGCTCATTCGGAGTTTCTCTTGGCGAAGGAACGGCCATTAAAGCCCTGGATAGTGTATTGGGAAAGGATGTCAAGGGTGAACTCTTTAAGGCGGTTCTGAAAGGCCTTGCCTAATTAAAACATATTTCACACTATAAAGTTCATACTTGTAACAGGGGCAATTCATGAAAAAACAGGGGGTCAATCCGTATCTTCCTTCATGGGAGTATGTTCCGGACGGAGAGCCAAAAGTATTCGGCGGCAGGGTCTATGTGTACGGCTCTCACGACAAATTTAACGGCTATGTTTACTGTATGAACGACTACGTCTGCTGGTCGGCGGACGAAAAAGATTTAAAAGAATGGCGTTATGAGGGGGCCATTTATTTAAAAACAGATGACCCTTTCAACAAAGACGGAGCCATGAACCTTTACGCTCCCGACGTAACTAAAGGCCCCGACGGTAAGTTTTATCTTTACTACGTTCTTGACAAAGTGAACGTCGTCTCCGTTGCGGTCTGCGACAAGCCGGCAGGAAAATATGAGTTCCTGGGTTATGTGCAATACGCGGACGGAACCATGCTCGGCAGGAAAGAAGGAGATATTCCTCAGTTTGATCCCGGCGTTTTTACGGAAGGCGAAAAAACATACCTGTATACGGGGCTATGTCCAAGAGTCAAAACACCTGGAGATATACGGTCTCATTCGTCGGCCGTAGTTTTGGGGCCTGATATGTTGACAGTGCAGGACGGGCCTTTTCAAATCATTCCCGGCATTAACGCAAGTGAAGGCACAGGTTTTGAAGGGCATGAATTTTTTGAGGCTTCTTCTCTCCGTAAAAAGGGCGATACCTATTATTTTATCTATTCTTCCATCGCCCTGAACGAGCTGTGTTACGCGACAAGCAAGAATCCGCTCGCGGGTTTTTCTTACGGCGGAGTTATTGTAAGCAACGCCGATTTGCATATCGACTCTTACAAGCCCGCCGAAAAACAAATGTACTGCGGCAACAACGACCACGGGAGCATCGCGGAGCTAGCTGGAAAATGGTACATCTTCTACCACAGACACACAAACGGGAACGAGTTCAGCCGTCAGGCCTGCCTTGAACCCATCGAAATAAAAGCAGACGGTTCCATTCGCCAGGTTGAAATGACATCTTGCGGCCCCAACGGCGGCCCCCTTGCCGGCAGGGGCGAGTATCCCGCTTACATTGCGTGTAACGTTTTCCGCATGGAAGATAAAGCGCCGGCGGACGCGCCTTCTAAACCATACTGGCCGTGCCGCAATCCTGAGATGCCCTACATCACCCAGGACGGAAGAGACGGCGATGAGGAAACCGGCTTTGTCGCGAATATATTGGACAACTGCGGCGTTGGCTTTAAGTATTTTGACTGCAAAGGAGTGACCACCGTAAAAATAAAAATACGCGGATATAGCCGCGGCGTTTTCGAGGTGAAAACAAAATGGGACGCCGCCCCTCTTGGAAAAATAGAAGTCGTCTCCAGCAATGTCTGGAAAGAGTTTTCTTCCCCGATCACAATACCAGACGGAATACAGGCATTGTACTTTGTTTATAGGGGCACAGGAAACGCGACTTTAGGTGCTTTTAGTTTGGAGTGAGGGGTTATTCAATTACAATAATTGAAACATTTATTAAAGGGAAATATGAAAACATGGATAAATAGTATCTTAAAAATAATGATGGCTTTTTCATTTATGTATATGATGACTTGTAATAATAACGGCGAAACTGAGAAGGAAATTTATTACTATAGGGAACTTCCAGATGATACAAAAGCTGACAAAACTCATGTTTTTTTAATTGGACTCGATGGATGGGGTGGATATAGTGTTGACAATGAAAATTTTAATATGCCCACAGTAACTGAATTGATGAATAATGGTTGTTATACCTTACAAGCCTTAAATGTTATGCCAACAATAAGTCTTCCAAACTGGTCTTCAATGTTTATGGGAGCGAGCCCCAATATTACCGGTTATAAAACAAATAATCAATCGAATGTTAATTCAAAAATTGTAGATATTTATGGCCTCTTTCCTTCAATATTTACTCTGCTGAAAAAACAAAGACCGCAATGTAAAGCAGCATTTTTTTATGAATGGAATGTAAATGGATTTTTATGTCCCGATAATGTACTAGATAAAAAACAATATATTAACAATCTTTCAAAAGATGTGTCTGTCGTTACGAATTATATCAGCGCTGAAAAGCCAAATTTATGCTTGATAATAATTGATGAACCGGACGGTGTAGGACATAGCGCAGGTCATAATACTCATGCCTATTATGAAGAATTAAATAAGCTTGACGGACTTCTTGCTCAAATAATTCAAGCTATAAAGGATTCTGGGATTTGGGATAATTCTGTAATAATCCTTTCTTCTGATCATGGGGGAGTAGGCAAGGGACATGGGGGCAATACGTCTTTAGAAAGAGAAATTCCTCTGGTGGTTTTTGGAAATAATATTAAAAAGGGTATGAAGATTTCACAAAATGTAATGATTTATGATATAGCAACAACAATTGCAAATATTTTTAAATTGGAAACACCTCCGTTTTGGGAAGGTGAATTAATCAATGTTTTTATAAAATAGCAACATCCGCAATTTGCCGGAGCTTTCAAAACAAAAGTATAAAGATCACCGCGCTGATAATTCCTGAAAGGGCCATTGCCAGCCCGCTCATTGCACCTTGGGTTTCGCCTAACTCAATAGCAGTAGCGGTGCCAATCGCGTGACCTGACGTACCCATAGCGACTCCGGCGGCAATAGGATCGTTCAGTTTAAAAATCTTGATAAAAAACGGCGAAAACGAGGCGCTGGTAATTCCGGTTATAATAATACAGGTAACGGTAAGACCTGCAAGGCCCCCGGCTCTTTGGGACAACTCCAGGGCAATGGCGGTAGTAACCGATTTAGGCAGCATGGAGACGGTTATAATCTCATCAATCTTAAATAACTTGCAAAGAAACCAAACACAAATCAGCGATGCCGCCGATCCTGCGATACAGCTTCCCAAAATGGGAATAATGTTTGCCTTAAGCTGTGCGCGCTGACGGTAAATACGCAGCGCGAGAATCACGGTTACCGGGCCGATAAACATGGAAACTAAATTGCCTCCGGCGAGGTATTGTTCTATAGTAATGGGGGTGCAGGCAATAATAAGGATGACCAGAACATTTGCTATTAACAGTGGAGTGGTAAAAGGCGAAGGCAGCAATTTCCTGATCAAAACACCAAGCGAATAACAGGCTATTGTAATAAGAACGCCGCAGACGGGCTGGGATAACAGGGATTCAATCATTTTTTTTGTTCAGCAAAACACTCAAAAGCCGGAATGTGCCATAGGTAACAAAGAAGGTAATAAAGGTACAGAGTACCACGATAAAGAGAACCGGAGCGAGTACTGGTAAGATCATTTTATAATTCTGAAGAATTGTTACCGACAACGGGACAAAGAAAAAAGCCATAATGCCGCCCAAAAAATCGGAGCACTCTTTGATATGTTCCGGTTTGAGCAGTTTTAATCCCAGAGCAATGAGCAAAAGAAGCATACCCATTACAATGGCGGGAAGCCTCCCAGGGACAAGGCGAACAACAAGATCGCCTGCAAAGGCAAAAGCCAAAATTATGCCTAATTGTTTGATAAAGCGCATACTCACACGCTAACTAAAAGACAAATTCTTTTCAATCCTGCTGATGCTTGAGCAAGATACGCGATCTGCCGGAAGTTTCAAACTTATGCTATACTCCACTCATGTCCCTTAACTGGAAAGAGATAAACCTGATCCTCGAAGAAATTGACTTGCCCTGCGCGCAGATCCAAAAGGCCGTTCAAAGCGCATTTGATGTCCTGTGCCTTAAACTCTACGGCAAAGGCGGGGCAAAGACCCTGCTCGTCTCAATCAGCCCGCTCGCGTGCAGGCTTCATGAAACCTTCGATTCCGTGCCTAAAAGCGCCAAACCGCTGCGTTTCGCGGAGTTCTTAAATTCCAGAATTATTAACGGCCGGATTGAAGAGGCCGTTCAGCTTGGAAATGACAGAATAGTGCGGATTACCGTTAGGCGCAATTCGGATGAGGGTGAGGAACGCTGCGATGAACGTTTTTTCATTTATATCAGGCTTTGGTCAAACGCCGCCAACGTGATCGTTACGGACGCGGAAGGAAAAGTGCTTGACGCTATGCGGCGGCTGCCAAAAAAGGGTGAGGTCTCAGGCGGCTTTTACAGGCCGGAGACCCCTTCCGGTGTTGATAAAAAAAGCGGAAAAGAGTTTCAGATTCGCTCCTTTCAGGAAGATTTGCTTACCGGCCTGCCGCCGGACGCTTCGTTCAATCAAAAGATCGACGCCTTTTACCGCCAGGAGGGCGGCGCGCTTTCGCTTGACTCCCTGCGCGATGAAGCCAAACGAAAAGTTGAGGCAAGCATTGACAGGCTAATTGCCTCGCAGGAAAAACTCAAAGAGAAAAAAGAAGATTTTTCCCGGGCGGAAAGATTTAAGGAATACGGCGACATCATCCTCTCGAACATAAGCCTGATCAAACCAGGCGATGAGTGGCTTGAAGTAAAAGGTTTCGATAGCGACTTCGACGGAGACGATGAAAACGCGGGCACGGTAAGAATAAAAATCGATCCGCATAAGAAACCTTCTACCTGCGCGGAAGATTACTATGAGCAGTACAGAAAAGCCAAAAGCGGCCTTGCGGAAGTGCAGAATCAAATTGAAGATGGCGAGCGCGAGCTTTCGCGTCTTGAAGAAACCTTAAAGTCCCTGCTTGCCGAGACCAACCCGCTGGTTCTTAACAAGCTTCTAAGGACATCTCTGGTCAAGGGAAAATTGACCTCCCCTGCCCGGCAGGATGACATCAAGCGCCCCGGACTGTCCTTTCGCCGCAAAGACTGGCTTATCATCGTTGGCCGGGACGCGGCGGAAAACGACGCCCTTTTAAGAAAGCACATCAAGGGCAGCGATCTTTGGCTTCACGCAAGGGACTATGCCGGTTCTTACGTGTTCATTAAGAATCGCCCCGGAAAAAGCATCCCCCTTGACATCCTGCTTGACGCAGGCAACCTTGCGATCTTTTATTCAAAAGGCCGAAAGAACGGCGGAGGGGATCTTTTCTACACCCAGGCAAAAAACCTGCGCCGCGTTAAAGGCGGCCCAAAGGGGCTTGTGCTGCCCACCCACGAAAAAAATCTGTCGGTTAAACTTGAGGATGAAAGGCTGAAAGAACTGGAAGAATGTAAAGTGGAAAAATAAGGAAATCAATAACGAAGCCGAGAATATTAACCGCTATTAGCCGAAAGAGCCGCAACCGCAGCGCCCAAAAGAGACGCCTGTTCCACAGGGGCTATGGCATAAGAACGCGGCTTTCCCCTGTTAAGCAAAACGTGAAGATGCGATTCCAAAGCGCTCCTCATCCCCTTGTAGATCATGTAAGTGGTTCCCTCAACCGCGACCCGCACAGGCACAAAGGGATCGAAACCCGCTCCGGCTTTTTCAATGGCGGCGGCAAGCACGGCCGCCGAAAAGACAGCGCCGCGCTCGGTTACAATTGAGGTAAGGTAGACAAAACTCGCCAGCGCGTCCCTTTCGTCCGTGCCAAAAAGTTCTCCAATGGGGCCGGAGCGGGCAAGAGATTCGTGCATAAACGGATTTAGGTCTTTCGTCTGCATAGTCGGCCAGGATAGGAACTCGTCTGCTTTTCTGAAACTAAAAAGGCCGTCCTTAAGGGCGCGCGAAATAACGTGGAATGTAAGCGGCCCCAGGTAAGCGCCTGAAGTGGCTTTTTCCAAAGTATAACCGCCTGGAGATTTGGTTGTCTTGTCATACTCGCTGTCAATAAATCCGGTATAGCGATGGGCAAAATTGCCTGACTCACAAACCACGATTTGAGGGCGCTCGGCGGAATTAAAGTTAATTTTCGGTATACGGCTTTCCGGGTAGGCGGTGTTAAAGCCCGTTCCCAGAATAAAGCCCACAACCGGCCCAATCTCCACGCCGTATTTGTCTTCGCCCCGGCGGAGTCCGCCGTGGGACGGCAGCTCCGAAAAACCGGAAAGCAGCGTCGCTACGGTGTCGTTAAGAAGAACAATCTTCTCAGGCGGCTTAACATTCCGCCGGATCAAAGCTTCTCTTAACTCCGCGCCCATCGCTTTGCCAATCACTTCAGGAGCGTCAACCTCTTTGCTAAAGGACAGGAGAATTCCGTCTGTCTCTTTGGTTATTTCCATGGCATAGGAAAAACAAAAGCCAATACCTTCGACCATACCGGCTTTCTCAATAAGGGGCGCCGTAACCGCGGCAATCTCGTCAAAAAAAGAAACCGCGCTGATGGGCCCGCTTGTACCGGGCATGGGAGCTTTCTGGCTTTCCTTAACTATCGCCTTGCCGTTCCCGTCAAATTCCACAAGCGCGGCACGGAGATTTGTGCCTCCGGCATCCAGGGCAATGACAAGCTTTCCCGGCGTGATTTTTGACACCGGACTGATATAGGCGGGAATCATGGGAAGGCTCGACGGCAACCCCCTCAAGCCCCTATCCATTTCATAAAGCACATCTTCTACCAGAGCCGCGGAATCAATGCGGTCATAATGAAAACCGTAATAACGGGCAAACTCGGATAAAGCGTCCGGATCAAATTTCTTGCTCATACAATATTATTATATAATGAATTACGAAAATCTACCATAAAAATACGGCAATAGCCACGGAAATCAATTTTACAAACGTTTGTTCGACGGCTAGACAAATATATGGAGAAATAAGGAATTTAAGAAGAGATTCTACCACGAACGACACGAACACCACGAACCCTTACTCCGATATTTGTCGGAAAATCCTCTTGATCCATCTTATTTCATAGAATTTGAAGGTTAAAAATGGTTTTCTAACAGCAAGTTCGTGTTGGTTAGTGAGGTTCGTGGTAAATTATTTGAAAATTGATTTCCGTGGGCAATAGCATTCACGGACAGCATAAACCAACCGAAGTGGGCGCTGCGGGCTGATTGGGCGTATTTAGTCCGGCTTCGTATCTCAAGATCATTAATTTACAGGAATTCCTTAAAAATTTCATCGCGCAGAGGCGAAGCTATGATAAAAACATGCGGTTATCCGGTATAGTGTAGGTGTTCGGAAGAACAGCTGCCGGTTGTGATCTTTGCTGGGACACTCATGGCGAAAGCCTGTTTGATCCCGTTGAGGCGATT
>Ga0268262_10000310_pt1 | contig 65342 bp, 57 predicted proteins | sample TergutNc150P3_FD_190354 | JGI IMG/M metagenome (GOLD analysis project Ga0268262, IMG submission 190354) | Nasutitermes corniger P3 segment gut microbial community from laboratory colony in Florida, USA - Nc150 P3 (SPAdes) (version 2) | ecosystem: Host-associated > Arthropoda: Insects >... | reverse complement strand
TTGAAGATGCTGAAAAGATTGGTGCTGATGGAATTGTAAATATTAGATATGCATCATCTTCTGTAATGAAAAATGCTGCGGAAGTAATAGCATATGGAACGGCTGTAAAATTTAAATAAAAAATAGTGGTGTACGCCCACACTGCATATAACAAAGCGGTAAGTGCAAGTTTGCGCAAGAAATTGTTAAAGAAAATATATAAAATATGCCATTCGGCATAGTGAGAATTTACGGTATTTTTTGTAAAATATGCCTTTTGGCATATATACAAATTGGTTTCTTGTGATAAAATATATGTAATGAATTTATTGGAATAAAGACACATTGTGTCTTTTAAATATTTTGCTTATTATCAGTATAAGGAGTTTGAAATGAAAAAGATTGCAGGAAAAATTGCAATGATTTTGGTTCTGGTAATACTCGCTAATAGTTTTATCAGTTGTTTTTCGTATGGGGCAATTCGTAACGGCAAACCCGGTTTTCTCCTTTTAACGATCCCTTTAGATATTCTTACTTTATTGTTTCAAGCAATTGGTACTGCAATAGGAATGGATGTATTTAAAATGGGAGATGATATGTTTTCTTACGGTGAAATGGAACCCCAAATATACTTGGCTAATGTTGAATATAACACTTTAAAAGAGTATCATTCCTTAAGAGATAAAATATACTCTTTGCCTAATGCATACCTTTCTTCCCTAAAGCAGACTCTGAAATCTATACCCGAAACAGAACGTGTTTCTACAATGGAGAAAATATCCTCATTGAATGAAGAAAAAATTGTTTCTATGATTAGAAATTATAACTCTTTACCAGAAAATGAAATTATTTCTTCAATAGAAAGATTAAAAACTTTATCTAATGCAGAACTTGTTTCTTTACTGCGGTCTTTTAACTCCTTATCTGAATCGGAACTTGATTCTTTAATAGCGGAAGTAAAATCATTGGCTGAAAAAGAAAATGTTGCATTGATGGAAAATTTAAGTCCATTTTCTAATTCGGAATATGTTGTTAATGTGGGATATTCTCGTGAAAAAGTGTATTCCACGCTTTGCTTTTATTATTAAGAGTAATGGTTAAAATAATAGAATAAATAATATATTGGCAAAAGCGCAAACCAGCACTTAACGAAGTTGCAGAAAAAGTCCCAAATGACGCATAACAAATAAATATAAATTGACAAAACAAGAATAAAATGATAAAATAACACATTATGGCGCACTATAAAGAAACCGAAAAAGGCCAGGGCCTTTTTTTATCAGTGAATTTGTCGGAACAAATTCTTCCCGGAACATTCGAACACACGTTAAATCGCCTAATTGACGAAAAACTGGATCTGAGCGTGTTTGACGGCAAGTACAACAACGAAGAAACCGGGGCGGCGGCGATAAAACCCAAAATTATGTTAAAAATTATCCTGTATTGTTATTCGCTGGGGATAATAAGCTCTAGAAAAATAGCGAAGATGTGCGAGGACAACATGGTGGTAAAGGCGCTGGCGGAGGATACGGAGCCGCATTTCACCACAATATCAAACTTCGTGTCCTGAATGAGCGGGGAAATAGAAAAAGTGTTCAGCGAAGTCCTTATGGTTTGTTCGGAGATGGGGCTAATCAAAGGGAAAATGTTCGCGATAGACGAGTACCGGCTGCCTTCAAACGCTTCAAAGGAATGGAGCGGTACAATGGAAGAATTAAAAGAGAAATACGACAAGATAAAAAAGGTATGCGCGGAAATCGTGGAGAAACACAAAAACAACGATAAAATTGGGAAAGAAGAAAAGGATAAAGACAAGGAAAAACTGGAAAGGATGGAAAAGAAAGCGGACAGGATACTTGAATTTATAAAAACGCATGAAAACAGAAAGGGAGCCGGAGGGTAGATAATAAAATCGAATGTGACTGACAACGAGAGCGGAAAGATAAAAGGTCCGCACGGGGTGATACAGGGATATAACGGTATAGCGGTAGTAGACGGGAAAAACCAGATAATAGTGGCCGGAAACGCGTATGGAAGCGTGGCGGAAGGACAGTTTTTTCCCGAGATGCTTGAGAAAGCGGAACAAAGTATGAAGGAAGTTAAGGGAAAGAAAAAACCTTTGAAAGGGACGACAATGCTCGCGGACTGCGCGTATTTTTCCGAAGACAATTTACAGGAAGCGAAGAAGAAAGGGATAGAGGCGATAATCCCTGACGAACAAAGCATGAACAGGGATGAAAAGCTGAAGGAAGGAGAAAGGCGTGAGGGGAAAGAAAGATATGACGCTAGATATTTTAAATATAACAAGAGAGGGAACTATTATGTGTGTCCGAGGGGGAAGAAATTAACATTCAGAATGAAAGTAAAATTAAACCGGAACGAAAATAACAAGTACGAAAGCAGGGCTGCTGACTGTTTGGGATGTCCGCACATGGACAAATGCATACATTCAAAGAACAATAAGAAGAAATTCCGTACGTTATTGATACCCGTATTAAGATACAAGGAAAACTTATGCCAGAAGATGAGGGAGAATACAGACAAGCCGAGATACAAGAAAATACATTCGAGAAGGATGCGGATAGTGAAACCTGTATTCGCGGATATAACATATTGTAAAGGAATAACAAGGTTTACGTTAAAGACGCAAGAGAAAGTGAGTATCCAGTGGCTGTTATATTGCGTGGTGCATAACATTGGAAAGTGTAAAATAGCGGAGAACAGGGTAAAGAAAAAGAATAATGCGGCATTTTAATTTAATTTATTTTGGGTTTGGATTAAATATATTAACGGTTTTCTATAATAGGGGGGATGCTGACTGGCGAAGAAATAATGGTTTAAGAGTGGCTTTTTATTACCAGGATTGGGGATAGCGCTTTTTCCGGTTGCACCAGTCTTGCCAGCGTAACAATACCGAACAGCGTTCAAGAAATTTGGGCAAGCGCTTTTGATGGTTGCACCAGCCTTACCAGCGTAACATTTCAAGGCACGATTACCAAGATTGGTTCTAGTGGTATGGACTATGTTGTCCCACCCATAACATTCTATGGCGACTTGATTAAAAATTATCTTGCCGAAGGAATAGGAACATATACCACAACCGCACCTGTAAATAATAATTCAAAATGGACGAAACAATAATTACATAAAATAATTTAAGGGGCGGCAATGCCGCCCATTTTTTTGAAATATGGTTTAAATCATTTATCGAAAAAATAGTTTGTAAATTATTGTGTTGCATTTTTTGTTATTATAAGATATAATTACAGTTATGAGGTAAAATACGTCGCCTAACATACGGTAAAAGTATGATTTTGTCGTTTACCTCAGGAACAATATGCGCAATATTTATTGACATTAATTGAAAATATATTTTAGTATAATTATTAGGGAAGAATATGATTTTAGAAAAAGAAGGAAATAAAATATATATAAAAAAACACAGAAAAAGCAGGTTTATTGTAAGTCTTTTTACAATTATTCTAATATCTATAATGATAATATTATGTATAATAATATTTACATATGATAATAACAAAAATGAATTTCATATAAGTTCATTTATTTTAGAAGTAGATTTTGGTTTATTTAATTATTTATTACAAAATAGTTCCGGTAAAATAATATTAACAATATGCGTAATCTGTATATTTGGATTATATATAATTAATTATTTATTCTCCGGTAATTGTGATTATTATATAGATATTATAGATAGAAAAATATATTATTTAGATGGTAAATGGAAATTTAAAAGAAAAATAATTATAGAATTTGAAAATATTAAAAATATCGTAATAATTGAAAATATGGTAATAAGAGATGAGGGTAAAAAAATATATTCCTACCGGATTGATCTTTATGATAATGAATTAAATGCGTATGAAATATATGTTTTTAAAGATTATGATATGGCATATAATATAGCAAATAAAATCGGTAAAATAATCGGAGTTGAAATAAATGATTGGAGCCATATTGAAAATTATGAAGGACTTAAAAAAAGAATATTATAAAGCATTTTGCACTTCGCCTAAATGACGTTTATTTATGTAAATAACATTTGGAGAATGCAATAAAATTTCAGTAATACATGTAACTCTGCACATATAAGTAGTTAGGCGCAATATTATTGAAATGGTTGGAAATATAAAATAATAATGTTGACAAAAAATGTAAAATATAATAATGTTTTTTTATGGATAAAGAAGAAGCAAATGAAATATTATTGTGGGCTGGACAAAAAAATCCAGGGAAATGGATTGAGCATAGTTACAATGTTGCAAAAACAGCAGAAATAATTGCAAAAAATTGTTTATTGGATAATAATTTATCATATATTTTTGGATTATTACATGATATAGGACGTTATGAAGGCATAACCCATTTAAGGCATATATTATCAGGATATAATTTAATGAAAAATAAAGGATATAATAATGTTGCAAAAATATGTTTAACACATTCATTCCCTTATAAAAATATAAATTCATATCAAGGTGAATTTGATTGTTCTTTAGAAGAAATAAATATTTTAAAAAATGAGTTGGAAAAAATAGAATATGATGATTATGATAAGTTAATTCAATTATGTGATGCAATATGTTCTGAGAAAGGAATAACATTAATGGAAATAAGGCTGGTAGATGTTGTAAAACGTAATGGATTTAATGAATATACATTAAATAAATGGAACGCATTTTTTGAAATAAAAAATTATTTTGAAATAAAATGTGGAAGAAATATTTATGAAATATTCAAAGAAGAAATAATAGAAAATATGATTATTAGAATGTAAAAAGCAAAAAACCAGCACTTAACAAAACATTATATGCTTCGCCTCCTTCGAACCTTAGGTTCGATGGCTTATCAAACCGCAGGTTTGGAGGGCTGCGAAGAACTGCAGTTAACGCCGAAGCGTTAGGCGTAATATATTTTGAATTAGTTAAATAATAAAATGAATACTATTGACAAAGAAGAAAAAAATACATATAATGTACCTATTGTTTTTTAAAGGAATTATTAAATAAATTAAGGAGGTAAAATAATGGATTATATTATGCTATATTTTCAAATTGTAATTATTTTATTTATTGTTCATTTAATTTTAACAATATTTTCTTGTAATAAATATTATTTTATACTTGATGCAATTATTATTAGTATTCTTGGAATATTATTTTTATTTATTAATATAAATCATGATGATATTTATAAAATACTAATATTATATATTTGTACCAGAAGTATTATTGTTTTAACATTATTTATTAAAAACTTAATTAATAAAGAAATAATAAAAATAAACAAATGTAATTTAAATCATAAGATTTCTTTGGTTATAAATATAATTATTAACCTGTTTTTTATTATTAGTTATATTTATTTCTTTTTAAACGCATATGCATAAATAATTTATTAAAATAGAAATAAAAAGAAAATTTTATATGAGTCTTTTTTACATGGAATTCCAATGTAAAAAAATATATAGAACAAAAATATATAGAATGATTAAAGCAATACCAACATTGTATAACAGAGCGGTAAGTGTAAGGAAGTTGCTTATGCAACAATATCAAAGCCTTACGGTGGCTATACAGTCGGAATATTGAGATGAAAACAACGTTTTAATTCATATACAAGCAGCTAAGCGACAATTTTTGAATCTTTTGGGAAATAACTTGACAAATATACTATTTTGTCTTATTATTTATTCCGGAGGAAAATATGGATATTAATGAGTTGAAGGCATATTATATGGATTGTATAAAAGAAGAGGGATATAATCCAAAAATTCAAGAACAAGATGATAGTGATCCTGATCCCGAACTTGATATTGAATTTTAATTTCAAGGAAATGATTACTATTTAGAAACAGATTCTAATGATTTATGTTTTTTAAGACTTTATTGTTTGGCCGGAGAGGAAATTAAAGACGAAGCGGAAGGTAACAAACTTATTAAAGTAATAAATGAAGTAAACTCAATTATGAAGTATTCTAAAATATTTTTAGCTAGCGAAAATGGACTTGTTGCAATATCCATTGATTTTCTAATTTACGATAAGAATGATTTTAAAAAGTATTTAAAGCGCATGTTAGAAGTTATGGTTGAAACTGAAGATACGTTTATTGAAAAAATGGAGAGGAAATAATCTTTTTAAAATATTATTTTTTATTGTATAAATAATAATTTATTGAATTGTTTAAATATTAATACAATAATATGTATATTATATTTATTTATGGTGTTTTTGTGAAAAAATTATTTTTATTATCGGTATTTTTTATTATTTTTTCTTCTTGCAATACGTTTTCATATAAAAATAAAAAAATAGATGTTTCTAAAATAAATAATGAAATAAGGATTAAAGATGAAAATACAAAAAATGTATATCAATTATATTATAAAATAAATGGTGAAGTTAAAGACATTATTGAAATAGAATTTACAAATAATGAAGGTACGGTTTCTTATAGAATTATTCCTGAAAACAATAAAATTAAATTTATTTATGATACAGATTGGTATTCAAATGAATTTTTAATTAAAATAATATCTAATAATATTCCAAGCGGAAATATTAATATTATATATAAATTTATAGATTCAATATATTAAATATTCCTGCGCTTATTAGGCCGGTAATTGCAATAGGAGCAGTTATTTATCGGGTAAATATTCTATAAAATTGTTGACAAAAACAGATAAATATTATAGTATTATTTTTGGAAATTATTAAGGCGGTTAAAAATGAATAAATCTATGTATAAAAAAATCGAAAAATATATGCTTAAATGTATGAAAGACTCCGCGCATGATTCGGAACATATTTATAGAGTATTATATCTGTCATTAAATATTGCTTCAAAAATATCTGAAAAAATAAATTTTGATATATTGATTGCCTCTTGTTTATTGCATGATATCGGAAGGAAAGAACAATATAAAAATCAAAATGCCTGTCATGCCGAAATTGGCGGGAAAATGGCTAAAAAATTTTTATTAAATAAAGGCTGGTCAAAAAAAGATTCGGATCATGTAAAAAACTGCATTTTAACACATAGATTCAGAGGAAAAAATACTCCGAAAACCCTAGAGGCAAAAATATTATTTGACTCGGATAAACTGGACGCAACAGGCTGTTTAGGCATTGCCAGAACATTAATGTATAAAGGAATTGTAGACAGCAATCTATATGAAACAAAGAAAGACAAAATATGTCTTGGTGAAAATAAGAACGATAAAGAAACATTTTTAAAAGAGTATAATTTTAAGTTAAAAAATCTCTATGATAATTTTTATACAAAAGAAGCGGCGGAAATTGCTAAAAAACAAAAAGAATGCGCTCAATTATTTTATTATAATTTAGTAAATCAAATAAAGGAAATATATGAGTCAAAGGAAATAATTAATGAATATCTTTTTTAGTTATGGTCATAAGGATTATCCGGAATTTGTTAAAAGATTTGCTTCCGACCTTGGAAAAATACATACAGTTTGGACTGACGAAAATATAAATCTTGGCGATGCGTGGGTTCAAAATATTGATGACGCAATAAAAGGAGCTGACATATTTTTATTTTTAATGGGGGCAGATGCCATAAGAAAAGACAGTTATTGTTATGGAGAAATAATATTCGCTAAAAATATAAAGAAAAAGATTGTCGTTATTTCGCTTGAGAACGTAATCGCGCCTACTATTATCGCGCAAGAACAGCGGTTTTCCATGGAAAATGTATTTGATATTTGCGGCGATTTACAGGAAAACGAATATAACGAGATATTTCCAAAACTATGCTTAAAATTGGAACAATGTATTTCGCAAACTGCGGAGATAGGCGCAGCGCCGATTCTGCCGCTCAGGACATTTGATAATACGCAAAGAATAAATAATTTATTGAAAGAACAATATTGCGATCCCGCGCTTTTGGATTTGATTGAAAAATGGCTTCAAAGCGATAAAACCCATTTTGCTTTGTTTGGAGGCGCCGGAAGCGGAAAAAGCACCGCTGCGGCATTTATATACGATACTTACAAACATAAAGCCATTATCCACTTTTGTAACTATGTAAATGAAAGTACAACTGATATTCGCGTCATTATGCAAGCAACAGCGGACGGATTATCAAAAGTATGTGAGGAATACAGAAACAAAATAGCCGATACGGTAAATTTTGAACGCAGCATGGAAGGACTGGGCGCTAACGATATTTTTGACGAATTATTTTTAAAACCATTTTCATCAATAAATTTATCAAATGCGTACATTATAATTCTTGACGGTGTTGACGAGATTTCACAAAAACAAAAGAAAGAGTTTTATCGTATTATATTAAAGCGTTTTCAGGAATTGTCAGGCAAATTAAAATTAGTTTTAACTTCCAGAAAAGATTCAGAAATTGCGCCGGCTTTGTTTGCGAACGGCGCCGATATTTTAAACGAATATGAAAAATTCAATAATAATTCAATTAAGACATATATTAAGAACTGGTTTGAAAAGAATAATATGCATTATGATGACGATTGTTTGGAAAAAATTATATTTCAAAGCAAGGGCGACTTTTTATATATCAAATTTATACTCGAAGAATTAAAACTTAGGGGAACGAGCGACGTAACAACAGTGGTTTTTCCGATAGGAATGAAAGGAATATGCCAAAGCTATTTCGACAGAATATTTTCTGAAGAAGATAATTATTATAACGAAACTGTTGCGCCGTTTTTGGAAATAATCACAACAGCAAAAATGCCTGTGCCGATTCAAACACTTGAAGCTTTACTTAACATTGACGCTTTGGATATTCGCAACATAATAAAAAAATTGGATATGTTTATAGAAATTCGCGATAATTCAATTATGCTTGTGCATAAAAGCGTACATGACTGGCTTTGCAATGTAACATTGGACGATAAATATTACATAAGCCTTAATAGGGGCAGGAAAAAGTTTTGTAACTTTGTAATTTCCGAATTTAAAAACAATGAAATATCCAAATATACCGCGGAATGCGGCTTTAAACATTTGGCGGAATCAGGAAATATAGAAAAAATTGCGGAAATAATAGCGTTCGGATCAAATAACGTTCATTCGTTATTTATTCTTTTTTCGACGCAAATGCTCTTATCAGAAGAAATTAATTTAATCGTAAAAATATTTACCGTATTTGCCGCACAAAAATATAATTCATATTTTGTGTTTGCGGAAGTATTAAAATTAATGTTACAATATGGTAAAAAATCTGAAGCGGAAATTGTAATTAACTGTATTGAAGATAAAGAACAAAAAGAAACGCTGTCGGGACTGTTTGAATTTTATGATTTAAAGACCGCTAACAGTAACACATCCCATATAATAGATAAAGGCGAAGCGCTTGTTAATCGTATAAACGATGATAAAATTTTAGCTGAAGTTTTACGGATATTAGGAGACGCGTATCGCGAGAACGGACGGCATGATGACGCGGTACGGCTGTATAATGAGGCGAAGATTAAGGCATCTTCGAACAATCTGGAAATGATTTATTTGGATTGCGAATGTGCGTTGATCGACATGGAATATGTCATCGGCGATCTGGATACAGCTTTGAATTCGCTGAAAAAAATCAAAGAAAGAATTGATTTTAATAATCCAAATATATACACATATAAATATTACCGGCTGCTTGGTCATATATTTCAAGCTGAAAATTCTTTTTCAGAATCGATAAACGCGTTTAACGAATGTCTGCGTATTGCAAAATTACTGTCATTTCCGCTTAAACAAATCGAAACAAATAACAGTTTGGCAGAAGTTCAAACCGATTTGAATATAGGGCAGGAATATTTGGAAACCGCGAGAAAATTGGACAAAGATGCGAATCTTAACCGGCTTGAGTACGGTAAAGGGTTTTATATAGAAGCGGGATTATTGTTTAATAATAAAAAAATAAAAGAAGCAAATGTTTGCGCGGACAAAGCTATAATGATTTTAGAAGAAGTAGGTTACGGTTCAGGCTGCGCAAGAAGCTATCTCATAAAAGCCGAAATCTTGTTTAACGAAGAAAAATACCAGCAAGCGTTACCTTACGCTCTTAAAGCGCGTGATTATTTTATCAGAGAAAATATTTATCCGGTTTTTAAATCGCAGGCAGCCTGCTTGATTCAAAAAATTCAGGAGAAACTCTAAGATGATAAAAATGACCGAAAAAGAAATACTTGACATTTTAAGCGCACAAACAAATACCTTTACGGGATTTTATAATAATAATTATAAGATATATTATAAAGAAAAGCCGTATATCCTGCGCATACCTATTCAAAACGCGGTTTCAATGGATATGCGGATTATTGCGGAAGACGATGTTTTGGCATTTTTAATTAAACACAGCGAATTGAGTATTCCGAAAGTCGAGATGAAAGAAACATACAATGGTCAGAATTATTTTCTCCATAGTTTTATAAACGGCGAAACCCTTGAAGATGTTTATCCGGAAAGCAGCGCTATTCCTGATTGGATTGTAGAAGAAGCCGCTAAAGCGGTAATTTCCCTGCATAAAATACCTATTGAAAATCTGGACTGTTTTGCAAAAAAAATGCCGTGGAAACTTGAAACGAATGATTTCTATTTTTATATATACCGCTATAACCGGGAACTCATTGAAAAATATAACAAAAGTTATAGGGAAATTTATGATATTTTCGATATGCCAAAAGATTTAGACAGTTTTATCGTTAATAAATCGCATGAAGTAAAGGATTCGGCTTTTATTTTGGCACATTCCGATATACACAGGAAAAATATTATTTTCAGTGAAGCTAAAAAAAATATTACGATAATAGATTGGGAATTAACATTAATTGCCGCAGCTTTTTATGACATATCTATACACTTTCATAAAATGCGTTACCGGCAGCCCCAAGAGAAATTATTTTTGAATATGTATTGTCAGGCGTTTGGCATTGATAAGGAATTTGCGGAAAAACAAATACAATTATACCGTGAAATAGAGGAAGTTAAATCTGTTGCGATTGATACGGTACGTTATTTGAGCGTAATAAACGATATATCAGACGCACAGATAATTAGCAATGCCAAAAGATATTACAGTAAATTATGCAAAGCTTATATCTGTTGGAAAAAAGACCCAGGAGGATTAATCGAGGATGATGTTTGCAAATTTTTTATGGGCAGAAAAGGCATCGATATATTTGTTAAATAAATTTTCTAGAAAATAAAAAACAGCTTTATTCTTCTCTCTTTTGAATATTCAAAGTGTTTCTTTCCCAAAAAACACCGCCCGAAAAACCCTGAATATTTTTATCGGTATCCGCCAGGGCTAAGCGCTTTTCCGCCCAACAACAGTATTCTTCATTTTTTTCTATTCCAACATATTTTCGTTCCAGTTTTTTCGAGACGACAGATGTTGTTCCCGAACCTAAAAACGGATCCAATACAATGCCGTTTTTTGGGCAGCTTGCTAAAATAAGTTTCGCGGTTAATTTTTCCGGTTTTTGCGTGGGGTGATCTGTGTTTTCCGGCATAGACCAGTAGGGAATAGATATGTCGTCCCAAAAATTACCGGGGTATGTCAGCCTGAAATTGCCTTCTTTTGTTTCTTCCCAATCTTTTGGCTTTCCGTTTTCCCTGTAAGGAGCGATTACTTTCCGTTTTTGCTTTACCGCGTCTACATTAAAATAATATTCATCGCTCTTTGTTCCGAACCAGATGTCTTCGCACGAATTTTTCCAGTTTGCTTTCGCCCCTCTTCCTTTTTCCCTCTGCCAGATAATTCTGTTTCTGATTATTAAATTATCCCGCATAATTTGATAAAGGCAAAAAGTGCTTTTCCAGTCCCCGCAAATATATACGGAACCGTTTGGCTTTAATGCTGTCAGTATTTTCGGAAACCAGCTTTTTAAATATTCCAGATACGCGTCGTCATTTGTTTTTGAAAATTTTAAGCCGTTAAAATTCTTGTCTAAATTATACGGCGGATCAATTATTAAGAGGTCGGCAAATTCACTCGGCAATAAATCTAAAATAGAAAACAAATCGGCGCAAATTGTTTTATTGTGTATCTGCGAGGGAGTTATTTTTTTACCGGTTGGATAAAACAGTTTCTTTTTATAAAGAGCTATCTCTTTTTCCGAAACGGTAATCGTCCTGTTTCCTGGAGCCCTTTTTTTCTCCATAAAAAAGTCAGCTGAAATCCTTAACCCCGGCAAGATCCAGCGTGGCGAAATAGTCGTCTGTCGTTTCCGGGCGGCGTATCTGCACAATAGAGCCGTCCTGCCGCAGAAGCAGTTCCCCGCAGCGAAGTTTGCCGTTGTAGTTAAAGCCCATCGCTCTTCCGTGGGCGCCCGCGTCGTGGATGACGACAAAGTCGCCTATTCCGTTTTCGCTTGTAACATCTATCTTGGGCAGGTTTCGCTGAATGGCGAATTTGTCGTTGTTTTCACACAGGCTTCCCACCACGTCGTAAACTTCGGTAAGAGGGGCCGTTTCCTTTCCGGGAATTGTTATGTGATGATACGCGCCGTAAAGAGCGGGGCGCATTAAATCGGCCATGCAGGCGTCCAGGCCTATGTATTTGCGGTAAATTTCTTTTTTGTGAATCGCGCGCGCGACAAGCCAGCCGTAAGGGCCGGTTATTACCCTGCCCCACTCTGTGCGGATGTTTATCGGGTCTAGCCCGGCGGGTTTTATTATTTCGTCATACGCTTTTTGAATAACTGCGGTTAAAGATTGGTAGTCTACCGCGGTCTGTTCCGGCTTGTAGGGAATTCCCACTCCTCCGCCGAGATTTATAAATTCAAGGCGCACTTCCGCCCTTTTATTTATCTCAACGGCAAGCTCAAAAAGCATCCTCGCGGTCTCAACATGATATGGAGCAGAAAGCTCGTTTGAGGCGACCATTGTGTGCAAGGCAAAACGTTTAACTCCCTTTTCTTTCAAAAGCCAGTACCCGTCAATTAGCTGTTCGCGGGTAAGGCCGTACTTCGCCTCTTCCGGCTTGCCGATTATCGCGTTTCCCTCTTTCAGGGGGCCGGGGTTGTAGCGCATGGAAACCAGTTCGGGCAGGCCGGCTGTTTTTTCCAGATATTCAATGTGGGAAAAATCGTCCAGATTGATAACCGCGCCCATTTTAAGGGCGGCCCTGTATTCGCTTGCCGGGGTTTCGTTGGCGGTGAGCATGATGTCCTCGCCCTTCATGCCGGCCATTTCCGCCAACAGCAGTTCCGGATAACTGGAACAGTCGGCGCCGAAGCCTTCGGCGGCGAGAAGCTTTAGAATATAGGGGTTAGGCAGGGCCTTAACCGCAAAGTGGTTTTTGTAAGAGGGAAAAACCGAAAACGCCGCCTTTATCCGGCGGACATTTTCGATTATGGCTTTTTCGTCGTAAACATAAAAAGGCGTAGGATATTTCTGCGCTATTTTTTCAAGCGCGTCTTTATCCAGAGGGAATTTTTTTTCGCTCATTTTAATCTCACTTATTGGATTTTATGTAGCCCAAATGTTTCAAAAGTTCCGCGTTCAGAATACCGCCGCCGGCGGCTCCGCGTACGGTGTTATGCGAAAGCGCGGTAAACCTGATGTCAAAAACATTGCAGGGACGAAGCCGCCCGACAACAACCGCCATTCCCTTGTCTATGTCGCGGTCTTTGCGCGGCTGAGGGCGGGTGTCTTCCTCGCGGTAAATAATAGGATGTACCGGGGCCATGGGGAATTTTTTCTCCTGCGGCAGCCCTTTGAAGGAAGTCCATATCTCTTTGATTTCCTCCATGGATTTGGGTTTTTTCATTCCGAAATCAAGATAAACACAAGCCGTATGCCCGTCTACAACAGGCACGCGGTTACAGCAGGCGGAAATTTTCGGCATAACGGCGTTTTGAATCTGCCCGTTAAGAATGGTTCCAAAAATTTTTAAGGGTTCTTTTTCCGTTTTTTCCTCTTCGCCGCCGATGTAAGGAACAATGTTGTCTATCATGTCGAGGGAGGGAACGCCCGGATAGCCCGCGCCTGATACCGCCTGCATAGTCGTAACTATGATTTTCTTCGCAAGATAGCCCGCCTGCACAAGCGCGTGTAAGGGGATCATGTAACTTTGAATCGAACAGTTAGGTTTTACCGCGATAAAGCCTTTTTTCCAGCCGTGCTTTTTCTGCTGTACGGGAATAATGTCCGCGTGATGAGGGTTTATCTCCGCGATTAAGACCGGCACGTCGGGCGTCCAGCGGTGGGCCGAAGCGTTGGAAATTACCGGAATATCCGCCGCGGCATAAGCCTCTTCCAGAGCGCGGGTTTCGTCCTTGCCCATTTCAAGAGCGGAAAATACAAACGAACATTTGTTTTTCTTGAATGCCGCGACGGCGCGGCTTACTTCGTTGGCGTCTTCAACTATTATGTCGCCCACATGAGGAGCGTATGTTTTGGCGAGCTGCCATCTGCCGGCGACGGCTTCTTTATATTTTTTTCCCGCGCTCCGAGGTGAGGCCGCCAAATAACGCACCTCGAACCAGGGATGATCGTTGAGAAGGGCGATATACTGCTGCCCTACCATGCCCGTTGCGCCTAAAATACCTACAGGAATCTTTGCCATAAATTGCTCCTTGTGTTTATGTTAATAAACTATTAAGATAGTGTCAATGCGCTTTAAGAGCGTGCGCTCTAGGAGCGTGCGCTCTAGGGGCGTGCGCTTTAAGGGCGATGCTATTTCGATGACAGATTATACACGCCGTCCCATGAATCTTCCGGCGGTTTCTTAATAAAATTATTACAGCGGGTTATGTATATTTTTGTGGGCTCATCTTCTTCATTGATTGAAAGCGCTTCCTTAAAACCTTTAACCGCATTTTTCCAATCGCGTTTTTCAAAATCTTCCAGCGCTTCGTGGAAAACTTTGACAAGCCGCTTTTGTTGATCAGTCGCGTATTCCGCGGTGTCCACCAGCTCGCAAAGGCGCACAGGCTCGTTAATTCCCACAACCCGCACGCGGTCAAGCTTTCTGTGAAACAAGCTGTCGCCGGTTTCGCGTATCGTGTTCTCCGAAGCGAGTACCCATGTTCCGTATTGTTTGTTTACTCCCTCAAGGCGCGCGGCAAGGTTTACCGCGTTCCCCATGATGGTATAATTCATCTTGTTGGCGGTTCCCATGTTGCCCGCCACCATATCGCCCGTGTTGATGCCAATGCGGGTTAAAAGCGGCAGAGGAGAAAGATTATTCTCCATGATAGTTTTGTTAAGCTCTGTTTCAAGTTTTTTCATGGTAATCGCGGACAGGCATGCGTGAAGCGCGTGATCTTTTAATTCGAGAGGAGCTCCGAAGAAAGCGATAATCGCGTCTCCCTCGTATTTGTCTATGGTTCCTTTTTCCGCAAGAATAACGTCGCTCATCGCGCCGAGGTATTTGTTCAAAAGGCTTACCAAGTGTTCGGGATCAAGCTGTTCCGAGATAGTGGAAAAACTCCTGACATCGGTAAAGATTGCCGTCATGTGCCGTTTTGTCCCGCCCAACTGCAGGCGCGAAGGATCGGAAATTATTTCTTTTACCACGTCGTCCGACACATAAGTGGAAAACGCCGTGCGCAGGAATTTCTTTTCTTCTTCCGAGCCGGCATAAGAGATAACCTCGCGCGTTATTATCGCGCCGATCATGGCAAAAACCGCGCCCAGAGGCCCCCAATAAATTCCGGTAAAACGGAACAGCAATATTGAGGCGATGAGAATAAATAAGGCGGAGGCAAAGCCTGTCGCGGCGCGGATAACAGGAGACTGACGCGACGTTAAAATGAAAAACAACGGTATGATAATCAATAAAAATAAAATACGCTGCCAATTTCCCATAGGGTTAATGAAACTTTCAGAAAGTATCGTGTCCAGCACGACGCCGTGCGTGCCTACATTTACATATCTGCCGTAGAAAGGATTTGCGCCTATATCCGAAGTCCCTGTATCAACCCTTCCCATAATGCAGAATTTATCCTTAAACATCCTTTCGTTTTCTTCGCTTATTTCCCTGCGTTGTTCAAGACTTACCTTAATAAAACTATTCATCTGCGAGATAAAATCGGCCTCGCTTTCATATTCTTCGGCGTTTTCAGGATATTTTTCGCCTAACTGTATGGCCAACTCCTTTACCTTTACGCCTAAATCCAGCGAGATTAATTCAGCTAACATATTGTAAGCTTCATTTCTGTATCCTATATAATTATTAAACAGACTGTCAGACGCCTGATCTATCGCGGAATTCTTGGCTGTTTTTACCGTATCAAACAGTTCGTTAAGATTGGCAAGAATAATCGGAGCGCGGGTTATTGAGGGATCATATTTGGTAAAGAGCCAAATATCCGCGTCCGCAAGATTACGGCTGTAAATCTCAATATCCGCCTCAATTTCGTCTAACATGGAAAATTGCGCAAAGGAGATATGGCTGTAACTGTCCTTGTAATCTTCTTTAGGCCAGTCAAGCAGCATCCTGCCTTTGTAATCAAGAGGGATAACAATGTCTTTTGTTCTGCCGTCGGGCAAATGCGCCTGCTTAACGGTTAATTTGTTTCTTTTCAAAATAATTTCCGGGTTGCCAAGATAATCAACAAGGGGGGCGAATGAAAGCTGCAGATACCAGTAATCGTCAATTTTTTGGGCAAGATAAATACGCCGCCTGATGCCGTCGTCATCAACCTCGACATTGGTAAAGCCGCCGCCTTTTGCCGCCTGCGCAAATTCCGGAAGAGCCGGAAGAATATCAATAAATCCCCCTCCAAGGTGGGCGTTGGCGGAAGCTTCAACAGGATATGAAAAACGTTCCGCTATAGGGCGGCGCTGCGCCTGCTCTCCGTCTAATGGCGTCTCCCGCAAATTAAGGGTTGACCAGCCTATGCCTAAAAGTGAAAGCGCCTGAGCCAAAAAATGGTCGTTATCGCGGGCGACGCCCTGCGCTTTTTTAAAAAGTTCCGTATTCAATTTGTTTACAAGCTTATTAAAAAAGCCGGCGTAATGATCCATATCGCCTCGTCCGATTCGTCCGGCTTTTATGGCGGAAAAAATATCCTGCGCGTTAGAATTAATTTCCGAAAAACTGCGGTTAAAGTCGTAATTGAGCCCCTGATTCAGGTAAACGCTGTCTACTCCCTGAGGACCGTGATCGATATATTCAATATCGAAAATAGCCGCCCTAACTCCGTATTCTTTAAGCCGTAAAAGGCCTTCCGCCATTATTGAGCGCGGCCAGGGAAAAACGCCGTTGTAAAAAATAGCGGAATCGTCAACATCAAGAAAAACCACGCTGTTTATGCGCTCTCTGTTCGCGCGGAACCGCATAAAAAAATCGTACAGCCGGCTTTCAAGCGAATTGAACGCCCCGATTATATAAAGAAGGGAAAAAAGCAGGGCTGCCGTAAAACCAATAATTGCATTGTATCTATACCGCATGGAACTTTAATTATACATGAAAATAATAATTTGTCCAAGGGAATATACTGTTATAATTCACACAAAGGCACAAAGAACACAAAGATCACAAAGCATCATAACCCCAAATCTTTCCCAATAAGGATAATTTTTATCCTGCCTGCGGGTTTGCTGTATCTGGTGGAAACAAAAATTGAGCAGATTGTGTCCGCGCCCAGACAGTTGGCGCAGGTTCCGGTCTCGCTGCACGGGGTTTTCAGGGACGGAAAGCGCTGGGCGTTAAGAGGCGCGGCAATGGTTCTGGCTCTCACAACCGCGTCTTCGTAAGTCTTGGCGACTTTGTTCATTCCCGCCGCTATAATTACCTGTTTGGGGCCGTAAATCATGGCGGCGACGCGGTTGCCGTTTCCGTCGATGTTAACAAGCCAGCCGTCCTCGCTTATCGCGTTCGTGCCGGAAAGAAAAGTGTCGCATAACAGGGCGCGGCGCATAATGTCCTGCCGCTCCTCCGGGGAGGCGGCTTTGTCCCTGTCCAGCAGATTGTAGCCTTCTTTTTCAAGCCTTTCCTGTATGCCCAAATCTGTAAGCGTTTGGGAGCCGCCCCACGAGACCGTGTGGTTTTTCGGGATTAGCGAAAGAATTTTATCCGCTGCTTCGGCTTCGCTTTCATAAAAATGCGCGTCGAACCCGCGCGCGTTAAGCGCCTTTACAAGCTTGGGCGCAAGCTTTGAATATCTTATTTCCGGTATTGATTTCATGTTAACCTCTCTTTTGTACAGTATGATATTTCGCAAAGCCATTGTCAAATGCATTGTCAATGAATTTGACAGCCGGCGTATTTTATCGTAAACTACACTAAAGAGAATCCGCCTATGGCATCTGACAATAAATTCATGTTTATAATTTACGACGATAAAATATTGTTTAATGACTATTCTGTTTTTTTATTTCATAAGGATTGGGCAAAAAGCTTAGGCATCGTCGGCGAGGAGTTCAGTAACGCGGTTCGCGGAAAATGCATGAAAATAGACGGAAAATGGCATGCCGATTTTTATTATGATTATGACAGAGAAGACGGCCGGTGCGCCGCGGCCGCGCGTAAATTCGCGCCGGAAATTATGAGATTTTGTAAAACCAAATCTTTGGAAATTTTGTCGGATGAAGAACCGTTCACCCTCCAAAAATTGAACTAAACATACCACGGACAGATTCAGTTAATTTCAAGAGGCAAAAAAAATCTGACCGCTTTAGAACGGTCAGACCTTTTTATTCGGCAAATGTTTATTCGCCGGAAGCTGTTTTGTTGTGGAAAACAATACTCGTTAATTCAATAAATTTAACGACATCGTCGCAGTTCTGAAGAATAATTACTTCAGGGGCTTTTTTCAGCAGGACCCTTACGCCCTTATCCGTATTTACCAGCCCTGAGTAACCGCCCACATTTAATTCTTTAAGCGGGGCATTGCCTCCGGGTCCCATGTCTGGTCCTCTGTCTCTATTATGCGCGTCATAAAGAAAAGAAACCATTGCTTTGGTATCACTTTGCTCTATTTCTACGCCTGCCGCGTCAAAATATTTGCACGTAATAGTTACTCTTTTGTACTGAGTAACATCAACAGGGAATTCAGGAAAAGGAATAATTAAATCATCCCATTTTCTTGTAAACGGCTTTGCGTTCTTTACAAACGGCAATGTTTTAAGATCCACCGAATAAGGTTTAAGATCCGCTGTACCGCCGCTTTTGGCGGCATTGCCGCCGCCTCCGCCGCCTGTAGACGGACATCCGAGCATAAAAGAAAGCACAATGCCTATTACCGGAATAAGGCCAATTATTCTTTTCATAACGTTCTCCTTACAACATTGGTTTTACGGGAAATAATTTCCGTGGAAATTATTTCCCGCAGGTTTTATTTACCTGTCCAATATTTTAGTTGCCGGCAGCTGAACCGGAGTGGAAAGTTACCTGTGTAAGTTCGATAAATTTCACAGAAGCGTCGGCAGCCTGTAAAAGTATGCCGCCGGGAGCCTGAGAAAGTGTAACTCTTACGCCTTTGTCCGCGCTTACGAGACCTGAGAAACCGCCTACGTTAAATTCTTTTACCGGGGTGTTTTTGCCGGGACCCATTTCCGGTCCTTTTAAATCGCCGGCAAGATCATAAATCAAAACGCACATTACTTTGCCGTCGCCCTGAGCAATTTCAGCGCCTTTACTGTCGTAGTATTTCGCGTTAACAGTTACTCTGTTAAATCTTGTTACATCAGCGGGAACGCCCGAGAATGTAAATAAGACGCCGTCCCATCTTTTCGGAAGGGCTACCGTGTTCTTATTGCCTGTTCCGCCGCCGCTCAGTGAGTTGGCGCTGTCGCTGAATATTTTATAACTCAGTGTACCCAAATCTACTGAATAAGTCTTTGCGGCCGGCGCTGCGGCCGGTGCGGGCGGGGGCGGCGGCGTGCCAGGACAGCCTAAAAAGGCCAAGGCAACAACAAATGCCAAAACGATACCAATTTTCTTCATAATTTACTCCTTGAAATTATTGATTTTTTCGGAAAATACTTTCCGTAAGCATAATTTTATCTTGTATTATTTTTTGTGTCAAGTCCAATAATAAAAAAATGATACTAAAAACGTTTTTTTTCAAGGTTTTAATATTATTAATATTATGGTAAAAATAATTAAAAAATAGTTAAAATGTTAAAAAACCTGTTCCAAAACGTAAAAAACGCTCTTATCGGTGCCAAAAATTATCCTTTTTCCGGCAATAACGGGGGCGGAAAGCAGGTTGCCCTCGGTTTCCATCTGCCAGAGCGTTTTTCCGTCCGTTGCGGATATACAGACCAGTTTTGAAGGGGCAAAATCGTCCCCAACCAGGCCGAAATATACACGCCCGGCGGCAACCGTAGGAGCGGAACTTACGGGGCTGTCAAAAACCTGCTCCCAGCGCAAGGCGCCTGTTTTCGCGTCAAAAGCGCGGGCTGTACAGTCTCCGCCGGCAAAGATGACATAATCCTTCCAAACCGTAGGGGCCATAAAATCCAGTTTGTCCACATTAATTACAAACAGCCGGTATATTTCTTCATCATCCCAATATTTAAAAGTTCCTTCGCGGCGCTGTTCCCACACCATTTCCCCTGTATTTCGGTCAAAAGCGAAAAACCCAAAGTACATGTTGTCGTAAAGGCCGACCGTTCCAAAGTAAAGAAGATTACTCCGGACAGCGGAAAAAGAATACCAGGTGGCTTGAATATCCTGGTAATTCAGAAACCAAAGAAATTCCCTTTTGTTAATATCATAAGGGCCTATTAAATGAACCCTGGGGCCTGTGCCGAAATACATCACATCGTCGGCCATAAGAAAGGTGTAGTTGTACCAGCCGGGATTATCAAGACTGAATTGTTCTTTTCCGTCGTCCGGGGAAAGGAAATAAATCGCGTCCGCGTCTCCGACAAAAATTATGTAATCGCCGTAACGCTGAACCTGGGAATTGATCTGGCTTTGAGCCTGAAAAGTCCAAACCTCTTCTCCTGTCTCGCGGGAAAGGGCGTAAAGCTTTCCGTCTTTGCTGCCAAAGTAAACTTTGTCCTTGTCGGCGTAGGGAATTGAGTTGATCTCCGCCCCGCTTTTGAACACCCAGCGCATATATCCGCTTTCAACGTCCAGCGCGTAAAAGTTGCCGTCGTCGGAACCGAAATAAATAGTGTCCCCCATTACCACGGGCGGGTTAAGGGAGCGGATTCTTTTGTCGCTTTCCTGAAGCTTTATCTTCCAGCGCAGGCCGAGGGGCGGAACGATACGGGAAGAACTAACGCCGCGGCCGCCCTCGCCCCGGAACTGAACCCAGTCTCCATTACGCGAACAGCCGCAGAGGAGGATAATGCACGCGAGAAGGCATAATTTTTGTCTCATAAATAACCAAGCCCCCTCAGGCTGATAGCGCGTAACAGCCAGCCTATTCCCCCGCGCTTCGTGGTTTCAAGTATTTTTTTGTATTCCTGTTCCAGTTTTTTGAAGCGCTCGTCCATTTGGGCGCTTTCCTTAAAATCGCGCCAGCGCAGTTCCGTGTAAAGGGAAGCGAAATTTTTAAGGTGGGGATTTTCGCCCGCGTCCGCACCCGCAGCGGTGCGAGTTTTCTTGAACGGGAATAACTGCGCGTACTCAAGGGCGGTTCTTGAAGCGGGTTTTACGGGCTTGCCGTCCGCGGCAAGACGCGCGAGGAGCAGGAGGTACAGAGAGCGCGCCCCCGCCCTGCCGCCGCGCCGCGCGCCGAGATACAGTGCAAGTTCGCGGCCGTAACGCAGGAGATACGCGCAGACAAGCGCGAAAGCCGCCATGTACGCGGCGGCGCGTAATACCGCAAGCCAGGGAAATTTCCTGAATTGCGAGAAAACTTTTTTTTCGTCGATAAGCGGGATTACGACGTCCCAGTTGCTGAAATCGCCCTCGCCCTCAGGCGGGATAGCGAACATGGTCGCCTCGAAGTCCAGCCAGCCGAAATCGGGAATGTAGAACTGAGTCCATGAATGGGCGTGAAGGTTGGTCACCAAAAATAAATTATTAAGGGGGAACTGCTGCAAATACGGAATCTTGCTGCGCAGATTGGCAAGCCCGCGAAGGTGCGCCTGAGTTTGCAATTCTTCCGCGGCAAGATAGCCCGTAACAACGCGCGACGGAATGCCCGCAAGCCGCCCGAGCAGAGCGAGCGAATTGGAAAATTCAACGCAGTCGCCCTCAGTGTTGTTTAACAGAAAATCCTTTATCATTTCAATGTTAAGATCATCCGTATAACTCAAGTTGTACTGGTATGTCGAAAAGCCTGTCAGCAAAGCGAAGATTGTTTCCATATGTTCGTTGACGGGCTTGGAAATTTCATCCCGTTTTGTAAGTTTGGTTAAAATTTCATTGCGGTCTTCCTTCCATTTTTTCTGCGCCGAGGACAGGTATTTTCTGAAGGCTTCAGTATCGCTCTCGTTCAGGGAAAATTCCGTGTAAGGCGCAAGAAGGTTTTTTTCAAATGAACTTAAGGGGCGGGAAGACCGGAAGACAAGCGCGAGAGGATCGCCTAAATGCGTGTTTGAAACAACCTGATGTATGTACCTAAGCGGGCCGGTGTTTTCGCTTAATATCGTAGGATCGATAGAAATGGGGCGGTACGGCAGATACTTCTGCGGTATAGTTGATATGGAAGAAACTTCCTGCCTTTCCCTGCCTGTATCAACTTCCGGCTCGTCGTCGAACCATGTGATAAAGAAGCGCTGTTTCGCAAGTTTGTTCAACGGCTCCTGAGGGCTTGGAAGGAAGCCGTCCACGGGATCCAGCTGTCCGCGGAATACGTCGCCCATGTACACGGGCTCTCTGTCCGCGGCGACTATCATCACCATGTATTGGCGGTTATCGCTTTTGCTTCCGTCCCCTTTTTTGCCTCTGCCAGATTTGTTCTGCCAGCTGTATTCGGAAATGCCGCGCAGCCCCTGCCGGTTTTTGTCTTCGCCGCGCGGAATTGTTTTACGCCCCTGCCGCCTTCCCTCCGTTTCTTTCGGCATGCCGTTCTCAGAGCCTTCGCGTATTCTTTCCGGTATTTTTTCGGGGAGCAGATTGTCTATCACGGAGTTGCGGACAAAATCGGCGGGCAGGACAAGCAGAACCAAAACCAAAAGCCCGGCCGCGGCAAGGGCAAAGAGCGCTCCCTCTTTAGCCGCGCCGCCTTGACTTTTCGGAAAGAGGCAAAGATAGATCACAAAACTGTAGAACAGAAAAACAACCGCCGTCCACACAAAAACAAATTGGGTAAGAGCCGCGCTCTGCCCCGCTATATCCTCGCCGGAACGTGACAGCGAGAGCAGGCGCAGGCACACCCACGCGACAAAAAACGGCTCTAAGGCCGCGGGTTTGGCCCAGCGCGGGTAGTTAAAAAGTAAATAGGTAAGGGTAAAACTTATCACGCCCGCGAGAATAAGCTGTAAATTGCCGAGGCCAAACCAGCCTGCCCAGGCGGAGAGGAGGAGCAGAACCACGCCCGCGATAAGGCATCTGTCCCTGAAAGAAAATTTCGACGGCAAAACAAAAGCGAGAAAAGCCATCACGGGGATGATGACGAACCACTGCATAAAGCTGATACGGTCGAAGGTAACGGCTATGCCCGGATGAATGAGAATCAGCGCGGGAACGCTGAGGTATAAAAAGAGGCGCAGCCAGAATAAAACAACAGGGGATCTTTTCATAGCTTTGTCTCCGCGTAAATTCTTTCGATTCGATAGGCGTCCACGTTCATAGGATTAATCTTTGTTTTGGAAAGCCAGCGCGGAAGGAGGGCGCATCCCTTTGCCGGAAAACTTCTTTTATAGAGGGTTTCATGATCCGGTCTTTTTAAGGTTTTGTTTTTATCTCCCTCTTTTTTAAGCTCTTTATTTACGATTTGTCTTTTCGGCTGGACAATAAAAAGGGAAACCGGCCGCGGATGGCTGGCAAGCAGAAAGCCCGGAAGCCCCTTGTCGCAGGCGGTTGAAAAAACATACATATCACCCGTTCCCGCGGAAACAATCCCCTCGTTTTTCGGCGGTACAAAAGAGAGGCCGGCAAGCACTTCCAAAAAATCTTCAAGGTCTTCGCTGTCTTCAACTTCCCAATCACTATTAGCGCCGCTGTTTACTGCGAAGTGGATAGAAAATATAAAGGAAGAATTTTCATCCATAAGGCTGCGCAAAAAATAAGAGAGCCGCGCCTTTGCCCTGTCCAAAAGCCACAGCGCCTCCAGCGAAGGCATTTCGGGGCCATAGTTGCGGAAGTAGATTTCTATTCTGCTGACTTTTTCCTGATTGTCCGGCGATATGCGGGTGATGAGCGCGTCGATTTTGTCCGAGCTTTTCCAGTTGATGTCGCGCAGGCGGTCTCCCGGCGTGTACTCCCTCATGTAAAAGCGCTCTTCGTTTGTAGAAGTTTTTGTCTTGCGGTCTTCCGCGCCGGACTGCGCGTTAATCGGCGTCTTCTTCCCAAAGCACGGGGCGCTCCTTACGTTTATGGTTCTCTGAAGCGTAATTCCGCAGGGAAACGAATAAAGCCCGAAGATGTCGCGCAATTTGCAATAGCCGCGCCCTTGAAAAATGCCCGACATGGGGAAATCCATCTCGAGACGCGCAGTTTCCTCGCCGCGCGAGACGGAAGTCTCCGCAAACATGGGGCAGGCGGCGCCCGAGTTGGGGGAAAATTTGCCGCGCACGACAAAGTGCAGGCGGAAGAAAAAAGGCAGAGGAGAGCCCAGCCCTGTAATCAAAGTTTCTTCTCCCGCGTTAGCTGTCATGGGAAAGGGCGGTTTCCAGCCCGGTTCCAGCAGGGTAAGTTTTCTCGCCCGCCTCCAGCCGGCAAGACCGAGTATCAGCATAATAAGAAGAACAACGCATGAGATCAGCATTTCGTAAGAATTGCGGGCGTAAAGCGAGCGCGCGAGGATCACAAGGGCGAGGACGAGAAGCGCTGCCCCTATTGGCGTAAAAACAGGCCGAAAGCGGGGCTTACCCATTACTGTTCCCGCTTCGGTTCTACTGGGACCGAGTTTAAAATATTTTGCAGCGGCGCTTCCGGCGGTATGGAAGGATCGCGGGTAATTATGCGGTGAGCCATAGCGTGAATAAATATTTCCTTAATTATGTCAACGGAAACAAAGTCCATACCGCGGCAGAGAGCGAGCGAGCGGGCAAGGCGCGAGATGCGCACGCCGGCGCGCGGGCTTGCGGGGGTTTCAATGTCGGGATGCGATCTGGTTTTTCTGACGCAGTTTACAAGGTAGGCGGTTACTTCGGGATGCATGTGAACCTCGTCCACCATTTTCCGCCAGCGGATTAAGTCCTTGCTGTCGATTACGCTCTTAAAGCTGTCCCACGCGTCTATCTTTCCGTGCCTGTTGATAATTGCCGTCTCGTCTTCTTCGCCGGGATAACCGAGGGAGAGGCGTATCATAAAACGGTCTAGCTGGGGCACGGGGAGAGGGAACAGGTGGACGCCCTTCAGGTTCATTGTAGCGATGATAAAGAAGGGGTCTTGCAGGCGGTACGACTTGCCCTCGATTGTAACGCTCTGTTCTTCCATCACCTGAAAAAAGCTTCCCTGAGTTTTCGGGGTAAGCAGGTTAATCTCGTCGCACAAAACAAAGTGCGCGAAGATAGGCCCCTTGTTAAAAATAAGCTCCCCCGAATGGCCCAGGAAGCGGTTATATCCCAAAATGTCCTGCGGCAGAAGATCGACCGTACACTGTATACGGCTGAATCCTTCCATTAAAGACGCTTCTGACGGCGCTTCGTCTTTAGCCTTGCTTTTGGCGGTAGTTTTCACGGGCGCCGTGTCTTCGGGATGCCAAAGGATGGACTGAGCCAAAGCCCGCGCAAGGGAGGTTTTTCCCACCCCGTGTGAGTCCGCCAGAATTACATGGCCGCCGGCTATCTGCGCGGCGATGATATATTCCAGTTTTTTTGAATCGACTGAAATTAAGCTTTTGATATTGTCTATCAATAAATCTATGGATTTCTTTACCTGTTCGCTCATGGGTATATGTTAGGGTAAATCGGGAAAATCAACAAGAGGGGGAAGGCTTCTAAAAAAGCACATATTTCATAGCTTCTGTTACTTTTTCGTATGAATCTATTGTTATATGAGTAACTATACACCCGGAGCCGGCTTCAATGGGAATTTTTAATTGAAAAAGTTTATTCAGCATATATGAATATTCTTTATTTTTAATTATATTATCGATTTTTCCGCCGCTGATTGCCTCGATAGCGTAAATTCTTCCTGTTGGATTCGGCGAGGCCATAATAAGTTTTAATATATCTTTATTTTTTGCTTTTTTAATTTTTTCTATCGCCGAACGGCCGTCCGGAACGTTGCCTCCAAGGCCGACAACAAATCCGTAAACATCTTCATCAAAAGGATCGATCAATGCGGAATAATCACTGTATATGTTTTTAGGTATATTAATTTTTTCATTTATTCCGAAATATTCGTTAAAACAGATTACCATTTTCGAAAAAAGTTCGCCGTCGGTTTTTTCCGATTTTAACGATATTCTGTTGGCGTATGTTTCTTTTTTATATTTATTAAGCGCGATACTTAATTGAAATTCTTTGTCAAGAACATTGAAAGCGTCTAAATTACCGGAAACCGTTATTCTGTGTTTAATAATATAATTATCGGGATCCAATAACAATTTAAATACTACCGACGTATATCCGCCGTTATGATAATAAGCCGTTCTTTTATATCCTAATCCAAGATTTTCGCTTTCATTTGAAGCTTTTATGTCTTTAATGTTTTTCAATGTATTTAAATCAAATTCGTCTTTTTCCAAAACAGACATGGTATTAGTGAATATTTGGCGGTCTTTATCCAGCCATTCTTTATTTAAAGTTTCTTGCGCGGGTATAGCGCGGGAAAAAAATATTACAAGGAACAAGAAAAAAATGAAAGTTTTAAGTTTCATGTTTTGAATTTTAATTATTATAAATTATCCTGTCAAGATGTCATTAGGGGGAGAGGGAGCGGTTAGATACTAATCAGCTCTTTTTAATCGCTCGTACAATTCTTAATTTTGTTGATTTTTTTTACTGTTTTAATGATACATTTATTCAAGTTCTTTTCAGTTTCGGATGTCCAAAATCTTAATATGGTCCAGCCTGTCTTTTTATAATATTTTATTACTTTTTTATCTCTTGCAATATTACGCTTTATTTTCTTCTGCCAATAATCCGAATATGACAACAAAAGTTCTTCTTGAGACGAAAAATGTTTCTTTTTCCAATCGTTCCCATGCCAAAAATCTCCGTCAATAAAAATAACAATTTTATACTTTTTGATCGCAATGTCGGGAATCCCAAAAAGGCTCCTGACATTTTTCCTGTACCTTATGCCCCATTTCCATAAAGCCTTGCGAAAAAATATTTCCGGCTTTGTCTCGGAACTGCGTATATGCGACATGCATTTGTGGCGCTGTTCAGGGGTTAATCTGTCCATTTATGATTTTTCTAAAAAAAGACTTTTTGATGGAGTCCAATCATGTGCCAATGCATCGGCTTTTTCAAGCCATTTCTTTATACGTTGTTCAACTGGCACAGATTCGCCCCAATATTCTACGAATAAGGCATCATCCATCGTTAAAGACGCTTTGATGATCTCCTTTTCAATAAGTTTCAAAGCCCGCTCTATGTATATTCCGCCCTCATCGTCATTTTCCGGATTAGCGACGCTGCCTGCCGAAAATAAATCTCTCGCTTGATGACATATAACCCCATGATATGTTAACAAAAATAAAACGGCGTCATCATATTTATTTTTTGAACGTCCTGATTTTACAATACTTGGACATAACAAAACAGCTTCTGCTCTCAATTTAGTTTTTTCTTCTGTTGACAAATTAGTATAAAGACGCGCTTGAATAGGTATAGCGTGTTCTGTTTCGATATTATCCTCAAGCCACCATAAACGCTCGCCTTTTTGCAAACGTGATCTTGCATACGTTCTAATATAATGCATTTTTTCTTCCATTTTAAGCATGCGAAAGTCATCATAACTAATTCCCATCATTTCAAAAAGAGAACGTTCTGCCGAGATTTCAACTTCAAAACGCGGCACATGGGAAGTACGAACATGAATAACACTATTTTCATAATCGCCCCATTTTACTTCAGGTATTCCACCCATTTTGCCAAAAATCAAATATATTTTTTCTACTGTATCAATACGATTTGTTTCAAGAATACTATTTGCCACGCTTCGCCATGTGTCATTAAGAGTAAATTTTACCTCTACGCCAAAATTACCAACCGCAATATCAGGAAAAGCTTGCGGGTGGGGATTAAAGTCAATTTCTATTTCGGGATATGATTGTGTTAATTCACTTAATATTTCACGTACCCTTTTTTCAAATTGCATAGAAGCTGAAAATTTAAATTCTCTTGCTTCTGTTGTAAGAACAGTACACGCCTTTTCAAGAACATCTTCAAATTCATCTTTTGTCACTGATTGCTTCCCATAATTGTTTCTTGTGTTGCATTTGCGATATACCATGCCAATACCGGCGGAACAGCATTACCGATCTGCCTTTCTGTCTCGCGTAATTTTGCTTGAAAAAGAAATGTATCCGGAAATGATTGAATACGGGCCGCTTCACGCATTGATATACGGCGGGGCAAAGTATAATGAAATTGAATATTTCCATGACATTCAGCGCGGATAGTATAACCTGGTCTATTTGCAATTAATTTTCGGTTTCCCTGCTCCGTACTTTTATTTGCTTTGCTCCATATATGGTTGAACGCGTCGTCTTCATTAATTTTTTCAAGGTCTCCTATAGCCTCTTTGACAGTAACGGGTTTTTCACATACCGGCGCAGGATGTACAAAATTCGAAACATCTTTTCTTGTACCGACAATAAAAACTCGCTCACGTGTTTGTGGAACGCCGTAACCGGAGGCATCATATAACTTATATGTAATATTATATCCAAGGGAATTAAAATCATTTAATATTTTTTTTAATGAATCGGCATTTGATTTTAATAAAAGCCCTTTGACATTTTCAGCGATAAATATTTTTGGTTGTATTTTTTTTACAGTATCTATTATTGATGTATATAAACAGCTTCGCTTTCCTTTAACTCCTTTCATTTTGCCATTTATTGATATATCCTGACAGGGAAAACCGCCAATAACTACATCTGCATACTGTGGCAGCATATTAATTTTTTGCTGAATGTCGCCTTCGATGATATGATTTCCTATATTCTTTCGATAGGTATTACAGGCGGGAGTATTAATTTCATTCGCCCAGATAATTTCAAAGTTGTTTTTTTTATATTTTTTTCCTAAAAACTCAAAACCGCCAAGAAAACCTAAATCCATACCACCACAACCGGAAAACAATGAAATAATGGTTATTATCCCTTTTTTATCCATATATTTTCCCCTCCAAAATATGTAAAATCCATGATTTCCATGTTTTTTAGTCTAAAATTCTAAGATTTTAAGCCAAAAAACTACTTTCTATTCATTAATTTGAAGATTTATTCCCAATAATTTATTTTATGCAGTAAAACACTTTTACGCAAGAGGTAATTTAAATTATTTATTACCTCTTCAAATAATTAATCTTCGCGTTACAGCCGTTCCGCCATGAGGCCTGCCACGCGTTGTCGGCTTCTTCCTGGCTTTCAAAACCCATGATGTTGATTGTCTGCTGGTAATTCCAGCCGTGAAACGCGTATTCGCCGACAACAGTTACGCTTGCGGGGATTGTTATGCCGGGCAGGTTTCTGCAATTCGCAAAAGTTTTTCTATCAATCGTTTTTACGCTGTCCGGAATTATTATGTATGTATCGAGTTTTTCGCAAAAGGCAAAGGCGGATTCGCCTATCTCCGTTATGCCCGCGGGAAATGATATGTTTGCCAATGAACTGTACGCAAACGCCCTGCTGCCTACAGATGTCACGCCTTCGGGAATGATAACGCAATCCATTTCCTTTCTTGTGAATGAGTCGTCGCCTATTCTGACAACGGGCATTTCCAGTATCATGGGGGGAATGTTAACAACGCTTTTCCTGCCTGAATAATTCGCGATTTCCGCCGATACGCCGTCTATCATCGGATTAATCTGAAAATCATTTTCGCTGTCGTATTTTTGCGAACATGACATGTAAGCCATAATTAATATCAATATGCACAGTACTGATTTTTTATTCATAAAAACCTCCTTAACACAATTGACCTAAAAATGTTCCTACTATAAATATACCGGCGATTTGTTTGCTGTAAACATAAAAACCGCCAAGATGCAAATTTAAGATACTAAAATGCAATGCTTAACTATAGACAAATGAATTATATAGAAATATATTGAATTATGATTCTTAAACTTGAACAAGATTCGGCGCAGAAAGACATTGAGGTGATAATTAAGTATCCGCAAAAAAATAAGGTTGTCGATCAGATTGCCTCTTTGGTAAAGTCTTTCAATATTCAAATACCTTGTTACTCGGATGACGCCGCAAAACTTGTTTATGTTTCCGATATTTTTTATATTGAAAGCGTCGATAAAAAGACCGTTGTTTGCTGCGAGAATGAAAATTATCAGGTTAAAGACAGGCTGTATCAGATTTACGAAAAACTGAAAAACTTTGGGTTTATCCAGATCAATAAGTATTGTATTTTGAACATAAACAAACTGGATAATATTAAAACTCTGGCAAACAGCCATTTGGAAGCTGTTTTAACTAACGGAAAATGTTTGTATGTAACCAGAAATTATCTTTCGGACATAAAACAAATATTATTGGAGGATTGATATGAAAAAAATTATTGTTAATATTTTGTATGTTACCGGCGCTTTATTGGTTATTTTAGCGATTTATCTGAAAATTACCGGGAAGGAAACTATTTCCGTTAATAATATTTTTGAGATACTCGGGGCAAGCATATTAATTAACGCCGGTATAACCCTAAGATACAGAATTGAAATTCGTAATTTTATTTTGGAAAACATAATCAATTTAAGTTATATAATCGGCGTTCTTTTGGCGTTCAGGGCGGTTTTTAAATGGTACAGTTTATCGGTTTGGTTTTTTATTTTATTGGGGTTTATTATTTATATTTTGTCAATTGTTCTTCTTTATTACCAGGCGTTTAAGAAAAAAGAAGAAATAAATGAACTGCTGAAAAAACGCAGGGAAAAAAACAACGAGACCCTGTAACCGAAAGACTGCGTTCTCTTACTTAAAATCAATCGGTAAAATGGGCATTACACTGCCGTTGTTCTCAATACGGTAACGAAGGTTAGCGTCCGGCAGGAGAAAGTCCGCGAAGAATTCAACGGTTTCGGCTTTTTTGCTCTTGGCGAAAAAAACCGAGGTCATGGGAAGGCTTTCCATTAATTTTTCGAAGAATTTCGGCTTGGGGTATTCTTCGTATTTAACGGCCCTTTTTTTCGGGATGTCAGCTAACTCAAGCGCTATGCGCAGAGCGTCGGAAAGTCCGCCGGTGCTGTCAACAAGGCCGGCTTCCTTCGCCCTAAGCCCCGAAAAAATTCTGCCCTGCGCGACGGCTTCTATTTCGTCAATATTCATTTTTCTGCCGGAGGCGGCTTTATTTGTAAAAACATGGTAGAGATCGACAATGTATTCCCTGTACCTTTTTTCTTCCGAATCCGTTAAATTACGGCGCGGGAACAGAAAGCCCGTCATTAAATCCGCGTGGTCGCCGCGCTGTATGGTGTCTACGTTAACCCCAAGTTTGCTGTTAAGACCGTTGTCGTAAAACCAGTTTCCTATTACGCCTATGGAACCCGTTATCGAATACGGATTTGCCACGATATGCGAGGCGTTCATAGCCACCCAATAGCCGCCGGAGGCCGCTACCTGCCCCATGCTGACCACAACAGGCTTAAATTGTTTCGCGTAACGCACGGCGTTGTCGACAAGGTCGGCGGCGTCCGCGCTTCCGCCGGGCGAATTAACCCTTAGGACGATTGCCTTAACTTCCGTTTTTTGCGCCAATTCATTTATAATTTTCGCAAGCTTTACCGCCTCCATGCCCTGCCTCATGGACGTTTCTCCGTTCGCGTAGACGACGGCGACAACCGGCGGTTTCCTTTTGAAGAAACTTCTCGCTTTCGGAAGCGTATACTCGGTATTGCCGCCCATTATGCTGGAATCGGACGCTCCGTACAATTTGAAAGAACTTACAAACTTTTCCTCAATTTCCATGAGGGCCTGATACATAACGTCCCTTCTGCCGACATAATCAACAAGGCCGTCTTCGCGCGCGCCTCTTGCCGAATAAATAAAACCTTTGTTTAAAACCGAGTTAAATTTTTCGTCCGTCCAGTTACGCGCTTCTTTTAAGGTGTCGCGGGTAAGGTTAAACGTGTCGTCAAGATAATCGCTGTACTGCCTGCGATCCGCTTCCGACATGGAGTCCCTTGTAAAAGTTTCAGAGGCGGATTTATACTCAAAATAACGCAATTCCCGCACGCCTATTCCGAGTTTGTCCAGAGCGTGACGCGCATATCCCCTGCCTATGGCGTAACCCAGTATGTTCAGGTTTCCAAGATCGTCCATGACAATTTTATCCGCAACGGAGGCAAGGCAATAAATGTCAATATTGGCATTGCCTATATACGCGCATATTTTTTTCCCGTTTGCCTTAAAGTTTTCCAGCGCGCTCCGCAATTCCCACAGGTAATCTCTATCTTTGGGAACATTCGCGATGTTTAAAACTATTCCCTTAATGCTTTTATCGTTTGCCGCCCTTTCTATCACCCTGAAAACCTCAAGCGGCGGCTTTGGTTTCGCGAAAGGGTTCCCGGTGTACGCGGGGTTTAAGTTCAGTTCCAGATACGTTTGGGAAAACGCCGGAACTGAAACTAAACAGAGTGTTACCAGCAGCCAGAATTTGCGCCTAACGTTCACTTTTTCTTCCCCTTTGCTTTTGCGGACGGCTTGTTTTTGCCGGGTTTGGCCTTAGCCGGCTTTGCGGGTTTTACCTTCGTTTTCGTTTTCTCAGCCTTTGCCTTCGGTTTTACTTTTACTTTTGCCGGTTTTACCGACTTTGCCGGTTTTGCTTTTGGCTTTGCTTTTTCCGTTTTTACCTTTGGCTTTGCTTTTACAGGTTTTGATTTTTCAGCTTTCGCTTTCGCCGGCTTTGCTAACTTTGCTTTTACCGGCTTTGCGGGCTTTGACGGTTTCGCTTTTACAATCACGTCTGTTTTTTTCGCGGTCGGTTTCGCGGCGGGCTTCGCGGCAGGTTTCGTTTTAGCGGGTTCCGGTTTCTTTTCCGTCTTCTTCGCCTTTCCGGGTTTTGTTTTTTCCGACAAATCAACCAAATATTCCAGAAGATTGTCAAAACGGTATTTGGATTTTTCTTCCGCTTTTATCATCACGTCGTAAATTTTTACGATGCGGTCTATTCTTTCTTTCATTGAAATTTTTACCGAGCCTTCCACCAGGAAGAACAGCGAAGTGTAGAACAGGGCGTCTTCAAATCCTTCTTTGTTAAACCACGCGACATCCTCGAAAATGTTAATTCCCAAAATGCGCCTGAAATCCGCGTCAAGATAATTTTCATCGATAATCAGGGCGGCAAATTCCGCGGTGTCGAATTTCCCGTCTTTTTTAAGAAGCGGGCTTTCCAACAGGGCCGTCTTATTTAAAACAACTCTTTCAATATCAATAATTCTCCACGCTTCTTCTTCGGATATTCCGCAGCGGCGGAAAATTTCCCGCAGTTTCCGCCCAAGGTCCCAATGCGTAAAAGCGAGATCCGAAGCGTGGCGGCCTTCCGCCTCTTTGCCGATTACCATCCGCAGCATGTAAAGCAGCCCGTAACTCATGACTATGGCGCATAACTTCTTCCCTTCGTCGGTACGCTCTTTCAGGCTTTTCAGGAACGGGGAATCCGGCTTATTGAGCATTTCCCTGATTGTCATCATCCGTTCAAGGAACAAATTGAATTCCACAAGAATGTCATCGTTGGAAATCATTGTAAATTTGCGCTTAACGCCTTTTTCATCAAACGCCGCCCATTCGTCGTACGAGCCGTTCGCCCCGTCCATAAAGAAAGACGCGGTTATGAAAAATTCTCCGGCGTCCTCTTTTATGTCCCCGGCGGCGGAATTTTGGTCTTTTAAAGTGCAAAGTTTTTCGACAATTTCCGGCTTGAACATTTCTATAAAATGATAATAAAGCTCGCCTAAGAAAATATCCTTAATTGCGGCTAAGGGATCGGACACTCCCCTGCCTTCCAGGTCGTTGTTAAGCCTTGCCCAGCGTCCTCTTGCGTCGTCCTCAACTTCATAAATGTCAAGGAAGACCTGAGTCTCGTAGCCTTTTAATCCGACAAAAAACCCGTTTTCGCAGATTGCCTTGGAAGAGCGTATATACCAAAGATTCGATTTCTGTTCGCGTAACAGGGTAAAATACCTGCTGTCCCCGTGAATTAACAGGGCTTCGCTTAAGCTGTCCCTGCGCGTTCCGCCCGCGCAGGGAATGGGAGGATCGCTTACCTTAATCCAGCCCGAGGTTTCATAGTAGGAGTTATTGTAGAAAACCAGCGCCCTTTCGTCTCCAAGTCCTGTTTTTACGCGGTTGGAGTACGCGAAAACGCTTTCGTTTACGGAGCCGTTGCAATATAAATCATAAAGCCTGAAATTCTCGCTGCCGGAGAAAAGGTAGCGCCTTTTCATCAGGGGGAAAATGTCGCGCTCGTGGCGTTCCACCATGTAGCCGTCCGGCTCTTCGTCGCGGTAGGCGCGGCGGTACTCCATTCCGTATTTTTCCTCAAAGCCCTCAATCTGTCCGTGGCCGAACATTGGAAGCCCCGGCATTGTTACGAGCAATGTGCAGATGCCGAAATATTTGTCGCCCTTTCCGAACTGCGCGACGGCGGTTTCCTCGTCGGGGTTGTTCATAAAGTTGACAAAGCGTTTTAAAATTTCAGGATCAAACTCCATCGTGTTTTTTATGGTGGCGCGGTATTTCGCGTTCTCCTCGTTTTTCAGCATGTTCATAAAAGCCGAATTGTAAACGCGGTGCATTCCCAAAGTGCGGACAAAATAACCTTCCATCATCCAGAACGCTTCGGCAAGCAGTAAGGTGTGCGGCGCTTCGCTCGCGCAGCGATCAACAACTTCGCGCCAGAATTCATTCGGTATGCGCTTGTTAAATTCCTCGGTGCTGATTGAATGTTCGGCGCGGCTCGCGATTGCCCCTCCGCTTCCCGGAACAGGGTACCACAGCCGCTGAATGTGCCGCTTGGCGAGTGTCATCGCCGCGTCGAAGCGCACGATGGAGAACTGCTGGCACACGCCTATAATTGTGCGTATAACGGCCTCGCGCGCTTCGGGATTGAGGAAGTCAATCTGCGCGGTATCGTTCCAGGGCATGGAGGTCCCGTCGTTGCCGTGGTAAATGTAGCGCGTGTCGCCCGTGCGGTTGTCAATGCGCTTGAACACAACGGCGGCGTCGTTACGCGAAAAATAATGTTCTTCAATTTGGACGGTAATGTCGTCCCTGCCGGAAAGATTTCCGCAGTTGTAATTGTAGGTCGGGAAGGGCGGATACGGAAGCTGGAGGAAACGGTCGGGATGTTCTATCATCCATTTGCTGTCTATGCCCGTGTGGTTAGGAACCATGTCCGAACCAAGACGGATACCGCGCCTCATGCAGCGTTCGCGCAAATTGGCAAGAGCGCCCCAGCCGCCCAATTCGCCCGCGATGTCGTAGTCGTTCAGGCTGTAGGCGGAAGCGGCTGCTTCGGGATTGCCCGTCCATTGTTTTATCGTCTTGCTCGCCTGGCTTCTCTCCCAAAGGCCGATCAGCCAAAGGCCGGTAAAACCTCTGCGCGCTAAAATTTCAATTTCCTCATCGGGAATTTGGTCAAGGCGGTTGATTTCCCTGCCGTATTTCTGCGAAAGCTGGAAGAGCCAGACAAGCGTGCTTTTTGCGATCAACACCGTCTTGGGCATCCATTCCTGATCGGGACTGAACCGCTCGTATTCGTCAAGACCGGCAAATGTTAAAACTTCGGTCGGGCCCGGCCCCATGAAAGTGGGCTTGTCCTCTTCGTTCATGACATCAAGACTCATCAAAAGACGCGCCATGTATTTGGAGAGGAACGCGCCCCAATGTTTGCGTATATATTCAAGCTGGCCGAAAAGGGAATCGGGACTGGCAAGCGCGGGAGAACGGAGCAAATCCCACAGGTTCATGCCGTCGGGACCGAAAGGCGGAAGATTTTTAAAATGTTCTTTTAATTCTTCTATCGCGTTAGGGTAGACGGTTTTTTTGGAGAGGTCTCTGTCGTCAAATAAAAATTTGAAAGGATTGAACGCCGGGTTAAGGTTGGCGAGGGACAGCATCATGGTTTCTTCGATAGAGAGGGCGCGGCAGCTTTCGCCGTCTTCCTTGCTTTTCAAATACTCGGGGACTTTTTTCTCGCCCTTGTACACGGGCCGCGGCGGGAACTGTTCTGAAAAAGCGTTCAGAAGCCCGTCCGTTTGTTTGCCGCCTATGTTCGTTTCCAGCCTGTCCAGAGCCGTTTCAAAAGCGTCCGGCTGGACTTCCTCGCGGTAGAGGGCGATAACATAGTGCAGAATCTCGTCAATTAGCCCCATCGCGTAAAGATGGCCGGCTTTTATAAATCTTTCGGGGTGGTTGGGGTCTTGTTTTGCGTTGAATTTGGCGGCAAGTTCGCGGGTTTGCTTCATGTCGGCAAGGAAAACATTGCCGGTAAGGGAAAAAAGGCTGTCTTTTAAGTCGTACTTCTGCCGCATTTCGCGGTCTATGTGGAATTCCATGCGGACTTTCCGGTTTTTTGCCCAAATCGACGGCTTTTTTTCCAGCTTGTCTAGCTTTATTTGAAACTTAACCATGCGTGAATGCTCCTTAGACTTGCCCGGAATCCTTGATCACTAACCCCGTAAGGTGTCAAGCCGGGTAACTCTACTATAATATAGTATATAATAAAATGTTATAACTTGTACAGTCGGGGCGGGGCGTTTGATTCAACATCGTAAACTTAAGAAAAAGAGTCACCGAATTACACGAATATTTTCGAATAAAAACTAGAATTTTCGTGAATTATTCGTGTTAATTCGTATTATTCGTTGATAATATCCTTAAGTTTATGATGTTACGTTTGATTTCTATTGCTCTTATCCTACGCGTTATTCAAGAAAGCGATATATCCCCTATACGTCATATAAAGATCGATCTTGCTGATAACCTCGAACGGCGAGTGCATGGACAGGACGGGCACGCCGCAGTCAAGAACGTCCATTCCTAAATTGGCGGCGTAAAGGGCGATTGTTCCGCCGCCGCCTTTGTCCACTTTTCCAAGAGCGCCGAACTGCCACTGGACCTTGTTCTTGTTCATTATAGACTGAACCTTGGCGCAGAATTCCGCGTTGGCGTCGCTTGCCCCGTACTTGCCGCCCGAACCGGTGTATTTTGTAAGCACCAGCCCCTTGCCCATGAATGAAGAATTCTTTTTGTCGAAGACTCCGGCGTAGGTGGGGTCAAAGGCGGCGTTGACGTCGGCGGAGAGCATGCTGCAGCGCTGGTAACAAAGCCGCAGATCGGCCTCGTTTTCGCATAACAGGGAGATAAAGTTTTCAAAGTTGTAAGACCGTGCGCCTGTGTTTCCGGCGGAACCTATTTCCTCTTTGTCGGACAGGTAGCAGATAACGGTTTTTTCCGGCGCGGATCTTTCGTGCGCGAGGGCGGTAATGGCTTTTAAGGCGGGGAATGAGCAGCAGCGGTCGTCGTGGCCGTAAGCGCCTATCATGCTTCTGTCAAAACCTATGTCTACGGCTTTGAAGGCGGGGACAAATTCAATTTCCGCGCTGGCGAAATCCCTTTCCGTTATGCCGTATCTCGCGTTAAGCAGGGATAAAACGCCCAGCTTGACTTTTTCCTTCGCGTCCTTGTCATCGTAGGGGCGGGAGCCGAAAAGCACGTCAAGGTTTTCCGCTTCCATAAACTCCGACGCTTTTTTTTCCATCTGCTCCCTCGCAAGATGAGGCAGAAGATCGGTAATTGTAAACATGGGGTCGCCCGGCTCTTCGCCTATTCTAATCGCGGTCTTTTTTCCGTCCGCGTTTACAAACACGCCGTGCATAGCAAGCGGGATGGCCGTCCACTGGTACTTTTTAATCCCGCCGTAGTAGTGGGTGTCCAAAAGCGCGAAATCGCTGTCTTCGTAAAGCGGGTTCTGTTTGAGGTCGAGGCGAGGAGAATCAATATGGGCGCCGAGGATATTGCAGCCTTCGACTACGGGCTTCTTCCCTACAATAGCCGCCAAAATGGATTTTCCGCGTATATTCTGATAAACCTTCATTCCGGTTTTAAACTGTCTGTCTTTCAAATTCTCTATATTTACAAAGCCGCTTATTTCCAGCATTTCGCGGGCGGCGTCGGCGCATTCGCGCTCGGTCTTGCCCCTGTCCAGAAATTTTTTATATTGCGAGGCGAATTCCTCAACAACTTTTTCATCTTTTGAGTCAACGCCTTCCCAGCAGTTTTTCAGGTTGAAAAAAAGCTTGTCCGCTAGTTTTTGTTTTTTTCCCTTATCCTTTGATTTTGAATCTTTTGCCATATACCCCTCCAAATCACCTTAATAATACCACTTTTTCTTATTATTTGTAAATGCTACCATATTCAATATGAATATACGAGACCGATACGCGCCCTCCCCGACCGGCCTTCAGCACGTCGGCGGGATAAGGACTGCCCTTTTTAACTGGCTCTTCGCCCGAAGCCAAAACGGGAAATTTATCCTTAGGCTGGAAGACACAGACAGGACCCGCTCGGAGGACTGTTATGTGCAAAACCTCTACGACACCTTTGAATGGCTGGGCATAAAATGGGACGAGGGCCCGGATATAGGCGGCCCGTTTGCCCCCTACGTCCAGTCTGAGCGTTCCGCTCTTTATCAAAAACACGCGCGGGAGCTTCTTGAAAGGGGACAGGCCTACTACTGTTTCTGCTCCGCGGAGAGGATAGAAAAAGTCCGCCAGGAGAGGGAGGCCGCCCATGCTTCGGAGACGGGCTACGACCGCCTCTGCCGGACTCTCGACCCGAAAGAGGCGGCAAAACGCGCCGCCGCCGGAGAACCCTGCACAATCAGGCTGAGAATCCCGCTGGGCGAGATAACCCGCTTTTACGACCATCTGCTCGGCGAAGTAAAATGGAAGAACGACGACATCAACCCCGACCCTGTACTGTTAAAGACCGACGGTTTCCCCACCTATCATCTCGCGAACGTGGTTGACGATCATTATATGGAAATAAGCCACGTCCTCCGCGCCCAGGAATGGCTGTCCTCTACTCCGCTCCATGTTAGCATGTACAAAAGTTTCGGTTGGACTCCCCCCGAATACTGCCATCTTCCTATGGTAATGGGACAGGACGGAAAAAAACTTTCTAAACGCCACGGCGCGACCAGCATAGACGAGTTCCGCAAACAGGGATATTTGCCCGAAGCGCTGATAAATTATGTCGCTCTCCTTGGCGCGTCCTACGAGGAGGGCAAGGAACTCTACACGCCCGACGAACTTGCGCAAAGGTTCAGTCTTGAAAAACTGAACAAGGCGCCCGCGGTCTTTGACTACAAAAAACTGGAATGGTACAACGGCCAGTACATCAGAATGAAGAGCGACGAGGAGCTTGCGCGCCTTTGCCTGCCCTGCGCAAAAGAGGCGGGTCTTTTCGGCGAATCGGGCAAAGAGCCGACGGAGAAGCAAAGCTCCGTTTTTACCGCCGCGATGCCGCTTGTAAAAGAGCGTCTAGTCTTTCTTAACGAAGTCCCCGAAAAGATCGCGTACCTTTTCAAAGAGCCGCAAGTGCCGGCGGCGGATGAGTTCATTCCGAAAAAAGCCGACCTTGCAGCCGCGATAGAGTTATTGAAACACGGGCTGGAACTTGTAAAAACTATGGCGGAAGCGCAAAGCGACGAGCAGGCGGAAAATTTTATAAAAGCCGAAGCCGAAAAGCGCGGAGTTAAACTCGGCGATTTGATGATGCCGCTTAGGGTAGCGATTACGGGCAGCCGCGTGAGTCCTCCGCTTTTCGGATCGCTTCGCATACTCGGGGCAGAAGTTTCATTGCAGCGGGTGCGCAGGGCGCTGGAGGTGTTGGGGAGGTGATTTTTTTACCACGAACCAACACGAAAAGGGGTAATTATTTCCATGATTTTTGTACTCAATTTTCCTCTGTCTCATCATCATTTTCATCATAATTATCATAATCATTATGATCTCCCATATTTTCGTAATAAAAATCTAAAGCTTTTTCTCTTTCATAATAATCATCGTCTTCTTCATAGTATTCATCATATTCTTCGTTTTCATAAGCTTCATCAAAATAAAATTGTCTAATCTTTATTCCATTTTCTTCTCTCCATCGATAAATAATTTCCATTGTTTCTTTATCTAATTCATTGTTAAATTGCCCTCTTGCCTGTATAAGAAAATTATCGTTTGTTATTTCAAGTGTGGCGGATTTTTCATCAATAATCTTTTCTTTTTCATAACATCTTAATGAAAATATAGCGCAATCTCCGTTGATACATTGATCTATATATGTAAAGCAACAATGATGCATATATTCTCCTTCTTCATAAAGTAATTTACCTGTAGTTATTTGCGTAAATTTCCATGTTTTACCCTTATCATTTATAACATTCTTGTTAATAAACGGAAATTTATTCCAATGTTTATTTATATTATTTTCCTTAAGTTTCTGAGGCATTTGCATCGCCCTATGCCATTCATTGCAAATTCTTTTCAGGCTATGCCATGTACGCCCCTTGAATGAGTATATTTGCCGGTTTGATTTAATTATCTCCGCTTTAAAATAATCGCATATATCCCGAATAATATTTAATCCGGGAATATTTTTATTATTATGTATAAATGTTAAAAAATTAATTACGTGCGGATGATTAAAACAATATTTAAATTTATCAGCTAATATATTATTAAGATATGAATTTTGTACCGGATATATTTTTGAAGAATAGTATTGTTTTATCAGTCTGCAAAAGCTTCTATCATTTTGAAATTGCGAACTGTTTTTAAGGAATATATTAACATTATTAGCCGTAAACAAATCTTTATTTCGTTCAAAAAAAGATTCTCCGCTTAAACAGTCTCTTAACCACTTATTCGCGAAATCTTCTATTTGAAATTCTTCAATGGCAAGACCGCCGGTTTTTCTGATTTTATAATAATCCTTTCTCTTATTATCAATAGTTTTTAAAAGCCAGGAAGGCGAACCGGAAAAAAACAGGGCTTTAGGTATTGGAAACGGATAGTTTTTCTCTAAATATTCATATAAGCCGGTTACAATAGATTTATCATAACGCCATTCATAGCACATTAAATTATAAGCTTTTTGCCAATCGCCTTTTTTTGAAGCAATGTGTTTATCTATTGTTTTCCAAAACGAATGCGTTTTATTTACTGTTGATATTGGATAAAATCCGTATAATAAAACCAATGTTTCTAAAGTCATAGTTTTTATGATATTTTATCATAGGTTTTATTGGGTCTTCAAGTAAAAATCCTTACATCCAAGATTACGAAATTGGCTTCCGATTAGTTCTCCCGTAGTTTCAGATAAGAGATTAACGACAAAGCCACGCGAAATTTCACGAAAAGAGGGAAAATAATAATTAGAGAGAAAATCGTTATTAGGAATTTTTCTGAAAACTGTTATGTACCTCCGTCTGACCGCGGCATGGACGGCGGGAACCTCCACCGAGTCTGACCACTGGTAAGTGGTCAGGCGAAGGTTCCCCTCTGGATAAATCCCGCCTCATTTTACTCGTCATGGAAGAACCTTTCGATGCCGGGGCGTTTAGATTTGTCCTTCCACAGTCCTTGACGGACTGCATAATTTGCCCCCTCCAAGACAACGCCTAACTATTAATTTCTCTCTTTGATACTGATTACCATTGTTTCGTGAGCGGTGCCGCGAAGCCTACCCCGCGACACCGGTGTGGATCACAAGGAAAGTCATAACTGGACAATAATCTCCGAAGAGAGGCCAGTAACAGCTTGTATCTGTTCCGTTAAAAAGCCCATTGATTTCATCTTTCGGGCATTTTCGAGGTTGGCTTCATTACGTCCTTCGTTGCGGCCTTTCTTTTCAGCGTCTGCCATCCCGCTTCGCCAGTCAAGCTCGCTTTTTATCAGAGTAGTCATACGTGCGAACTCTACTTCGTCTTTGGTAATGTTTATCAAAGTGTCTACCGCCATCGCTATGCCCTCCTCTTGATTGATTATTTCAATAATTTTATCCCTTTTCTCAGGGTCTGTCAAATATTGAAAAAATACCGCCCACAGTTCCGCGTTTGTCATCTCTTCAACCGGCTTTCCGGCCGCGGGTTCCGTCTTTACCAACTCTACTGTGATTATTTTTGTTCTTCCGCCCAGTGAGATGCAGTTTTCAAAATCGCAATAAACGAAATTGTGAATAAAACTTTCGTCATCATAAAATTTCTCGTTTGCAAGAATCGCAATTTGATATGTTTCCTTCAAATCATCATATTTTTTATCTTTCCCGTGAAGATCCTGCCCCGCGAATAACCTTGAAACATGGTACTCAAGCCGCACAGGTTCGCTCGCGATTGGGTTGAACGCCATTTCTACGTTAACAAACTCGTCTTTCTCCGTTTTACAAGCTACGTCGAAACGTAAATACCTCTGCCTGGTATCATCAATAGGCGGCTCGTTGGCGATAATGGTTTCCACCGCGACATTACGCCCGATAAGCGCGGATATCAATCTTGATAAAGCGCCCCTTGACTCATACGTGTCTTTGGTGAATACGGCTTTGAACACCGGGTCATAGCGTATGTCTATGACACTCTCCTCGTCCCCGAAAGGAAAGGGTCCCCACTCGTACTGGGCGGGATTTTGATTGTTTGTTTTCATAGTTATCTCCATATAGTTTTATCCCGAACCTTCAAAAGAAGGTTCAACTATATATAGGATCGCAGATGAAAAAAGCATTACTTTCGCGGGAAGAATTTTTGAAAAATTTTGAAATTTTTACCAATTACCACCCGAAAAAGAGGGAAAGTATAAGTTACCCGTTAGTTCAGCAGTTTCGCCAAAAACATCGCCCGCCCCTTGTTCTTCCCGTCAATAATCCCGAACTTACGAAAAATATTCGTCACATGAAACGCGATGGTGCTGTTGGATAAAAAAAGACGCTCGCCGATTTCCGTGTTGTCCAGCCCTTCTGTCATTAACCGGGCGATTTCCTTTTCACGTTCCGTCAAACCAAATGAAATGTATAACTTTTCACGCGCGGACGCGGGATTAGCCGCTTTTTCAAGCAGCGCGCTTTTTATTTTAAGTTCCCTGTCTTTTATGACGGATATACGGAATAACAAAAATGTAACCGCCAGGGAAATGATAACCATGCCGTATCTGGTTAAATCAAGAGAGTAATGCATGGCAAGAGAATCAATAAGATCAAAGACTACGGTTAGGCCGAAAATGGTAAAAGAAATTAAAAGATTCCCCGGATAAGTATTAACCAGCGCGTCGGCGATTTTTTTGCCTTTTTTCAGCTCGCGCTTAAGCGGAATAATTATGTTATAGATATAAATCCATATCATCGCCATAATACCCGCAACCTGCCAGACGCCCGCCGCTTCGCTTCCGTAAGTACGTGAAAAAAACAATTGGGAGAAGGCCAGAACAAAACAAAAAGCGCCGTATATTTTTGTTACAATAAAATAACGCTCGTTGCAAAGTTTGTCCGTATAGGCCATAAGGGCCGGTATCATAAAAAAAAGCGTAAAGTATTCCAGCTTCATCACAACGGCGGTATCCGGGATAATCTGATGAATCCAGCGGGTCCTCAGCAGATAATACAAACCCATACCAAAGGTAAAAATTCCGCATGCCAGATTATAGCGGTATTCGCGGAAAATGGCGGAAAACAGGAAGTGGAATATACCCAGCATTGCAAGTATCGAAATAATAATTACCTGGACAATCCCGTTATGCTTTCGCGTTATAAAATCATAGTCGGCAATATAATAAGGAAATTTATATGTAAAGCCGGTTGTATAATCCGTCGGATCCCCTACAATGCGGAACGCGAGAATATTTTTTCCTTTTTGCAGCAGGCTGCTGTTTATGGGAACGGTTACATAACGCTCATAGTGCTGTTCCATGATATGTCCGCCGGATAAATGTATTTCCTTCTTTATTACAGTGCCGTTCAGGTATATCTTCCAGTTGATGCCTATAGTCGCCAAATACAAACATGGAATAACCGGAGCGCTGCCGTCATTACCGGACGCTTCCAAAGACGTATCAATTGTAAAGGGAATAACAAAAGTCCATTCCTGTTCCGGCCGGCCCCAAGGCGACAAAAAAACGCGCTTCGGCAATCCGGGCAGACCCAGCCTGCGAATAACGGCGCCGTACCATTGTTCCTTAACCTTCCACGAGCCGTCCTGTAAATCAGGAGAAACCGCGTCGGATTGTTTAAAACCGTTCTTAACGTACAGCGGAAATTTCTGCAAGTCGATATAAAACCGGTCTTCCCGGGTTTGTGCCGTTACGGACGCTGTAAGGAGCGAAAAGACGGTAAAGAAGACGGTCAAAAAGTACCTAGAATCCATTATAGTTTTACCTTTATCAATTCGAATTCTAACCCATTATAGGTCTCAAACAGAAATAATGGTGGTATATAAAGTATATAATCGAAATTTAAAAAAGAACAATACCCATTGGGAAACATGAAGCGAAAGTAGTGGTGAACGGGGAAGAAGGAAAAGGAGCGTCAACCAAGTTGATGGCCTTCTTCCCTTTCACCTTTTTATTCCATATATTGTTTCAATTCTTCAAAAACAGACCCAAGATCGTCAAAATGCATTTCCGCCCTGCCGTCCAGCGGAGTGGGCTGATTGTTCACGATGACAATTTTTCCGCCGCAGCGAAGCGTATACTGCGGCATTCCCGCGGCGGGGAAAACCGTCAAACTGGTGCCCAGAACGAGCATCAGGTCCGCTTTCTGTGACTCGGTTACCGCCTGCCTTAACGCCTGTTCCGGCAGACTTTCGCCGAAAAATGTGATTGCCGGTTTAAGCACCTTGCCGCACTTGGGGCACAGCGGCATTTTCCCCGCTTTCACGGCTGCGGCGGCTTCCTCAAAACTCACGCGCACCCCCGCGCACCTCATGCAGTAATGAATAACGGGCGACCCGTGAATTTCAATCACATTTTTACATCCGCCCTTCTGGTGCAGTAAGTCGATATTTTGGGTAATCAGCGCTTTAAGGTACCCGCGCTTTTCAAGCTCTCCCAAAACAATATGAACGATAGACGCCTCTTTTTCATCAAGGTTGTAAATGAAAGAACCGGCGTGATCGTAATAAAAAGACGGGTCTTGTTCAAAATAATCCAAACTAAAAATCTTCTCCGCGTCCAAATCGTTGTAAAGCCCGTTCTTCCCGCGAAAGTCCCGAATCCCCGAAAGCGTGCTTACGCCCGCGCCGGTTAAAGCGACAAGATGTTTCGCGCCCTTAATCATCTCAAATAATTGTTTTACTTCTTCGCTATTTGTTTCCATGAGTGTTATTATAGCATAAAAAACTATTTACTATTTACTTCGCCAGCATTCCCGTATTTTTACAATGATTGCAGCCTATTACGTGGATGTGGCTGCGGGTGTTGGTGCGCTCGTACATTCTGCTTACCAGGTAGTCGTCAAGACCAAGTTCTATGCCGCAGACGGGGCAGCGTCTTGATACGTTGTTGTTAAGGCAGGTGTGACAGCCTTTGATGTACATCAGACGGTCTTTGCCGCCGGACAGGGACGGGAACGCGAAAGTTTTTACATTTTCGCCTCTGTCCAGCTTGTACGAACAAACAGGGCAAACTTGCGGATCGCCGGGCGTTCCTTTGTCGCTTGCCTTTTTTCCCCATTTGCTCCACGGAAACCAGCCGGGATAAAAAGGAGACATAGGTCCAAAAAACAACGCGTAGCCGAACCAGAATAAGAGGATTCCCGCGATAATTAATGCCAGTACCTGTATGTAATCTCCCATAACCGCCTATTATAATATATAATTTTTGAATGGCATCTCTTTATATTATCGGCACTCCTATTGGAAATTTGGGCGATATAAGTTTCCGCGCGATAGAAATACTTAAAAGCGTCGATCTTGTGGCGTGCGAAGATACGCGGCGTACCCTTAAACTTTTAAGCCACTTGGGAATTAAGGTAAAAATGCTGTCCTGCCGCTCCCAGAACGAAGAATTTGCCGCGGAAAAAGTGCTGGAAGCCCTTAAACAGGGGCTAACCGTGGCCTACGCCAGCGACGCCGGCACCCCTGCCTTAAGCGATCCGGGAGCGGCTCTGGCAAGGGCGGCTTCCGAGGCCGGCCACGACGTGATTCCCGTACCGGGGCCGTCGGCTTTCGCCGCCCTTTTAAGTGTCGCCGGCGGGAGGGACAAAACCGTCGTTTTTGAGGGGTTTTTGTCGCCAAAACCGGGCCGCCGAAAGAGCCGCCTTAGGGAACTTATGGCCATGGACGCGGCCTGCGTCATTTACGAATCCCCTTTTAGGGTGCTAAAGCTGCTGGCGGACATTGCCGAAATAGACAGCAAGCGTTATATTTGTATAGGGCGCGAAATGACCAAGGTTCATGAGGAGTATCTTCGCGGCGAATCGGCGGAAATTCTTGAAATTTTAGGCCGAAAAAAGGAGCAACTTGGCGAATTTTCTCTTTATATATCTGGAATTTATTTTAAATAGCTGGTAAACTTATATTAATAAGTTGCCGATAATAGGGTATAGGTAGGGTAAGATTATGACAGTAGACAGGATCGGTCCAGTAGAGCCCATTCAACCCGGTAAAAAACCCGGGCGGAATGAAAACGTGGGAGGGAGTGCCAGGACTGATACAATCAGCCTTTCAACTGAAGCAAAAGAAAAGGCGGAAATGTATCAGGTTTTAGAACTTATTAAATCCGCCCCGGAATTGGATGAAGCCAAGATTGCTGAGCTCAGACAAAAAATTGATGATCCGGCGTACTTAAACGACAGGGTCATTAACGCAACAGCGGACAAAATTCTCGACGCATGGTTTGCGTAAGAATTATTTAATAGGTAACGTGAAAGCGTTCAGCCTTAACCCATAGGGGGTTGAGCGGCTGAACGCTTTTTTTTTGGAAAAATACAGGTTTTTCGGTTAAAATTAAATTATAATTAACAGTATACGCCGTTAAGGCAGGGTTAAGAGGAGTTTGAACAGATGAAGAAGTTAAGTTTTATACTTATTATACTTACGCTCACAATTATTTTTAGCGCGTGTCCGCCCCTTTTAGAAGACTATGTGGGCGGCGGTTCTTCCGGCGATATTTTAACATTAGACGATCCCGATCTAATCGATCCCGATAAAAACGATGACGAGAATCTGAAGCTGGATGTTTATAAATGGTTTAAAATCCTTGATAAAATAGCCAAAGACGGAAAATATGTTTCTCTTGATCTTTCAAAAGGCATTTGTGATTCCAACAACCCGGGCGGGGGATTAGTTGAAGTTACCGTTAAAGACGGTCCCGGTCCCGACGACTCCGTAACATACATAGCTTTTGATCCTTTTCCCGCGTCTTCTTCGGGGAAAAATTTTATAGTATCAATTACGCTGCCAACCATAGCAAAAATGATTAAACGGGCTGATGATAACGAAGCAGTAGATGAAGACAACTTAAAAGAAACCAAAATATTCTCCGCGTTCAGATCTTTTACAAATCTACGTTCCGTAACGGCGGAAAATGTCACCATTATCGGCAATCTTGCTTTTGCCGATTGTACGGCATTAACTGAGGTTGTTTTCCCAAAGGTAGGCCACACAGTTACGGACGCAGAATTAAGTGCTTCTGCTATTCCAATGAGCAATAATCGCAGGGATATAGGCAAATACGCTTTTCTGGGATGCACAGGGCTTAAAGAAGTAAAATTTAATTCGGCCGCGGTAATAGGCGGATACGCTTTTAAGGATTGTACAAGCTTGTCAAAGATAGATTTCCCCGAAGTATGGAGAATCGAAGAAAACGCTTTTGAGGGATGCACAAGCCTTGCCAATGTTTTTTTTGAGAAGGCTTCCAAAATAGGCGACGAAGCTTTTAAGAATTGTACCGGCCTTAAAAAAGCGGAATTCAATGTAAATCCGGAACGGTTTACTACCACCCCTCCTATTTCTCTTTCTCCTATTATTCCCGATGAAGAGCCTGTTTTTGACTCTGTTATTTTCTATCCTTCCGCATTTACCGGCTGCAAAGCCCTTGAATTATTGAAAGTTTTGCGCGCGTGGAATGTTTATTTTTCCAAAGATGTTTTTGCGAATACCGGTACGGCCATCGAAATTTATCTGTTTGATGAACCAACACCCGCCTCCCCTCCGCCTCCCCCTCCGCCTCCCATCACTTTTTGTGTCGGTCATCCGCAAAACGCAAAGATATTGGGCGACGGCACGGCGATTACTTTGAAAAGGGTAGAATTTTATGTTCCTACGGACGGCGAGCAAGTCTGGCAAAATACGTCACCTGCCAGCGTACAGGTTTTTACCCAGGCAAGTTATCCCAATGTAGCAGTAAACATAAATAGAAAGAATCCGTAGGATCAATATCCGTCCGTCATGGAGCGGTTAACGTCGCGCTGGTAAAGTTCCTGATAAATAAGGTTTCTTGTTTTTAATTTCTCTTTTACCGGTTTGGTAAAAGGCATATACCGCCAGAAAGTTCCGCGGACGTCTTTATCCAGCTTTTGTATTCCTTCCGATTCCTTGGTTATCCAGATAATGTAATCCTTGATAAAATATTCCTTTATATCGCCCTTTAACTTTTGCGCCTGGAACCACTGGTAATAATGTCCCGTAAGCCCTTCTTCCATCCAGTAAAAAGTCGCTTTCTCCTTCGCTACCTGCCAGCGGAGATCGGCTATCGCGGTAAGCATCGCAACGAATAAATTTTTGGGGTACATGGGAATTATTATGCGTCCGCGGCTTGTGGCGCGGTTGTGTTTGTCAAACGGTTCCCAGCAAAAGCCGAAATCGCCGTAAGTCGGCAGCAACAGAACGTAAGGGACTATGCGGTTTAACTGGTTTTTATGTATGCGGCAGTAGGCCTCGGCGTCTATGCTTTCAATTTTCGCGAGCCACGAGATTACATTTTCCCGTATACCGACATCATTCGGCCCGCAATGGTAATATTCGCTTGTAAGAACCGGGAAGTGGTTGCCCTGCCGTCCGCAGGTCATTTTCGCCATCTGGCGGACTGTGTTAAATTCCGCGTCTATCGCCCCGACGTCAATCGTAACCGTCCCGCCTTCCGATTCAATTTTATCCCTTAATGTCTGGACATCCGCTTCAGCGGAAACAAAGTCTTTTACGCATAATTCCATGTTATGATCGTTTTTCATCAGATCTTTCAGCAGGTTCTGTATTTCGGCTATGGCGGCTTTTTGTCTTTCATTTAAGCATTCGCTGACTTCTTCGTACTCATGCATGGGATAGTGTTCAAAAATCGATTCCAGCCTTTGGCGAAGTATGCCTTCTATTTCCAGCCTTTCCTTGTCTCTGGATCTTAACAGGGTCCTAGCGCCGTCAAGTTTTCCGGTCGCCTTGTCCAGCAATTGCATTAACTTTGTGGGAGTGTTTTTTGCGGATATTCTTACTTCATCCGTAGTGGAAGGGGTAATAGCGCCTGTCCCCAGGGACTTTAACCATTCATCCAAATAGTAAACCGGCTGGTTAAGGGTGTTATCTAATACTATCTTGCTGAAAAACTCCCTTGTCTCGGCGGTGATAAAGGTGGGATGCAAAATACCGTAACGAAGAAGAAACTTCTTTGGCGGCGCTATGTTTCCCGAAGCTTTACGCGCCACGTTCAGGAGGAAATCCCAAAACGGCGTAATAAACTGCTGGCGGAACACGCTCCTGTCTTTCGGGTCTTTCGCGGTAAGGTATTTTTGCAGGATGCTGTGCACCCTTTGGGCTATATCGCCTTCGTTGGAAAGTGCGGTTTTGTAATAATTGGGATCGTTAAAAAACGCGTGTGGTTTTTCTTCAAAGCGTTTGGTTATGGCCGGAAATCCTCCGGCGGTTAAATCTACTTCGGGCGCTTTGCCGGCAGCGCCTTTTTCGGGCTTGTCGTTAAAAATATCGTTAAAATCCGGGGCTATAGTATCGTCTAATCCTGTCCCCAGCAACGCGGCAAGGTCGGAGTCCATTTCGCCTTGATAATCGTTTTCAGCCATATATTAATGATAAATTCTTTTACGCGGTATGTCAAGAAAAGCGGATCATAGAAGCGCGTCCAGATCAATTTCGCCGGCCGTACAGGGAACGGTAACGCCCCAGTTTTCCAGCACTTCGGGGTGTATCTCGCCGAAGACGCCGACGGTTTTTCCGTTGTACAAAATGGAAGCCGCCCTTCCCGGAATAAAGCGGGGGTCGCCCGATTCTTCCACTTCGTATTCCCTCGAAAGATAGTAAAACAATGTCTGAAGCTCGCCCGCGGCGGTGTTAAAGTTCGCGTCTGTTCCGGCGTGAAGGAAACCCGCGTACTGGCGGGTCGCGCTCCTGTAATTTTCCGAATCGTCCAGCCGCGCGATTTTGCCCACTTCAAAAATTTTGTGCGGGTACGCGGAACGCCCCGAAATGGACTCGCTGGACATAAGGGAGGCCAGCACGGAATCGCGCACATATTCATAATTTTCCGTCATGGGGTTAAAAATGTGAATTATGCTGTTTCCGCCCGCGCGCATGTTATCAACAAGGTCTTTGTGAGAGCCAAGATAATTGTAGATCATCTCCTGATAGCCAAGCCCGATAAAGGCTTCTTTTACCTGCCTGCTGAAAAGGGTAATGGGCAGAAGCCGCCCGACCGTGGCGTCGGAAGGGCGCTGCGGCTTGAACGACGAAAGCGAGCGGCCTATCATCACGTCTTCGGCGACGTCGGCGGCGTGCAGGAAATCGTTGCGGTATTCGGGCGGCCACGCGAGCACCCCTTCGCTCTTTTCGGACTGTCCGCGCTCCGCCTCGTTTGCCTTTTCCGCTTTTACGCCCATGCGCCTGAGAGCGTTGAGGCACTGATCGGCGCTTAATTTTTCGCCAAGGAATTTTTCCACCCGCGCCAGCGAGCAGAAAACCGGCTCCTGAAAATAACACGGGGTTATCATGCTTTTTCCGAAAGGAGTGTCGTATTCGTATTCAACCTCGACAGGCTCAATTGCAAATCCGTTGTCCGCGAGATCGCAGGCTACAATAGAGGTGGCAAGATTGAGCGTGTGTATGTCCGAGCCGGTAAGCTCTACAAAAATTTCATTGTCGCCCACCTGTACCGCGCCTATGTCGTTTGAATTGATGATGGGCGGATAAGACAGGATGAATCCCTGCGAATCCGTCAAAAGCGGATGGACGGGCTCATTTTCAAGAATGAAGGCGTACTCTTTGCCCTTGGGGTGCTGTTTCAGGATTTCGCTCATGGTTAGGGGACCGTCCCACTGGAGGGGGACAAAGGAAACGGTGTTGGGGTCCACGCCCTTGTAAATAATCGGCCACTTAACAAGGGAAATCCGGTAAATTCCCATGGATATGCTCCGCCGTTTCCGTCCGAAATTCCAGGCAAGTTTTTCCTGAGTCTGGATCATGTCGCGGAGCATCAGGTCCGTTATGGTCTTGCCGCTTGCGACAAAGCCCGCAAGGAAAGGGCGTACCTTTCTGACGCTTTCCTCCACTTTCACTTTGCGAGTGATTTTCTTATTACCGCCCCCTTTAAGCTCCTTTGTTTTAAGGTCAGAAAAAAAGCCGTATTGCGGGATTTTCCATCCATTACTATTATATATCCTTAATTGGCGGGCGCAGCCTGCTGTACCCCATAAATCGGGGCGATTTGTGTCATTTAGCTCGATTTTTAAGGTTCTTTCCCCTGCAGGCAGGCTTTTATCGCTGTCCTCGTCCAACTCGGCCTTGGCGCAGGTCAAAATTTCCTCAAATTCGTCCTTGTTTTTCCAGCCTCCGGGCTGTCCGGCTAATGTGTAGAAAAGTTCTTCATTTACTTCTATTTTTGGCATTTTTGTTCCCTAGTATGAATTATAATAATTTTTTTTATATTTAGTCTACTTGATCAAAATAAAAAACTAGGGCATAATATTGTATTCAATTAATTTTTGGAGGAAAATAATGAGAAAAATCATCGCAACACTCTTGGTTTTATTGGCAATTGTCACATTGACAGTTGGCTGTAAAAAAGACAAAGGTACCCTTATCGGTATCGCAATGCCGGAAACCCACGTTCTTCGCTGGGTAAAAGACGGAAAGTCCCTGCAGGAAGAAGCCATAAAGATCGGCTACCGCGCGGAAGTCCAGTACGGCGACGCAAATCAGGCTACCCAGAATCAGCAGATTCAGAGCTTCCTTACACAGAAGGCAAAAGCTCTGGTAGTCGGCTGTATCAATGACGGCGTCAGCTCGGTAATCGCCGAAGCCGGACGCGACAAAGTTGTGGTTATCGCTTATGACCGCATAATCCCGAATTCAGCGGATTATGACTACTTCATAACTTTCAACAACTTCAAAGTCGGCGTTCTTCAGGCTGAAAGCATCGTACAGGGTTTGGACCTCGCGTCCGCCACAGCAAGCGCGCCCAAGTACATCACCCTGTTTGCCGGTTCGCCGACAGACGGAAACGCGTTCTTCTTCTTTGACGGCGCCATGAGCGTACTTAATCCCTACATCGACAAAGGCGTACTCAAAGTAGTCGGCCCCTATCCCAAAACATCAGCGGACAGGGAAAATTTCCAGAGAATCGCGACAGAAAACTGGCAGGCCCCCATTGCGAAAACCCGCATGGAACTCCTTCTGGGCAACGACGCAAGCAAAGTAACGCTCGACGCGGTACTCGCTCCCAATGACACGCTCGGCCGCGCAATTATCGAAGCTTGTAAATCCGACGCCAAGTACAAAAACAAGCTGCCCGTAGTAACCGGACAGGACGCGGAATTTGATTCAGCCATGTCGATTAAGAACGGCGAACAGTACAGCACCGTTTTCAAAGACACAGCCAAACTTGCGGAAGCCGCGATTCTTTTAGCGGATCAGGCTCTTAAGAACCAGCCCATCAATATTCCGGGCGCGGTCCTCGCGTCAGGCGATCTCGCGAAGATCGGCGACACCGGCAAGAAAGTGGTAAAAGCTTATCTTTTGGATCCTATCCTTGTTACCAAAGACAATCTTAATATCCCAATCGAAGCCGAGTTCTATGACAGGCCCCAGGCCATCCAGCTTCAGAACTAGTTAATTAGCCTGACCACTTGACCATCTAACCGTTTAATTTTAGCGGTTAGATAAGTGGTCAAGTGGTCAGGTATTTTTTTAGGGGGAGCCATATGAGCGAGTATATTCTTGAAATTAATAATTTAACCAAAGAATTCCCCGGTGTTAAAGCCCTAGATAATGTCAGCTTAAAAGTTAAAAAAGGCGAGATTCATTCGCTGTGCGGAGAAAACGGAGCGGGAAAATCCACCCTGATGAGCTGTATCTCCGGCGTTTACCCAAGAAACAGTTACGACGGAAAAGTTCGTTTTAAGGGTCACGAAACCGATTACAACAGCGTAAAAGACAGCGAAAAAGAAGGGCTTGCCATTATCCATCAGGAACTGGCCCTTAGCCCGTATCTTTCAATATATGAAAATATTTTTCTTGGACACATGGAAACCAATTTTGGAATAATAGATTGGAATAAATATATAGCGGAATCAAAAAAGTACATGGATATAGTCGGCCTTCACGAACCGCCGGCGACAGTTGTAAGCAAACTTGGAGTAGGCAAACAGCAGCTGGTGGAAATCGCCCGCGCCCTTTCCAAAAAAACCGAACTGTTAATTCTTGACGAGCCGACTTCTTCGCTTAACGACGATGAAAGCGAAAAACTGCTCAACCTGATACTTGAATTTAAACGCCAGGGTATTACCTCGGTGATAATTTCCCATAAATTAAACGAAGTTTTAAAAGTCGCGGACACCGTAACCATTCTGCGCGACGGCCAGTCTATCCGCACTTACGACGTAAAAGCCGACAAGCTTACCGAAGAGATGATCATCAAAGACATGGTAGGCCGCGATCTTACCCACCGCTTCCCGGAGCGGAAATCGTCGCCCGGCAATACGGTAATGGAAGTAAAAAACTGGAGCGTGTACCACCCCGAATACCACGATATAAAAGTGGTGGACAATGTTTCTTTCTTTTTACGCAAGGGCGAAATTTTAGCCTTTTGCGGGCCTATGGGCGCGGGACGCACGGAATTAATGATGAGCATCTTCGGCAATTCCTACGGATACCGCAGCGAAGGCGAATTGATTATTAACGGCAGAAGGCAAAAGTTCAACAGCCCCCGCGAAGCCATTAGTTCAAAGCTTGGTTATATTTCCGAAGACCGCAAAAGCTTAGGGCTCGTGCTGATTCAGGACATTAAAACAAATATAACTCATTCCAGCCTGAATAAAATTTCCAATTTTATCGGGATAATTGACGAACATAAAGAAATTACGGAAGCGGAGCGTTACCGCAATGATTTGAACATAAGGACTCCTTCGATTAACCAGATTGTCCGGAACCTGTCCGGCGGCAACCAGCAAAAAGTGGTTGTCAGCAAGGCGCTTTTCGCGGACCCGGAAATATTAATAGTAGACGAACCGACAAGGGGCATAGACGTAGGCGCCAAAACGGAAATTTACGGCATTATGAACGACATGATTACCGCCGGAAAGAGCGTCATCATGGTCACGTCCGAGCTTCCCGAAGCGTTGGGAATGGCGGACAGAATTTACGTTATGAACGAAGGTCATATTAAAGGGGTGCTTAACAAAAATGAAGCGACCCAAGAAAAAATAATGCATCTGGCTCTTGTCGGATGACAAGACTGGTCGGATGACAAGACTGGTCGGATAGAAAGGAGATAAATTATTATGAGTGAATCAACTGTCAATTCTTCAGACATTAAAACCCTGATTAAAAACAACCTTCGCAGTTATTCAATGTTTATCATGCTTGCGGCGATCATGATAATTTTCGCCCCGTTAACCGACGGAACCAACTGGAGCCCCCGTAACTTTACCAATATTTTCTTCCAGAACAGTTACGTTCTTATTTTGGCGATTGGCATGGTCCAGGTAATCATTGTGCAGGGTATTGATCTTTCGGTCGGTTCCGTATGCGCTATGGTCGGCGCCCTAAGCGCGATGATTTACAATACAGGCATAGGGATGCCTCTTACATTGCTGGCCTCTCTTGCCATGGGCGTGATTATCGGCGCTTATCAGGGAGCGTGGGTGGCCTTCGCGAAAATGCCGGCGTTCATCGTAACCCTTTCGGGAATGATGCTTTTCCGCGGCCTTACCTACATTATTACAAAGGTAAGCCCCATCAGCATGCACGACGACGGTTACGCGCATTTGTCTACCGGAACTTTGGACGAAGTGCTGGGAATCGGCCAGATTGGCCCGTATTTCCCGACAGCGATAATTGTGGCTGTTCTGCTGCTTGCGGTATATTTTTCGACTTCGTTTCTCGGACGCAATAAAAAAATAGCCAATGGTTTTGACGTAACTCCTTTCCCGCTGTATGTAACCCAGTTGATTCTAATCAGCCTTTTGACCCTTGGTATTGCGGATCGTTTCGCGCGCTACAGGGGCCTTCCCATTGTAGTTCTGGTCCTCGGCATTGCGGTCGTGGCTTTCCACTTCCTTCTGAACAATACGGTTCTTGGCCGTTATATCTACGCGGTCGGCGGCAACCCCCGTTCCGCGACGCTCTCCGGTATCAACTCGGAAATGGTAACGTTTATCGTCTTCTGTTTCATGGGCGGGCTTACAGGGCTTGCGGCGGTAGTCAGCACCGGCTACATGAACAGCGCCCTTCCTCAGGCGGGCAACCTCTTTGAATTGGACGCGATTGCCGCGTGTTACATAGGCGGCGTCTCCGCGGGCGGCGGAATTGGTTCGGTAATAGGGGTAGTAGTCGGCGGCCTTGTAATGAGCGCGATAAACAACGGCATGACGCTGATGAACCTCGGCCAGCACTACCAGTACGTTGTTAAAGCCTCAATTTTGATCTTAGCGGTCTTCTACGACGTGTATTCAAGAAGAAAAGCCGGCTTAGGTTGAAAACTGTTTTATAATCTTTTTGTAACTCTCTCTGTCATCTCAAAGAAATCATCGCTCTCTTTTTGCACTATGTGCAAGAACGGGTTATCGCTGTGGACGCCCAAAACTTGCTCCATTTCCGCGGTGTTGCGGTAGGTCGCCCTCTTAAACGAACTGTGAAAATCTTTCGCCCTGCTGTCGTAGATTTGTTTGTCTATCCAGTGGCGGATTCCCTGGACAAGGGCTATCTCCGTTTTGAACGCGGCGGCGGGAAGGGCGTCCTCTGAGTAGCGGATAAGCGCCAGCGTGGACCACGCGTGGCTGCATTTGTCGAAGGGGTACGCTTCGTCCCAGTGGCCGTATACGCGGTGAATTTCGTCCCAGTTTCTTATCTCGTTCTGGCGTATGCTCTTGCGCAATTCGTCAATCCGGAAAGAGGGGACTATCTGCCCGCCTATGTTTGTCCAATCCTTAACGCGGTCTTTCGGCGCGGGCGGGCCCAGCAATTCCAAAAAGCCCTGATAATCAAGTTCGGAATGGGCGTCAAAAAATTCCGCGAGGGTTTTTACCGCGTAGTAGCGAAGCATCTGGCGGTATCCGGCAATTGCCTCAAGCGGCTTTATAATTACCTGCCCGCGCTTGCTGTGTTCAAGGTGGCGGCACAGAATCAACCTTAGAGGGGTTCCGTCCACGCCGGTCATGTCCTGCGCCGAATAGCCGGATTCCCCAAGCCAGCCGTTTAAGACAGCCAGGGCGTGAATTATTTCTTCCGCGGTGTCCGGCGCGAGATAATCGGTTTCTATACGCTGGTTTTTTATTTTTCTCTTGTCGCGGGTCTTGCTCTTCCATGAATTGCGTTCAAGGGCGTACAGGTTGTGAAGCCAGAAATACGCGGGCATTACCTCAAGACGGTTCTTGTGCACGTTGTTGTTTACAAGGGCGAAAGGAAACGGAATGTTAAGTTCCGAAGGATACTCGCCCTTTGCGATGATTACGAAGGACGCGAAGACGCAGGAATGTTTAAGGCTAACGGCAAGCCCCGGCCAAAAGCCGCGCTTTGCCCGGATTTCCCCGTCGTTGGCGCGGCTGTTGTGGTTACTGCCGACGGTGGCGGCCGCCGCCATGTTCGACATTCCCTGAATAAGGCTCGCTATTAAAAATGAATTGTTGTGGTGCTGTTCATGCACCGGAAAAATCAGATTGTTAAGCATCTCGCAGCACGACACGGTTGAATTGTCCCCCAGCACGGAATGGATAAGCCGCGCCCCGTACTTCAGGCTGCTGTTCCTGCCTATGACAAACCGCACCGCTTTCGCGCCGTAAAAAATATTGCACGCGTACCCGACAATTCCGTTCACCATTTCCACGCCTTCGCCTATCTGCGTCGGCTCCTCAGAAGAAGAATGTATCGTCAGGTTTTTAAGCTTGTTCGCGCCTTTGATGTAGGCGCAGCTTCCAATCGCGGTGTCCTTGATAACGGAACAGCTTTTAATTGTCGCGCCCGAGCCGACAACCCCGTAACTGCCGCGCAGGCTTCCGTATTGTTTTTGGGTAATGTCCGCCAGCTTGTCCGTCATGACGGTGTCGTCGCGGTACGCCGCCCACAGATACGCGTCCGCGGCAATCATGGTGTCGAAGGGCAGAATGGATCTGCCGCCGGCCTCGTTCATCACGTCTATCCAAACCCGCACTTCCTCGCTTTCGCCGTCCTTGATGACGCCGTTCCCGAACTTCGCGTGGTTGGTTGTCTGCATCTCGTCAATCTTGGAAAGGATGCAGTTGTCCCCGATTATATAATGGGAAATATACGCGCAGTACTGGATGGCGGTGTCGTCGCCTATGTCGCAGGAAATTATTACGCTGTTGCGGATTCCGGCGGGCACGCAAAAATCGTTGTGTTTTAAGAGGACGTTCCTGAGGGCGCCGATACGCACAAGGCCGTAAAAAGAAGAGTCGTATATCAGAGAGGGATCAAAAGGATCGCTTACCAGAAAATTGTTCCAGTTTGAACAGTTGTTTCTGTTTTTTTTAAGCGCTTCAATTTCTTCGATTTTAAGATGACGCCATGAATCCGGCTTTTTGGAAAAAAGTTCCGCCTGCTGCGCGTTGCGCAGCCAGTATTCGTTATAGCTTAACGCGTTAATACCGAAGGTATTAACACCGTGTAAATCTTTCGGCAAATCTTTAGGCAGATATTCGGCGGAAATAAAATCGTAACCATATCGATCCGCCGGTAATATATTCATTTACGCTCCTGAAGTTTTAGCCCGTCTTAACCGCACATTTTCAATGTCGTGGCTGAATAATTCGCGCAGGTCGTTCAGTCCCAAAGCCATTAACGCCATTCTGTCGATTCCTATTCCCCACGCGGCGACGGGCACGTTCACGCCGAGGCTTTCGGTCACCTCGGGGCGGAAAATGCCGGAGCCGCCAAGCTCGAACCAGCCAAGCACAGGGTGCTTGATGTGCACCTCCACAGAAGGCTCCGTAAACGGGAAATAGCCGGGAACGTATTTTACCTCTTTCGCTCCGGCAACCTCGCGGGCGAACATATCCAGCATGCCAAGGAGGGTGCGAAGATTGACGTTCTCTCCCAGCACTATGCCCTCGGTTTGGTAAAAGTCCGGCAGGTGGGTGGCGTCCACGCGGTCGTAGCGGAAACAGCGGACTATGCCGAAGTACTTGCCCGGTACTTTCGCGGTGGGAAGGCTTTTCGCGGAAAGCACAGTTCCCTGAGAGCGCAGGATCAGCCGCCGCGTAAAGTCGCGGTCAAAGCCGTAGTTCCAGCCGCGGCTGCCCGTCTTGCCGCCGTTTTCATGGGCGGCGGCGACGTTGGAAAGCCAGGGCTCGTCAATCGCTTTCGCGAGGGCTATTTTTTCTTTGGAAGACGGGTCGGCTATGCTGTACACGTCGTGAATATCACGCGCGGAATGAAACTGCGGCATAAAAAGAGCGTCCGAATTCCAGAACTCGGTCTCGACCAAGGGCCCGTCAAATTCCTCAAAGCCCAGGGAGGCGAGTTTGTCTTTTACGTTTTCAAGAAACTTCGCGTAGGGGTTGCTCCTGCCGGGGTTAAGTCTGACAGGCGGCGTTTTCACGTTGTACGACCTGAATGTCTTTCCCTTCCAGCTTCCGCTCTCAAGCATCGCTTGAGTTAAAGCGCCGGTCTCGTCGCCCGTGATGCCCGCCGCCTTGAGCGCTTCGGCCGCATCCTGCGCCGGACAAGAGCCGCCCTCGGCGGAAAAAGCGAAAACTACGGTTTCCCTGTCTATCTGGCGGAAAGGCGCGTCAGCGGCGCCGCGCTTTTTGGCGATGCCGCCCATCGCGGTCTTCTCGGCGGCGGTAAGCGACGCTTCGGAGACGGGAGCTTTTGCCCCTTTTTCCAGCAGGCCGCGAATCACAATAAGGTAAATAATCGCCGGGTCATCAATATGCTCGCCGTTAAAAAATTCCTCAAGCTGCATTTCCACATGAGGGTTTTTAATTATTACGTTTTTGCCGTCATCCATCGCAAGGATGCCGATTTTGGAAAGGGCGCCGAACGCGCTGCCTACGTCCTTGTTTTCTATGTTGAGGGCTTTCGCTATGTCCGGCAGTTTAAGACTGCCCTCGATTTTTACATCGCCGGACTTTTTTCTTACAAGCTCAATAATCCGCTCTTCGGGACTGCCCTTTTCCTTCCATTCGCGGCCAAGGTCGGTCAGCTCGTAAAAGACCGCCGTCTCCCGGCGTATCTCGCCAATCAGTCCCTTGCCCGCAAGCCACGAAAGCGCCTGATTCCCGTTTCCCGGCTTAAGACCAAGTTCCTGCTCAACCTTCTCGATGGTAAGTTCATCGCCCTTTTTATAATGAAGGAGTATTCTTACTTCCAGAGGATGAAGATTCTTAATTATATTTTGAATATCAACTGCCATTCTTTCAATATACAGCTTTAAAAGTTTGCTTGCAATACGGTTGCTTGCAACCATAAGGCTTGCAATATCAGGAAAACAAGGTGCCAAGCCGCCAGCACGCTTCTTCGACATCGGCGCGGTGGCCGAACGCGGAAAAACGTATAAAGCCCTGGCCCGCCGGTCCAAAGCCCGCGCCGGGAGTGGTTACTATATTGCACTTTTCCAAAAGCTCGGTAAAAACTTCCCAACTGTCCCTGCCGGGGAAGTGCGCCCAAATGTAAGGCGAGTTGTCTCCGCCTATGCAGTAAATCCCAAGCTTCTGCAGAGCGTCCCTGATAAGCTTCGCGTTGCCGAGATAGAAGTCCATCATGGCGCGCATTTCCGCGCGGCCCTTGTCGTCCAGCGCCGCAAGCCCTCCCGCCTGCGCGATGTTGGATGCGCCGTTAAAGATGGTTCCCGCTATCCTGTTCCAGTCCGCGTTGACGCTTTCCCCCCCCGCGTACTTGAGCGCCTTGGGAACGACGGACCAGCCAAGCCGCACCCCGGTAAATCCCGCCGGCTTTGAGAATGAGTTAACCTCGATGGCGCAAAGATCGGCCTTGTCTATCTCGAAGATGCTTTTGGGCAACGATGGGTCGCGGATAAATTCGCTGTAGGCCGCGTCAAAAACGATAATGCACTTTTTTTCGACAGCGGCATTAACCAGTTGAGTTAGCTGGGAGCGGTTCGAAACCGCGCCTGTGGGGTTGTTTGGCGAGCAGAAGTAGATAAGGCTGCTGGGCGGAATAAGGTCAAGGTTGGGGAAAAAATTGTTTTCAGCCGTGCAGGGAAGATAGGTAATGCCGGCGTAGCCTTCGCCCTGCCAGCCCCCGGCGGCGCCCGCGAGAACGGAGCCGTCCACATACACGGGGTAGGAGGGGTCCTGCACCGCGATTTTTGTCTCCGACCCGAAGAGCACCTGCAATCTTCCTATGTCGCACTTTGCCCCGTCCGAGATAAAAATTTCCTCGATGGAGAATTTGCCGCTGTAAAAGACGGAAGAGATTTTTTCCCTCAGCTCCGCCATCCCCTCGTCCTGATAGCCGGAATATCCCTCAAGCGTTCCAAGTTTCCGCGCCCCTTCCACAAGGCCCGCGGTTACGTGGGGCATAACCGGCTCCGTGGTGTTCCCCACTCCCAGACTGATAATTTTCGCGTTTGGGTGGGTAGCGGCGTATTCCCTCCGCCGCTTGGAGACTTCGGGAAAGAGGTATCCCGCTTTTAAGTTCGCGATTTTGGAATTTCGGCTAATCATAGTTTTTCTGCCTATTTCTTTTTAGTTTTGCTTCTCTTAACGGCTTTTTTCGCCGGGCTTTTTACAGTTTTTTTCTTGCCGTAATTGTATTCGTACTGTTTTGAAAGGCAATTCGGGCAAATTTTCTTTTCGTAAGATTTGGGCAATTTTTTTCCGCACCGCGGACATTCGCTGTTTTTCTTCCGTTTGTTGTATTTTGCCCTTCTGTCTTTATTTATGGTTTCTGAAATTTCCTGGTTATAACCCCTGAAAAACGCGCGGCAATCATCACAAAAGATGTATTTGCTCGTTTTCTTTCTCTTGCTTCCGCACCTGGGACAGCAACCGCTTTTTCTTCTTTTTTGATAAAGAACCTTTCTTTTTTGCGCTTCTACCGACATAATACCCGCCTGATAAAAAATTTTATTATCCAAAAAACTTATTTTTGAATAATATTAAAATTATATTCCATATAACATTCTTTGTCAACGTTAATAATATAGTAAAAAATATTTCAAATTAGTCTGTTTTTATATAAAAAACCTCAAAATATTCTTGGATTTTTTTATAAATTAGCGTCGAAATTCATGGTCAACCGCCGGAAATTTTAGTATATTTATATATATAATTAAAAATGAGTTAAAAACAAGGAGGGAAACATGAGAGTTAGTGATAATTTAGTTACATGGTCCGCCACATATTCGGTAGGAATAAAAACAATTGATGATCAGCATAAGATGCTCTTAAATCTGGTTAATGATATGTACAATCATGTTACCGACGATAAAAAAGCGGAACAGGCATATTTTAAGGATATTATCCGTCAGGCTGTAAACTATGTTAAAATACACTTTGCGACGGAAGAAAAAATTATGAGAGCGGTTAAATTTAAGGGCTATCCCGAGCATAAAAGGGAGCATGATTCATTTATTTTGTCTGTGGTTGACGCTATAAGGGATTTTGAGGACGGAAAAAAGGTTACCCTTATTTCTTTTACACATTTTCTTAAAGACTGGATATTATCTCACATTGCCATAATGGACAAGCAATATTTTGAACATTTAATTAAAATTTCCGCCCTCAAGGCCGACGGAAGACTGAGTATCCCTCAGGAAAATATTGCGTAACAGGTTCTTTTTACTTTTTAAATAAAAAATGAAATTTCCATATTTACCTTTTTTCCGTTACAAGCAATCCCTTTGCGGCGTTCAGGCTGCACTTTTGATACTTAGAGTACGCAGCCGCCGCTTTTTCCCGAATTTCCTCGTTGGTTTCCCCGTTAACATATCCCGTTAAGGCGTCATGCAAGGTATATGCCTCGGGAGCCATCAAATTGGTAGTCCAAACCAGCATATTCACGTTCGCCTGTTCCAGGACGGGAGTAAAATATTTCTTGCTGTAACACGCCAAAATAATCATATCACGTTTTATGTTATCCGTGTTTACAAAGTCTTCGGACAGTTGAAAATCCATTAACCCGTCATGGCCTATATACGCCAAAAGGGAGGCGTTGCCTCCTGTTCCGATGTTTTTACCGTTAATTTGCAAAGAGTCTTTTTGTTTTCCGCTTCCGCTATTCAAAAAATCAAGCGTACACTGTCTGATATACTTTCCGTCGTAGGCGTCGGCTATCAGGAAATAATTTTTTTCGACATGCTTAAAAATAAGCCTTTCAAGAATTATCCCTTTTTCCTTCCTCGACGTAAGCAGTTTCCATTCTTCGCTTTTTTTGAAATAAGAGCGAATGCCGTAACGCGCCCCCCAATAAAGATTTGTGTTAATGTTTTGCCCGTCGCCAAGCGCCGCCGACACGCGGGTTATGCCCTGATATTTATTATCACATAGGGCTACAAACACATGGATGGTTTTTATTTCGCTTTCATCTAGGGAACTAAGGTCATAATCAACTGTTATATCATTATTTGTATTTTTTCTGATAATTACATTAATTTTATTTATTAATATCTCAAAAATAAATTTATTATCTATTTTAATTAACAATATGCATAAAATAATTACCAATGGAATAATAAATTTATATATTTTTTTTTCATGGGATTCCTGAACAAATATTTCATTAGGATTTTGTCTTGGTCTTGTTTCTTGATTTTCACGAGGTCTTTCTTTATCATCGTCTTTATGTTCTATTAATTTTAACGCCTCTTCCTTATCTTCAGGATCGATAAACAATAAATATTTCTCTTCTGCCGGGATAATATCATCGCAGATTATATTATTTTTATTTAACAATAAATATATTTCAAACGCCTCGTCATAATTATTTGTTTTAAATATACAATCGTCAAAAAATGTTTCTTCGTCACATTCTTCAATTAATTTTATTGCCATATCCTCATGTTCTTCGCCTGTATATATTTCAAATGTTTGCGCGTCATTTAATTTTTCATTAAAATCCTCGATAGGCACAATTAATTCATCGCGTCTTTCTCTTTCATCTGTAATTCCTTGACCGTATTTATTACGAAGACTCCATCCTACATTTATATGTATTTTAATGCTTGTTACCGGAATACTATTTTTTAATAATAAATTTTTTATGGCGATAATTCTGTGTTTTTTAGGAGATTGAAACACCATGCTTTCCATAGTTAAATTTATTACATTTATACTTTTTTATCAATTACTTTTAACAATAAAATTTCTTCCAAATTCCTTCTTTTTTATACATATACGATGAAATAATAGATTTTATAAATTAATACGACGATGACTTATACCGGGCATGTTTTATTTAAAGGTATATTCCTATTGTTCATATATAAGTAGTTAAGCGACATATTTAGGTCGTAAAATATACAAATAAGATATATATGGAAAAAGAAAAGAATAAATAAGGGTTTAAGAGTGGCTTTTTTATTACTTTTATTCTTTTCGGGCTTCTGCGTACCTTTGGTACGAAGGAAGCCCTACCAGCGCAATATGCGCCGGCTTTTATTACCTCTTGTATAATTTATTCAAATATAATATTATTACAATATAAAGGAGATTTTTATGAAAATGAATAGAAAGCTTTTTATAGCACTTGCAACATTGCTTTTATTCGGAATGTTGGCAGGCTGTAAAAAAAAGGAAGATCCGGCAAGCGCTGAATTAAAAGCACAAATGCAAGCAGCGGAACAAAATCAGGAAGTCGCAACGACAGCGACAACGCAAACCGAAGCAATACCAGATACTTCTACTGAAACAACAACCGAAGACGGATTTAAGATGAGGGGAACAGTGTTGACTGGTTACAGTGGGACAAATACAAACATAATCATACCTAACAGCGTTACCAGCATTGGGGAGAGCGCTTTTGAAAATTGCACCAGCCTTGCCAGCGTAACTATACCGGACAGCGTTACCAGTATTGAGGAGGGCGCTTTTTCCGGTTGCACCAGCCTTGCCAGCGTAACAATAGGGAACAACGTTACCTACATTGGGTATTGGGCTTTTCTCGGATGCACCAGTCTTACCAGTGTAACCATACCCAACAGCGTTACCATGATTGGGGGTTTTTCAGGTGGAGGTGCTTTTTCAAATTGTATAAACCTTACCAATGTGACCATATCAAACAGCGTTACCAGGATTGGGGAGAGAGCTTTTTCCGATTGCACCAGTCTTACCAACGTAACAATACCAAACAGTGTTCAAGAAATTTGGGCAACCGCTTTTGGTGGTTGCACTAGCCTTACCAGCGTAACATTTCAAGGTACGATTACCGCGAATAACCTTTATTTAAGTGGTCAGAACTATTTTACCCCACCATTCCATGGCGACTTAATTGAAAAATATCTTGCCGAAGGAATAGGAACATATACCACAACCGCACCTGTGAATGATGATTCAAAATGGACGAAACAATAATTACATAAAATAATTTAAGGGGCGGCAATGCCGCCCATTTTTTTGAAATATGGTTTAAATAATTTATCGCAAAAATGGTTTGTAAATTATTGTGTTGCATTTTTGGTTAATATAAGATATAATTACAGTTATGAGGCAAAAAACGTCGCCTAACATACGGTAAAAGTACGCCCCTTCGGGGCTAGGCTACACAAAACGCAGTCGGGCTTCGCCCTTTGTGCGTTTTGTTCCGCC
>Ga0268262_10000309_pt1 | contig 65371 bp, 69 predicted proteins | sample TergutNc150P3_FD_190354 | JGI IMG/M metagenome (GOLD analysis project Ga0268262, IMG submission 190354) | Nasutitermes corniger P3 segment gut microbial community from laboratory colony in Florida, USA - Nc150 P3 (SPAdes) (version 2) | ecosystem: Host-associated > Arthropoda: Insects >... | reverse complement strand
CGAGGGCTCGCAGGTGCGCGGCGTAGGCTTCCAGTTTTTCTTTTGCCTGCGCCAGCAGGAGTGTTACTTCCGTTATGGTTTGCTGGGGTATGAACGGCGTGTTGGGGGGGCGTTTTATTTCAGGGAGTTTTGCGTAATGCGCAAGGAGTTGGGCGTTGGGCGCGGGGTTCGGTGTGCGACTTGATGTCTTTTTCGGCTGCGCTTTTGCTTTGGGGCGTTGTTTGGCTTTTTGTTTTGCTTTTACTTGCGCCTTTGATTTCGGTTTCGCTTTTGCGATTGTCTTTTTGTTAGCTGTTTTTTTGGTTGCCATGATTTATTTCTCCTTTTTGTTTCGTTGCTGTTTGCCTATGTAAACACTATATGTAGTGTCGCCGATTTATCAGCGACACTACAGGATTTTTGTGCCTGACACCGTTGCGTTATCTGCAAGGTTACTTTTTGATGATTTTTACAGACTTAATTTTCAATGGACCATAATCTTCGAAATCACCATGTTCACCATTAATACGAACAGTTAAATTCATAGCTTTAATTTTATAGGTAAAGTCTCTAAATTCCAGCGCCCATCCCTCACCAGCGCCCCATGCATCTTTAAAATAACCTTTATTAACGTTTGGACCACTGCTGTCTAAACCAAATGAAAGAATAGTTGATCCACCCCAACTTGTCGGTGATTTTCCTACCGCATCATTAACTGAAAATTCAATAAATTGCCATTCCCAGCCATCTTGTATGCCTTCCCATTCAACTTCAATACCATCGTAACCCCTTAAATCCAGAGTTTTTGAAAAATTGAAATTCAGATAATAATTAAGAATACTGTCGTAATCTTCATTCCAGTCACCGGCATTTCCCTCAGCCGGGGTAATCTTAATGTAGGTAGGTTCTAATGAAACTTTACCTTTCCGTAAATTATTTAGATCACCGGTATGAGTTTTGTATTCGCCTTCCTCAACACTTACATCGGTCAGAAATTTACCATTCCAGTAAATAAAAGGCAAGGATAAGCTTATATTAGGAGGAGCAATAAAAGCAGACGGAGGCTCAAGAATAGTAACATCATTTTCACCATTTTTAATTGCGGGTATTACTCCTTCAATTTTCATTATTCCGATGCTGCTACTGACAGTAACGGTGAATGGGTCGAATGGTTGTCCGTCTTCGTTGACGTAATCGCCGGATGGCTGTAGTTTTAACTCAAATGTACTGTTATCAAAACTCTTAACCGTACCGGTGCTGGTTAGACTTTCGTCCGTAGAAGATAAAATACCAAGTACATAACTGTCCCCGTTTCTCGGTGTAATCGCTGCTCTCGGTCCCGTAATTGTCAGTATGTATTTACTGCCGTCACTTCCTTCGCCGGTGAAGGTTGCCGGGTCGACATTTCCGGAGGTTGACGGTGATGAACAAGCCGCTATTCCAAGTACCAGCGCAATTGCCATCATTGCCTGTAAAATTTTGTTGTTCTTCATAAAGAACTCCTTGTTTCCCACAATTAACCGCCATTAAGGGCGGATATACAAAAGCCGCTCTTTTTTACGGAACGGCGCATTGCTAAAATGCAGTTTTACAATGGCGGATTTTTCGCTCACAAAGACAATATTACCAAAACATGGCGATAATTACAACAGCTCGCAGCTTTCAATCTTCCCGTATTAATCAAATATTTCTATAGGCACAGGGCAAAGTCCCTGCGGGTGTGTACGGTGTGGATTCAATAAAAGCCACGCCAAAGCGTGCGAAAATAAAGTCCACAGCCGTCTGACACCCGCAGGGACTTTGCCCTGTGCCTATAAGATATAATTGCGAATTATTGTACGTTTTCAAGCGGTACGAAACTTGAAGGGTTTTTCCGGTATTCTTCCATACCTTCATCAATCATAGCGATTTCATCAGCCGTCAAGTCTGTTTCAATAGTATACAACGGTTCGGAAAGCACCGATAAAAGCGGCTTTAATGCGTAAAGGCTGCGTTCCGGCATTGTTTCAATATAAGCCTGCAATTCTTTTCTTAAAACTGCTGCGGTCATTTTTTACCCCTGTTTTTCTTTTTGTACGCTTGTCCTCTCGGATCAATGTTTGTAACAAAGATTGTATTGTTATCATACCGGAATAATATCCGGTAATTACCTAACCTTACTCTGAAATATCCGGTTTGTCCGGCTAACGGGACTATGTCCCCTTCAGGCGGTTCTTTTTCCAAATCTTTCAGACAGGTTTTAATACGGCTTTTGTCAGGTTCGTTGAGGCGCTCAAAATACTTTCGCGCTATCGGTCGTAATAATACTTGCATAATTTATAACAGCTTTATCAGTATAATCCTTTCACTTATTTCATGCCAGTAAATATGCGGTAAATCTTTTCAAAAAAAGCCATTAGCCCTCTGCATTGAAAAGAATAATCCCGTATAAATCAAATATCTCTTATAGGCGGCAGGGCTTGCCTTGCCCCCGTAAGATATAATTGAGAATCGGAAAGGGTTACATCACAAGCCGTATTGTACTATTGTAAGAGCATGGTTATAGATTTTCACACGCATATTTACCCCGATAAAATAGCGGCAAAAGCGGTCGCCAATATACATGAATTTTATACGATAAAAATGCAGATGGACGGCACTGTTAATTCCCTGCTTGAATGCGGAAAGGGCGGCATCGACCGTTTTCTTGTCTTTTCAGCCGCCGCTGTTCCCGAGCAGGTGCGTTCAATTAACGATTATATAGCCTCAGTCTGCCGCGAACATCCGCAGATGACGGGCTTTGGAACGCTTCACAAGGATTTGGATAACCCGCATGAGGAAATTGAAAGGCTTATCGGGCTTGGCTTAAAAGGAATTAAACTGCATACCGATATGCAGAAGTTTAATATTGACGATGACCGTATGATGGATATTTACGCAATTATTGAGGGCAGACTGCCTGTTATTTTTCATACAGGCGATTACAGGTATACATTTTCCCACCCTTCAAGAGTTGCCCGCGTACTTGATAACTTCCCCAAATTATGCGTGATAGCGGCTCATTTCGGCGGCTGGTCAATTTTTGATATTGCCTGGGATTATTTTCATAACCGCCGCTGTTATTTTGATGTTTCAAGTTCTCTTCCGTTTATCGGCAAAAGGAGAGCGGCGGAGCTTATACACAGTTACGGGGCGGAGCGCTTTCTTTTCGGCTCGGATTATCCGATGTGGAACCCTGTCGTTTGTCTTAAGGAGTTTTCAGAACTGGATTTATCTGACAGTGAAAAGGAAATGATTCTATGGCAAAACGCGGCGGAGATATTACAAATAAATAATTGAACCGAGCCTGCGTAAAGTTATTATAGAAAAAATCCCCTGTATATAATATATTTCAAAAAGGAGCAGCGTATGTATAAAGCAGTCGATTCAAAAGTAAATTTTCCCAAACTTGAAGAAGAAATCCTCAAATTCTGGGAGCAAAATAAAATATTTGAAAAATCCGTTTCTCAGAGGGAGAAAGAGAGCGAGTTTGTCTTTTACGACGGCCCGCCCTTTGCCACAGGTCTTCCGCACTTCGGTCATTTTGTGCCAAGCACTATCAAGGACATTATTCCCCGCTACCAGTGCATGAAAGGCAAAAAAGTCGAGCGCCGTTTCGGCTGGGACTGCCACGGACTTCCTGTTGAAAACCTGATAGAAAAAGAACTGGGTCTCAATTCCAAAACAGAAATCGAAAACTACGGCGTCGCCGATTTTAACGAAGCCTGCCGCGCATCAGTCCTACGTTATGTTAAAGAATGGAGGCAGACTATCACGCGGCTTGGCCGCTGGGTAGACTTTGACCGCGACTACAGGACAATGGAAGCCGACTACATGGAAACAATCTGGTGGGTAATGAAGTCCCTTTGGGATAAGGGCTTGCTTTATGAAGGACACTATATCCTCCCGTATTGCCCCCGCTGCGCCACAGTCCTTTCCAACCACGAATTAAACCTCGGGGGTTATCAGGATGTGCATGATCCCGCGATCACTGTAAGGTTCAAAGTTACGGGAGAGCGGGGGAATCCTCTTAACACCTACCTCCTAGCCTGGACAACGACCCCTTGGACTCTGCCTTCAAACCTTGCCTTAACTCTTGGCCCTGACATTGACTATGTTTTAATTGAAGACATCTCTGCTCCTCACGACCATTACATTCTGGCAGAAGCGCGTCTTCCCGCTTACTACAAAGATTCATCCGAATACAAAATCGTATGGCGTAAAAAAGGCGCGCAGCTTGCGGGCATTCAATATGAACCGCTTTTTCCGTATTTTAAGGACGCGCCCGCCTCTTTCCGCACTTTTACGGGCGATTTTGTTACTACGGAAGACGGAACGGGCATTGTGCATACAGCTCCCGGTTTCGGCGAAGATGACGCGCGCGTACTCAAGGGAACGGGTATACCTGTTATCTGCCCTGTGGACGCTGAATGCAGATTTACGGACGAAGTCAGCGATTTTGCGGGCTTGTTTGTAAAAGACGCCGACAAGGCGATTATTGAAAAATTAAAAGCGGAAGGCAAACTTGTAAAACGCGATCAGATTCTTCACTCATACCCCCACTGCTGGAGGTGTTCAAGCCCGCTCATTTACCGCGCTGTCGGCTCGTGGTTCATCAGTGTTGAAAAAGTCAAGAAAGATATGCTGGAAGCCAACAGCCAAATCTACTGGGTTCCGGAACATATCAAGGAAGGCAGGTTTGGCAAATGGCTGGAAGGAGCCCGCGACTGGGCAGTCAGCCGCAGCCGCTATTGGGGCAACCCGCTTCCAATCTGGAGATGTCCTGACTGCGGAAAAAAAGTCTGCGTGGGAAGCCGAGCCGAACTGAAAGAGCTTTCAGGTGTATACCCTAAAGACCTTCACAAGCATTTTGTCGATGAAATAACGATTCCCTGCGGCTGCGGAGCTAAAATGACGCGGGTTCCTGAAGTTCTGGACTGCTGGTTTGAATCGGGAGCGATGCCCTACGCTCAAAACCACTATCCGTTTGAAAACAAGGAATTTTTTGACAGCCATTTCCCTTCGGACTTTATCAGCGAAAGTCTGGATCAAACCCGAGGCTGGTTTTATACGCTTACTGTCCTTGCGGCCGCGCTGTTTAAAAAACCGGCCTTTAAAAACTGCATAGTCAGCGGACTTGTCCTTGCAAGCGACGGTAAAAAAATGAGCAAGAGCCTTCGCAACTACACAGACCCCACCGAAGTTATCAATACGTTCGGCGCCGACGCTTTAAGGCTCTTTTTAGTGCATTCGGCGGTTTTAAAAGCCGACGACCTTCGTTACAGCGACGAAGGAGTGCGCGATATTATGAAAAGCATCATAATTCCCCTTTGGAACGCGTACAGTTTTTTCGTTACCTACGCGAATATCGACAAAGTTACCGCCAAGGACGCTCCCGAAAAGCCTGTTAATCTGCTTGATCAATGGATACTTTCTGAAACTCAAACCCTTGTGGAAAAAACAGGCGGCGCTCTTGACGCGTACGATCTCAGCCGTTCAGTCGATCCGATCCTGCGCTTCATTGACCTACTTAACAACTGGTATATCCGCCGCTCCCGCCGCAGATTTTGGCGCAGCGGGAACGACAGCGACAAACTGGAAGCCTACGGCGCTCTTTACGAAGCGCTCAAAACATTGATAATGGTTGCGGCTCCTTTTATGCCCTTTACGACAGACGCAATCTGGCAAAATCTGCGGTTGGAAAGCGACCCGGAATCCGTACATCTGGCGGATTTCCCCGTTCCCGCCGAAAAACGCCGCAACAAACCGCTGGAATTCCGCATGGCTTCGGTTATGTCCGCGGTTTCAATCGGACGCGCTTTACGCTCGCAGTGCAATATCAAGGCGCGCCAGCCGCTTCGCAAGGCGGAACTTGTTACTCGTAATAAGGATGAAAGAAATGCGCTTGTGGAAATGGTTGACATTATCCGCGAGGAGTTGAATGTCAAGGAGATTGTCTTTTCAGACAATGAAGAAGACCTTGTTGAATACGAAGTAAAGGCAAACTTCCGCGCGCTGGGTAAGGAACTTGGCAGAGACATGAAAGCCGCCGCCGCCCGTATAGAAAATTTAAGCCATGCGGAGATTCAGAGCGTTATTGAAGGTTCGTCCCTTTCTATAGACATTGCGTGCGAAGGCGGCGTAAGGACTCTTGAAATAACAGCGGACAAACTGGATATCAGGCGCAATGAAAAGGCGAATTTGCGCGTCTTAAACGAAGGCACTCTTACTGTCGGACTTGACACGGAAATTACCCGCGAGCTTTCTATGGAAGGCGACATACGCGACTTTATCCGGGGCGTACAAAATGCCCGCAAAGAAATGGGGCTTGAAGTTACCGACCGCATAGAACTGTATGTTTACGGCTCTGATTCCCTTAAGGAAGCGTGGGATCGTTTCAATTTATTGGCTTCTGAGGAAACCCTGGCGACAAAAACCGCATGGGCTAAAACGGATGGACAAACTGAAATCGAAGCGGGGGACGAGATATGGTTTGTAAAGATAAAAAAAGCATAAGCTGTATTTTACAGTTTTTATATACAATGTTTTTTTTCATTTTCCTGTCATGCCAAACCGCGCCGAAAGTTCAGGATATGCCTGAGGGAATACTCCCTCTTTCCAAAGGCGCTTCCGTTTATGTCATTGCAAATGTTAAGCAGGCTCGTCCCATTATTGAACTGCTTCCAATAAAAGAATTAAACAGTAAACAAACCAGGCAAATGCTGGAAAAAACCGATTACTTTACGGCTGCGATATTTCCGCAGACAAACGTCCGTAAGATGCAGATTGCGGCTAATGGGAACTATTCCGGTTTATCGGGACTTGCTTTCACTTTCAATAAAAACTGGAAAAAACAACGCTCGGATTCAGGGGGGAGTTACTGGTATTCGGCGGCGGACGGGCTTTCAGTGGCAGTTAACTCAAATCAGGCATTTGCTGTTTCCTCGGCTGTTCCTGTAGACCCCGTAACAAGCGCAGGCGGCATAACAATGCCCGAAGGGTTTTACGAGTTCAGCCGTGGATATCCTGTTTCCTGCTGGCTGGAGGATACGGATGCTTTAATAAACAGGATTTTTAATGAAAAGGAAATTCCTATACAGCTTACCGTACAATATGTTTTTATCAATCTTTATCCCACGGATTCCTATGATTCGCAAAACAATTACGAAGCGCTTATAAGGCTCCAATTTGAAAACGCGCTGCAGTCGCGGGGTATGGCGGCTATCTTCAATCTGGCGGCCGGTTTAATGTCAAATGACGATTCTACGCTTGCTTCCGTTTTTTTTGCCAATCCGGCTGTCCCAAACGGCCGCAATCTTGATATAAAAACAAAACGCATTTCGGAAAAAGACATTACTTTACTTTTGGAAACATTTTTAATATATTAAGAAATAATTATGCCTACTTATGAATACGAATGTAAAAGCTGCGGACATGGTTTTGAAGTTTTCCAATCCATGAGCGACCCGCCTTTAAAAGACTGCCCGGAATGCGGTAAAGAAGTCCGGCGGCTTATTTTTGGCGGAGCCGGGGTTATTTTTAAAGGTTCCGGTTTTTATGTTACCGACAAGGGGAAAACGACAAACTCGGGTACGGTAAAAAAAGAAAAAGCGGATTCTCCCGCCGCTTGCAGCGGATGTCCTGCAAAAGGCGATGCCGCCGTATGCCCGGCAGGCGGAGAGGCGTCAAAAACTTCTCCATCCGAAACAAAGACGGCTTAAAACTTTGTACAAAAAACCCCGTTTTTTTTGCGATAACTGCGGTTATGAAGTAGATCATGAAGTAAAGGCGTGTCCGCATTGCGGGCGTTATTTTGCCGCTGTCCGCTGCCCTTCCTGCGATTTTTCCGGTCCTGAAAAAATGTTTCTGAACGGCTGTCCCCTTTGCGGCTATTCGGCAGACCCCGCGTTGAACAAAGCGCCGAAAACGTCAAAAAAGCGCAGGAAAAAACATTCGCACGGCGAGTCTTTGCCTGCATGGACATATATATTATTGGTTATAATTCTGGTTTTTTTTGTCGGGCTTTTTTCCTGGTTTATTACCCAATAATTTACAGAGCAGGTAGAATCGCGAAACCTTAAAAAAAAAATCCAAACTACTTGACCTTTTTTTCCCATTTTGATACATTCTATTCTCGTCCCATGTTTTTTGGGGAATTTGGAGCATGACCGTTAACTTTTTGTTGAGAGGGTTTACGGATAAACTTTAGGAGTTTTTGAAGAATGCCTACTATTAATCAATTGGTTCGTTCCGGGCGGCAGAAGGTTACTACTAAAACCAAATCTCCGGCATTAAAGTCATGTCCGCAAAAGCGCGGAGTTTGCACCCGTGTAATGACTGTAACGCCGAAGAAGCCCAACTCAGCCCTCAGGAAAGTAGCCCGTGTGCGCCTTTCCCACGGCACCGAAGTAACGGCGTATATTCCGGGAATTGGCCATAATTTGCAGGAACACTCGGTAGTTTTGGTAAGGGGCGGACGCGTAAAGGATCTTCCCGGCGTACGTTACCACATTATCCGCGGCGCAAAAGATACATTAGGCGTCGCAGACCGCAAACGCGGGCGCTCAAAATACGGCGCTAAACGGCCCAAGGCGTAGGTGTAGTTATGGGTAGAAAGAAAAAATCCATTGACCGGGGAATCCTTCCGGATCCGAAATACAACAGCGTTGTAGTGTCAAAATTTGTAAACAGAATGATGTGGGAAGGCAAACGTTCCCTTGGCCTGCGTATAATTCATGAAGCGCTTGAAACGCTTCGGTCAAAAACCGATAAAGAACCTCTTGAAGTTTTTCTTAAAGCTTTAGATAATGTAAAACCTGTAATTGAAGTTAAGTCGCGGCGCGTCGGCGGAGCGACTTATCAGGTTCCTGTTGAAATCAGGGAGCCTAGGCGTGAAGCCCTGTGTATGCGGTGGATAATCGGCGCGGCGCGCGCCCGTTCCGGAAAAGGAATGGGCGACCGTCTTGCGGCGGAACTGCTTGATGCGTATAATAACACGGGAACCGCCTTTAAAAAGAAGGAAGATACGCATAAAATGGCGGAGGCGAATAAAGCTTTTGCTCATTATAGATGGTAAAAAACTTTGTTTTTTGCTTAGATAAGTTTTCCGACGTGTAAATACGCCGGACGGGTTTTTTGAAAGTATCTTGCTGTTCAATATGTTGGGCAGCAAGAGCCGCGCGGCGGTGAACTTTACGGTTCGTCATAGGAGGTTTTTCAGGTTTAAATCACAAGTTTTAAATCCGGAGCAAACGCTCCTGTATTTCTGCGCGGTTGCTTTACCCGGTTTCTTCCGGGGAAGGTATAAAATACCGGCATTTAATGCCGGATAATTTTCCAAACCGATCATCGGCGCAGTTAATTACTGCAGGATGAGACAGGTGGAACGAATGTGAGTAAAATTGCGTAACGCGTTTTGCGTCTAGCCGCTTTTTCCCGCTTATAATCGTTTCTCCTCTCATGGTTATTGTACGGAAGTACAATGCTTAGGATATTGCGCTGTAAGGCAGTTTACCGTTGGTTTTACGGCCGGGCAGCGGATTAATTTATTTTGTAGATTTTATTAGTGCCCATAAGGAGGACACAAAATGGCAAAGGATAAATTTAACAGGACTAAAATCCACATGAATGTTGGAACGATAGGCCACGTTGATCATGGCAAAACTACGCTTTCCGCGGCTATTACCATGCATTGCGCAAGAAAATTCGGCGACAAGGTAATGAATTATGACGATATTGACAATGCTCCGGAAGAAAAAGCGCGCGGTATTACGATTAATACCCGTCACCTTGAGTATCAGTCGGACAAGCGCCATTACGCGCATATTGACTGTCCGGGACACGCCGACTATATCAAGAACATGATCACCGGCGCAGCCCAGATGGACGGCGCGGTTCTCGTTGTTTCGGCGCCCGATTCGGTTATGCCCCAGACACGCGAGCATATCATCCTCGCCCGTCAGGTAGGCGTACCCCACATGATCGTATTCCTTAACAAGATTGATCTTCTTGACGATCCTGATCTTGTAGAACTTGTCGAAGAAGAAGTAAAAGATGTTCTTACCGCCAACGGTTTCCCCGGCGACAAGATACCCATTATCAAGGGTTCGGCTTTTAAAGCCATGTCCGAACCGGACAATGCGGAAGCGACAAAATGTATTGATGAACTGCTCAAAGCAATGGACACCTATTTCCCCGATCCGGTACGCGATTCCGACAAACCGTTTATTATGCCGATTGAAGACGTTTTCACCATTCAGGGACGCGGCACTGTCGTTACAGGCAAGGTGGAACGCGGCGTTCTAAAGCTTAACGAGGAAGTTGAAATTGTCGGTATTAAACCCACAAAGAAAACAGTTATAACCGGCATCGAAATGTTCAATAAATTGCTTGAAGAAGCCCAGGCGGGCGATAATGTCGGCACTCTTCTCCGCGGTATTGAGAAAAAAGAAGTTGAACGCGGACAGGTTCTTGCTAAACCGGGTTCAATTACGCCTCACAAAACATTTAAAGGACAGATTTACTGTCTGTCCAAAGAAGAAGGCGGACGGCACAGCCCGTTCTTTACAGGCTACAGACCGCAGTTCTATTTCCGCACAACCGACATTACAGGAACGGTAAAACTTCCCGAAGGCAAGGAAATGGTTATGCCCGGCGATAATACGGAAATCATCGGCGAATTGATTCACCCGATTGCCATGGAAAAAGGCCTTCGTTTCGCTATTCGTGAGGGCGGCAAAACAGTAGCCTCCGGTCAGGTTACCGAGATTATCGAATAAGGTTATCTGACCGCTTAAGCTTCGGTTTACCGCTTGTTTGTTTTGATAAATAAAAAGCGGTTATTCGGAAGGCGGTAAAGTGGTCAGAGGAGGAATGATGGCAAAAGAAGGAATTCGCGTACGGCTGCGCGGCTTCGATGTAGAGTTGATTGATCAGAGCGCCAAATCTATTGCCGCGGCAGTGCGGAAGGCCGGAGCGAAAGTTACAGGCCCGATCCCGCTGCCGACCCGAATTAACAAGGTTACGGTGTTGCGTTCACCGCATGTAAATAAAAAGAGCCGCGAACAGTTTGAAATGCGGACACATAAACGGTTGATTGACATTATCAATCCTTCGGTAGAAGTTATGGATTCATTAATGAAACTTGAGCTTCCCGCGGGCGTGGATGTGGAGATCAAACAATAAAATTTTTGACGCAGACGGTTCATGAACTGTCAGTTCATGAATAGCGTGCGCGCTGTTAAACACAAGTTTTGCAGCTTGACGGAGTATGACGATGTTGGGGCTTTATGCCAGAAAAGTGGGAATGACTCAGGTGTTTGACGACGCGGGCAACCTTTTGCCGGTAACGGTAATGCGGTTTGACCCGAATGTAGTTATTGCCAAAAAAACAAAAGAAGCCGACGGTTATGAATCCGTAATTGTCGGCATAAACGATGAAAAGAAAAATCGCATAACAAAATCCCGCGCGGGGCAGTTTCCAAAGGATATTCCGCCTAAAAAACGCATCCGCGAATTACGTGATTTTGAAAAAGACGTGGCGGTCGGGGACGCTCTTGGAGTTGAAGTGCTGGAAGGAATCAGGTATGTTGACGTTTCAGGCGTATCCAAGGGCAAAGGTTTCCAGGGCGTTGTGAGACGTTATGGTTTCGGCGGCGGACGCAAGACGCACGGTTCCAAATTTCACCGTGAACCCGGTTCTACAGGACAGAATACCTATCCGGCAAAAACCTTTAAAAACAGGAAGCTGCCCGGACGAATGGGAAGGGAGGGGGTAACTGTTTTAAGCCTTAGAGTTGTAAAAACGGACAGCGAAAAACAGCTCCTAATGGTCAGAGGCGCCGTCCCCGGAATAAATAAGGGTCTGGTTTTTGTCCGGGCTGCGGTCAAGAGAGGACGGTAAGCGATGAACTGTAAAGTGTATTCAAAAGAAGGAAAAGAACTGCGTTCTATGGTTCTGGACGACGCTGTCTTTGGATTGCCCTATAATGAAGAACTGGTCTGGTACGCGATAAATAGCGAGCTTGCCAACAAACGGCAGGGCAATGCCAGCACAAAGGGACGCGCCGAAGTTCACGGCTCAAACGCCAAACCGTATAAACAAAAAGGCACGGGCCGCGCAAGACGCGGTGATAAAAAATCACCCATACTTGTAGGCGGCGGCACTATCTTCGGGCCCAAGCCCAGGGATTTTTCATGGTCAATGCCTAAAAAGGCAAAACGCCAGGCGCTTAAAACAATCTTAAGCTTAAAAGCCCAAAGCGACACGTTAAAAATTGTGGAAGATTTTTCCGTAGATTCCGGAAAGACAAAAGACCTTGTAAAACTTCTTGATAATTTCCAACCGGGCTTAAGAACAGTTCTGGTTCTTAAAGACGACGATCCGATGCTTAAACGCGCATCCGCGAATATTTCATGGTTAAGTTATCTTTCATATAACCGTTTAAGGGCTCATGATTTGTTTTACGGCAGGCAGGTGATAATGCTTGAAACGGCTGCAAAAAACCTCAACGAATTTTACAGCGCAAAGGAGGCCGGTAAATGATACAGTACGAAGATATTTTGATTGAACCGGTTCTTTCCGAAAAAGCGAACCACCTGCGCGAAGAAGGAAAATATGTATTTAAAGTAGCCCAGAAAGCTACAAAGACGCAAATTAAGGAAGCGGTGCGCAAGCTGTTCAATGTAAACCCCATTTCATGTACAACGATGGTGGTGGGCGGCAAGCCGAAAAGGCTGCGTTACCGTAAGGGGTATACTTCAACCTGGAAGAAGGCGATTGTCAAACTTCCCAAAGATGAAAAGATTTCGATCTTTGAAGGCGTATAAAGGTTAACAGAGGATAAATATGGGTATTAAAACATACAAACCGATTACGCCGGGTATGCGTCAATGGGCAAGCCTTGATTATTCGGATTTGACCAAGGATGCAAAGCCGGAAAAATCCCTGACTAAGGGTAAGAAAGACAGGGCGGGACGGGATTCATTCGGGCGGATAAGCGTCCGTCATAAAGGCGGCGGACACAAGCGCCTTTACAGGGTAATAGATTTTAAAAGAGATAAAATCGGTATTCAGGGTAAGGTAGCTTCGATTGAATACGATCCAAACCGAAGCGCAAATATCGCGCTTGTTTATTACAAAGACGGTGAAAAACGGTACATAATAGCCCCCAAAGGGTTAAAAAAAGGCGCGGCTGTTATAAGCGGTCCCAATGCGCCGATTGAACCGGGTAACGCGCTTCCCCTGGAAAATATTCCGCTTGGTTTTAATGTTTATAACATTGAACTTACGCTTGGCAAGGGCGGACAAATGGCGCGTTCCGCCGGCACAGGCGCTCTTGTAGCGGCAAAGGAAGGCGATTATGTTACGCTTAAACTGCCTTCCGGCGAAATGCGAATGGTATTAAAAAAGTGTTATGCGACAATAGGCACTGTCGGCAACGAAGACCACATGAATGTGGTTTTGGGCAAGGCAGGCCGCAAACGCTGGATGGGCGTACGCCCGACAGTCCGCGGTATGGCTATGAACCCTGTAGATCACCCGCATGGCGGCGGTGAAGGAAGGAGCAAGGGTATTCATCCTGTTACGCCGTGGGGACAGCCTACAAAGGGATATAAAACCCGTAAAAAACACAAACCTTCTTCACGGTTTATTGTCAGCCGGGGTAAAAAGAAGTAGTATGAAACACATTTCTGTATTTGATAGAGCGCGCGACTGCGCCGATGCGCAAGAAAAAGGTTAGGAAGGGAGTATGTCAAGATCCGTAAAAAAGGGACCTTTTATAGAAAAGAGCCTGTATAAAAAAGTACTGGAACTGAATAAGTCGGGGGAAAGAAAAATGATTAAAACTTATTCCCGCTGTTCTACTATTATCCCCGAAATGGTAGGCGGGACAATTTCCGTCTATAACGGTAAAACATGGGTTCCGGTGTATGTTACAGAAAACCTCGTTGGCCATAAACTCGGCGAGTTCTCTCCCACCCGCATTTTCCGTGGGCATTCGGGTTCTGATAAAAAGGCTGCGGCAAAATAGGCGGGATTATGAAAGATACAAAAACAGGTTACAGAGCGGTAAGCAAATACCTAATCGGTTCTCCGTTTAAAATAAGGCCGGTTGCCGATTTAATACGCCGCCGTCCGTATCCGGAAGCTGTTTCCATACTGGAAAATATGCCTCACAAGGGTGCGCTTTTAATACGCAAGACGGTAAAATCAGCCGCTTCAAATGCGCTTTCGGACAACAAAAAACTTGACGAGGATATGCTTTATGTGCGCGATATTTATATTGATGAAGGCCCCCGTCTTAAAAGAGTATGGTTTCGCGGCAGGGGGCGCGCGGATATGCAGGTAAAAAGACTATGTCACATAACTGTAGTAGTAGATGAAACCGTAAAGCATGAAAATGCTAAGCATGGCAATGCTAATTCATCATCCGGAAAGGCGGCGAAATAATGGGACAAAAAGTAAACCCGACAGGGCTTAGGATTGGAATTAATAAAACTTGGGGTTCGCGCTGGTATGTTGACCCGAAAGAATATGTTAATGCCCTGCATGAGGATTTAAAGCTGCGCAAGCTTATTATGGATATGCCGGAGACAAAGGGAGCTGACATTGCGGAACTGGAAATTGTCCGTCATCCTCAAAGGATAACAATTACAATTCATACGGCCCGTCCCGGCGTAATCATCGGAGTAAAGGGCGCAAATATAGAAAAAATCGGCAATGACCTTCAGAAAAAAGTTAATAAAAAAGTAAAGATAAGCATCAAGGAAGTCAGAAACGCAGATAACAACGCGCAGATAATAGCGCAAAATATCGCCCGTCAGCTTTTGGCGCGTTCTTCCTTCAGGCGGACAATGAAACAGGCGATTTCAAATGCAATTAAAAAAGGCAATGTCCAGGGGGTAAAGGTAAGGCTTTCAGGAAGGCTCGGCGGCGCAGAAATGTCGCGCACAGAAGAAGCAAAAGAGGGACGCATCCCTCTTCATACCCTAAGGGCTGATATAGATTATGGTTTTACCGAAGCCCACACTCCGTTTGGCTCTATCGGAGTAAAAGTCTGGGTTTACAACGGTATGAAATACGGGAAAGAACAGAAAGAGGACGCAGGCGCCCTTGTCCGCAAAAGGCGGGAACGCGCTCCTGCCAGGAGTTAAGCTGATATGTTAAGTCCAAAACGTGTAAAGCGCCGCAAGGTGCAAAGAGGCAATATGCCGGGAAACGCCACAAGATGCAACAATGTTGTGTTCGGCGATTACGGACTGATTGCTTTAGACAGAATGTGGATCACCAACCGGCAGCTTGAAGCGGCGCGTGTTGCAATAAACCGCCATGTAAAACGCGGCGGCAAGATGTGGATCAGGATATTTCCGGATAAGCCTTTTTCCAAAAAACCTGCGGAGACCCGCATGGGCAAGGGAAAGGGAGCTCCCGAATATTGGGTGGCGGTTGTAAAGCCGGGGACGGTTATGTTTGAGCTTGGCGGCGGCATTAACCGCGCTCTTGCGGAAGAAGCGATGATTCTTGCAGGCTCCAAGCTTCCGATTAAAACAAAATTTGTCGCGCGTTCCGACATGGAACTTGGAGCTTAGGAGGCAGGATGAAAAATTCATTTAAGAACCTGTCTTTTCAGGAACTAAAGACAAAACGCGACGAATTGAAAAAGAAGTACATGGAATTACGTTTTAAAATTGTTATTGGCCATGTTGATAATCCGCTGCAAAAACGAACAATGCGCAGGCAGATTGCGCGCCTTAATACTTTAATCCGCGCGCATGAAATTGAGGAACAAAAAGCGGCGCTTTCAAAAAACGCCGCCGCAACTGAGTCCTCTGTGGGGGTTAAATAATGACAGGACAGGTTAAGAGCAGGAAAAAGGAATTTATCGGATTGGTAAAGAGCGATAAAATGGAAAAAACCATTGTTGTAAGCATTGAGACTCTTACGCTTCATCCTCTTTACAAAAAATATATTAAACGGTCAAAAAAAGTAAAAGCTCATGATGAAAAGAACGAAGCGAAGATCGGCGACCGTGTACGTGTAATTGAGTGCAGGCCAATCAGCAAAGAAAAATGCTGGAAGCTTGTGGAAATTTTAGAGCGCGCCAAATAAGGGGAGATAGAGAAGATGATTCAAGTGGAAACCTTCCTGAATGTGGCGGATAATTCAGGCGCCAAGAAGGTACAGTGCATCAAGGTTTTGGGCGGCACGCACCGGAGATATGCCGGAATTGGCGATATTGTCGTAGTTGCGGTAAAGGAAGCCCTGCCTACTTCAACCGTTAAAAAAGGAACTGTGGAGAAAGCCGTGGTGGTTCGCACTCATAAAGAGTACCGCCGCCCTGACGGCACATATATCAGGTTTGATGATAACGCGTGTGTTCTTATTGACGCGGCGTTAAACCCAAAAGGTAAGCGTATCTTCGGCCCTGTCGCGAGAGAACTAAGGGAAAGAAGCGAATTTATGAAAATCGTATCCCTTGCGCCGGAAGTATTGTAGGAGAAAAATATGGCTCAAGCAGTGCATAAATTTAAAATCAAAAAAGAAGATACTGTCCAGGTTATTGCCGGGAAAGACAAGGGAAAACGCGGCAGGGTGCTTAGAATCCTTCGGGATAAAGACCGCGTCCTGGTTGAGGGCGTAAATATTGTTAAAAAAACACAGAAACGCAGGAAGCAGCAGGACAGGGGCGGTATTATAGAAGTGGAAGCCGCGTTGCATTCATCGAATTTAATGATTGTCTGCAAAAAGTGTGGTCCGACCCGTATCGGGTACAGGATAAACGGAACGGAAAAGATCAGGGTTTGCAAAAAATGCGGGGAGGCGCTGTAATGAGTAAGAATTATGTGCCCCGGCTTAAAAAGATTTACACAGAGCAAATTGCGCCGGAACTTTTCAAAGAATTCAACTATAAGTCCGCCATGCAAATTCCCAAACTTGAAAAAATTGTGGTAAGCATGGGATTAGGCGAAGAAGCTTTAAAAAATAAAAAACTTCTGGACGCCGCGATTGACACGTTAACTCAAATCACAGGGCAAAAAGCCGTAAAAACAAAAGCTAAAAAGAGTATCGCAAATTTCAAAATCAGGGCGGGTCAGGAGATTGGAGCCAAAGTTACATTGCGCGGGACAATAATGTACGAATTTTTCGACAGGCTTGTTAATACGGCTCTTCCCCGCGTAAAGGATTTTCACGGCATAAACCAGAACGCGTTTGACGGCCACGGAAATTATTCTCTTGGAATACAGGAACAAATTATTTTTCCGGAAATTGATTTTGACAAAATTGAAAAGGTCTCCGGTTTGAATATTGTAATAGTTACAACTGCGCAGACTGACGCGGAAGCAAAAGCATTCCTTTCAAAATTCGGAATGCCTTTCAGGAAATAGGAGGTAAAATGGCACGAAAAGCGATGATTATCAAGGCGCAAAGAACGCCAAAATATAAAACGCGGAAGGTAAACCGCTGCAGGATCTGCGGAAGGCCGCGAGGCTTTTTGCGGAAATATGAAATGTGCCGCCTTTGCTTTAGAAAGCTGGCAAGCGAAGGGCTTATACCCGGCGTAACAAAATCCAGTTGGTAGGAGAACAGGATGAGCGTATCAGATCCGGTTGCAGACATGCTGACAAAGATACGAAATGCCGGCATGGCAAAACATGAAAAAGTAGATATTCCCACCTCCAGACTGAAACTTGAGATTGTCAAGATTTTGAAGACGGAAGGGTATATAAAAAATTTTAAGAAGGCAAACCAGGAAGGCGGAAATGTAATCCGGGTTTTCCTTAAATACGACGACAATACGATTCCGATTATTCACGGCATTGAAAAGGTGTCAAAACCCGGACGGCGTGTATATATGGGATATAAAAATATGCCGAGGGTGTTTAACGGCTACGGAACCCTGATTGTTTCCACATCACAGGGCGTTACAACCGGAAAAAAAGCCGCCGAGAAAAAAGTCGGCGGCGAAGTCATATGCACCGTGTGGTAAGAGGTTTATAGAGGTTAATTATGTCCAGAATCGGAAAAATACCTGTTAAGGTTCCCGGTGGGGTTAAGGTTTCTTTTCAAAATGATGAGATAACTGTTGAAGGTCCTAAAGGAAAACTTAAGCAGAAATATCACCCAGTCATAACCTTTGAAAATAAAGGCGGGGAAATTGTTGTAAGCCGTAACAGTGATGAAAAGCAGATAAAGGCGTTTCACGGTTTGTATCGCTGCCTTCTCAATAACATGGTTACCGGCGTTTCTTCCGGTTTCAGCAAATCCCTTGTTATAACAGGGGTAGGCTACCGCGCTGAGGTGCAGGGCAAGCTTCTTGCCATGAGTTTAGGGTATTCAAATGACATTTATGTCGCTGTTCCGGATGGAATTACCGTTACAGTTGACCAGTCCGGAAAAATAACGGTTAACGGAATTGACAAACATCAGGTAGGGGAATTTGCCGCCCAGATTCGCAAGTTAAGAGTTCCTGAACCGTATAAAGGCAAGGGTATCCGTTATGAAAATGAAATTATCAAACGGAAAGTCGGCAAATCAGGCGTAAAATAGGGTAAGTATATGTTACAGAAAATGCTGGAAAAAAACAGAAAACGGCTGAGAAGAAAGGTACACATTCGAAAGAGGCTGTTCGGGACTGCGGAACGGCCGCGTATGACAATTACGAAGAGCAACCGCCGTATTTCGGTTCAGGTTATTGATGACGGCAAGGGTCATACCCTGGCTTCGGCTTCAACTCTTGAAAAAGAGCTGAAAAATATCAAGGCGACCGTCGAAGGCGCCGGACAGTTAGGTGAAATAATGGGCAGGCGCCTGCTGGAAAAAAACATAAAGACTGTTGTTTTTGACCGCAACGGATATTTATATCACGGAATTGTAAAAGCTCTGGCGGACGGAAGCCGGAAAGCGGGCATAGTATTTTAGGGGGCATGATGGCAAAAACTGAAGATATTATAGAAGAAGACGGCGAAATCGAAGTTGAATCCGCGGCTGAAGAAACGGCGGGGGAAGTCCGCTCCGCAGGCAGAGGCGAAGGCCGCCGCAGGGAGCGGGGACGCGACCGCGACAGGGATCATTCTGAAAAAGAATTTATAGAAAAACTTGTCAAGCTTAACCGCACTGCAAAGGTTGTTAAGGGCGGACGCCGTTTTTCATTTTCAGCACTCACTGTAATCGGGGACCGTAAGGGAAAAGTCGGTTATGGTTTCGGCAAGGCAAATGATGTTTCCGAAGCTATCCGCAAAAGCATAGACAAGGCAAAACGCAATATGATTCGCCTGCCCGTCAAAAACGGCACAATCCCGCATGAAGTAACGGGGCTTTTTAAAGCGTCCCGCGTCCTGTTAAAACCCGCCTGTTCGGGAACAGGAATAATTGCCGGAGGAGCTGTGCGCGCCATCATGGAAGCTGGCGGAGTTACCGATGTGCTTTCAAAATCTATCGGTTCGTCCAGCCAATACAATGTGGTAAAAGCGACATTTGACTGTATAAATAAAATGATGGACGCAAGGACCGTGTCAAGGAACAGGGGAAAATCCCTGAATGAGCTGTGGGGGTAGCATGAAACAGGTTTCATATTCGATTATACCATGCGGTTATACAACAGCATGGGGTAGAGGTTAATATGGCAAAGATTAAGATCAAGCTTGTAAAGAGCACTATCGGGGCTCTTCCCAAACAACGCGCCACGGTTCGTTCTCTTGGACTTCGTAAAATCGGTTCAGCTGCCGTGCAGGAGGCAAGTCCTGCCATTGTGGGAATGGTAAAAGCTGTTTCTCATTTAGTATCAGTAGAGGATGTAAAATAATGGCGCACGATTTTAATTTACGCGCCCCTGACGGAGCCAACAAACGTAAAAAAGTTTTAGGCAGAGGACAGGGGTCAGGAAGGGGAACCACAGCCGGCAAGGGTAATAAAGGACAAAAAGCCCGTTCCGGCGGCAAAACATACGTTGGTTTTGAAGGCGGACAAATGCCCCTTTACAGGCGTCTTGCCCGCAGAGGGTTTTCAAATTATCCGTTTAAAAAAGAATGGCAGACGGTAAACTTAGGTGAAATTGAAAAACGTTTTGAAGCCGGGGAAACTGTAGAATTTGCCGCTTTGTACAAGAAGAAAATAATTAAAGGTTCACAGCCTGTAAAGATTCTTGCAATGGGGGATTTTACAAAAAAATTGAGTTTTAAAGTCGCGGCAGTGTCCGCTTCGGCAAAAGAAAAAATTGAAAAAGCAGGCGGAGATATTACTCTCAATCCTCCGCTGCCGAAAGCGCAGCCGAAAAATAAAAACTCAAACGCGAAAAAAACAGGCGGGAAGAAATAAATGGCTAATCCCATATTCGGTATTTTTAGAGTAAAGGAACTGAGGGAACGGATTGTTTTCACGCTGGGGATGCTGGTGGTGTTCAGGATAGGTGCGGTGTTTCCCATACCCGGCATCAATGTCCGTGAATTGTCCCGGTACTTTGCGGATCAGGTAAATACCGGAAACCCTATAGTTGACTATCTGGACTTCTTTGCCGGCGGCGCGTTTTCGAATTTCTCGGTGTTCATGCTTGGAATTATGCCGTATATTTCAATGTCCATTATTATGCAGCTTTTGCTTATAGTCTTCCCCAGCCTGAAAAAAATATCCCAGGATGACGGCGGACGCAAGAAAATCAAGCAATGGCAGCGTTACGGGACAGTCATAGTCTGCATTGTTCAGTCGCTTGCCGTTACGCAGTACGCACAGGTTATTTCACGTAACGTTGATAACCTTCTTTATATAAGTTTTTTCCAGTTTTCAGTGCTTGCCATACTTACAGTTACTACGGGGACAATGTTCCTTATGTGGATAGGCGAACAAATCACAAAGCGGGGAATCGGCAACGGCATTTCGCTTTTGATCTACGCCGGCATTGTCGCGCGCCTTCCGCAGGCTGTCTGGGAACTTATTGAAACGATGAGAAGGGGGGACTTAAATCCCGTATTTGTAATTATTGTTCTGCTGATGTTTGTTACGGTAATTACTTTGGTAGTTTTTGAACAGCAGGGGCAGCGTAAAATCCCCGTGAATTACGCAAAAAGAGTTGTAGGAAGGAAAATGTACGGAGCGCAAAACACTTACATTCCTTTTAAAATAAACCCGTCAGGCGTTATTCCCGTCATTTTCGCTTCATCTATCCTTACCTTTCCCCTGCAAATTGCGCAGACAGTCGGAGGCAATGTGCCTTGGCTTGCTGCCGTGGCAACCGTATTAAGCCCAAGGGGTACGTTATATAATATTTTATATGTGCTTCTTATCGTGTTCTTTGCCTATTTTTATACGCAGGTTTCGCTTAACCCAATAGAAATAGCCAAGCAGATAAGAGAAAACGGCGGTTCAATTCCGGGTATCAGGACTGAACGTATTGAAGAATACCTGACAAAAATCCTGAACCGTATTGTCCTTCCCGGTTCGTTGTATCTGGCTTTGATAGCGGTCATTCCGACTTTTATTCAATGGGCTTTTAAGTTTCCTTCGTCAATTTCTTATCTGATGGGCGGCACGTCGCTCCTCATTTTAGTTGGCGTTGATCTTGATACCATGAGCCAGATTGAAGGATTGTTGAAAATGCATCATCATGAAGGTTTGGTAAAACACGGACGGCTACGAGGACGGAACTTGTAAAAGTTAAGGAATTAGGAGAATATAAGGAATGAAAGTCAGAACCAGCGTGAAGCCTATTTGCGATAAATGCAAGGTTATTAAACGGAATGGGGTTGTTCGTATTATTTGTAAAAACCCCAAGCATAAACAAAAGCAGGGTTAGGAGAAATACATGGCGCGTCTTGTGGGAGTTGATCTCCCGAATAAACATGTGAATATCGCTTTGACCTATATTTTCGGCATAGGAAGGTCAAGTTCGGAGGCGATTTGCAAAAAAGCAAAGATAGATCCTATGCGGATGATTAATGATCTGTCCCAGGAAGAACTTAATGAACTTAGGAATATTATTGAAAGTGACTATAAGGTAGAAGGCCGCCTGCGCACCGAAGTTGCGCTGAATATCAAACGGCTTATGGATATCGGCTGTTACAGAGGCTTGAGGCACCGCAAGGGGCTGCCGCTTCGGGGGCAGCGTACAAGGACAAACGCCCGTACAAGAAAGGGTAAAAAGAAAACCGTCGCCGGTAAGAAGAAATAGCGGCTTTAAATTTTTTAATGGAGGAGTGAGTGGCAGCGACTACCAAGAAAAAGAAAGAAAAAAAATCGGTTTATGAAGGTAATGTATTTATTCAGGCTACCTTTAATAATACAATTGTTACAATTACCGATTTGATGGGTAATACCGTATCCTGGGCAAGTTCGGGTATGCTGCAATTCAGGGGAGCGAAAAAATCAACCCCCTTTGCCGCCCAATCCGTAACTGAAACCGCCGCGCAAAAAGCTTTACAGGCGGGTTTAAGAGAAGTTCATGTTTATATAAAGGGACCTGGCATAGGCAGGGAATCTGCTATCAGACAGCTTGGTGTAATGGGAATAAAAGTAAAATCAATCAACGATGTTACCCCAATTCCGCATAACGGCTGCAGGCCGAGGAAAACGCGCCGCATATAAGCGGAAGCTTGAAGAATTTTTAGGGAGAAGGAATATGGCAAGATACATCGGCCCTGTTTGCAGAATGTGCCGTGTAGAACAAAAAAAGTTAATGCTGAAAGGGAACCGCTGTAAGAGCGACAAATGCCCGATGAATAAAAAAAGGGCTGCTCCAGGAAAGGATCCCAAATCACGTCCGGGCAAACGGTCTGATTACGGCGTTCAATTGCGCGAAAAGCAAAAACTTAAAAGAATTTACGGAATGTTGGAAAAGCAGTTCAGTCTTTTCTTTGAACGCGCTTTGCATATGCCCGGCATTACAGGTGAAAATCTGTTTGTTCTTCTGGAACGGAGGCTTGACAATGTTGTATATCGTATGCGGTTTGCTTCGTCCAGAAGCCAGGCGCGGCAGCTTGTTTTACACGGTCATATATGCGTGAACGGCAGGAAAATTACAATTCCTTCCTATCTTGTAAGCGCCGAAAACGAAGTTAGCATTTCCGAAGGAAGCCGAAATATGACAATAATCAAGGATGCGCTCAGAGAGTACGGCAAATCAGGCGTAATGCCCTGGCTTAGTCTGGATCCTGATGCGATGAAAGGGAAGTTCCTTGCGTCTCCGCGCCGCAGTGATATTACCGATCTTGGTGATATAAAGGAACAAATGATTATCGAGTTGTATTCCAAGTAAGGAGTTATCATGGCCCATAAGAATCTTATGCAAGGATTCAAACGCCCTAAAAGTTTTACTTTTGAACATGGGGAACTCAGTCAAAACTATGGAAAATTTGTCGCTTCTCCGTTTGAGCCGGGATTTGGCACTACGGTCGGCAATACTTTGCGAAGGGTTTTACTATCTTCAATTCAAGGATATGCAATTACGGCGATTAAGGTTGTTTCGTATGACGCTAACGGAACCGCTCATAATGTATCCAGCGAATTTGAAACAATTCCTAATATTGTAGAAGATACCCTGGAAGTTATTAACAACCTTAAACAGGTGCGCCTTAAATTACCCCATGATATGGAGCAGGATGTTTTACTTTATGAATGGAAGGGAAAAGCTGAAATAAAGAGCGATGATTTTGCCCGTTTGGGGCAGGTTGAAGTTCTCTCTATGGGACAGCATATTATGACCCTCATGGATAACGCAAATATCGGGCTTGAAGTGCAGATTGATCTTGGCAGGGGTTATGTGCCGTCCGAAGTCAACGAACGTTACATTGAAGTAATAAATACAATACCATTGGACGCCATTTTCTCGCCTGTAAAAAAAGTAAAATTTGCGGTTGAATCAACGCGGATAGGTCAGAGAAATGATTATGACAAATTAATTCTTGAAATATGGACTGACGGAACTGTAAGGCCGGAAGACGCTTTAGCCGAAGCCGCAAAAATCGCCAAAGATCATTTTTCCGTATTTATCAATTTTGATGAAAATAACTTCGGAGGCGAAGATGATCAGGATGATAAAAACGATCATATTCGCAAAATATTAAATACTCCGGTGGAGGAACTTGAACTTTCAGTCCGTTCTTCAAATTGCTTAAAGAACGCCAATATTAAAACAATCGGAGAACTTACGCGCAAGACAGAAGATGATATTGCCAGGACACGGAATTTCGGCAAGAAATCTCTTCAGGAAATAAAAGAAAAACTTCAAGAGTGGAATTTGAGTCTGGGGATAACAGACTGGAATGTTCTTAAAAATGCCCGTATGGAGTCCAAGGTAAAGGAAGCTGAAGATGAAACATAAGAGAGGGTTTAATCCCCTGGAGAGGATGTCCGCGCACAGAAAAGCGCTGCATCGTAACATGGTTACATCCCTGTTCAGGAAGGAACGAATAGAAACCACAAAGGCAAAAGCTTTTGCAGTGCGCAGGACAGCGGAAAAAATGATCACGCGCGCTAAAGAGGATAATGTGCATAACAGGCGGATAATATCCGGACGGCTTTATGATGAAGCTGTTGTCGCAAAACTATTTACCAATATAGCGCCGCGGATGAAAGAGAGAAACGGCGGCTATACCCGCATAATCAAGCTGGGTGAAAGAAAGGGCGATGCCGCGGAAGTTGTAATCCTGGAACTGGTTGATTACAAACTTGACACGGGCGAGACAAAGAAAAAGTCCAAAAAGAACGAAGAAAAATCAAAAAGTTAATCTTTAAAATTTAAATAAAAAGAGATTAACGAAGGAAGAACAAGGGGAAATAGATGGCTAAAACGCACAGAGGAAAGGGAATAAGGGATCAGTTTGCACACGGAAGAGGCGAATGCCCGGTATGCAAAAGACGCAATGTCAAGATTCTTTATGAAGCGGACAGCGGAGAGAAAAAATTTAAAGTATGTAAAATCTGTAAAGCGGCGGTTAAGCACGGCAAGAAAAGCCTTCCTGCTGCCGCAGAAGCATAAATAAAAGCCCAAACGCCGGTTATTAAAATTACTGACTTGGGAACGGGTCGTGCATGATCATTTTTGTTCCCAGTCTTGTCAGTACGGAATAAAAGAAATTCATATCCATCGTCTTATCAAGCTGCACAAGCAAATGTTTATCAAGGAGTTCCTGAGTGTACGAGTATAACGGATAAACTTTTGTATTCTTATAATTGCTTTCAAAATGACAGATAACAGGAATCATTGCGTAATCGGAAATAGAAAGTTCTCTTGGCAGGTAAAGCGGGCCTTCTTTTGTAAAGGTAACAAACATCAACGCGCCCAGCACTCTTTCTTTTTCCCTTTGGTTGGAAACAAAATTACCCAAGGAGTAAAAACACACGGTTTTCTTTCCGTTGGGGCGGATAAGAACTTCCGTGCGCTGAAGGACATGCGGATGATGCCCGATTATAAGGTCTACATCCAGATCCGCCAGAAACCGCGCAAGATCAATTTGATCCGCTCCGGGTTCAGCCAAAAGGTACTCTTCGCCCCAATGCATGGAAACAATCAGAAAATCACATAACGGGCGCAGCGCTTTTATTTCTTCCGTCATTTTATTTCTGTTAATCAGGGAGACAAGATTCGGCTCGTTGGCAGGCAGGGCAAAGCCGTTAAGTCCGTAAGTGTAGGATAAAAACCCGAGAGCGATATTGTTCTTTACCGTGATACGCCGGCTTAAGCCTGTTTTCCTCGCGCCGATTACCGTTATTCCTTCGATCTTTTCCCAAAGGTTTAAAGTTGCGTGAAGTCCGTTCCTTCCCATATCCATGCTGTGGTTTGTTGCCTGATTTACAATGTCAAAACCTGTATCCGCAATGGTTTGTGCAATGGATTGCGGCGTATTGAAGGTTGGGTATCCTGAATAACCGAACTCTTCTCCTCCCATTACAGTTTCCTGATTAATAAACGCGATATCCGCTTTTTCTACAATGCTTTTTATCTCCGTATATATCGGCGAGAAATTATATGTGTCGTTTTCCCTGTGCGTTCTTATTATTGTTTCGTGAAATAGATTGTCTCCTGCGGCAATAAGCGTAAGACTGTAACGTTTGGGTTTTTCTTCTTCTATATTTATATCTTCGATATATGTTTCTGCCGTTTTAGTTTTTAATTTGCAGGAAAAAAGAAATACTAATATAAAAATGTAAAGAAACTTATTCATATTTGCCTCTGATGACACGATCCTGTCCTGAAAGGTCTTTATATAATTTTATTTCCTTATAACCCCTGTTTTCAAGCAGCGAAGAAATTTTTTCCATTTGACCGGGATCCGCTTCAAGCAAAAGGAATCCGCCGCGATGAATAAAGTCAGGCGACTTTTCTATAATACGCCCTATAATTTCAAGTCCGGATTTTCCGCCGTCAAGCGCAATAAAAGGTTCGTTTCGGACTTCGGCGGAAAGCGTTTGTATTTTATCTGTCGGGATATAAGGGGGATTACTTACAATTAGGGAGAATGAAGAATTAATTACAGGAAGGGCGGTATAAAGATCACTAAGGAAAAAATTTACCGAACCGCCTGTAAGCTTTGCTGCGTTTTCCTTCGCAGTTTCAAGAGCTTGTGCGGATATATCCGACGCCCAGACTTCAGTTTCCGGCATTTCATGTTTTATAGAAACGGCTGCCGCTCCGCAGCCTGTACAGAGGTCAAGGATTTTGGTCTTATCTGTTTTTTTTTCTATATTCATTGTTTTTAAATGTTCAAGAGCGGTTTCTACAAGTATTTCTGTATCCGGGCGCGGAACTAAAACGTTTGAATTTACTTTAAAAGTAAGCCCAAAAAATTCTTTGTTTCCGGTAATATAGGCGGCGCATTCGCCTTTTTTTCGTCTTTCGATTAATGATTGAAATTTGTCCATGTCTTCTTTTTGGAGAATTTCATTCCCCTTTGCGGTTAAGGATGACCGGGTAATATTCAAAATACAAGCGAGTAACACTGACGCGTCAAGAGACGGCGTGTCAATTCCGGCGGTTTTAAGAACTGCGCTTCCTTGTACCAACGCTTCACAAATGGTCATTGCCGAAGGATTAAGAAGCTTCAGCTTCTTCAAATGCGTTAACTTTTTTTTCGGAAGGAATTTCAGAGCTGCTGCTGTTTAATAGTTCTTCTTTTGCTGAAAGTTTAAGAGAGTCGAACAGTTCCTCGGTATCGCCCTGCATGATCAGGTCAAGTTTATAAAGAGTAAGGTTTATTCTGTGGTCAGTCAGCCTGTTCTGCGGAAAATTGTACGTTCTGATACGCTGAGATCTGTCGCCCGAGCCGACCTGCGTCTTTCTGGCTTCGGCTCTTTGCGCCGCGGCTTTTGCCTCTTCCATTTCGTAAATACGGGCGCGGAGAATTCGCATTGCCTTGGCTTTGTTTTTAATTTGGCTCTTTTCGTCCTGACAATGGACGGTTACTCCCGTAGGCAGGTGGGTGATGCGCACAGCGGAGTCTGTGGTGTTAACGCACTGTCCGCCGGGTCCGCCTGCGCGCATCACGTCTATACGCAGGTCTTCCTGTTTTATGTCTATTTCCGTTTCATCCGCTTCCGGCAAAACCGCCACAGTTACGGCGGAAGTATGAATCCTTCCTGACGATTCTGTAGCGGGAACCCTTTGTACCCTGTGGACTCCCGATTCATAACGGAGATTTTCATACACGTTATTTCCGCTGATGGAAAAAACTATTTCTTTTATTCCGCCGAGTTCCGTGTCATTTGAATTCATTATTTCGAATTTCCAGCCCTTTGTTTCGGCAAAGCGCGAATACATCCTGAAAAGGTCTGCGGCAAAAAGCGCCGCTTCTTCTCCGCCTGTGCCGGCGCGTATCTCCATGATAATGTTTTTTTCATCCAGCGGGTCTCTTGGAATGAGAAGGAATTTCAATTTATCGTTGTTTGTTAATAATTTATTTTCAAGCTCTTTAAGCTCTTCCTTTGCAAGTTCGCGCATTTCCTGATCTTTTTCTTCCTGAACAAGAATTTTTGTTTCATTAATCTGTTTTTCCAGTTCTTCTATGCTGTTATGTAATGACGCGATTTCGTCCAGACGGGAATGTTCTTTCATTACATCCCTGTAGCGGTTCTGATCTTTTACAATTGCAGGATCCTGTATTAACAATGTTAATTCATCATATCGTTTTAAAAGGGAACTCAGTCTTTCATTCATTTTCCGGCTCCGCGCGTAAAATTCCGTAAGCGTTCTAATGATAGCAATTTTCATCGGATTGAGCAATCCTACGAAAAACTTTACTGTATCATGCTTAATTTATATGATATAATATTCCCGTAATGGCTTTTTTTGAAAAAATAATCCGGTTTTTTCAGGACCGGTTTAACAAAATGACCGCTGAGGGAAAACGGCGTTTTGCGCTTATTTGTACTGCAGCGTTTGCTGTTATATTGTCTTTTTCAGTTATTTTTCCGCTTGTAAATTCGGAAGGTAAAAAGAAACCTGACGAACCTGAGAAAATAAGGATTAATATTCCAATTCCCGCGGAAGAACTTTTCCTGCCCGATGAACCTGATTATCTTCCTGGAGTTCTAACGGGAAGAGAAAGAAGATCAAGCTGGACAGAACATGACGCCGAGGAATTTTGGCAGGATCCGTTAAAAAACGGCGAAGAACAATGGCGTGAAAAAATAGAAGCGGCTATTGATGAATTTTTGGAGCGTGTTCCGTGAAATATTGCATTATTTTTATTATTACGATAATTTTTTCTTTTTTTTCCTGCGGCGGAATACCTAAATTAAATCCTGTATTATCCATTCCGCCTCAGGATAAAGAAATCCGGAATGAAACAATATTATCTTCCGCGCCTGATTTTGAGCCGCCGCTCCCGGAAGAATTTCCCGCAAAAGAATCATCTAAAGAATTGTCTATGGAGGATTCTAATTCAATCGATACTGAAGAATCATCTTATGAAGAAAAAACAGCCGAATTTGATATAACTGAAGAAACTGACGGCGTTTTTCATGAACAGCATGAAATTGCCGTAACAGAACCGGAAAAGCCTGAGCCATTGTCGGATGCTGCACAAGCGCCGATGATTGATGAACCGCAGTTTATTCCGCAAATTGCGGAAGTTGCGCCGGAGCCGCCTGTGCAGATACAGGCAGAAACTCCTGATATATTATTACCTGAGCCTGAAACTCTTCCGGTGCAAACACAGTCCGTACAATCATTGACGCAGCCGCTTGCGCAAACACAGACTCTGCCGCAAACGCAAACTCAACCGCCTGCGCAAACACAGACTCAACCGCCTGTGCAGGTACAGGCTCCGGTACAAACAGCCTTGCCGGTACAAGCGCCCCCTGCGCTTGCGTCCGCCGAAGAAAGACCCTTGACAGTGCGTGAAAACCCGCCCGTAGCTGCGGATATATTCCGCCTTGACACTTCTAAAGATGAACCTGTTACTCCTTTTCAAACTGTGCTGGTACCTCAAAATGAAACAATTGTTTTTTCCCGTATTGTTCACGCCGTTGTTGGGCAGATCATTGAAATTCCGTTCAGGGGAACAGGCTGGATATATACTGGAGAGGCTGCTTCCAAACGCGGAATTGCCTATGAATCCAGCCGCAGCGATCCTGAAGGTCAAAGTTTGATATTCAGGGTTGAAGATACCGGCACTTATGCGCTTAAATTTTTCAAACGCGATTTATTAAGGGACTATATTTTAAATGATTATGTTCAGGTTATCGCAGGGGAGGCTCCGGTTTCAAGCGGCGCAGGATGGTTTAATCCGCCGGTTGACAGGGGAATGGTAGTGGCGCAGCCCCGCTGGCCGACTGTTCTTGAAGAATCGGAAATCCAAAGAGGCGGGGGTTCAAGACCGGCCGCCGAAGCGCCTGCAACCGCTTCCGATAGGGGGACAGTTTCTTCACAGGGAATTCAAGGTGCTGCTCAGACGCGGGGAACAGGTTCTGCCGTACAGCAAACAAATCAACCGCCTGTTGCATCTTCGGTATTACCGCAAGCCGCCGCGCCTCAAGTTGTTGAAGCGTCCTTGCCGCCTGATGTCATTTTACAAAGAGCGAAAGACGCGTTTAACGGCGGAAATGTTCCCTCCGCTATAGCGTTACTCGATCAATACGGTGAATTATATCATTCGGATACGGATGAATTATACTGGCTATACGGTCAGTTTTACGAAGCAAACAGCCCAAGCAGGAATATTCTGCTTTCGCTGGATTATTACCGCCGCCTCGTACGTGAATATCCGCAGAGCGGACGGTACAATAGCGCGCGTAGCAGGATCGCGTATCTGGAAAGGTACTATATCAATATTCAATAGCTTTAAATTCTTAATCTCTGCGCGTTTTTATAGGACTCGGCGCGAAGCTGTTTTACCGAAGCGTCTGCAAGGTAATCGTCAAAAGGCATCATGCGATCGATAAAACCGCCCGGATTTTTTTCCTGAGGAAGTATTTCGACAATGCGGTTAGCAATTGAATTAATAAATTCATGATCGTGCGAGTTAAATAAAACAACGCCGGGGAACGCGGCAAGTCCGTCATTAAGAGCTGTTATCGCTTCAAGATCAAGGTGGTTTGTAGGTTCGTCAAGTATTAAAACATTCGCTCCTGAAAGCATTATTTTGGAAAGCATACACCGTACTTTCTCGCCGCCCGAAAGAACGTTTACGGGTTTTAACGCTTCGTCGCCTGAAAAGAGCATTCGGCCGAGAAAACTGCGTATATAAGTTTCATCCTGATCAGACGAATACTGCCTTAACCAATCGACTATTGAAAGATCGGAATTGAAAAAAGCTGAGTTTTCTTTCGGAAAATAGGAAAAAGAGGTCGTCTGCCCCCAGTAACAGTCTCCCGCTTCCGCTTTTTTCCCGCCGCAGATAATGTCAAAAAAGGCTGATTTGGATGAATGCTCGATTCCCACAAAGGCAATTTTGTCGCTCTTGTTTACTATCAGCGAAAAATCTTTTAAAAGCGCCGTTCCTTCAAAAGAGAAGGTTAACTTTTCCGCTCTAAGCACATTGTTGCCGATTTCGCGTTCGGGTTTAAAGCCGACGTAGGGGAATTTACGGCTTGTTACAGGCACATTTTCAAGATCAAGTTTTTCAAGGACCTTTTTGCGGCTTGTCGCCTGACGCGCCTTGCTTGCGTTGGATGAAAACCTTTGAATAAACTCTTTTAATTCTTTTGCTTTGTCTTCGCGTTTCTTTAACTGTTCACGCGCCTGACGCTGGAGAATTTGGCTCATCTGATACCAGAAATCGTAGTTGCCTGAGTAAGGGGTAATTCTGCCGTAATCAATATCGCATACATGGGTGCAGACAGAGTTAAGGAAGTGGCGGTCGTGGGAAACTACTATTACCGTATTCGGAAAATCTATAAGAAAATCTTCCAGCCATGAAATAGATTCAAGGTCAAGACCGTTAGTCGGCTCGTCAAGAAGCAGTATGTCGGGATTGCCGAAAAGAGCCTGCGCTAAAAGAACGCGTACTTTTTTTGATTCGTCAAGCTCCGCCATCAGGCGCACATGATCTTCCTCATCAAGACCGAGTCCTGAAAGAAGCTGTCCCGCCTGCGACTGCGCTTCCCATCCGCCAAGCTCGGAAAAGTCAGCCTCAAGCTCGCTGGCTTTCATACCGTCTTCTTCCGTAAAATCTTCTTTAGCGTAAATCGCCTCGCGCTCTTTCTGCACGGAGTAGAGTTTCGGATAACCCATGATCACTGTTTCCAGAGCGGGATATTCTTCATAGGCGAAGTGATCCTGCTTTAAAACGGCAATACGCTGGTTTTTTACTAAGGAAATATCTCCCTTGTCATGTTCAATTTCGCCGGAAAGAATCTTGAGGAATGTGGATTTACCCGCTCCGTTCGCTCCGATTATTCCGTAACAGTTGCCCGGAGTGAATTTTAAATTAACGTCTTTAAAAAGAACGCGCTCGCCGAAAGAAAGGCTTAAATCCGTAACTGTTATCATTTTTTCCTGAAAAGTCCTGTTAGTTTTGATAAAATGCTTTTTTTTGCGGGAACAGTCTGTTCCTGCTGGTTTTTTTCTTCGTGTTTTTCCGTAAAATGTTTTGCGGTATGGTGATGTTTAACGTTTTGTTTAATATGCTCCTTGGTTCCGTGTTTTAACGCTCCCGCATATTTCTTTTTGTATAAGAGCATTCGCTCTTCCATGGGAAGCTGTAAAAAATCTTTTTCAGGTTTTTTACCTTGTTTATCATTGCCGGCTGTCTCGCGTTTTCGTTTTCCGCCTCGATCCCTGGTTTTTAAGCGCGCGGCGGTTCCTGTTTCGTGTGTTTTACCGACAGTTGTTTTTGTGCCGCTGTGCGATGCAACATGAGAGCGTTCTTCATAGAAATCGGTATGAATGCTTTGTCCCGCGCTTAAATCTTTTTCGTATAATTCCTGCATTGCTATTTCCGAAGGTATCTTCTTGCCTATGTAACGTTCAATCGCAGGTAACTCATAAACGTCCTGTTCGCTTGCCAGGGTAATTGCCTTGCCTGTCTTTCCTGCGCGCGCGGTTCTGCCTATGCGGTGGACATAGTTTTCCGCTTCTATAGGTAAATCGTAATTAATTACCATGGAAAGGCTTTCTATATCAAGTCCGCGCGCCGCTACGTCCGTAGCGACAAGGATTTTGGCTTTTCCGGCTTTCACATCATCAATAATCTTCAGGCGTTTTGTCTGCGGAAGATCACCCATGATAAATTCGCAGGTTCTTCCGTTCATTTGAAGGCGTTTTGCGATAATCTCGGTATATTTTTTTGTATTGCAAAAAATTATTACGCTTTCAGGCTGTTCCCGCTTCAATATACCCAAAAGAAGGGGCATTTTTTCTTCGGAAGGAACATGGTAGAGTATCTGCGTAATTTCTTCGACAGTAACAATTTCCGGTTTTATCTCGATTTCATAAGGCGTCTTTGTGTATTCCCACGCAAGATTTTTTACCCAAGCGTTCAGGGTGGCGCTGAAAAGCATTGTCTGGCGGCGGTCTACAGGCGGCACTACTTTTATTAATTTACGCAAGTCGGGATAAAATCCCATGTCAAACATTCTGTCCGCCTCATCAAGAACAAGAAACGATATTTCCATCAGATTCATACGTCCTGTTTTGTTAAGGTCAATCACGCGGCCTGGAGTTCCGACCATTATCTGCACATTTTGCTTAAGCAGTTTTTCCTGCTGTGTATAACCAATGCCTCCGTAAAAGCAGCCTGTTTTAATAGACAGATATTTACCCAGCGTTTTTGCTTCTTCTTCAATTTGTACCGCTAGCTCCCTTGTCGGGGCCATTATAAGCGCTTTGCGCCCCGAAAGAGAATCTTCTGTTAACAGCCGTTGGAAAATAACTATAAGAAAAGCGGCGGTCTTACCTGTTCCTGTCTGGGATTGAACGTACAAGTCTTGCGAAGCGTGACCGTCTTGCGAATCATGACCGTCTCGCGAAGCGCGACCGCCAAAAGCGTTTGAAAGCACCTGTTCCTGAACAGGCATACAGTTAACATAACCGGCTTCATCAATGCCTTTTTGTAAATCGGGATGCAGTCCAAAACTTTTGAATTCCATAAACTTAAATAATTGTATTAGTTTTTAACGTATTTGAATACCCGCTGTCCGCAAGTGCGCCGCAAGTGTGCCTTGACTTCACGGCAAAAATAACGCATCATTAATTGAATTGAACAAATAGGAGGAAATTATGAGTATTATTGAATATGTGGAGGCTCGTGAAATTCTTGATTCACGCGGAAATCCCACTGTAGAAGTAGATGTAATGCTGGAGGACGGCTCTCTCGGAAGAGCGGCGGTTCCCAGCGGAGCGTCTACAGGCGCTTATGAAGCAGTTGAGCTTCGCGACAAAGATAAAAACCGCTTCCTTGGAAACGGCGTTTTAAAAGCGGTTGATAATGTCAACAATATTATCGCCCCCGAGTTAATGGGACTGGACGCTCTTGAGCAGGTTGATATTGACAAGACCATGATCGAACTTGACGGAACCGAGAACAAAGGCAAACTGGGCGCTAACGCAATTCTGGGCGTATCAATGGCGACTGCCCGCGCCGCCGCGGAATTCCTCGGCGTTCCGCTCTACAAATATTTGGGCACATTCCACGCAAGCCTTCTGCCTGTTCCGATGGCGAACATCATCAACGGCGGCAAGCATTCGGATAACAAAATTGACTTTCAGGAATTTATGGTAATGCCCGTCGGAGCGGAATCCATGAGGGAAGCCGTCCGCTGGACTGCCGAAGTATTCCACAATCTAAAGAAAATTCTTCATGCTGAGGGAAAAAGCACCGGCGTCGGCGACGAAGGCGGCTTTGCTCCCGACATCGGAAACGACGACGCTCTTGACTATATAATGAAAGCTATCGAAAAAGCGGGATACAAACCCGGCGAGCAGATGTGCATCGCCCTTGACTGCGCAAGCTCCGAGCTTTTTGAAGAAGGCGGCAAGAAAGGCTACAAGTTCTGGAAATCCAACCCTGATAAACTTTTTACAGCGGACGAGATGATCGAAATTTATACCAAATGGGTTAACAAGTATCCCATTATTTCAATTGAAGATCCGTTGGATCAGGATGACTGGGACGGTTATGTGAAACTTACAAAGAGTCTCGGCTCCAAAATACAAATTGTCGGCGACGACTTCTTTGTTACCAATACCAAGCGCCTTGAAAAGGGAATTGGCATGGGAGCTTGTAACTCAATCCTGATTAAGGTGAACCAGATCGGCTCCCTTACGGAAACTTACGAAGCTGTGGAAATGGCGAAAAAAGCGGGTTATACCGCGATTGTTTCCCACCGCTCGGGCGAGACTGAGGACAGCTTTATAGCCGATCTTGTTGTCGCTCTTGAAACAGGACAGATAAAAACCGGTTCAATGAGCCGCACAGACCGTATCTGCAAATACAACCAGCTTATGAGAATCGAAGACGAACTTGAAGGCATCTCTCAGTATGCCGGAAAGAAGGCGTTTTACAGCATTAAACGGTAAATTACCTGCCAGCCTTGAGGCAAAATTTCCGGGGTATAGAAACATCATGGACGGTGTTTCTATACCCTGTCATTTTAAAGCGTTTCCCCCGCAAACTTCCGCATTGTTCATTTTCACATACCAAACAGATTTTCCTGATCATATTCTCTTGCTTTGCTTAAGAAATCATCAAGCGGTTGATTGGCAAAATACTCCCGCTGCCATTCAGTGTAGTCAAAATACTCTCTTAAGAGCGATGAGATGAATACTTCCGTTTCCAAAACTCCTAAAGATTTTACAAGACAATCCATACCCTCTTTTCTGATAACTGTTACACTACGCATCTGTTTTTTCCTCCAAATCATTCAAAAAATCCAACGGTGTTCTGATTTTAATCATATTACCATCATATTTTTTTATCAACTTGTCATCCGTGGTTATAAAATAATCACAGCCTGCTTTAATTGCACAGGCAAGATGCGCTGCGTCTTTCATTTTTATTCCTTGCTTTATTAACTTATTTGCTGTCTGAGAAATATCTTCCATATTTTCACTTCCAATGTACATGGACGCATTTAGGAAGAATTGAGCAATAGAAGTCTTAGTTGAAGGATTAGGATTCTCATTGTTTTCATATCTCAAGATAAAAGAACAAACAAGTTCCAGCTTTCTTTGCATTACAAGATTTTGAATATACAATTTAGCCTGAGTTTCCAATGAAACACGCAACTGTCGTTGATCATCGTATGGTCTGTTGTAACAACAGTTGTCAAGATATATTTTCATTCTCTATCCCTTTTCTTTATTAATATCGTTATTGATACAGGAATCCTGCTGCCTGAACAAAAATCGCCACTATTATTTGCTCGAAAGTCATTCGTGATGCCGTCCTTTTAGTCTTTGAAAGCTATATTTATCTCTTTTTGGGCGTTCCAAGAAACATTATAACACAGAACGAAATGAGTAACCACTTGTTTGTGTAGTAATTTATTTTGTTATTTTTCTCTTTTTCTTAATTTCGATAAAGCGCCAGGCATCTGCGCGCCCATATAAGGTATCTATGATTTTTCATTTTAAAATTCAAATTGAAAAATTCATAGACGGCGGTCTATGCTGCCGTATCTTGACAGAGGAGGATGTATGAACAACCTCAATTCTATTCTAATCGAAGGCAATTTGGTGAGAGATCCTCTGCTTCGATCCACCCCCAAAGGAACGCAGGTTTGCACAATGAGCCTCGCTTCCAACCGTTATTACAAACAGGATACCGGTTTTGAGAAGGAGGTGTCCTTCTTCGACGTGGAAACCTGGTCGCGGCTGGCAGAGTCTTGTTATGCGAAAGGCAAAAAAGGCCGCGGCGTCCGCATAGTCGGCCGCTTAAAGCAGGACCGCTGGACAGGCTCTGACGGCAAACCGCATTCAAGAATTACCATTGTGGCGGAACATGTTGAGTTCCGCCCCGAATTCAGGAAAGAGGAAAAGCACGTTACGGAAAATGCAGTTGTAAATCAGGACCCCAATTCTTATGATTATTATCCTGATGAAGAAAACGATGAATTCGCAATGAGAATAGCGGAAAAGGAGACGGAAGCTGTTGTATTTTAAGCGCTGTAAAAACCGTCTTTCCAGTTAAAACGGCCGGAATTAGGCAGGGGGGCGTTTTCTTTAACTGCCCGCATTAAATCGCGGTAATTGGATTTTTTTAAAACATTTCCGTTTAGATCGATTATGAAACGCCCGAACCCTGCCTCTTTTAAAAAAGGAATTTTGTCAATTATGGAGAAATATTTGTCGGGATAAACGCGGGAGCCTTCGTGTTCCGTAACAAGCGAAAAAACTTCATCTTTGTTATCTGTAAAAGAATTAATTTTTAAAACTTTGCCGAGGTCGCAGCTTATGTTAAATAACGGAGGCCACGCAAAAACAGTTATAAAAAATTTTGACTGCAATGCGCCTGTCTTATGTCTTTTTTTGCCGTTTGCGTTTTCGCTGTTCCTGCTTTTTACGCCTAATGTTCTTTCAAGGTTTTGCCTGTTGTTTTCAAGCGGAGAAACAAATCCGTCAACTCCGCCGATGGACGAGATAAGCGACAGCGACCATGAGTTAAACATATAAAGCCAAGGTCCCGCTATAAGTTTTGTTTTTTCGCAGCCTTTAAAGATTGAAAAATGCCCCATGTTATTAAGTACATACTGCGTATAACCCATTTCAATAAGTTTCAGGATTGTCTGAGATGTAAGACCTGATTCGTATCCTGAGTCTTTTTGCGGGAACCAGGGTGGAAGCGTTAAAATAATTTCCGCCGGTTTAAACGGCAATGGCGGTTTATTATCCGAAAGCAGGTATTTTATGTTTTTCTGCGACAGGGAAAGCATCACCCTTTGCGGTCGAGAAGACTGTACAATATACATATCTTCAGGGCGGGAGACTGACACATACAGTCCTTCAGGAAACGGATCACCCTCCTTATTTCTTTTTTCTTCGCCTGCCGATATATGCGGAAACGGAGCTTTTTCCCTGCCGGGCCCCCTGCTCCCGCTGTTATGCGCAATTACAGACGCGTAATGTTTTTGCCTCTCCCGCGCCTGTATAAGATAAATGCGGTCCCCTGCGGAGCCTTCGGGAGCGGAAATCCAGCAGCCGCCTTTTTCACACTTTGTAAAAGTCAGTTTGTGCGTAGTCCTGCCTGAATCGCCGCTGCGGTGGATGCGAATTGAATCCCTCACGGAAAGAGAAATACCGTAAGGCAGTGAAATAAGCGCGCGTCTTTCGCCGCCCGTCCCTCTTACCTTGAGTATTGTCCCCAGATTAATGCCTGTTCCTCCGTCCTGCTCAGGGTTCAGCCAGTCTGTTTTACCTTCGTTAAGACTGCCGTTAAAAAAATACTGCGTCTTTGGACGCGCAAAATCATTTCGCAGAATTTCGCGTCCCTGTTCTATGCTTTGAAGAATTTGTTCCTCGTTGCCGTCAGCGACAGCGTCTACGACAAATCTGTAAGCGGAAACTACCGTGCCTACATAGGACGCGCTTTTCATGCGGCCTTCTATTTTTAACGCTGTGATTCCTGCGTCAGCAATGTCCGGCAAGCGTTCCAGTAATTGTAAATCATTTGGACTGAAATAATAGCCGCTTTCGCTTGAACGGTACAATCTGCGGCAAGCCTGCGTACACATTCCCCTGTTAGCTGATTTTCCGCCCAGAAAACTTGAAAAAAGGCAAAGTCCTGAAACGCTGATACAAAGCGCTCCATGGACAAAAACTTCAAGCTCAAGGTTGGTTTCTCTTTTTATACCGCGCAGTTCTTCAAGCGAGAGCTCCCGGGCAAGAACAACGCGGGAAACTCCGTAACGCGAAAGGGCGTTTGCCCCCCTTGCGGAGGCGATGTTCATCTGCGTGGAAGCGTGAAGCCTTAACGAAGGAAAATGGGAACGCGCCATTTCCACAACGCCTAAATCTTGGACGATTATGGCGTCCGGCTGCTGTGAATCAAGATATTTTAAAAATTGATACATACGGTCAGCTTCGCGCTGTTCAAAAACCGTGTTAACCGTAACGTAAACTTTCTTTCCCATTCTGTGAAGGGAACGCAGCGCGCTTTCAAACTGCGAATATGTAAAGTTCGCGCTCCTGAGGCGGGCGTTAAAGTCTTTAAGCCCCAGGTATACCGCGTCCGCTCCTTCTCCGACAGCCGCGTCAAGCGCTTCAGGCGAACCTGCGGGAGCAAGTAATTCCAGGTTATGTGAAATCCGAGGCATTAGTTTATTTGATTATGCTTGTCATGCCGGGACTGCTTCTCCCTTCCAGATCGGGCAGTCTCTTTTCAAGAGCGGCAAGCGAGATTTCAACGTCTTCGTGGACTTCGTGTTCGCTGATGCACCCGACCGTAATCATGTCCTGCTGCCTTAAAACATTCCAGTTAAAAGTAAGCCCCACATAGGGAGAAACGCGGCCTGCCGCCATCGGCTTAATTGTCATAACGGGTTTTTTTGCTTCGTGTATGATTCTGATTACAGATTCAACTTCTACCTGCATAAGAAAACCCATACAATTAAAAAGCTGTATGTAGGTTTCCACATCGTAATTGTTCTTGTCCGAATACTGAATAATTTCCGGCATATGGGCGGAAAGACCCGGAATAAGTCCGGCTTCCCTAATCATATCAGTATAATCGGGAAGGCGGGACATGGTTTGCTTGTTTTTATTAACCAACTGTTCGCAGCAGGAATGATGAATAAGGCAGAAAGCGCTGCCTATTTCCGCGCTTGTTTTAATAACGGCTTTAGCTTCTTTTCTTGCAGATTCGGTATCGTCCATGTTCAGGATCGGAGTATCAATTAAAATAAGTTTTTTCCCTATTTTATCCTGAATGTTTTTTATTTTGTCTAAAGCATCGGGATGTGAGGAAAACGGAGCCATCCATGCGTCAATACCGTATTGTAAAAAAGCGTCAAGCACCCGCAGGGTAGAGTCAACAGTGGAATGCCGCTCCTTAATATAAACATCCGCGGCATGACCCTTATGGCTCCAGCCGAAAATCCAGTTGGATCCGATTAATAAACGCGGCAGCGAAACTCCTGCGACAATTGTTCTTGGAAAAGCCATTTTTACTCCTGTTAAAAACCCTGTTAAAACATTGTAACATGGTTTCTTAAAAACATAAAGGATCAGGAGAATAAACTCCGCGAAAGAACTGAATACGATCTATTTAACTCATTGACAAAATATATTAAGAAAATCATATAATAGACTTGTTTAGAGAAGGAAGTTTCTAAACAAGTCTATTAAAATAAACAAAAAAGAGTTATATTATAGATATAGAGAAAAGGTATGGTAATAGGCGGAAAACATTTTGGACAGTATACTTATGAACATTGGTTTGACGATGAATATAAAAATAAAGATAAAATAAAATTTTTCTTAAGATTGGAAGAAGAAAAAGACTATAATTCCGTTGAGAATTTAACAAGGGAAGCGTTTTGGAATGTTTATAAACCGGGATGCGATGAACATTTATTGGTCCATAATATAAGAAAAGCAAATGAATTTATAAAAGACCTTGATTATGTTGCAGTTTCTAATGATGAAGTTATCGGTAATATTGTATATGTAAAAGCAAGAATTATAGGCGTAAACAAGGAATATGACGTATTGACATTCGGACCGGTCAGCGTGCTGCCAATGTATCAAAAAAAAGGCATAGGAAAAGAATTAATAGAACATACAATAAAAAAATCAAAAGAAATGGGATTTAACGCCATAATAATATACGGAAACCCTAAATATTATGAAAGGTTCGGTTTTATAAACACTAAGGGATACGGAATAACTGATATGGAAGGTAATTATAGTAACGCTTTAATGGCGTTGGAATTGTATCCCAATTCATTGGAAAATGTCAGCGGAAAGTTTTTTGAAGGAGAAGTGTATAAAATCGATAAAAAAGAATTGGAAATATATGAAAAGAATTTTCCGTATAAGGAAAAATTGGTATTAGACACGCAAATATTCAGGGAATAAATAAGGAGAATAAAATGGGTTATTACGCGGTGAAAGAAATATATCCTTGGCTTTATAGCATACATGATCCTCAAAGTGTATTTTGTTATCTGGCGGTTGGAAAAGAAAAAGCTCTGCTCTTTGATACGTCATACGGTATCGGCAGCCTGCCTCCGGTTGTAAAAGAAATAACGGACAAGCCTTTATACGTTGTGTTGGGACACGGTCATTATGACCATACCAACGGCGCCTGCCAATTTGAAGAAGCCTGGCTGCATGAAGCTGATTTTGAATTGTGCCGCCTTCATTCATCGGAAGAGTATCGCCGGATAGCCCTGAAACAATTGGAGGAGAGCGGTATAGTCCCGCCTGTTGATTTTAACCCTGATGCGTATTTAAAAGTAGGCGCAGGTAATTTGAAAAAGCTAGACATAGGCAGGATATTTGACCTTGGCGGCTTGCATATTGAAGTGATCGGTATGGGAGGGCACACTGCCGGTTCCATAGGAATCCTGGCTAAAGAACAAAAGGTACTGCTGACAAGCGATTCGGCAACTCCGCAGGTATGGATGTTTAAAATAGAATCCTTGTCTGTCAAGGAATATATAGCCATGCTGGAACGGGTTGTTCAGCTTGATTTTGACAATTTTATAACCGGACATACGGATGAAATAATGCCAAAATCTGACTTTTATAAATACATTAATGCTGCGCGTCATATTTCTGTTGAAAAATCTGTTCCATTTCAATACCACCCCGAGTTGAAAGGTCTTCTTTACAGGGAAGACGGCGTTGAAATTGTGTTTAGTGAAGCAAAGTTATAGTGAATTTAACAGTATAAATTAGCACAGCTATACTTTCGCGTTTTGAAATAAGGTAATCTTTTAAAATTTCAGTTTTTAGAGGTTGCTTTATTTTAACCGGATTGATTGGATAAAATTCGGGAATAATTCTGCGCAAGATTTCCCGCTTCGGTAAATTCACTGTGAAACAAATGTCCGGCAATGTCATCCAGCAGTTTTCCGGCAGGGCGCGACCATGTTTTTTTCAATAATTCAGCCAACGCATTTTTGACGGTGCTTTTGTCATATTCCGCGCAGGCTTTCTGTATGACTACCAGTTTTTCAAGGAGGTACGCGCTGTCATCGTTTATGCTTTCAGCTTCGGCGCCGTTTTCTTTCGGCTTTATTTTTTCTATTACCGCCCGCAGGGATTTTAAGAATGCCGGAGTTTCAGAGATTAATATGTCAATGTTCCTGTTCCGTCCCGCGTCTTCCAATTTGCGCGCAGAAGCGGAAAGCTCAGTTTCGCCGATATTCGCAAGGGCGCTTTTCATGGCATGGCTGTTTATAATATACATTTGTATATCGTTATCCCTGCGGTAGTTATTTGCGTTTATAGCTTCCAATATGCCGGCTGCCTTTTCGGCATCCCGCGTGAAAATTTTTGCTATATCCGGATTTGTCTGAATATTCGAGAAACCTCCTGTATAATTCTTTTTAAAATTTTCCTTGAGCTGCCGCGCGGCTTTAACCGTTTCAACGGGATATTTGTCGCGTACAAGTTTATTAAGAATTTCATTTAACTGACGCGTGTCGATCGGTTTTGAAATAAAATCGTCAAAACCGTTTGCAAGAAACATTTCCGATTGTCCCGTAAGAACGTTAGCTGTCAACGCGACTATCGGCAGTTTATACCCAAGGCCCCGTATAATTTTAACAGCCTCAATACCGTCCATTATGGGCATAAAATGATCCATAAATATAACATCCCATGTTGAGCCGCTCTTGACTTTATCAATCGCTTCAAAACCGCTTACGGCAGTCTCTACCGATAAACCGTAGGGGGTCATTAATCCTCTTGCGACATAAAGATTCGTTTCCACATCGTCTACGATTAATACCTTGCCGTAGGGCATATATTCCTGTATAAACGGCGTTTTTTTAATTTTTAATATTTTACCGGTATGTAACTGTCCGATATTTTCAACCAGTTCCTTGCCTAATATACCGGAGCCGGGTATGGTCTTTTGAGGCAGCCGCACTGTAAATATGGAACCGTAATTAGGCTTACTCTCAACAAAAATTTCTCCGTTCATTAATTTGACAAGATTTTTCGTAATGCTCATGCCCAAGCCCGTACCTGTGGTCCTGCGGTTGGCTTCCGTGTTGAAACGGGTGTATTCGTCAAAAAGTTTTTCTATCTGCGCGGGCGTCATACCCTGCCCGGTATCGCTTACGCGGAAAACAAGGGTTACGCTGTCGGTTTCTGCCTGCTGTGTTTCCATGTCGACTGACAGTAAAACTTTGCCTGAGTTTGTGTATTTAAACGCATTGGAAAGCAGGTTGTTAAGAATCTGCTTTATGCGCAGTTCGTCTCCGGTCAACATTGACGGAATATTTTCATTTACCTGAAGCGCAAATTTAATAGGCTTGTTTTCGAACAACATGATATTCAATTGAACGGTATCGTTAATAAGGCTTGCGGCATCGTAGACAGTCTGCGACAGTTCCAGTTTGCCCGCTTCAATTTTTGACAGATCAAGTATGTCATTGATTATACCCAACAGCAAATACCCCGAGTTGTAAATTTTTTCCAGAGCTTCCTGCGTGTCCGAAGGAAGGGATTCGTTTTGTAGTTGAATTTCGGTAATACCCAGAATCGCGTTCATAGGCGAGCGTATTTCGTGGCTTACTTTTGCCAAAAAAGCGGATTTGGCTACATTAGCGGCTTCCGCGTCCGCTTGTTTTTTTGCAGTGAGTTTTAAATCGGCAAGCATCGCTTTATATTCGCGCAAGTCGCGGGTATATCCTAAAACAATAAAATCTTCCTTAAACTTTACCCTGACAAGCGTAATATCGCATGGCACAGGCTCTCCGTTAAGTTTCTGATGCATCCATTCAAACCTGCAATAACCTTCTTTAAATGTTTTATTGACAAACTCAACAGACTTCTCGCTTGACAGTCTTCCGTCCGGCTGGTACTTTGGAGAAAGCTCATGAAACCTGTTGAGATACTCCCGCTTGTTTGAAAGCTCAAATAATTTTACCGCTTCCTGATTACAGTCAATATTTTTTAATTCCCTGTTCCAAAAGTTTACGCAAAGCGGAGTAGCGTCGAGCATTACCTGCGTCCGTTCATCCGCCTCGCGCATCTTGGCAATTTGCAAATTCCTGTTTACGGCATTGCTCATCATTAAGCCCATAGACGCTAAAATACGGATTTCATCATTTGAAAAAACCCGTTCCCGGCGGCAGTCGTCTATGCTGAAAAATCCCCAAAAATCGTCTTCCAGAAACATAGGGATAATTACTATGGATTTCATTTCGAATGAATCTAAAAAGTTCCGGTCGTTTTCAGACAGGCTGGAGACAGGCGTATTTATATATTTGCCGCTATGGAACAAACTTTCCCATTCAGGTTTTTGACTGTAAGGGAAATGCAGGCCTATGGGAACAGGCACGCTGTTCTGTCCGTAGTCGCTTAGCCACTCGTAGCGGTGCACAAAATGCAATTCGCCTTCAATTACCTCATTGCGCCAAATTTGCACGCGGTCAACATCAAGACAATGTCCCACAAGCTCAAAACTCTTAAACAGCGAGGTTTCAAATGATTCACTGCTCTTAATAGACAACAGGACATTGGCGACGCTGTTTACCGTACTCAGCAAATTTTCCCGCTGTTCCACTTCTGCCATCATCTGCTTTAATTCGCGCAGGTCCCGTATGTATGCGGTAAGGACAAATTCGCCTTTGTACATAACGCGAACAAGCGTAACTTCACACGGTATCAGTTCGCCGTTCAGTTTCCGGTGCGTCCACTCAAAGCGGCAATACCCTTCTTCAAAAGCTTTTGACCTGAATTTATCCGCTTTCTCGCTTGACAAACTGCCATCCGGCTGATACTCGGGCGAAAGCTTTTGAAAATTATCAATATATTCCTGTTTGTTTGAGAAGCCAAACAGACCGACGGTACTCTCATTACAGTCAAAAAAATCAAAATTTTTATTGTGAATATTTGCGCTTAGAGGCATAGCGTCAAACATAATCTTCATGCGTTCATCTGCTTCGTTACGTTCAGTTAACGGCATAAGCCTCCCCGGCTTGATCAAATGACCCGTTAAGTACCGATTTTTAGGCTATTTTCAATAATTACGGGCTATTTTCAAAACCGGGTCATTAATGAAAAAGCCTCTATGTTAATTTTATTATTTATACCGGCTGAAATCAAATTAATTGAGTTGTTTCCCGTAATTAAGACCGTTTTATAAAACCGTGTTTTTTGCTATACTTTTCCTATGATTAAGCTTTATGAGAAGGGAGTTTGGCTCATTAACGGCTCGCAGATAATAACAGACGACGCTGATGCCGAGTCAAAATTAAAACAGCAGGGTATAAAGGTTTCCAAAGAAGAAGCCGGAAAAGGGACAATTTCTTACGGTATTCTTGCTTCACATAACAGTAGCGGCGGGCAAAATCTCAATTTAAAATTTGATTCGCTTACTTCTCACGACATTACCTATGTCGGAATTATTCAAACTGCGCGCGCAAGCGGCATGGAAAAGTTTCCCATGCCCTATGTGCTGACAAACTGCCATAACAGCCTGTGCGCTGTGGGCGGAACAATAAATCAGGATGATCATGTATTCGCGCTTTCCGCAGCGCGCAAATACGGCGGCGTGTATGTTCCGCCGCATCTTGCGGTAATACACAGTTATAACCGCGAAATGATGGCAGGCTGCGGGAAAATGATACTCGGCTCCGACAGCCACACGCGTTACGGCGCTCTTGGTACAATGGCTGTCGGCGAGGGCGGCGGCGAACTTGCGAAACAGCTTGCGGGAAGAACTTATGATATGGCGTATCCGCAAGTAGTCGGAGTTTATCTTACAGGCGAACCTGCAAGAGGAGTAGGTCCGCAGGATGTCGCGCTTTCGATTATCGGAGCGGTTTTTAAAAACGGTTATGTAAAGAATAAAGTGATGGAATTCACGGGAGAGGGCGTTTCAAAATTATCCGTTGATTTCCGTAACGGCATAGATGTTATGACCACAGAGACAACCTGCTGGTCTTCAATCTGGAGAACGGATTCACAGGTAAAAACATATCTTGAACAGCGGGGCAGGGGAGGCGATTACCGTGAATTAAAGCCCGGAAACGCCGCTTACTATGACGGTTTTATTACGGTTGATCTTTCCAAAATTGAGCCGTGTATAGCTCTGCCGTTTCATCCGAGCAATGTGTATACGATTAAAGAATTACAGAAAAACGCAAAAGATATTCTTGCAAAAACAGAAGAGGAAAACAAAGCTTCGGGTCTTAACCTGAAACTGGGTATAAAGTATCATGACGGGGGAGTGTGGGCGGATCAGGCTATTATCGCAGGGTGTTCAGGCGGCATTTATTCCAATATCATGGCGGCGGCAGATATAATGAAAGGTGCGTCAACAGGCAGAGGTAATTTTTCCCTGAGCGTATACCCTGAGAGCCAGCCTGTGTATCTTGAACTTGTAAAAAACGGCGCGGTACAAACACTTATGAAGGCAGGCGCGCTTGTCCGGGAAGCCTTCTGCGGTCCGTGTTTCGGCGCGGGAGATACGCCCGCCAATAACGAGCTTTCAATCCGCCACGTTACGCGCAATTTCCAAAACCGCGAAGGCTCAAAGCCCGGAGACGGGCAGATTGCCTCTGTCGCGCTTATGGACGCGCGATCAATTGCCGCGACTGCGGTTAACAGCGGAAAAATAACCTCCGCTACGGAACTTAATGTAAAATACGGCAAATACAAGTTTTACTTTGACAAAAGCATATACGGAAAACGCGTGTATGACGGTACAGGCAGACCCGTGCCGGAAACTGAACTTGTCCTTGGCCCCAATATAAAGGACTGGCCTAAAATGCCGGCCCTTCCCCGTCATTTGCTTGTTAAAATCGTCAGCTTTATTACCGACCCTGTTACAACTACTGACGAGCTTATACCGTCCGGCGAAACATCGTCATACCGTTCAAATCCGTTAAAACTTGCGGAGTTTACGTTAAGCCGCAAAGACCCGGATTATGTTAAGCGGGCCAAGGAAGTCCTTGCGCTTGAGGAACTAAGGCGTTCGGGAAAACCGTCCGGCGAAACGGACGCGGTTTTTAAAAGGGTGCAGAGTATTTCAGGCTGCGGAGAGATTGGACCTGCGGATATAGGCATAGGAAGCGCTATCTTTGCCCGAAAGCCGGGAGACGGCTCAGCGCGGGAGCAGGCAGCTTCTTGTCAGCGCGTGCTTGGAGCATCCGCGAATTTTGCGCTTGAATACGCGACAAAACGCTACCGTTCTAACCTTATAAACTGGGGGATTTTGCCCTTCCTTGTTACGGACGAAAAGAAACTGGCCAACGGGGATTTTATCTTCTTTTTAAACATCAAAAAAGCGGTGCAGGATAAAGCTGAAAAAATGACGGGTTTTGTATTAAGCGAAAATATTACGGAAATTTCAGTAACTTTGGGAGAGCTTACGGATACCGAGAGGCAGATACTTGTTGACGGCTGCCTGATTAATTATTATACCCCTTAATAATATTAACATCTCGCAATCGGCCATGACAATTTCAAATTGTCAGGGAATACCCGCCGGCGCGGCGTTAAAGATGATTTAGCTTTACAATTAGAAAAACAGACCTGATAATATAGTATAAAACAAATAATACGGCTGATTATTAACCGCAAATACAAAGGAGGAATTGTCCCCGCGTTAATAAGCTGATTATTTAATCGTTGCCGCCTGAGCGGCTTAAATTAAGGAGAAAAGAAATGAAAATTGGAATTAAACTCTCTGTTATTATGGTAGCTCTTGGCTTATTCGCCATTGCTTTAGTCAGTATAACTCTGCTTATCCGTTCCCGTACCAGTATTATCGATCTTTCGAAACAATACGCTCAAAGTATGGCGCATGATTCCGCTATGGACATTGGTAATTACCTTGGGACATATTTTGAGAAACTGGACGTTGTAGCTGATATTATGGAACAGTACCAGAGCGTTGTGATTACCAACCGCCGTAATATATTTAATATAATACTTCAAGGTATGGTAGAGAAAAACTCCGGAATTATCGCGGCGTGGTGCGTATGGGAACCGGACATTTTAGAGGGCGATGACAGGCAGTATATAGGGACAAAAGGAACCAGCTCAGGCGGACGTTTTTCTCCTTATTACTATCTTAACAACGGAAAAATTGAAGTAACCGCGCTGGAAGATTTTAATGACCCCGCTTACCTTTTGCCGAAGAATTCCGGTATTCCGACACTTATTGATCCCTATGAGTATAATGTAAGCGGGAAAAAAGAACTGATGATATCAATTTGTATTCCTTTACACAACAATGAAAACAAAGTTATCGGTGTTGTAGGTTTGGATCTTCCGCTTACGGAGATCCAAAATTTATCGCAGGAACATAAGCCTTTTTCCGATTCCGTAACTGCCGTTTTCAGCAATGTTGGTACGGTTGCCGCCCATTTCGATGCCGGCCGTCTTGGAAAAAATATGAAGGAAACTGATGCGGATATGTGCGGTCCGTATCTTAATGATTTATTGAATGCCGTTAAAGCAGGTAAACCGTTTGAATTTACCAATTACATCGCGGCATTAAAAACACAAATGCATATGTTTTTTATTCCCATTGTTATCGGGGGAACAACAACTCCATGGAGCTATGCGATAGCCGTTATGCAAAATACAATAATGGCTCCGGTCTACAAAATGCTTACCATAACCATAATAATAAGCGTTGCTGTTTTAGCCCTTTTAGTTTTAGCGGCTTTAATCCTGTCCATGTCTATCAGTAAACCAATTGTCAATGTAGCTTGGACCCTCAAAGATATATCCGAAGGCGAAGGCGATTTGACCAAGCGAATAGTAGTCAGGTCTGATGATGAAATCGGAGATCTTTCCAACTACTTCAACCGTACTATGGAAAAAATCAAGAACCTTATAGGAACAATAAAATACAAAATCGACGGGCTTAACCATACCAGTTTTGAGCTTTCCGTCAATATGGGTAAAACTTCCACAGCGGTTCAGCAGATCAGCTCGAATCTGGACAATATGAAGAACCTTATGGTCAGACAGGAAACCGGCGCGGAAGAAGCGGGCAAGGCGGTAGGGGATATTAAAACCAATATTGACGACCTGAACAGGATGATTGAAGAACAGACTGAAAGCGTAAACAGGTCGTCTTCCGCCATTGAGGAAATGACCGCTAATATTAATTCTGTAACGCGGACGCTGGTAGAAAACAGCAAAAATGTCGAGGTTTTGACCGAAGCGTCGGAGAACGGCAAAACCGGCGTTCAAACAGTGGCGCAGGAGATACAGGAAATAGCCCATGATTCCGAGGGGCTGCTGGAGATAAACTCGGTAATGAACAATATCGCCGCCCAGACCAACCTGCTTTCGATGAACGCCGCAATTGAAGCTGCCCACGCCGGAGAAGCCGGCAGGGGCTTTGCCGTAGTCGCCGATGAAATCCGTAAACTTGCCGAGTCATCAAGCCAGCAGTCAAAAACCACAGCGACGATGCTGAAAAAAATTAAAGCATCCATAGATAACATTACCAAATCGTCTAACAATGTATTAGACCGTTTTGGAGCAATAGACTCAAGCGTGAAAACAGTTTCCGAGCATGAGGAAAACATTTTACACGCGATGGAAGAGCAGGAAGTCGGAGGAAAACAAATACTGGAATCCATAAGCCGCCTGAGGGATTTAACGACCTCGGTTAAAAAAGGTTCTGAACACATGGAAGAATCGGGGGAGACTCTTGTCCGGGAAACAGACGGATTCATAAAAACGAGCAAAGAAACGGTAGAAGGCATGAACGAGATATTGAAAGGCGTAAACCAGATAAATGTTTCGGTGAGTCATGTAAATGAGATGAGTCAGGAAAACAATAAAAACTTTGAATCATTAAAAACCGAAACGGAAAAATTCAATGTTAATGTCGGCAATGAGAAGCAAAAAATTCTTATAGTGGATGACGACAGTATTCATCTTGAAATGGTAAAAGAAGTATTAAAGAATGAATATGACATATCTATCGCCAAATCAGGCAAAGAAGCTCTTGGTCTGTTCTATCAGGGACTGGTTCCCCAATTAGTATTATTGGACTTGATAATGCCCGGTATGGACGGTTGGAATATGTACAGCAGAATAAAGGCAATAAGCAGTTTACACGATACACCTATAGCGTTTTTCACGGCTTCAAGCGACCCGAAAGACATAAAACATGCGCATGATATGGGAGCGGTTGATTATATCAAAAAACCCTATGACAGAGACGATCTGTTAAGAAGGGTGGCGAAAATCATCAATAGTTAAATGAAACTGCAGGACAGAAGTAATAGGCTTTGACGTTATTAACCCCGAACGGCGGGGTATTAAACCCTTTTGCTATTTAAGGAAGGATAAATGAAAAACCAGAAATATAATTTTCTGTTCCTTGTTTTGGGAACGGGAATTGCCATGTTGGCGGCTGATTTTTTAATATTAATCTTTTTTGGCAGTTCTTTTTCCCGGCTTCGTTTACAGCTTGGTATTCCCGCAATAATTTTTCTTATTCTTTACTGCTTTATTTTAGGCAGCGGCGCGCGGTGTTTTGATTATACCTATTTTACAAAACTGGACGGGGAACAGTATTTACTCTGGTTAAAAAAAATAGGCGCCGTGCCGATAAAGAGGATTGCACTTAACGTAGTTACTCATGCCGCTTTTCTCGGGATTGTTTTCTGGGGTAATTATCTGGGTATAGATCCTTCTATAAAAGGACCGTTATTTCTGACTTCGCTTTCTTTTGGAATGCTGGTCGGGACTTTTATTTATGTTGCCGGAGACGGCATGGTTTCCCGTACCCTGCTTGCCCATAATTTTACAAAATACCCCCAGGACTGCCGTGAAAAACGGCAGGAAGCCAAGGCATGGATCATCCCCATAGCGGCAGTCCTTGTAACCCTCCTTTTTACATGTTCCGTTACCATGCTCGGCATTCACATGGCAGGCGGAACTTTGGATGCGTTCAAAGGAACCGCCGTATTCTCAATGCTGTTACCGCTCATTGTTTTTTTTATCTGTATTTTTTGCATGACTTTCAATCTTAAAAAGAACACGGCAGTGAGTTATACTTCGGTAATTGCGCAGCTAGAAAATCTTTCTTCCGAGCAGAAAGACCTTACAAAGCGGATTTCAGTTTGTTCAGTAGACGAGCTTGGCACAATCGCCGGCATGGTGAACGCTTTTTGCGACCATCTGGGCGGCGGGATTGAGACGATAAAATATAAAATCAACGGGCTTAACCATACAAGTTTTGAACTCTCGCTTAATATGAGCAATACTTCCGCGGCTGTTGATCAGATTTCATCCGGACTTGACAGTATGAAGGACCTCATGGTTAAGCAGGAAAACGGCGCGGAAGAAGCGGGCGGCGCGGTAGGGGTTATTAAGGAAAATATCAGCAACTTAAAAAAAATGATAGAAGAACAGACCGAAAGCGTAAACATATCGTCTTCTGCGATTGAGGAAATGACTGCAAACATACATTCCGTAACACAGACGCTTATAGAGAACAGCAAGAATGTCGGCGAATTGACAGAAGCGTCTGAGAACGGCAGGACAGGACTTCAATTGGTCGCACAGGAAATACAGGAAATAGCGCATGATTCAGAAGGGCTTCTGGAAATAAACGCTGTAATGAACAGTATCGCAAGCCAGACCAACCTGCTTTCGATGAACGCCGCGATTGAAGCGGCGCACGCGGGAGAAGCCGGCAGGGGCTTTGCCGTTGTCGCCGATGAAATCCGCAAACTTGCCGAGTCATCTGGGCAGCAGTCTAAAACGACAGTTGCAATGCTGAAAAAAATAAAAGCGTCCATAGATAACATTACGAAGTCCTCCAATGACGTGTTGAACCGTTTCGGCGCTATAGACTTAGGCGTAAAAACCGTTTCCGAGCATGAGCAGAATATTCTAAGCGCAATGGAAGAGCAGGAGACCGGCGGAAAACAAATACTTGAATCCATAGGACGGCTTAGGGATATAACAATTTCGGTTATGAAAGGGTCTGAGGACATGGACAAATCAGGCGAAACTTTGGTAAAGGAAACGGACGAATTTATAAAGACCAGCCAGGAAACGGTAGAAAGCATGAACGAGATACTGGTAGGCATTAATCAGATAAATGATTCGGTCAGCCATGTAAACGAAATGAGTTTGGAAAACAGCAAAAACTTTGAATCATTAAAGCAGGAAACGGAAAAATTTAATATTACTGCCGGCGATGAAAAGAAAAAAATTCTTATAGTAGATGACGACAGTATTCATCTTGAAATGGTGGAAACTATATTAAAGGGTGAGTATGAGGTGACTATGTCCAAATCCGGCAAAGACGCGCTGAGTTTATTCTACCAGGGGTTTATTCCCCAACTGATATTATTGGATCTGATAATGCCGGAAATGGACGGATGGAATACTTACACCAGAATAAAAACTATAAGCGGCTTGCACGACACTCCGATAGCGTTTTTCACGGCCTCAAGCGACCCCAAAGACATAAAACACGCGCAGGAAATGGGAGCGGTTGATTATATCAAGAAACCCTACGATAAAGACGATCTTTTAGACAGGGTAGGAAAAATAATTAAAAAATAGTTTAACGTTTTTGCTTTTTAAGCGTTTCCATATCCGCCGAAAGCTGGCGGTCATTGGGAAATTCCGCAAGCCCTTCGTTTAGAATACTCTCCGCTTCGTCATAATTTTTTTTGTTCCATTCCGAGGCAAAACGGTTATGAAATTCGGCGGCAAGATTGCCGCGGTAGGTTCTGAGCGACTGTTCAAGTTCGCGGTTTGAGCCTAAGCGGTTAAGCGCGTTTTCTATATAATTTATTGCGGAACGCCAATCCCTGCCTGGAGCGGCGCATAAAAGCGAAGCTGTTTTTTGAACCGCAAATGTTATCAATTCGAGCGCTCTTTTGGAACTGAGCTTCCCGTCTGTAAGGCTGCGTTCAATGGCGGAGATAACGTCATTGCCGTCAGCCGCGCTGCTGATTTTGTTTGCGCTGTTTAAAAGTTCGGCATCCGTTAGTATGCTGTCAAGCTGGGCGTAATTTGCCTGCGTTAGTTTATTTTTCTGGGCTTCAAGAAAATTTCTTGCGTCTGCCGGTTTGTTTTCCCTTAATAATTTTGACATCCTGTTATTTACAGCTGCCATGTTTAATTCCTGCCAACGCTGGTTATCGGGAAAAACCGGCGATGCAACAACCGCCCATCTAAGGCAGTCTTCTTCCCTGCCGGCTCTTAAAAGCCATGCCCCGTAATTAAAAATCCTGTCCATACGATAAACGCCCGGATCTTCAAACAGGTTGTTATGCGAATTTGTTTTGGATGCGGAATCTGACGTTTCGCCCAGAAGCAGGGCAGCCATATCAATAGCCAGCGGAACTGCGCCTGAGTAAGTGTTTTGCCTTTCAAAATCGCTTATTCTGTTGTTTAAAATAAGGGAGATGAGCTCTATTTTACCGATTGTCTGCCGGTCGCGGTAGTTACGCGCGGGAACGTATGCAAACCCTGTCGTTTTTCCGAATTGATCGTTAAATTCTTTTCTGTTGCCGGGATCAAATCCGTAACGGTTTGTTGTCTCAACATCAATATCTTCTCCGTTAATGTGCGCCATTGCAAGGGCATGATCTTTTGTTACAACGCCACTTACATCAATGCCTGAGGCTGTGCAGAGAATCATATAAAGGACTGCGGAAGAAACACAGTTGTAGCTTCCGTTTGTAAAAATTACGTCTATTCTTGATTGGTAAAGCGAATATGATTTTAAAATATTTTTGTGCATATATGTCAGAATAAACTCGGCTTTTTCTCTTTCTGAGGAAGGCATATCGCCCGCTTTATTCATGGCTTCGACTGCCGCGCGTATTTTTTCAAGATTGGCATCCGAAAGATTTCCCGATGCCCAAAGACTGATTTCGGCAAGCTCCTTCCATGACATTGCGGTTTGCCGCTTACCTATGCGGAAATAATCAAACGCTTTCGGATCCGGCTCCAAACGCGGGAATACGGCTGTATTTTGCGCAAATGCAGAATGCATCAAAAAGAAAAGAAGGAAAATGATAATTGGTTTTTTGCCCACAATTTATTATACTGGAAAAAAGAGCAAGAGTGAATGTGTGGGAGAATAAATGTCTTATTTGGACGCTGACTTAATTATTATTGGCGCGGGTCCCGCCGGGCTTACAGCCGCTCAGTACGGCGCAAGGGCGAATTTGAAGGTTCTTGTAATTGAACAGCTTGCCGCAGGCGGACAGGTTCTGAATATAGACATACTTGAAAATTATCCGGGAAACGCCGGACAGTTTGACGTAACGGGAAGTATGATTTGCGGTCCTAAGACAGGGTATGAGTTTGCGGAGGATTTACACCGGCAGGCGGAATCTTTCGGAGCGTCATTTCTTTACGCGTCCGTCAGTTCTATAAAAAAAGAAGGCGGTATTTTTTTAACGGAACTTTCTGACGGCGTTATAAAAAAAGCAGCCGCCGTAATTATAGCGACAGGCTCAAGACCGCGCCTTCTGGATATCCCCGGCGAAAAAGAATTTACAGGAAGGGGAGTTTCCTACTGCGCAACCTGCGACGGTATTTTTTTTAAAGGAAAAAAAATTTTTGTCGCAGGCGGGGGAGACTCAGCCTGTGATGAAGCGCGCTACCTTTCCCGTCTTTCAAACAGGATAATACTTGTCCACAGGCGGGATACTTTACGTGCGCAAAAAGCCCTTGCCGAAAGAACATTAAACAATCCCAATATTAAAACGCGTTTTAATACGGTTATAAAGGAAATAAAGGGAGATAAAAAAGTCGGTTCCGTTGTTTTGGCGGATACAGTTAACGGCAATGTTTATGAAGAACAGGCTGACGCGGTTTTTATTTTTGCGGGAACCGTTCCTCAATCGTCGCTTGTTTGCGGCGGTTTGAATGCGGCGCTTGATGAAGACGGCTATATTATCACGGATCAAAAAATGGCTGCCGGCATACCGGGTTTGTTTGCCGCGGGCGACATTCGCTCAGGCGCTTTCCGGCAGGTAATAACAGCCGCCGCAGACGGCGCAATGGCGGCTCACAGCGCTTCCGCCTATATTGACGGACTTAATTCATGAAAAACAAAATAATTTGTGTTGATGGGTTTATTGCCGTCTTTAAGCGCCTGTTATGCGCACTTTGCGCTATTGCCGCATTCCCGCTTTTTTCGCTGAGTTTTAACGATCCGGGCTCCCCTGAGGAACTTGCGTCTGCAATAGAGCGCGCCATGACGGACGAGCAGGCTCTTGCGCAGGTTTTTATGCTGGGCTGGGTCGGGGAAGAGCCTTCACCGCTCATTATGGACTGGATCAGAATCAGGAATATAGGCGGGATAAAAATTTTCGGCTGGAATACCGCAGACACGCAGAGACTTGCAAAAACTGTCGGAGAGTTGCAAAAATCAAGTTTGGCGGGAGCTTTTAATATACCCTTACTTGTCGCGACGGATCAGGAAGGCGGCTGGATACGCCATGTAAAGGGAAGCACCAGCGAGACGCCGGGTAATATGGCGATAGGAGCTTCGGGTTATCCGAGAGACGCCTATCTTTCAGGTTTATACATAGGAAAGGAACTTGCGCTTCTAGGAATAAACATGAACTTCGCTCCGGCTGTCGACCTTTTTACAAACCGCGATTCCCAGTTGATCGGACCGAGAGCGTTCGGAAGCGACCCTGTAAGAGCGGGAATTCTCGGAGCGGCTTTTGTAAGGGGCCAGCTTGACGCGGGCGTTATACCGACAGCGAAACATTATCCGGGTCACGGGGACACAGACCTTGATTCCCACGGCACGCTGCCGAAAATTGACGTAACTTTCGAAGCTCTCTGGAACAGGGAACTTGTGCCCTACAGGATGCTTGCGCAGGAAGGACTGCCCGCCGTTATGAGCGGACATCTTGCTTTTCCGCTGACGGAAGCAAAAGGCGCGCCCGCGTCCCTTTCTCCCTGGTTTCTAAAAGACGTGTTACGCAATAAAATCGGCTTTAACGGAGTTGTCATAACCGATGATTTAATGATGGTCGGCGCAACCTCATGGATGGGGACGCTTTCCCGCACGGCAAAACAGGCGATTATTGCAGGTAACGATATTATAATGTTTTCAAGCACTCCGCTTCTTACAGATAACGTGTGGACTTTTTTAATTAGTTCCATGAAGGAAGAGGAAGATTTTAAAAGGAGCGTAAGAAGTTCCGCGCGCAGGATACTTGAGTTAAAAATAAAGTACCTGCGCGGCGAATCCGCTGTTCCCTACATTCCTGATCTTGCCAAACTTGACGCCGGACTTCACGATCCCGAAGCTTCCGCTTTTTTTCTGAATCTGGCCGCAAGAAGCGTTACATTTGTCAAACCTTCCGTTCCTTCAAGCGTTTTTCCGCTGATACCCGAAAAAGCGGGCAGGGTTCTTTTGGCAGGCAGATACAATGATTTTTTCACTTACGGAAAGATCGCGTTTCCGAACGCCGCTTCTTACAGGTATTTTTCGTCAACAGTGGATCCGGGCGACATAGCGAGAGTTGCACGTAACTCAGATACAATAATTTTCTGCCTTGCGGACACTTCGGATTTAAAAATGCTGTATAATCTTCAGCAGTTAGACAAAAAAGTTATTGTGCTTTCGGTTTTAAACCCTGTACATCTTGAGAAGATTCCCTGGATTACGGGAGCTGTGGCGGTATACAGTTATGCGCCGGAATCTTTTGCCGCGGGTTTTTCCGCAATAATAGGCAGGATTCCCGCGCAGGGAATTCTTCCTTATGAATAAGAATAAAGAGCCTTGCCAATTATCAGCGGACGGCAAATGGCGGAAAATAAAAAAGAATGATATTCCTAAACTTGAAATTTTTTTTCGCGAAGCGGAAAACGATTATGTAAACGCGTGCGGTAAATTTCTTGAATATGACCCTTCAAAAGATTATATCTGGATTTTACAGGATAAAAACGGAAATGTTAAAGCTTCAATTATAAATACAAAAAGTATGCTGATACCTGCGCTGCGCGGAGAAAAAGAGATGCCAAGCATGCAGTTTATAAAGAGTCTATTGCGGTTTAAAAGAATTCATTCTTTGCAGGGATTAAGGGAAGAAGTAATTGTTCTTGAAAACGCTTTGGAAAAATCGGGTAAGGTTACAGCGGATATATTTGATTACGATCTTATGAGCCTTGATGCCTTGCCTTCCAAAAAAGGCCTTTTGGCGGGTCCCAAAAATCTTACGCTTCGGGTTCCTCAGATGATTGATTTGGATGCGCTGGCTCCTTTACAGGCAGGTTATGAAAAGGAAGAAGTACTGCCAAAGGGATCGGCTTTCAGTCCCGCGGCAAGCAGGGTAAATATTGCCAATATAATTGCCAAAGGTAAAATACTTGCGGCGGAACTAAACGGCAAACTTGTCGGTAAAATAAATGTAAATGCGGTTTCTTTTACAAGGTATCAGGTGGGAGGAGTTTATGTTTCGCCTGATTTTCGCGGCATGGGAATTGCAAGCCGCATGGCTTTTGAATTTATCGCGTCCCTGGTAAATGAAAGCAGGGGAATAACCCTGTTTGTTAAAAAAAACAATATTCCCGCGCGCAGATTGTATGATTCCATCGGCTTTAAAGTAAAAAGAGATTACCGTATAACCTACTATTGAGCGAAAAGTGTTGTTTTCGATATAATGAAGATACTGTGACTTATCTATATGAAACTCACCTTCATACGGCAGGAGTAAGCAAATGCGCTGCTTCAAAAGGCGCGGATTACATTGCAGGATACAAGGACAAAGGTTACTCGGGCATTATTGTGACAGATCATTTTTACAATGCGAATTGCGCGCTGTCCCGCAGTCTTGAATGGAGAGAATGGGTTAATCTGTTTTACAAAGGCTACGAAGATACAAAAAACGAAGGCGAAAAGCAGGGACTTGATGTTTTTTTCGGCTGGGAAGAAACCTTTGACGGCTGCGATGATTATCTTGTTTACGGACTTGATAAGGAGTGGCTTCTCGCTCACCCTGAAGTCCGCAAATGGACAAGGGGCGAACAGTACAGCGCGGTAAAAGCGGCCGGCGGATGCGTAGTGCAGGCGCACCCTTTCAGACAACGTTATTACATCAAGCGGATAGTGCTTTCTACAGGCTGCGTAGACGGAGTAGAAATCGCAAACGGCGGAAACGACGGCTGGGCGGACGTTCTTGCGCGCCGTTACGCGGAAAAATTAAACAAACCCATGCTTGCGGGTTCGGATATTCATGATGTTTCACAGATTTATAATGACGGGATTCTGGGAGTATACTTTGACAGGAAGCTGTCCGGCATAAAGGATTTTGTAAATGCTGTGTGTAAAAATGAGATTGCAGGGCTTAAAGCAGAGCGGGAAATGTATAATTTTGCCTGTAATGAAAATATAACAATTCCTGTTGACGTACGCGATGAAAATGACAGAGTAACAGGCAAGGACTGGAAGGAGTATTTATGAATGAAAAGACAGCCCATATACCGGAGCGAATAAAGGAATTAAGGGAAATTCTGGAAATCAGCGCCATTGATATGGCAAATGATACCGGCATATCCTATGAAGTTTATTGCAAATATGAAAGCGGAGAGATGGACATACCGATCAGCGTTTTGTACACAATAGCAAACAAGCTGAATACGGACGTTACTGTACTGCTGACGGGAGACGAGGCAAGAATGGACAGCGCCGCCGTATGCCGCAAAGGCAAGGGCGTTCAGATTGAACGCTACCCCGGCTATGAATTTTCAAGCCTTGCGTATAATTTTAAACACAGGACTATGGAACCCCTGCTTGTGCTTCTTGATTCAACAAAACCGCAGGCTGCGCTTGTTTCGCATTCGGGACAGGAATTCAATTATGTGGTTGAAGGTCAGATGAAGGTGGTTGTAGCGAAAACCGAACATTTGCTGTACGCAGGGGATTCAATTTATTTTGACGCGCGCCTGCCTCACGGACAAAGCGCCGTTAACGGCGCGGCTCGATTTTTAACAATTATTCAGGAATAAGAAAATGAACGAAATACTGTCCCGCTACTGTCCAAGAACAGAATTTGAAAGTTACGAAGATTTTTACGAAAATTACCGCTGTAATATGCCTGATAACTTTAATTTCGCGTACGATGTCGCAGACGAATGGGCAAGAATTCAGCCTGAAAAACCCGCGCTGCTCTGGACGGATGATACGGAAGCGGTGAAATCTTTTACATTTACGGAAATAAAAAACCTTTCCGACAAAGCGGCAAACGCGCTTCTTGCGTTAGGTGTAAAAAAAGGCGATGTTGTCATGCTTGTACTGAAACAGCGCCCTGAGGTATGGGTGCTTATGTGCGCTCTTTCAAAAATAGGCGCAATTTGCATTCCCGGCACTTATCAGTTAACGGCGAAGGATTTTGAATACAGGTGCAATATTGCCGATGTAAAACTTTTAATCGCGGTTGACGATCCTTCATTGCTTGAAAACATTGCCGCTTCAAGGGTAAATTGCGCCAAACTGGAAAAAATAGCCGTTGTAGGCAGTACAATTCCTGACGGTTATATTGATATGCGCACGGAAATTGAGAAAGCTCCGAACGCTTTTACAAGAATCCCCACAGCGACAAGCGACCCGATGCTGGTTTATTTTTCTTCCGGTACAACGGGGATGCCCAAGATGGTAATACACAACCACTCCCTGCCGCTGGGGCATATTGTTACCGCCAAATACTGGCAGTGTGTTGAAGACAACTGCGTTCACCTTACTCAAACCGACTCAGGCTGGGCGAAATTCGCATGGGGGAAAATTTACGGCCAATGGATATGCGGAGCCGCAATCGGAGTTTACGATACTGAAAAATTTACCCCAAAGGGAATGTTAGCCGCGCTTCAGCGTCTTAAACCCGCTACTTTCTGTGCTCCCGCGACAGTATTCCGTTATCTGATTAAGGAAGACCTTTCAGGGTACGACTTCAGTTTTATCCGCCATACTTCGGTAGCGGGAGAGCCTTTAAGCCCCGAAGTTTACAATAAATTTATGGAACTTGTTAAACTTGAGATTCGCGAAGGTTTCGGTCAGACGGAAACATCGGTAATGGCGGCTGTATTCAAATGGCTGCCTGTAAAACCCGGTTCAATGGGAAAGCCCGCTCCGTTTTTCGGTTTAAAATTGTTAGACGAAAATGACGCGGTATGCGATCAGGGTATAGTAGGCAACATGAGCATTACATACGCCGGAAAAAATATGTACGGTATTGAAGGCGTAAAAGACAGCGGAACGCCTGTAATCGATAATTCCGATTTTCCCGGCTTGTTCAGAGGCTACTGGAAAGACAAAGAAATTACGGAACAATTATGGAACAACGGAACATACAGAACGGGCGATATGGCATGGAGCGATGACGACGGTTATCTTTGGTTTGTCGGACGCAATGACGATGTTATCAAATGTTCAGGTTACCGTATAGGCCCCTTTGAAGTTGAAAGCGCGTTAATGGAACATCCCTGCGTACTTGAATGCGCCGTAACCGCCGTTCCCGATTCTGAGCGCGGACAAGTTGTAAAAGCGACAATTGTGCTTGCTCAAGGGTTTTCTCCATCAAGCGAATTAATACGTGAGCTGCAAAATCATGTTAAACATGTAACAGCTCCGTACAAGTACCCGCGCATTGTCGAATTTGTGCCTGAGCTTCCAAAAACCATAAGCGGTAAAATACAGCGGAACATGATACGAAACAAGGATTCCGCTTCACAGTAATTCACCGTGCCTGCGGACAAAAACCTTTTTCATGATTGTTACAAGAATCATATAAGCCAGTATTATGCACCCAAGCCATGGAAAAAAATAAAACGGCAGACGGATCATATTTAGCTGCGCGCCAAGCCAGGTATATGGAATGACGGTTCCCGCTGTTATCCCCAAGAGCGTAAGCATTGTCAGTTGTACTGACGCTCTGCTTTGGATGAACGGAATCTTCGGGGTGCGGATCATGTGGACAACCAGAGTCTGCGACCAAAGGGATTCTACAAACCAGCCTGTATGAAAAAGCATAATGAAAACAGCTTTTGCGTCTTCGCCTAGAGAAGCAAATACGCCGCCCGTAAAAGCGGGACAGATAACAAAAAAAAGCAGGCAATAGGTTACTATGTCAAAAACTGAGCTTGTCGGCCCTATCCATAGCATAAAACGGCTGATTGACGAAGCGTCCCACTTGCGCGGTTTGCGTAAAAAATCAAGGTCTACATTGTCCCATGGAATTGTAATGCAGGAAAAATCGTATATCAGATTTAAAACAAGAATATGAATAGGCAGCATCGGCAGGAAGGGCAGGAAGGCGGAAGCGGCAAGAACCGAGAACATATTGCCGAAGTTGGAACTAGCCGTCATTTTTATGTACTTTATTATGTTAGCGTATATTTTTCTGCCTTCAATTACGCCTTCTTCCAGAACCATAAGGTCTTTTTCAAGCAAAATGATTTTTGCCGATTCTTTAGCGATGTCAACCGCGGTATCAACCGATATGCCGACATCAGCCGCTCTCATGGCAGCCGCGTCATTGATGCCGTCTCCCATGTATCCGACAATGTGTCCTTCGTCGCGTAACGCGGTAACAATGCGAGCCTTTTGGCTTGGTGAAAGTTTGGCAAAAACGTCAACCTTATCTACGGCTTTTTTTAAGTTTTCATCGTTCATTGCTTCAACATCCGAGCCAAGCAGTATATGGCGGGCGTCTATACCTACAGAACGGCATACCGTCTGAGTAACGCCGTCATTATCGCCGGTTAAAACTTTTACTTTTACGCCGTATTCGCCCAATACTTTAATTGCGGCTTCGGCGCTTTCTTTGGGAGGATCAAGGAAGGCAAGATACCCCATAAAAATCATTCCGTTTTCATCGCTTGAGGAAAGCGCTTTTTCCGCCGGTTCCAGAGTTTTTCTGGCAAGACCAAGCACCCTCATACCCTTGTCGTTCAATCTCCGGCATGCGGCAAGAATTTCTTCCCTAAGCTCGGAAGTCAGCGGTACTGTTGAATTATTGTAATCGGCCTGTAAGGAAATTGAGAGCATCTCTTCAATTGCGCCCTTTGTGATAAGTTCCGCATTACCGGAAGAATTTTCCACCGCGACGCTCATTCTGCGGCGGTTAAAATCAAATGGTATTTCATCAATCTTTTTATAGTCTTCCCACAGATTAGTAAGTTTTGTATCACGGGCAAAATTAATTATGGAAATATCCATCAGGTTTTTCAGTCCCGTTTGGTAATAGCTGTTAAGAAACGCGTGGCGCAGCACGTCAATATTGTCATTGCCGTGAATGTCAAGATGCAATTCAAGAATAACCCTGTCCTGCGTGATAGTGCCGGTCTTGTCGGTGCATAAAATATCCATCGCTCCGAAATTTTGAATTGAGTTTAGGCTTTTAACGATAACCCGTTTCTTGGACATGGACACAGCGCCCTTTGCAAGATTGGCGGTAACAATCATCGGGAGCATTTCAGGCGTAAGACCGACTGCAACAGACAGCGCGAAAAGGAAAGCTTCCAGCCAACTGTCTTTTGTAAAACCATTAACCAAAAGCACAACCGGAACCATGACAAGCATGAAACGGATTAATACCCATGAAACGGAATTTACTCCCTTTTCAAAACTGGTAGGAGGCGCTTTTGTCTGAAGCTGCCTGGCTATTGAACCAAGGATTGTGTCATCGCCGACAGAGATTACAAGCGCGGTAGCCGAACCGGAAATTACGTTTGTCCCCATAAAAGCGAGATTGTTCAATTCCAGCGGGTTGCGCGTAACGCTCTTTCCGGTACGCGCGAATTTCTCGACAGGTTCGCTTTCGCCCGTAAGCGCGGACTGGCTTACGAACAGGTCCTTGGCGGAAAGAATGCGCACGTCTGCGGGAACCATGTCCCCGGCCGCGAGATAAACAAGGTCGCCGACAACAATTTCGTCCATCGGGATTTCTTTTTTTTCTGAAACAGTCTCTCCTGATTCCTTGTCATGGTATTTTCTGGCGGCGCAGACGGTGGTTTCCACCATTTCCGAAAGGTGTTTTGCGGAATTATCGCTTCGCAGTTCCTGAATAAAACGGATCATTCCCGAAACAATAACCATTGTCATAATGATAATTATGGCTGTAAAATCCGATGACCCAGGCGGAGCCCATACAACATCGGTAAAAAACGATACTGTCGCCAGCGTGATCAGCACAATTGTAAAAGGGTTGATAAACGCGCCTATGAAGCGTTTTAAAAGAGTGTCCTCAGTCTGACGGGTAATGATATTTACGCCGTATTCATCGCGCATTTCCTCCACATCTTCTTCATCATAGCCCGCGATGCTGTTATCGTATTGAATAAGCAGGGTGTCGCCGTCCTTGCCCGCCGACCTTAACAGCCTTCTGCGCGCCTTTTCAGTCTTGCTTAAAGGTACATTCGCCTTGAGCTGGTTTTTAGTTTTTGTCATTTTTCGCCCTCCTGTTTTATTAGTTACGGTTACAGGCGGACTGTCATTGCTTAATGCAGATTATCTGAAAAGACAGCCCGTGTTTTACTGCCGGTTAATAATCTACTACCGCCATCGTCGTCCATAGACTGCCTCCTTTTTTTATGGTTTTATTAATCAAAACATTTTTTTAGTTTTTGTTCAATAGCTCGACAATACTATATATTGTATTGTTGACAAATAGTATACAATTTAGTCAACTGTTGTTCCTTTTATTATTGATAACTCTCAGAACATAGTCTTAAAAACCGTCTTTCCCAGCAGGAAATATCACAAGTTATACGGAGGAAAAAATGAAAAAGATACTGGACGCTTTTGAGCAATCCATTGAAGACAATGCTGAAAAGTTTGTACCGCTTTCCGATGCTGAAAAAAACAAGGTAGAAAACATTATTGAAGCGGCAAACAAAACAAAGAATATTAACATTCGCATTTCTGCATACGATATTGATAAAGTTAAACAATTATCCGCAGAAGAAGGTATCCCTTATCAAATGCTCATTTCAAGAGTTATTCATAAATACATCACAGGGAAACTGGTAGATGAAAGGACAGTCCTGAAATCAATGGAACTATTAAGACGGTAATTAGGCTGTCAGTTGGACAGCTTGGAGTTTCACGGTTTTTTAGACAATTTTAGGATAAACTCAAGCCTGTTTTTCCGTTAATCTTCCGGTTACATATTTATGAATTACACTGGTAACCAAGGTTTGGTACGGCAGCCCTTCTTCCATGGCTTTAAGCTTAATACCGTCAAGATCATTTTTAGTTATGCGAATATTCATACGTTGATCTTTGTTTAATGTGTTTGCTGACGCTTTGGATAAAAGGTTTTTCCAGTCTTCAAGATTTGCGGTCGGTTTCCAGCCATCGCTTTCAAGAGACTCTATAAGTTTTTGTTCTTCTTTATCTAAATATTTTTTCTTCATTTTTTGCTCCTTAAATATTCATCTGTATATTTTCTGCTGGGATAAATTGTTTTTAAATGACATTCTTCATTTGAATCTGAAAAAATCGCCGGAACTACATATATATAATTGTTTATATCTATCAGGATAAATATTTGCCCTTTATATTTTTCCTGATTAGGATGTTCTATTACATCAACAATTTGCCTGTTCTCAATAGATAAAACAACTTGTTCAAAAGAGATTTTCCGGTTTTTCTTTAATAGTTCATTCTTTTTTTCTTCCCATAAAAACCTCATTTTTTTAGCATAGTACATTGTGTGCCTATTGTCAACAAATTATGAATTTCATCGTTGTTATATTGATCCAGCCATAGGACAACACCGTATCATTGACGGATTACCTGCATACCGCCTACGTTGTTTTGAAAAACCGGCAATTAGTGAACGTAGATGTAACGTAGACAGTACGTAAGCGTTACCTATACTGTCCGGTGGAATATCGGAACAGTATCATGAAATTGTGGGTCAAGTATAGCCATTTAAGACGAAGTAAAAGCAATAAAATCAATTGTTTTTTCTTAAAAAAGCACGACCTTCACTAAAAGTTCAGTCTGGCCTACAATGTTAGGCAAGGCTAGCCTGCAAGTTCAGTCAAGCCTTTACTATATGTTTATGTGTAGTGTAAAGTCCAGTAAATCCATATTTTCAAATTTAAGTTTATTTATTCATTATCTTGTCTAATATCACTTTTAATACCTTCTATAGCTTTAATAAGGTGTTTTTCAGTTATCCGGTCAAATTTACTTAGAATATTATCATCATATATTTTCTCGTTATCTTTACAAAAAAGGCTGGCTATAGGTATTTCAAGATTATCAGACAATTTTTCAAGAAGATCAGCGGAAACAAAAGTCAAACCTCTTTCAATTTTACTTAAATGCATAACCGAAATATCTACTTTTTCCGACAGTTGTTCCTGTGATAAATGTTGTTTTTTTCTATAATGCTTCAAATTTAACCCAAAAGACGTTTTTATATCCATTTACTAATTTTAAGAAGCTTTAACAGTAAAACAATAGAATAAAAGGCTTATATAAAGGGTAATATTATATAAATATAGTAATATTATGGTTATTTTTGCTTGACAGACAAGCATAAAATGCTAAATAATAAGCCTGACAAGGTGTGTATTAATGCTTATTTATAGGGGTTTGGTTTTAACTTTACAAAAAAGAACCTGACACTGGGCGTTAACTTCATTGTTGGCTCTTTTATGAAAACCCCAAATAACCTCAGCAATATACAAGACCACAAAATTAAGGGATGCCGGAGATGAAGAATAAGGCAGATATGAATAAAAAATGCTTTTTACACAGTATAACATTGACGGTTTTTACTTTGCTGGTTTTGGCTTTTACGACAGCGCAAACCGCTGCTGACTTCCCTGCGGGTTTTGCGGGA